>Ga0180009_10000358_pt1 | contig 65168 bp, 57 predicted proteins | sample OS_PC_MetaG_FD_123537 | JGI IMG/M metagenome (GOLD analysis project Ga0180009, IMG submission 123537) | Groundwater microbial communities from the Aspo Hard Rock Laboratory (HRL) deep subsurface site, Sweden - OS_PC_MetaG | ecosystem: Environmental > Aquatic > Deep subsurface > Groundwater... | reverse complement strand
ATTATCTGTCTACCTGACACCATGGAGCATTACAAGCAATTTATTCTTTCAAGACGGTTGGTTACAGAAAAAAAGGCCCCTTATTTCCTGGCATGGGTGAAGAGGTTTGTGGCCTTTCATGGTTTGAGCGCCGAATCGCTCCCGCTTGTTAATGAGCCGAAACGAATTCCGGGGACATAATACCTATTCCCTCTTCCTGCCCCTGTTTTTCTGAAAATACAGAAAAATGGAGCCTTACCAAACCGTTTTAAGATGGGGATAACTGCGCAGCTTATCGTCCTTGGTCACCAACGCCGCTCCCAGTGATAAGGCGGTGGCCGCGATGATCCGGTCGGCCGGGTCGGCGTGCGGGAAGTCCGGCAGCCGAACGGATTCGACGGCAATGGCGTTGCTCACCGGGACGAAGGCAAGAAACGGCAAGGCTTCGCAGCGGCAGAGCCAGTCGCGCACATCCACGGCAAGACGCAAACGCCCCCGCTCCACCAGCATGGCTATCTCCCAGGAACTGATGCAGGATACATGGATCGATCTTGAGGTTATCGCAGCATCAATCGCCTTTTTCGCCGGTTTGCTCAGGGTTGCCGTACCATTAACCCACCAAAGCAGAACGTGCGTATCAAGGACGATCACTTCAGCGCCTCCCAATCCTCCTCACCTACCGGCTCCAGAGGAGCGTCATATTTCAAGACGGTATTGCGCAGACCCCGGAAACACTCCTCCGGATCCTCGACAAAAGGGATAACCTTGAGGACCGGACGGCCATGATCGGTAATGATCAACTCCTCGCCGGTCTGCTCGATCTTGCGGAAATACTCCAACGAATGGGGCTTGAACTGGGATTTTGACACGGCTTGCGGCATGGATCACCTCTCTTGTATTATGACCATAGTATCATGGTCATAATACACATACAAGGAAAACTAATGCACAATTCCGGGGAGATCAATCTGCTCCGGTGCGGGAGGCACTCCTGAACCATCCTTGCGGCGGCTCAATCTCCCGATATTCACGTGGATGTTCCCAGAAGTCCACGGAGAGCTTTCCCCATCCATGGCATGGGCATAGCACCCCTAACGGCTGCCGACTTGCTTTGCTTTGAGTGCGTTCGTGGCGGGGAAAGCAAGTTTGTTCCGGACACGCAAGGTCTTCGGATAATGGCAGATCGCAGGCAGACGCGGCGAGAAAACCTAAGGCAAAGAAGATGGTGTGCAAAACAGTTCCAGGTTCAGAAGCCGAACTCGGCCAGAAGATCATCAACCAGGTCCTGCTTCAAGGAAGAAGGCGCGCTGGGGGCATGAACCCCCCGCAACAATTCCTTCTTTTTCTGTATGTTTTCAAGGGAACCATCTTTCTTGATGTTGAGAATTAGCAGAACTTCAAGGAGCCAGTCTCGGATCTGATTGAGATCAACGATGATTTTCTCCATCTTCTGCCGGGCAACATCCTGATACGACTGGGAGGCAATGATATCGTACATGGCGGCCTTCATTTCGGTGACAACCGCCTTGGCCCGGGCGTCATTCCCGCCTGTCTGGCGGAGCATGTTCTCAAGCTCTTCGATCTGCAGGATAATCCTGTCGGATTTATCAAGAACCGCACTGGTGGATTGCTCCATGAGCTGCACCACATCCAGGGCATGGCTCAGCACGAAAGGCGCCTGTTCGCCCGCACTGGCCAGGGGGACCTGCACGGTCTTCATGTTGACCAGCATGGTGTTTATTCTCTTGGTCAACATCGAAAGCACGCCCTCGGCGTCAACCTCCGGGATCTCTCCCTTGTAATCACCCCGCAAAAAAGAATCGGTGATCTCCACCAGGGAGGCGATGCTTTTTTCCAAGTGTGAATCATTGACCTTTGCCATGTTGTTCCCTTTTTGCTGACTGATCATCCCATGAAACGTTCAAGGCAACTCCCTGAGCGGCCAAGGGCTTTTTGCTTCCTTGTGCGACGATTTAACACTAAAACCCTACCGAAAGATCACGGGAAAAGCAACTGAAATGGTTGATTTTTCACAAAAACCACCACACAATCCCCCTTCAGCGGCAGCAGCCTATCGGTAGCGGGAAGCCGTGGCATAAAACCGTTCTTTGGCGGCATACATTTGCCTGTCGGCCTCCTTGGCCAGAGCTTCGGGAGGATGCTTGTCGGTTGCAGCCTTGCCCAGACTGACCGTGACCGGAAATTCGCTCCCGTCCGGCAAGGGAAGGGTGAGGCTGGAAAAAACCCGGGTTTGCAGCCTTTCGATAAAATACCCCGCGTCCTCGTCCGCGCTGTTGTTGAGCAAAACAATGAATTCATCACCGCCGGTCCGCGCCGCGATATCGGTATTGCGCAGGGTGCTCCGCAGGGCCTCGGCAACCGCAACGATCAGCCGGTCCCCGGTTTCATGGCCGTATTGATCATTGATTTTCTTCAACTGGTTGACATCCCCCAGCACCAGGGCATGATGGATTCCGTATCCATGAAACTTTTCCTGCGCCTCTTCCAGGGACTGGGTCAGATAGCCGCGGTTGAAGAGGCCGGTCAGGGCATCCTTGTTCGCCTTTTCCTCAAGCTGCCGCAGCAGGAGCTGGTTCTGGAAATAGGCGCCCAACGGTTCGGTGACCAGGCGGAGAATGCCCAGCGCCTCTTGGTTGATGCTTCCTTCCAGCAACACCAGCCCCACCCTCTGCCCCTGGGCTCCCATGAGGGGAATCTGCGTGCTGTTCGGCCAAGGGAGAACCGTGTCGGCGAGAAGCCGGTCGGACTTGAATCGTTGCTGATCCCGGGACATGCAAGCCTTGGTCACGGTCTTCCACTCCTCGGTGGTCATCCCGCTCTGATGGGAAAGCCAGATATTTCCTGCCCGGATGTCGTTGATTATAAGGCCGGCCGCACCGGCATGGAGATCCGGCAGGATCGCGTCGAGAAAATAGCCGGCCACCTCTTTGATCCCGGCCTCCTTCTGCATGTAGATACCGAAATCCACGAGAAGAGAGAGGACCTTGTTCTTGCTTGCGATCTCTTCACGCTGCCCGCGAATCTGACCGATCAACTCGACCTGACGGGTAATATCCCGAAAGAGCAGCAACCCGCCTTTGCCGTTGGGGGCGACGGAAAATATTTCCGTGTAGACCCGCCCCCCTGTTTCGTGGCTTTTTTTCTGCCCGTTGGCCTCGCTGAAACCGCGTTGGGCAGGGCAGTCAGGGCAGGGGACGCTGTTGCCGAACAGAGAATAGCAATGGGCTGCCATTTGCCGGGGAAACAGGTCATGAACCGCCTTGTTCTGCCGCTGCACCAAAAAATTCTCGTCCACGGCGAGCAGGGCTTCCGGAAGGTTGTCCATGATCTGGGTGAGAAACTGCTGCTCTTCCTGGTTCAACCGCCGCCGGCGTTCGAGGAGGATGTTCTTGGCCTGCAATTCCTTGCGGTCAAGATCGCTGCGCCTGAGAAGGCTGATCTCCTGGGAAACATCGTGGAGTGTGAGCAGGCATTGTCCCTGCCAGACCTGACAGAATATCTTCAGGTAGATATCGCCCTCATGCGCCTTGAGGGTAACCGCCTGGCGCTTGCCCTCAAGGCCGGCTCTCTCGACCGGACATCCTTCGCACCGCGCCTCGCTGCAGAACAAGGCCTTATGGCAGGGCTGCCCGATCGCCTCCAGCCCCGCTCGGCTAAAAAAATCCTGGGCAACGCTGTTGGCAAAAGTGACCGAACATCCTCCATTGCAAAGCAAAACCCCTGTTTGCACAGCATGGAGAAGCTCTTGAATCTCCGTATCCGGTGAGAAAAAATCCGTTTTTTCCATATATGGCGGCTTATCCTGACAGGGGGCAGATCTCGACCAAACGATTTCGCAACCTAGCAATAAAACGGTTTTTTTTCACACCCAAAATATTCTGCCCAAAAAAATACAGAGAAGTAAGTAGCAGCGAGCATTCAACAGAGCTGGTCAATCTCCTGCCATTTCTTTTCAAGGCGCTTGGCGGAAACCGGCACGGCTGTCCCCAGCTCTTGGGCAAACAGGGAAACCTTGAACTCCTCGATCATCTCCTGGTATTCATGCAGCCGTTCCAACAGGGCGCCGGAGAGATCATTGCCCGCGGCGGCCGCGGCATAACGCTCCTCATGGATTGCCACCTGCTGCGCCTTGAGCGCATCCTTGCCCGGGGAAAGCCGAGCCCGCTCAAGCCGGATACGCAGGGCTTTCAAATACCGGCACATGGCCGGCAGCCTGGAAAGGGGCGTTTCCCGCAAAAAATCAGCAGGCACAATCCGCGCCACTTGCCGTCGGTAGTCGGCAAGCCGAGCCTCCTCTCCGCTTACCAAACCGCCCTTGCCGGAAAGCCTGGCAATCGCGTCCAGGGTTGTTCGCCGCTCCTGCAATACCTGGTCGACCGCCGCAAAGATTTCCCGGCAGAGAGGGGAAAGCCCCTGTCGCCGCACCTCTTCGATCTTGGCGGCGAATTGCCCGGCAGAGGGCGGCAGGCCGTCACGAATGTCAAACACCGTATACACAACAAAATTCCAGACATCATGATTGATCTGCTCGTGGGTGCCCAATCCTTCATACAACGCCCAATGCGAGCGAGGAATAGCCAGATCCTTGCGCAAGGATTTGAACTGGAGCGCAAACTCCTTGGAATACAAAGACAGCAGCGCCAGCCTGGTGCTTTGCCGCGCTTCGTTTTCCTGAACAAAAAGACGCTGCCCCAAACCCTCTTGCTCATTATAGCACAGACCGGGATAAACATAGCCCTGTAATGTCCCGTTAACCCCTGGAACCGGCAGGGATGCCGGCGTCTGGCCCAACTGGGCCGGAGTGAGATTTTTTTGTTCCCAACGCGCCTTCAGCCCGGCCATTTGCCCGGAACCAAATGCCTGGGTCTGCCCCGTTGCCCCGCTTTTCAAGGCGCTCAACTCCCTGGTCGCGCTGACGATCTTCCCCTGCCCATCCAGCAGGCAGAAGCGGAATCTGAGGTGGGGCGGCAGATCGGCCAGGGGCCAGTCCCGGGCGGCAATGCGCAGCTTGAAAGAGTCGGCGATCACCTGTTCCAAGGCCCGGTACAATGAGCCCCGGCCAAAGGGCAGATCCCGGACAATCTCCGCCGCGGTCTGGGGAATGGGCACCAGTTGCTTGCGCAGCCCCTTTGGCAGCCCCTTGAGCAGGAAAACCACCTTTTCCGTCAGCATGCCCGGCACCAGCCATTCAAAAAGATCAGCGCGCAGATGCGGCGCCAGACTGAGGGGAATCCCGGCCGTCACTCCGTCGTCCTCCTCCCCGGGGGAAAAGCGGTAAGAAAGCGCCAGCTCACACTCGCCAGCAGGCAAGGTTACAGGAAACTGCTCCAGCACTCCAGCCTCGGGCAATTGCCTCCGGACATCATCGGCGGTCATAACCAGGAGTGCTTGAGCGCCTGGATTTTTCAGCCACTGATTCAGGCTTCGCTGATCGCGGACCTCCGGGCCAAGGCGCTCCTCGTAAAATTCACAAAGGGTCTGGTCATCCACCATGATGGTGCGCAACCGCAGCCGGTCTTCCATCTCCTGCAGCTCCGCCACCAACGCCATGTTCGCGGCAAGAAAGGGGTATTCCCCCTTCAGTTCCCCCTCCACGAGGGCGGACTGGATAAAAATCCGCCGCGCCTCCTCCGGCTTGATCAAGCCGAAATTCACCTTGCGCCTCGGCACGATAACCAGCCCGAAAAGGCTGATCTTGGCAAAGGCAACCACCTGGCCCCGCCCCTTTTCCCAATGGGGTTCGGAATACGACGAGCGGCACAGTTCCCCGGCCAGGGGCTCGATCCACTCGGGGTTGATCTCGGCCACGGTGCGGGCATACAGGCGCGAGGTCTCCACCATTTCGGCGGCCATGAGCCAGTCCCCGGTCTTGCCGTATTGGCTGGAGCCGGGAAAGATCATGACCTCCCTGCCTCCCCCGGTCTGATAGAGATTCTTCTCCTTCTTCACCGCGATGTTCCTGAGGTTGCCGCTCAAGATCGCGCGATGGATGGCCTCGGGCGAGGCGGGCTGGGTGTTTAGGACAAATCCGGGCTCCTCGCCAAGTACCTGACAGATCTGCTCGTGGATATCGCGCCATTCGCGCATCCGCAAAAAGGAGAGATAATGACTGACGCAGAACTTGCGCATCCGGGAAAGGCTGTGCAGCGTGTCAAAGGTGGAGTGGTACCCGTCCCAGAGGGCGAGGAAAAAAAGAAAATCCGAGGGAACCTTGGTGAAACGGGCATGGGCCGCATCCGCTGCCGCCTCCTTGTCCGCGGGCCGAACCCGCGGGTCCTGGATACTCAACCCCGCGGCAATGATTGTCACCTCCCGCAAAGCGTTGTGGTCCCGGGCCTCGATGATCATCCGGGAGATCCTCGGGTCCAGGGGCAGACGGGCCATGAGCCTGCCGTGCGCGGTAAGGCGGTGCCTGCGGTCCAGGGCGCCGAGCTCGGTGAGCAGTCCATAGCCGTCCTGGATGGCCCGGCCCGAAGGCGAATCGAGGAATGGGAACTTGGCCGGCTCACCCAACTTGAGACTGATCATCCGCAGGATGACCTCGGCCAGATTGGTCCGCAAAATTTCAGGCGGGGTGTATTCGGGCCGGTTGGCGTAATCCTCCTCGCTGTATAGACGGACGCAGACCCCCGGCCCCACCCTGCCGCAGCGGCCCTTGCGCTGGTCGCAGCTCGCACGGGAAACAGCAACGATGGGCAGCTTGCTGGTCCGGGCCCGGACGTTGTAGCTCGCCATGCGGGCCAGGCCGGTATCCACCACATAGCGGATGCCGGGCACGGTGATGGAGGTTTCGGCCACGTTGGTGGCCACCACGATCTTCCGTCCTTTCACCGGCTGGAAGATCTTCTTCTGGTCGCCAGGAGAGAGCCTGCCGAACAAGGGCAAGACCACGGGCGCGGCGTGGCGCCGGCCAAGCCTGGCGTGCAGCGATACCACGGTTTCCAGAATATCCCGCTCGGTGGGCATGAAGACCAGGATATCCCCCTCCCCTTCCTGCTGGTGCAAGGCGCAGACCGCTTCCACCGCCTGATCCACATAGCTCTGCTCTCCTTCCTCCTCCTTGGCCGGGTCCAGGGGCTGGTAGCGGACCTCCACCGGATAGGTCCGTCCTGAAACCTCGATCACCGGGGCATTGGAGAAATGCTTGGCAAACCGGGCCGTGTCGATGGTGGCCGAGGTAATCAGCAGGGTGAGATCCGGGCGGCGGGCCAGAAGCTGCTTCAGCAGGCCGAGGAGGAAATCGATATTAAGGCTCCGCTCGTGGGCCTCGTCGATGATGATGGTATCGTAGGCGGAAAGATTCCGGTCGTGGTGCGCCTCGGCCAGCAGGATGCCATCGGTCATGAATTTGAGGCGGGTATTCCGGCTGGTCTGGTCCTTGAACCGGATCTTGTAGCCGGCCAAGCCCCCATGGACTCCCATCTCCTCGGCAACCCGCTCGGACACGGTAATGGCCGCAATCCGCCTGGGCTGGGTGCAGCCGATCCTTTTTTGCCTGCCGCGCCCGGCCTCAAGGCACATCTTGGGCAACTGGGTAGTCTTGCCGGATCCGGTGTCCCCGGCAACCACCACCACCTGACTTGCGCGGATCGCCGCGATGATTTCCTGCCGGTGCGCCACGATGGGCAGTTCCGCCGGATACTGAATGTTCCTTTCCTGTTCCATGCGTATGGAGAGCCTGTTCCCAAGAAGATGGCCGGAAAATACACAACCGGCTGCACCTCTGATCCGCCATGCGGAAGATATTTTTTATAATTTCTTCAAGAAGAATGCTGAACCAGTCGAAAATAATGTAGAATTTTTACAGTGAGATAAGTACAATAATACCAATTTTCCTGGAAAACCGCAGGAAAGAACGCAACAACAGGCAGAAAAAACATCGGCGGCACGCAGGCGGCAGGCTATGGGGCAGGCACACCACTCTCAGACGGGGAAGAGAGGACCAAGGAGGAGCATACGAATGACGGACGAAATGGGAAACATTGACAATGCCATTGAAGCATCGCAGAAAACCGTGGTCTCCCGTGAAAAGGAAACCGGCGAGGATGCCGAGCGCCCCAAGGGCCCGGTAGGCCTCGACATCGGCACCAGCCATATTGTCATGGCCCAGAACAAGGGCAAGAACATCCACACCATCAAGCAGCTCAATGCATTTTTCACCATCCCCTATTCAAAATTCACCAAGAAGATTCTGGTGGACAACGAGGTAACCTTCTTTGAAAAGGGTGACATGTTTTACATCCTCGGCTATTCCGCCGAGAATTTCGCCAACATGTTCAACACCAACACCCGGCGCACCATGGAAAAAGGGTTGCTCTCCGCCCGCGAGGACGAAGGCATCAACGTGCTCCAGGCCATCATCGGCACCCTGATCAAGCGGCCCAAGAATCCGGGCGAGGTCATCTGCTTCAGTATGCCGGGCACCCCGGTGGACAGCGGCCAGTCCGTGGTGTACCACGAATCCATCATCAAGATGTACCTGGCCACCCTGGGCTACAACCCCATCTCCATCAACGAGGGTCTGGCCACGGTCATGGCCGAACTGGCGGAAGACAACTTCACCGGCATCGGCATCAGCATGGGCGGCGGCATGTGCAACATCTGCCTGGCCTATCTCTCCGTGCCAGTCATCACCTACAGCATCCAGAAGGGCGGCGACTACATCGACCAGATGGTCGGCATCTCTGTGGGCGAACCGGCCACCAAGGTCAAGACCATCAAGGAAAGCACCTTCCGGCTGGCAAAACCCCCGAAGAACCGGGTTGAAACCGCCCTGCAGATCTATTACGACGACCTGATCCACACCCTGCTCCACAGTCTGCAGGATGTGCTGCACTCTTCCGACAAGATTCCCAAGATCGCCAAGCCCATCCCCATCGTGCTGGCAGGCGGCACCGCCCTGCCCACCGGTTTCAAGGAGCACTTCGAAAAGGCGTTGAAGGATTTCAACCTGCCCATCGAGATTTCCGAGGTCAGGATTGCCGAAGACCCCCTCAACACCACGGCCAAAGGCGCCATGGTCATGGCGCTTTCCGAAGAAATCTAACGGAATGTTGAAAAAAGCCGTCCTGGCTTTTTTCAACCACGATCGGCCAGAAGTGAATTCTGGCCAATCTCACAATTTCGACGAGTTAAAACTCGTCGAAATTGGCGATCCATCCCTGGATCGCACGCAGGGCATCGAAAAACGAGTTTTTCAACACCCTGCTAGAGCGAAACAACACAGAGTTTACGAGGGCGCAGCCGAGTGGCTGCGCCTTTTTTTTTGGACAACTGGGGAGAAAATCACCCCGGCGCCTTTGCCTCGCAATCACCCTGGCCTCACGGGCCCGCTGCTTACAAGATAGCACCGTCCTTGGCAAGACTGACTTCCAACTGCTTGCCCTTCACGACCTCAAAGCGCTGTTCCCCTATCTTCCGGTTCTGGTGAAAAAACTGGACCGTCCAGGTTCCATGCACCGGCATCTTTTCCGTGATGGTAAGAGCCTCGACCAGACGCTGCATGTACTTGACCTGCTGATTTGAGGCGCGCACCAGCTTTCCGTCCGGCCCGAACCAACGGATAACCAAGGGCAGATCCTGGTCCACCGGCAGAAAATTCACCGAGTACAGCGCTCCCAAGGTGGTCCCGATCCTGCCGGGAATATTGTTCGCCCCCCCGGCAAACATCTGGAGCTTTTTCATGTTCAATTCGATATCGCGGACATTTTCATAGGCAGCACTCAGTTCGGAAACCTGCTGAAACGGCTGCTGCACCAGGCCGGCGCTTTCGATCTGCAGACCCCAGATCTTCACCGGACGAGCCGGCTCCGTCGATGCGCCCGGTTCCCCGGCCGGGTGCCCGGCCGCGGCGACCTTGCTGCTCCGCGAGGCAGTCGTCGCCCCCAAACTGCTCTCCGGGCCGGGAGGAGTGAACCCCTTTACCGTGTTGATCTTCTTGGCCCTTGTGATATTTTTCACATTCAACAGGGTGGCCTTGGTCAGGTCGGCGCCCTCCAGGTTGGTCCTGTTCAGGTCGGCGTCATTGAGGTTGGCATTGACCAAAATGGCGCGGGACAGGTCGGCGTCGGTAAGATCCGCCCAGCGCAGATCTCCATCCCGGAGATTGGCGCCGGCAAGCACGGCATTGGTCAAATCGGCGTTGGCCAGATCCACATTGGCAAGATCGGCATTGCTCAGATCGGCGTCGATAAGATTGGCGTTCCGCAGGTCGAGGCTGACCAGCTTTGCATCGCTCAACACGGTTTCGCGCAGATTCTTGAGATCGAAATGTTTCGCCGCCGTCAGGTTGATTCCGGAGAGGTTCGCGCCCTTCAAATCGGCGTTGCTCAAATTGGCATTGGCCAGTTCGGCCTTGGCAAGATTGGCCCGGTTCAGATAGGCATGATTCAGTTTTGCCTTGGTGAGATCCGCGCCTTCGAGATTGGCGTTGTTCAGATTCGCCCCGGTGAAATCGGCCGTGTTCAGCCGGGCCTTAGCCAGATCGGCATTGGTGAGGTTGGCTTTCACCATGAGGGTGCGGACACCGAAATCTACACCGGACAAACGAGCGCCGGTGAGATTGGCCTCGGTCAGATCAACCCGCCCCATCAGAGCTTTTTCGCAGTTGGCCTCGGTGAGATTGGCCTGCTGGAAATTCGCGCCGCCAAACTCCCCGGATGCCAAATCGGCCCTGGTGAGATTGGCTCCCCGGAAATTGGCTTTTTCAGCGGTTACGCCGGTCATGGTCGCGCCGTTGAGATTGGCCTGCACTAAAACCGCCTCATTCATCTTCGCTTTAGCCAGGTTTGTTCCGTTGACACTCGCCTCGGAAAAATTCGCCTCTTTCAGATTTGCCCCCTGCATATCCGCGCCATCGAGATTCGCCCGGATCAAATTCGCCTTGGCCAAGGCAATTCCCTGCAGATGCGTGCGACGCAGATCCACCCCATTGAGCATGGCGCCGGACAGATTCACCCCCGTAAGAATCGCGACGGTGAGATCGGCATTCCCCAACCTTGCTTCGCTCAGGTTGGCAGAGGTAAGATTGGTTTTCGTGAAGGTCGCCCCGGAAAAATCTGCGCCGCGGGCATCGCTTTCGGTCAAATCCGATTCAAGCAGGATGGCGCCCGCCAGCACCGCCTCCTGGAGATCCGCCCCGCGGAGATTACTCCGGGCAAGATCGGCATCGGTCAGGTTTGCCTCGGCCAGCCGGGCCTGGGACAGATCGGCTTTTTGCAGTCTACAGCCGGCAAGGATGGCGCCCCTGAGGTCGGCCTGCCTGAGATCGGCATTCACCAGGTTTGCCTGGCTGAAATTCACCCCGCGCAAATCGGTATCACGCAGGTTCGCCCCTTCAAAATTGGCGTTCCGGAAATTGAGTCCCCGCAAATTCTTGCCGGAAAAATCCGCGCCATGAAAATCCTTGCCGGCAAAACCGGAAGGTTCGACAACGCCTGTTGCCGTGGAGGGAGCCACATTTTCCGCAGGCTTGGCTTCACTGGAAAAACTGCCCGGCGCAGGGGAGGAAGCAGCAGAAAACCAAGAGGGCAATCCAACTCCTGCCTGGCCAAAAAAAAGAAACCCTCCGCCTCCAGCCAGGGCAACAACAAGAACCGCGGCGATCCCGAGCCCGAACCTGGAAGAAAAAGACCTCCCCCCATCCCGTTGGCCTACAGCCTGGACAAGGGTTTTTTCCGAGTGGCATCGCGGGCAGGGCGCTTTTTTGCCGACAAATGCACCGGGCACCATCTGCTGAAATCCGCACCTGCCGCAGGAAAACTTAGCCCGGTTGGCTTCGCTTGCCGCTGCGGGCCAATTTTTCCCCACGACAACGGTATGCCTGCACTTCGGGCACGGCACCGACTTGCCGGCATGGCGGTCTTCAACCTCCACGGAATACCTGCATTTATCGCAATAAAAAATCATCCGACATCCTCAACAAAACAAAAAAACCGTTATCACCGCAAACAGCCGAGGCTGAAGCAACAGCTACACCAATCATCGACCATAACCAAAAAATACTTCATCTATTTTTCCAATTGCCACAAAAACAGCGATTACGGCAGAAAGCCTCACCGGCCGGCGACGGTTGCGGCTCTATTCCTGTGCAATTCAGTGTACGGATCTGCTGCCTTGAGCCTTTTTCCCGCCTCCGGCATATATTTCGACACGTTCAAGAGCAGTGCTGTAAAAATTGTTCAGATAGAGTATTATAACACTTTACCTGGGGGGTAGCAGAATCTTGCCGAAGCCAAGCAAAAATCCCCCCGCAGTCCATGATGCGCCCGGCGCATTTTTTGGTCCTGTTTGGCCTGTAGTATTTGAGATGACCACCGAGGGTGGCTGAACATTACCCTGAAGCAGAATCCGAGGCCTTAACTTTCCGTGCAGAAACCAGAGCAGCCAGAGTCTCCTCAAACAGAAGGCAAGACCGACCCCCAAGGGACGCGGAAAATCTTCGACCCCAGGGAACAGGCCATAAAATACAAGGCCTACCGTCATATTTTCTCGGACAAGGACGTCAAAAAGGGCCTTGACGAAAAAGCCATCATCCGCAAGATCAAAAAAAGCAAAAGCCTCAGCGGCCGCTACCGCCAGTACCTGGAAATGCGGGACGACGACAAGCGCGGCAGCCAGACCTATCCCTGGCAAAACCCGTTCAACCGCGTCCTGTTCTGGTCCGCTTACTGGCTTCCTCGTTTCATGAAATGGGGCGCCCTGCTTGCCGTCACTCTTTTCGTCATTAACTACATCCCCGGACCGACCCAACATATCATCGAGGTGCTCATCGCCCGCTCCATCTATGACACCGCCCCCATCGAACGGCTGCCCGACGACTTGGAAACCTATGCCCACTCCGCCGACATCAAGGACAGCCGGGGCGCCATCATCAAATCATACGGAAAACGCAAGGTTACGGAGCAGCTTCCCGCCTCCGCCCAAAAGGCCCTGCTGGCTTGCGAGGACCATTATTTCCTGCCGCACCCCGAAAACAGATGGTATGAAAATCTCTTTCTGATCCACCCCGGGGTCAGTTGGCTGAATCTGGTCGGCGCGGTGAAAGACACCCTGCAGGGCGATCCCCGCGGCGCCAGCACCATTGTCATGCAGAACGCCAAGAAGATCCTCGGCAACGAGGACAGGACCATTGCCAACAAGCTGGAGGAGATCATCATCGCTTACATGATGGTGGCCAAATTCGGCAAGGAAAAAAACCTCAACTTTTACATCAACACCGTGCCGGTGGGGGCCAACATCTATGGCTTCCCGGCCGCTGCCACCAGCTATTTCAAGAAAGACCTGGCCGCCCTCAACATGCAGCAACTGGTGACCATCGGCTCCTTCATCCCCAACCACAACCGCCAAGTCGCTTTCTATGAGATCGTCAACGGCAAGAACTTCGGAGACCTCTCCCCTGCCATGCAGGGCCATGCCAAAAGCGCGATCAACAAGGTCAATCTCGCCCTCACCCACCTCTGGAAACAGAAGGAAATCCCGGACGACCAGTACCGGAGCTGGCTGCTGACCGACGAAGAATCCATCCGCCACATCGGTTTCCGCGATTTCCGCTCGCCCTTGTACGGGGAGGAGGAATGGACCTCCTGGAACGTCATCAAGGAGGTTTCCTCCCGCACTTACACCATCAATGGCCGTGAGGTTTCCGGCACCCAGCTCCTGCTGGAAGAAAAAGGGGCCGTCTCCATCGAAACCGGCACCGATCTGGCCCTGATCGAAAAGATGAAGGAAATCATCGGCGAATTCCTGCAGAGCAGCTACTTTAAGGAGATTCTCGCCGCCGGCAACCAGGGGAGCTGGCAGCGCGACAAGGAACGCTACACCTCCCGCGGCCTTACCCCGCCCTACACCGATTTCAACAGTTTTCTCGAATACCTGCAGCGCAACATCAATGTTGGCATCCTTGCCGTCAATCAAAAGGGCGAGATCGTTGCCTATGTGGGCGGCAAGGAGTTTCTGCAGAGCAAAAACAGCGAAAAATACGAAGAAGAGGAAGAAGCGCCGGATCCCAACGAAGCCGCCACCGACACCGGCGCCGGCCCCCGCTCCAACCAAGAATCGGTGATCATCGACATCATGAACCGGAAGGCAAAGATCACCCCCTCCTCCACCATGAAACCGATCATTGCCTACTACGCCATGGTGGCGAACAATGCCAAGATGAGCGACCGTTTTGCCGACAAGCCCATCGAGTACAAGTATGTGGCCAGCGAAGGCAGACAAACCTGGATGCCCCGCAACTGGTACAACTACGACGGAGCCCATCCCATGGGCAAGGAATACAACCTGCTGGAAGCACAGGTGATCTCCGTCAACACGATCTTTGCCAGGCTCTACACCAACCCCATGCTCCGCAACGCCATGCTCCAGGGCTTTGACCAGGTCGGCCTTGACTACAGCAAGGAAGACGCCAAATACTGGCCCTTCGGCATCGGCTCTTCGGCGGTGTCGGTGCAGCAATGGCTTGGCATCTACAACGCCTTTCTGGACGGCCAGTACCGCGATCCCTCCTTTGTGCGCCGGATACAGATAAACGGCAAGACGGTGTACGACCGGGACCTCGACGACCAGTACGCCAAGATCCCGCTTTTCGACGCAAAAAAGGAACGAGAGGCGGAGATGAACGCCCTGTTCGAGATCTGCAATCGCGGCACCGGCTCCTCCATGAAAACCGAATTCAAGCATCACAAGAATCTGGTCTCCGGCAAGACCGGCACCGCGCCGATGAACAAGTCCGCCCTGTTCATCAGCCATTTCAACCCCTACCGCGACCGGGAGGCCCACAAGGAGGACACCATCACCATGCTCGTTTCCGTAACCACCAACACGGGCGGCTTCAAGAGCGTGGGCACCTCGGGCAACGCGCCGACCAAGATTGCCGGCCGCATTTACAACCATCTCTTCCAGCAGGAAATGCAGGAGATGATGGACAAGAACATCGACAAGGCAAAGCGCGAGGATACCCATTTTCGCAACAACCAGGTGTACTGGGCCAATGTCAACCGGTACATGGACACCCTTCTCTCCGGCAAATGCGGCAACAGCCCCATCTCCGACAACATCATCGGGGTTGACGACTACGGCGAAGCCCTGGTGCAGATCCTAAACAGCAACACCAAGATCTACACCGGCCGCGATGAAGTATTCTCCCAACTTGTGCAGTATTACTGCGACCAGGAGAAGATGGTCCGGATGGACTCGTCGCCGGCGAACTGACCCCAGGACCAACAAAAGAGATGCACGTACGGCTTTACAAACCATGCCGGGCATGGCATAGTGGCAGAGTTTGAAGGCCAGGCAACAACTGCCCCTTCGACGGGCTCAGGGCGAACGGAGGTTATCGTAAATGTATTGCTAATCCGTTCGTGCTCAGCAGTCGAAGCACCTGTTTGAAACAAATTCCCAGTTGTTGCGAGTCCATCACGCGTTGCCCAAACATAAAAACCACACACACTCCAATGAGAGACCCCCATATGACCAAGATAGGAAGAAATGATTTGTGTTTCTGCGGCAGCGGCAAAAAATTCAAGAAATGCTGCCAGACCACCGGCGCCAAGGCAGCGGCCGGAGCCGCGCCCCCCTCGGTCACAATTGAAGTCGAAAAGATTCAGGCAAGCGCCTGCGCCAAGAAATCCGCCGTGCTGGCCCTGGGAGTTTTCGTTCTTTTCTCCACCACCGACGGCGATGCCTGGCTTCTGGAGGTCACGGACATGGACGCCATTCAGGTGGCCAAGGACGGTGAAAAACTTCCGGTGCAGATCGAGGAAAACCCTGAAACCATCGAAATCAACTGGACCCATAAGTTCGACGTCAAAAACAAAAAATTCGTCCTCATCTCCTATAAAGACAAGAGCGAAGAGATCCGCGACGATTATCCGGGCCACACTATTCTTTCCACGGTAAAAAAGATCCGCAGCCGTATTCCACCCGAACTGATCAGCACCATCCATCTGGACAACGAGGAAGAGAGCCAGCCACAGGCGGGTTGAGTGCGGACTACCCGACATCCGCTGAAAACGAAAAAAAGCATAGGGCGGATAATTTCTCGTCCCGTGTTTTTTTCAGGGTAACCAGCGCCGTGTTGCCAAGAAAAAAGACTTTCTGAACCCATGAGCTATCTCATCATCTGCAGCGTGGCCCTCGCAGTCTCCGGCCTGACCCTTTTCTCCGGTTTCGGCCTGGGCACTCTCCTGATGCCGGCCTTTGCCCTGTTCTTCCCATTGGAGGTGGCGGTGGGGGCTACGGCCATGGTGCATCTGGCCAACAATCTTTTTAAAGCGGCCCTGTTCGGCAAACACGCCGATCCCGGGATCGTTCTCAAATTCTCCCTGCCCGCGGCCCTGGCTGCCGTACTCGGCGCGCTGCTGCTCAACCGGCTCAGTGGCATGGAGCCGATCATGCACTACAACCTGGGCAATCACCTCTTCACCATCACCTGGCTCAAATCGGCCATCGGGGTGCTGATCATGGGCTTTGCCCTGGCCGAATTATGGCCGGGCCTGAAGAAACTCTCTTTCCCGCCGCGATACATACCCCTCGGCGGGATCATTTCCGGTTTCTTCGGGGGGCTGTCCGGCCATCAGGGGGCATTGCGCACCGCGTTTCTGCTCCGGGCCGGACTGAGCAAGGAGGCCCTCATCGGCACCATGGTCCTCTCCGCCATTGTTGTTGATCTCAGCCGAATGCTGGTGTATGGCACGACCTTTTTCGTCCGGGATTTTGCTGTGCTGCAGGCAGAAGGGATTTTTGGCCTGGTGGCGGCAGGAACCATTGCCGCCTTTCTGGGAACCTTCTGCGCCTCGCGCTTTCTGAAAAAAATGACCCTGCACATGGTGCAGACCCTGGTGGGCGGACTGCTTCTGCTACTGGCCGTGGCGCTGGGGGCGGGAATACTGTAAACACGGGAGAACACCCATGAAGCTGCTCGCACTGTTGCCCGTTATCCTCAGCATGCTGGTGCTTGGCGCCCATTTCTACCGGGCGGGGCATCTCCTTCTTGCCGGGGGAGCGCTGCTTGCCCTTGGCCTGCTCTGCCTCCGTCAGCCGCTGGCGGCCAGGCTCATGCAAGGGCTGCTCGCGGCAGGCGCGGTGGAGTGGCTTATTACCGCAGGTCAGCTTGTCATGTTCCGCCAGTCCCAGGGACTTCCCTGGTTGCGTCTCGCGCTGATCCTCGGGTTGGTCGCCCTCTGCACCCTGCTCTCCGCCTTGGTTTTCAGAACACCCACGCTCAAGAACCATTTTAACCTGGACAAGAATTAAGAAAAGACTTAAATTACATTCATGCATGGAAGCAGAACCGATCCGCAATTTTCAAGGAGACCGACATGCCCATCTATGAATACCGCTGCCAGGACTGCAAGGCCTTGTTCGAAACCATTGTCACCTCGGCAGAAGCCGCGACCGAAGTGGTTTGCCCGAAATGTTCCAGCAGCATGGTGAAAAAAACCATCTCCGCCTCAAGTTTCCGGATTTCCTCCGGCTCAAACTCCATTCCCTCCGGGGCGCTCTCGGGCTGTTCGACACAGTCGGGGTTTTCCTGAGCCTGAAAACGATGCGGCCGGTCCGGCTGCACCAAAAAATAAATTTTCAAAGGGCCTCCCAACTCCTGGTTCAGTAATAGACACGAAAAACGCAGGCGAGGGTTGCAGGGGAACTGCCGAATTCCGAACCGAGGGAGTCGCTTGCCGCATGATCGCCTCTGGGAAGAGACAGAGTCACCGCCAGCTCCGCCTCATCGGAGAGCGAATACACCCCATAGAGGCTCAGCAACTGGGAATGATCGCTCCAGTTGGCAAGCAGCAGCACCTGCCCGGTAAACAGCGGAGAAAACTCGTAGCTTGCGCCAAAGGCGGTGTAATCCCGCCCCGTATATCCCTCCCGCAGACTGCCTGAGACAAGAGCCTGCCCCAGGGCCTCGGTTGAGCTGCATCCTTGGCCATGATGGAACTGTTCCAGACGCAGCTCCAGGCTGTTGGCAAAACGATGCTCGATTCCCGCGCTCACCTCGGTCCCGCCGGAGAGCCCCTCCTGTTCCGGGGCTGCGTAATGCCCTTCCACCCTAACGCCCAACCAATCATACAACTCGCCCTGCACGGAACCGCCGGTTATCCGATGCTCACGCACCGTGCCGCCCAGCAGAGCCCATTCCCAATCATTGCGATTGACGGCAAGCCTGGCCAGCAGCGAGTTCCGACTCCAATCGGGCCGGTTTCGCCACTCGCTATCCACTATACTTTCAGGAGAATATCCCAGCACCCCGACCAGGCTCAACTGGGAAAGGTTTCCAAGACCCACTTCGACGCGTCCGCTATCCACCCCGGGCTTATAGGCCCGGTAAAAGGTTTGCGCAGCAAAGGGGGCAAAAAAATCATTGGGGGAAAAATACATGGTAGTGGCCAGATTCACCGGTTGCCGTCCAGCGCTCCACTCGATGTTCTGCTGGGTATAATGAAAAGCGGCGGTGTCCACGCTCAAATTCGCCTCGGAATTGTTACTGGCATGCTGCTGCCAGGAAAGCAACCCGCTCCGCTCTGCTCCGGCAGGGTTGGCGCCAAATACCGGACTCGGCGTGGCACGGATATTTTGCAACACATTCAAATCAAAGCGGGTATTTTCCCGGTATTTTGCCGTAGCCAAAAGCCGCTGGTCCAGATCCCAAAGCAAATCTTCCCGGCTGTCATAAAATACTGCCGCCTCGGGATTGCGACCATAGCTGACACCCAATCCGGTAAATCCCCGCAGACTGACAGAGGTCTCCTCGGACTGCCACTCGGCAAATGCATGCCCAAAGGCAGGGGACAGACAAACCGCTCCCCATAACACCGCAGGCAGAAAGGGCAATCCCCTCACCCGCGCACCTCATCGTACTCCAGCCGACCGTCCCGGAGATGGATGAGCCGGTGGGCCCGATCCATTACCCGCTGGTCATGGGTGGAAAAAAGAAAGGTTATCCCCTGCCCATGGTTGAGGCGTTCCATGAGCTCAAGGATGGCATCCGCCGTGGCCGAATCCACATTGGCGGTGGGCTCGTCCGCCAGGACAATGGCGGGGCGGGAAACAATGGCCCGGGCAATGGCAACCCGCTGCTGCTGGCCGCCGGAAAGCTCATCAGGCCTGCGCTGGGCCAGCTCGGCCATGCCGACTTCGGCCAGCACCTCCATGACCAGCTTGCGTCGCTCGGCTTTGGGGATATTCTGCAGGGCCAGGACAAACTCGGCATTTTCGCAGGCGGTCAGCACCGGATTGAGATTATAGGACTGGAAGACAAAACCGATCCGGTCGCGCCGCAGCCTGGCCAGATCGCTGCGCCCCAGCTCGGCAAGATCGCGCCCTTCCAGCCGCACTTTGCCCAAGGAAGGTGCATCCAAGGCGCCGATGAGATTGAGGATCGTTGTTTTCCCCGAGCCGGACGGCCCGCAGAGCACACTGAATTCCCCCCCCTGCACCGTAAGGGAGAATTCCGTCACCGCAGCGACCTGCACCTTGCCCTGCTGGTAGATCCTGCTGACATTTTCGAGCTGCACCAGCGGCGTGTTGTTCATGATCTGCTCTTTAATCCCCGGTTAAATCCCAATACCCTTTTCTGATTACGAAGTAATCTCAGACAAGTCCTTTATTCCCATGCAGTCAAAATCCCATTGGCCCGCAGCCGAGCACAGGAGAGGCTGCCAAAAAAGGGCTTTGCGCTGTTTGAGGCGAAGCCGAGTTTGCAAAGCCCCGGCAGCATCGAGGAGCGCAGGGACTCCCGCCAACGGCGGGACAAGGGACACAGGGTGCCCTTTCTAATGAACGAAAAAGCAAAGCATTCCTCGGGCTGCGAGATAGCTTGGCAATCAGACACTCTTACCCCTGCTTCAGATTCTCCACCGGCGTGGTCCTGCCCGCCTTGAAGGCCGGAAAGATCCCGGCCAAAATGGTCAAGGAAAACACTGCCGCGGCTATGCACAGAGCGCTTTCCCAGTAGAGCCGGAATTTCATGACCGGGTCCACCAACACCCCGCCGGCGCTGTAATCCTTGCCTATCTGCCCGCTGAAATCAATACCGATCCTGGCCATATAGAGAAACCAGGGCGTGGTGATGACCACCCCCACAGCCAACCCCAGAATCCCGAGCCAGCAGGACTCCAGCAGCACCAAGCGCACGACCTGGCCCGGCATCATCCCCAGGGCCACCATGATTCCGAATTCCCGCTGTCTTTCCATGACGCTCATCAGCAGGGTGTTCATGATCCCGGCAGCGATGACCAATCCCACCAAAAATTGGAGCAGGTAGTTGAACAGCCGATCCACCGCGATAAGTCCGGCCAGATCGGGCTGGCTCACTTGCCAGGTGAGCACGGTAATTTCCTTGCTCCGGCACCAAAATCGGCTGAGCATGCCCCTGACCGATTCGGCCTTCCTGTGGTCCTTAAGAAAAATCGCCACCAGGGAAGCAGCGTTGGGCTCGTAACCGAGGCCCTTACGCACCAAAGCCAGGGGCAAAAGAACCACTGCCCCGTCCACCGAATCGTCCCCGGTCTTAAAAATGCCGCTCACCCGACCAAGCTCGCTGACCAGCTCCCCATCCTTATCGGTCATGGTGAAGATCAGCTTCTTGCCCAACCGCAGATTGAGCTTTTCCGCCATCTTTGCCCCGACCACCACCCCATGTTCCTCGTCGGGAGAAAAACACTGTCCCTCAACCAGGGTGCGCAGGAAGATGTTATGGGCCGGAGTTTCCTGGGCCGGATCGATGGCGATAAAGGCGCCGCCCACGCTCTTGGCGCCGCTGGCAAACATGGCCTGCCCCATGATGCGGATCTGCGCAGCGGTAACTCCCGGGGTGTACAACGCCCTCTGCTGCACCGCGACCGCATCGCGCAAATATTTGTCCAGGGTCGGGGTATCCTGGTACTCCGGATGCTCAACGCTCAGATGGCCCAGCCCCATCACCGCACTGGTATTGATCATGTTGGTGTAGGTATAATCGCCGGAGGCGGTAAAGGTCACGGAGAGCAAAACACCGAACGCCACGGAAAAGGAGGTGATCACACTCCGCCGCTTGTTGCGCATCAGGGTTCGCCAGGCCATGGTAGCAAGCTGCATCAATGCTCCCCTAACGATGGTAAATAGCATCAAGCGGCTTGAGCATCGCCGCTTTGAGCGCGGGGTAGAGAATGGCCAACCCTGCAATCAGATAGAGAAAGAGGATGGGCAGCACCACACTGTTGACTGTGACCACACAGTACCATTTCGCATCCAGGGCGACCCCGGCAATGGTGGAGGAGGATTGGACAAACCCGGAAAAGTCGATGGGATGCGTACTGAAATACAAGGAAAGGGGCAGACCTGCGGCCAGGGCCAGGCCTGCGGCCACGGTGACCTGAAGCAGGCTCTCCGCTACGATCATGGCAAAAAGCCCCCAGGGGGAAAACCCCAGGGCCTTCATCACCCCGAACTCGGGGATCCGCTCAAAGACGCTCATCAACAGAGCGTTAAGGGTCAGAATGCCCACGGCGGCATAGGTGATGAGCAGCATGATCACCAGGGCGATATCGCTCATCTCAAAAAGGCGGGCCAGCACCGGCTGGAGCTGCCGCCAATTGCACACTTCATAACCGGGCAGCAATCGCGCCAGCCTGGCGGTGGCCTGAGTCAGATTCTCGGTGGCCTGCTGCCGCTTGACCACGATTGCATGGGCTCCGTCCGGCACGATCATCATGCGGCGGAAGGTGGAGGCGGGCATAAGAAACCCGCTGCGATCCACCCCTTCGGCCACCGACTTCAGGATGCCCCGCACCCGAAAAAGCTCATTGGCCGTGGAGCCGTCCGCAGCCTGGGCCACAACCACCACCTCGTCTCCCACCGCAAGGCCCAGTATCCTGGCCAGCTTGCGGCCAAGCACCACCCCGGCCTGATCCTGCCCGTCAAGCCATTGCCCCTGCCAGACATGCTCATTGAGGGCGGTGACCAGCCCCTCCCGCGCCAGATCAACGCCCCGCAGCTCGATGCCGCTTGAGGCGTTGCCCGCCGCAGCCAAGCCGCTTGCATACAGCCGGGGGGCGGCAACAAAACCCTCTTTCCCGATGAGGCTCAGCACCTGCTCTTGCCCGGCAATCCGCTTATAGAGGTCAGGATCGGCGCGAAAACCGTGGGCATGCACCTGGAACTCCCCGAGATCCATGCCCACGGCATTTTTTTCCATGCCTGCAAGCCAGCCTTCCAAAAGGCTCGCGTAAAAGATCATGATCCCGCAGGCAAAACCCATGGCCCCCACGGTGATCCAGGTTCTGGTTCGGGCGCGGTTGAAATTTCTCAGGGCAAAGAAAAGAATCTGCACGTGTCACCTCTCCACGAACACTCGGTTCCGATCAGCGGCGTCGCAGCTCCAACAGGGAAAAAAGCGATTCCGGCAGATCCAGATCAAAACGCATGGCCTCATAGACCAGTTCCGTATATTCGCCGGGCTTGTCCGTGGGCACGACCTTGAGCAGAGCGGGCAGGAGGCGGCCCCCCATATTCTTGACCTCGCTGAAATAGATGGTGCGGGCCAGGGCATTGTCCTCGTCGTAGTAGGTGGCGAGCAGGGGCAGATGGCCCTGGGCCGTTACACTCATGACAATTCTGCCCCAGACCACGGCGGCATCGGGGCGCGGCTGCAGGGTAAATTCGATGATCTCCTTCCCGTCTCGTCTCCCCCGAAAGCTGATGCGCGGGTTATAATCCTCGGCCAGCTGCGACTCCTTGACCAGATCGTCGTTGGTGAAATGGCTGCCCATCCAGGAGCTCATCATCATGCTGGAGGTGAGGCGGATGGTGCGGTCGGTCTTGGGGAGATAGGTGTACATGGTGTTGCCGGTTTTCAGGCTGGCGGTATCTTTTTCCTTGAGGGGCGAGACGATGCGGACCAGAGATTTGTCCTTGCCCTTGGACCAGATATCCATAAGCATGGTCCGGGTGTAGTTGGCGGTTTTCACCTCCATGCGCACCCTGCCCTGGGAGCTGGTGGCGCGCCAGAGGTCGTCGATCTCCAGGAGAATGGCGCGGGCCTCCTGTTCGTCGGGGGATGGAGGGAATGGAGCAGAGACAGCACCCCCTGCCAGCCCGAAAATCCCCCCGCCCACAACCAGCAGGGCCAGAAAAATACAGGCAGGGAAAGATGCCCGGTTCACAGCAGGGTGCCCGTATAGTTGAAGGTGCTGAGCCTGCGCCCTCCGCGCCCCGGCTGGCCCGACTGACGAAAGGCAACGACCAGCTCGTCTGGATTCGGGCGCATGTGGGAGAGATCAACCACACCAAAGGCGACACCCCGGGCGGCAAGCTCGGTGCTGTATGGCACAAGGGAAAAGGGCAGATCGGCCACGGCCACGGTCTGGCCCCAGCACTGCTTGAGGACGATCACCTCGCCCTTGGGGCTGACCAGGGGCTGATCGTATTTAAAAAACGGCGAGGCCAGCCGGGCGGTGAAGAGCGGTGGCAGGCCATAGATGGTCATGCCTATTGGCAGCGCGTTTTTGCACCCGCGGGGTATAAGTTTCGTTTGAGCAGGCAAGCTGCTCAACTCAGCTATATGCCCAAAAACATCGAAGAGATTTTGCCGGTCGGTTTCAATGGCCAGCTGGGCATTGTTCAGCCCCAGTCCGGCAAGGGCCTGCACGCTCATGCTGTTCAAGACATTCAGGGTATAATCGCCAAAGAGCAACAATCTCTCGGAAGGCGGCGGACCTGGCCGGCCTTTTCTCCGGCCCGCCGGAAGATTCGCATCGCCAGCCTCTCCCGGCTGCGCCGGGACGCTCTCCGCAAACAACAAGCGCTGACCTATATGCCCGATCTGCCAGGCGTTATACCCGCTACCGCGCAGATGTCCGATGGCCTCGCGATAAAACTCCAGGTCAGCCTCAAAAATCACCGGGGGCAGGGCCCAGACCAGCCGCCGCCGATAGGGGGTCAACCGTTTCTGCTGCCGTCCGTATTGGGCAAAGGTCTGGCGGCTCAGGGTGATGATGAGGCGCGACGGCGGTGTGGGCAACTGCACCTTGAGTGATTCAAAATCATCGATCTTGAGCCACCATTCCATGGGCAACTGCACCTGGGGCACGCCCCTGCGCCCCCCCTGGGCCTGGCTGTAGACTGGGGCCTGCACCTTGCCGCGGGCAGGCCGTTGCTCCCTGGTCTTGGCCGCCGCAGTCGGCCTGCTGACCGGCTTGCCCAAAAAATGGGCGATCTGGGCGAGCTTGCGGGGATCAACCAGATTGGCCACCTTCTTGCTAAACAACCCCGGCTGAATAGCCTTCTTGGCCCCCTGCTGGCGGCGCTCGCCCAAGTCCACCTTGTAAAGGCTGTCGCCCCATTGCGCGCCAGGCGGCAGATCCACCTGCACCTTGCTGCCAGCCTTGGCCTTTTCCAGAGCCACCTTCCCCTGCCACAAACCTTTCAGGGTAAAGGACTGCCGCTCGCCCGAGCCTTCCTGGTGGATACGGAGCCGGTCGCCGATCGTAAGCGGTTCCTTCAGGGTCATCTGGGCGCGGTTGGCAGTGACCTTCTCGATCTTGCCCAAAAACAGGCCGACATTGCCCGAATGCTGGGGGGCAATGATATCCGCTGGTTGGGCCTTCTTGAAATAGCCCAGCGTAGGTTTGCGGCCCATGGCCTGCTCCAGCAGCTCTTTCGCCTCGGCCAGCACTGCGGGGGTCGCAGGGTTATCCAGGGCCAGCCGATAGGCCTTGACCACCGAGGCCACGTACTGGGGGCTGCGCATCCGCCCTTCGATCTTGAGCGAACTGACCCCGGCCTGCCGCAATTGGGGGATCAGCTCCAACCCGGCCAGATCGTTCATGGAAAAAAGATACCCGGCCGGCGCCCCACTCCCGCGCCCCTTACCGCCCCAGGTGTACCGCCTGCGGCAGGGCTGAACGCACCTCCCCCTCAGGCCGCTTTTCCCGCCGAGATAGCTGCTGAACAGACACAACCCGGAATAGGCGAAACACAGGGCGCCGTGCACAAACACCTCAAGCTCCACCGGGCATTGCTCATGGATCTGGCCTATCTCGCTTAAGGTCATCTCCCGGGCCAGCACCACCCGCGCAAAACCCATCTCGGCAAACTGCCGCACATTGAGGGAATTGTGCGCACCCATGAGGGTGCTGGCATGCAACCGCAAGCCGGGAAAAAACTTGCGGGCCAGGTAGGAGATGCCGAGATCCTGGATGATCAGGGCGTCGGCCTTGAGCGCTTCGAGCGCAGCCAACTCCTCAACCGCCTTGCTGATCTCGTTTTCCTTCATCAGGCTGTTCATGGCCAGATAGACCCTGACCCGGTTCCTGTGGGCATGGTCGATCATGGCCGCCACCTCGGCCAGGGAGAAATGGCGGGCCAGAGCCCTGGCATTGAAGGCCGGAGCGCCGATATAAATAGCATCGGCCCCGCTCTCCACCGCCGCCTCAAAGGCCTCGATGGTGCCGGCCGGCGCAAGCAGTTCCATGTTCCGTGCAGAATGTTTTTCCATTGGCCTACTCTACCAGATCGGGAGCCGATCCGCCCCTGGCAAAATCAGATTCCCAGGCTGCTGCCGCCTCCGTTGCGAGCATTTTTTCTCAATTGACATCACAGACGGAATTCTCCATGATGATAACAAAGCGTTTGCCTGACCATTTTTTCAACGCTAAATCGTGCAAATACAGCGTAACGCAACAACGGCGCTACCCCGCTCCCCATAAGGGTGTGGGGCTTGGCATGTTTCCGTCACCCAAACTCACAGGAGGCATTATGCTGAAAAAAATGGTACTTCTCTCCGTGGCAACAACCGCTCTGACGCTTTCTCTCGGCATCGCGCTGGCAGCCGAGCAGGAACGCGCCCAACAACAAACCCAAGCACAAGAGCAGATTTACGGCAGTCAGATGATGACGCCGCAGGAGCGCGAAGAACATCGCTTGAAAATGCGCGCCGCCAAAACAGCGGAAGAACGCGAACAAATCCGGAAGGAACATCACGAACGGATGAAGACCCTTGCCAAGGAACGCGGCATCACCCTGCCCGATGAACCTCCGGCAATGGGTGGGGGCATGGGCCCCGGTGGCGGAGGGATGGGCCCTGGCAGCGGCATGGGTCCTGGCGGGGGTATGGGGCCGGGCAAAGGCCGCAATCGCTAACCACGCTTACAGGCCTGACCTCCGGCTAATGATGGCATAAGACACAAGGAACAAAACGATGTTGATGGAACGGACAAAGATCGCATTAGGCGCTCTGGTGCTCGCCTGCCTGCTGACGGGCTGCGCCACGACCACCGGGACAACCACCCAGGACAAGCGCAAGGCGGTGCTTGCCATGCGCGACGAGGTGCTGACCGAGCTGTACAAGGTTCGGCCCCAGGCAAAGGCGGAAATTGCCAAGGCCCCTGGTTATGCGGTGTTCAACAACGCCGACATCAATGTGATCTTTGTCAGCGTCGGTGGCGGCCATGGGGTTGTCACCGACGCCAGGGCCAGCAAGCCCGTGTTCATGAAGATGGGGGCGGCCGGAATCGGCTTGGGGCTTGGGGTTAAGGATTTTCGCGCCGTCTTTATCTTCCACGACCGGGCAACCCTGAGGAAATTCATCGACAGCGGCTGGGAATTCGGGGGGCATGCCGATGCCGCGGCCAAGGCCAGCGACAAAGGCGCGGCCGTGGGAGGCGAGGCCTTGTTCAACGGAATCACCATCTACCAGTTAACCCAGAGCGGCCTGGCGCTTCAGGCCACGGTCAAGGGCACCAAATACTGGCAGGATGATGAGTTGAATTGAGCGCGAAGTGAATTGGGAGGCTACCGCTCGCCGAACAGGGCCGTGCCCACCCGCACCAGGGTGGCGCCTTCCTCGATGGCCACCTCGAAATCCCCGGACATGCCCATGGAGAGCTGCACCATCCCATGCCGGCCGAGGAGTCCCTGGGCGGCAAGCTCGTCCCCCAGCAACCGAAGCCGGCGGAAATAACCGCGGCTTTCCTCGGGGTCTTCGAAAAAGGGCGGCATGGTCATGAGCCCTTGCAGCCTCAGATGCGGAAACTGTTGCAGCTCACGGCAGAGTTGCCCGGCTTCCTCCGGGGTAACCCCGGCCTTTTGCGCCTCGCCGCCCACGTTGATCTGCACCAGAACCGGCATGGTCTTGCCCAGCTCGGCGAGCCTGATTTCCAATGCCTTGGCCAGCTTGAGCCGGTCGATGGTTTCGATGCAGTCGAAAATCTCCGCCGCGATCCGGGCCTTGTTGGACTGCAAGTGCCCGATGCAATGCCAGGCCAGACCCTGACCCAAGGCCGCAACCTTCTCCTCGGCCTCCTGCAGATAGTTCTCGCCGAACACCGTCTGCCCGCACGCCATGGCCTCACGGATTACCTCAAGCGATTGGCGCTTGCTCACCGCCACCAGCCGCACCGAATCGGGGTCACGACCGACCCGCTCCGCAGCCCCCCGCATCCTGGCCCGGATTGCCTCGATATTCTCCGCCACCATTCCCATCTGCTTCACCGTCCTTCCAAGCCAAAAAGATGTACGGCATTGATGGTGGTCTGCCGGGCCACCTCCTCAAGAGAAACCCCTTTCAACTCCGCCACCTTCTGGGCGGTAAAAAGCATGAGCTGCGGCTCGTTGCGCCTGCCGCGCTTGGGCACAGGGGCAAGGAACGGCCCGTCCGTCTCAAGGACCAGCGAGGCAAGGGGAATCTCCCGCACCGCTTCGTGGAGCATCTCGGCCTTGGCAAAGGTCACCACCCCAGGGATGGAGATATAAAAACCCAGAGCAAGGACCCGCCGGGCAAAGACCGCATCCCCGGAAAAGCAATGCATCACCCCTCCGGCGGGAAACGGCCCGGCAGCCTCAAGGATTTCCATGACATCGTCATGGGCCTCGCGGTCATGGACCACCAGGGGCAGTTGCAGTTCCTTGGCCAGGGTGACCTGCCGGGCAAAATGCTCCTTTTGCAATGCAATTGGCGCATAATTTTTCACATAATCAAGACCGATCTCGCCGTAGGCCACGACCCTGGGGTGGCTGCACAGCCCCCGCAACTCCGTATACGATTCCTCGCCAAGTTCCGCGACATTATGGGGATGCACCCCCACCGTGGCATAGATGCCTTGGTGCTGTTCAGCCAGAGCAATGGCCCGGCGCGAGCTTTCCAGATCGATGCCCACGGTGATGATCCGGGTGACCCCCGCAGCCGAAGCCCGTGCCAGCACCGCATCATAATCCGCCGCATAGGCCGACATGTCGAGATGACAATGGGTATCGATCAGCACTGCCCCGTTGCCTGGAACCGGCAGGGCAATCTCTATTTTCCGGGTTGTTTTTTCCATGAAGCCTCCCTGGCCCCAGTTACTAACAGGTTTTTATTTCTTGCGCAATACAGGCAGCCCCACGGAAACCGTTTGACAAACCCTTGCCCAACCGACTATGATTTTCTTGAAATTTCAGGGTGTTCCGAACAATTATCCATCTATAATACTTACAGCGCGACCCGCCCTCATCCCCATGCCTTCACCGATTCTTGAAGCCATCGAACAACGGCGCAGTATCCGAAACTTCACCGAGCAGACGGTGGACAGCAACACGCTCTATGAAATCATCCAGGCCGGGGTCTGGGCGCCTTCCGGCCTGAACAACCAGCCCTGGCGGTTTGCCATTATTAGCGATGCGGCAATCCGCGGCAAGCTGGCCGAGCAGACCACCTACGGCCATATCATCCTTGGTGCTCCTGCCCTGATCGGGGTCTATCTTGACAGGCAGGCCATGTATGACGATCTTAAAGACGCGCAATCGGCCGGGGCCTGCATCCAGAACATGCTGCTGGCCGCCGAGGCTCTCGATCTGGGAGCTGTCTGGCTCGGGCAGATTTTGAAAAACCGGGAAAAAGTCCGCAGAATTCTCGGCCTGGCCGAAAATATGGAACTGATGGCAGTCATCGCCATCGGCCACCCGAGTCGCCGCGACCAGCAATCACAGAGAAAACCCTTGGCGGAATTCATCGTCAAGGAGTTATAACCGTATTGTCTTTCACCCCATTACCAGGAGGCCTTTCATGACAACCCCTTGCAGACCGTTTCGCACTGTTTTTCTCACAACCATTCTTGCGCTCGCAAGCCTTGCCGCCTTGAGCGGCTGCGCCGAATTGGGTATGGGCGCCAGCACCGACCAAGGTGTTTCCTCGGATCCCTTCGCCTCGTCAGCCGCTTCTTCCACGGGACAGCCCTATCGGGCCAATGAATTCTCCGACATCCTGATCCCCAGCGAATTCGACTGGGACCGGGAAAAAAGCATGGTCGTCCGGACCGACTCCTTTGCCGGCGGGGTATTGCAATACAACGGCCGGGTCGACATCTCCTCGTCCGCCGATTTTTTCAGCAACAACATGCCCAGAAACGGCTGGAAGCTTGCGGGCTCCACCCGGTACAAGAACGTGTTGCTGGCCTTCACCAAACCGAACAAAACCTGCACCATCGTCCTGACCGAGAATAAACTGCTCATGCGCACGGAGATTGCCATCTATGTCACGGAAGACATCGCGGCAGGCCGCGTCAATTCGGCAAATCCCTTCGGTTCCGGCTTATAAAAAATCAGCAGGCGCGAAGCCATGTCTCTTCTCACCGACAAAAAGATCCTTTTCGGGATTACCGGAAGCATTGCCGCCTACAAGGTGGCGGACTGGGTTCGCGCCCTGCGCCGGGAAGGCTGCCAAGTCACCGTGGTCATGACCGAATCTGCCTGCCGGTTCATCAGCCCCCTGACCATGGCGGCCCTTTCCGGCAATCCGGTGCATACCGATATGTTCAGCGCCATAGCGCCGGAGACCATCCCGCACATCACCCTGGCCAAGGAGCACGACCTGCTGCTCATCGCCCCGGCCTCGGCCCAGACCATCGCCCGTCTGGCCCATGGCCTGGCCGATAATCTGCTGGCCACCATCGCCTTGGCCTCCTCCGGGCCAGTCCTGGTCTGCCCGGCCATGAACAGTGTCATGTTCCAGCATCCGGCCACCCAGGCAAACATTGCCGCCATCAGATCCCACGGGTATCAGATAATCAAGCCCGACTGCGGAAAAATGGCCTGTGGCGACGAAGGCCCCGGTCGCCTGACAGAGTGGGAAAACGTCCGGCAGGCGATCCTCACCGCCTTTGCCCCCCAGGATCTTGCCAACGAACAGGTGCTCATCACCGCAGGCCCCACCAGGGAGCCCTTTGACCCGGTCCGTTTCTTGAGCAATCCCTCCACCGGCAAAATGGGCTATGCCCTGGCGGCCACGGCCAGACAACGGGGGGCAACGGTCACCCTGATCAGCGGCCCCGCCTCCCTAAACGTTCCGCCCGGGGTCCGGTGCATCCAAGTCACCACCGCCGCTGAAATGCAGGCGCAGGTCATGGCCAGTCTTGAAACTACGACCATTGTCGTCAAGGCGGCCGCAGTTTCCGACTACCGGCCCGCCGAACCCCAAGCCCACAAAGTGAAGAAAGGGAAGGCCGCACTCTCCCTGCCCCTGATCGCCAACCCGGACATCCTGAAAGAACTGGGGGAACGCAAGCGCGACTCCGCGAAGTTCCCCGTGCTCATCGGCTTTGCCGCGGAGAGCCGGGATCACCTCAAGGAGGGAGCGAGAAAACTGCAGGAAAAGAATCTTGACCTGATCGTGGTCAACGATATTAGCGGAACGGAAACCGGTTTTGCGGCCGACACCAACCGGGTCACCCTGCTTGACCGCAATGGCGCCCAGGAAGAGGTGCCGCTCTTAAGCAAGGAGGAAGCAGCCCACCGGATCTGGGATGCGGTGACCAGGCTGCTTGAGGCATAACCGTTATTTTTTGGTGCGCCGCTGCATTTCCTCGTGAAAATCCGGATAGAGCTTCTTGACGCAGTCCGGACAGATGCCGTGACTGAACAGGGCGCTGGAATGCTTGCTGATATATTCCTCTATCTGACTCCAGTAGCCGCTGTCATCCCGGATCTTTTTGCATGAGGCGCAGATGGGCAGAAAGCCGCTCAAGACCTTCACCTCCTGCATGGCCTTTTGCAGATGGATAATGAGCTGCTCTTTCTCCGCCTCTGTCCGTTTGCGTTCCTCTATTTCCTGAACAAGTTTCCCGTTGACGGCGTCAAGCTCCCTGGTCCGCTCGCCGATCTTCTTTTCCAGATTGCAATAGATATCCAGGTACTTGGAGGTGGCGTCCTCATATTCTTCCCTGGTCAGGCGAAGCTCGTTGCCAAGGTGACGCACCTCTGTTTCAAGCTCCTGAATACGCTGGATGCGTTGCTGAAGATCCGCTTCGCTGCAGCTCATGCGATCAGATATCCTTTCTGCTCGATTTTCCCCAGATCCTCCCTGACGATCTCGATGATGGCGCGCAAGGCATACCACTGGAGGCCAAGATCCCGGACATACTGCTGGAGAATCTCCCGGTCGGGAAGCGGTATGGCGACGTAACCATATCCCTGTTCAAACATGAGATAGTCGGCGATGAAGATTGCTTTTACAAACAGGCGGTGTTCTTCCCTGGCGCCCTCGGGATTGTGATGAAAGCCTATGCCGTCGATGAGTTCCGCCGGAAAATTCCAGTTCTCGGCCAACCCCTTGCCGACCAAGCCATGGTCGTAGCCAAAGCAGGAAATTTCACCGTCGGTCAGCTGTTGGGGTGTATCCTCCAAGATCCGCACCAGATGGATGAATTCCCGGTGCAGGAGCTGATCTTCGACAATGACTCCGATGTCGTGCATCAACCCGGCGGCATAGGCATTGTTTCCTTTCTCGCCGAACTCCCGCCGGTAAATGGTCTTGGCAAGAAGGGCGACGCCCAGGCTGTGGCGCCACAACTGCAACCGCGAATAGCCGCAGGCGGGCGTGCCGCCACGGTAGAGTTCGCTCATCTTCTGGGTGAGGATGATCTCCTTGAGCGTGTCAAACCCTATCCAGATCAGGGCCTGCTGGATATCGCTGATGGTCTTGGAGGTGGCGTAGTAGGATGAATTGGCGACCCGAAGAATCTTTGCCGTCAGCGGCGGGTCAAGTTCAATAAGCCTTATGAGATCAGAGGATCTGGCGGCAGGATCGCTGATCAGGGACAATATCCCGCCCACCGTCCCTTTGATGGAGGAAAGGGTCGAGGTTTCGACAAGTTCCAGCAGACGGGACAGGGAAACGTTGGGGTTTTTCTCGGTATCCATGGAGCTCGCCTTCGGTGAGGATTAAGAGAGCAAAAACGGCTCCTGCCTCCGGGGAGTTCGCCTTTTCCCCTCTCCCGGGAAAAACCAAAAACAGGGACGGATATCCTACAAAACCGGAGGGCCGACAACATCTCCCCGGCGCACCTCGTGAGTGCTCCGTTTCGTCACCACCGCAGCCGCGGTCGTTGCCGAAACCCGCAGGATCATAATCTCGCCGGAAGCCCTCCCCTCGGATGGATCCGCCCCGACAACCGACAACAGGTGTCCGGGCGCAAGACCCTGATCCGCGCCGATATTGAGATAGACAAGATCCTCGGGCCCGGCAAATTGACGCATCATATGAAACGCCACAACCGATCCAGTTGCAGAGGCTGGCCCGGGCTGGATCGGAAGCTCGGAAACATTAGGGAACGCAGGAACCTGCCCCAAAAGATCACCGGTTTTCACCTCGGCAAAAACGCGCCGGATAACCCCCTGCTGCCGGGTCCCGTCCGAGACAACAACCTCGATAACGCCGATATCCGCCAGCAACCGTCCAGGACTAGAACCGAAATAGGAAAGGGATTCGACCTTGCCCATATCCCGGTATACCCCGAATTGCTGGCCAATCTGCGCACCGGGGGCAGAGATCAGAATGGTCTCGCCGAGAGCCGCGCCATGCCAGCCCTGTTCGGTATGCAACACCCGCCCCGCGTTGGGCATATCGTTGGTGACCATGCCTACTCCCTGGGTATCATAACGGGCCGGGATATTGCCCATGCCTGCCCGGGCCTGTTCCCCGTTACCGGGCAGATCTTTTTTCACCACCACAATGGGCAGCGGTTCGGAAGAAGACGTCATTCCGGCCCGGGCAAGGGCGGAAGGCCCCGACTCAACCGGAGCGACATTCTCCCCGCCGGACATTGCCCGTGCCGGAGCTGAATCCAAGCCGGGGATCCTGACGATCTGGCCGGGCAGGATCAGGTCGGGGTTGGAAATTTCAGGATTAAGCCTCCAGATTTCCGGCCAGAGCAGCGGATTATTGAGGTAGCCCCCGCTCAAATCCCACAGGGTGTCGCCCTTTTGCACCGCATGCGTGGTGTTATTTTCCGCCAAAAGATCCCTGACGCCAAAAACTCCGCAGACAGAGGCGATGATAACCGTACTCGCAACAATTTTTTTCATGCAATGCTCCTTTCGAAACGGACACGAGACAAACGGGGAAAACCAGCCGCACATTACGAGACCAATTGTATCATCTACGCAAGATTTCAGAAGATTGTCAAGCCGAGGCTGTGAATCTCCGGATTTTAAAACGCCGGTTAATGGCTTCTGTTGACGGTCGGCGGATTGAAAAAGCGCAAACGCAGGGCATTGGAAACCACGGAAACCGAACTCATGGCCATGGCCCCGCCGGCGATCATGGGGTTCAAGGTCGGCCCGCCGAAGAGGTACAAAACCCCGGCGGCCACCGGAATGCCGATGATATTGTAGATGAAGGCCCAAAAGAGATTCTGCTTGATATTGCGCATGGTGGCGCGGCTCAAGGAAAGCGCGGCGAGCAGACCGGAGAGGTGGCCCTTCATCAGTACGATATCGCCGGACTCGATGGCGACGTCGATGCCGGTGCCCATGGCAATGCCGACATCCGCCTTGGCCAGGGCCGGCGCGTCGTTGATGCCGTCGCCCACCATGGCTACCCGGAATCCCTCTGCCTGGAGGGCCGCCACCTTTTCCACCTTCTGGTCCGGGAGCACCTGGGCAAAGACCTCGCTGATCCCGGCCTGGGCAGCAATGGCCCGGGCGGTAATCTCATTATCGCCGGTAAGCATGAAGATCTTGATTCCCATTCCCTGCAGAGCGCTGATGGTCGCGGGCACCTCTGCCTTCAGCCGGTCGGCGATGGCCAACAGGGCGATAAGCCTGCCCTCGGCCGCACAGTAAAGCGCGGTCTTGCCGTCCCCGGCAAAACCGTGGGCGATTTGCTCAACCGCCATGCCAAACCCGGTCAGATTCTGCTCCGCCATGAACTCCCGGTTGCCGAGCAAAATATTCTGCTCGGCAACCATGGCCCGGATACCCCGGCCAGGAACCGCCTCGAAATACGAAGGCTCGGCCAGGGTCAAGCCCTTTTCCCTGGCCGCACTGACAATGGCCTCGGCCAGGGGATGTTCCGAGCCGCTCTCGGCGCTGGCAACCAGGAAGAGGATATGGCCGGCATCCATCTCCGCGGCGATCGGTTGCAGGTCGGTCAACTCCGGACGGCCATGGGTCAGGGTTCCGGTCTTGTCAAAAACCACGGCATTGATCTTCTGCGCCATCTCCAACGCCTCGCCGCTTTTCACCAGCACCCCCAACTGAGCCCCGCGCCCGGTGCCGACCATGATCGAGGTCGGGGTGGCCAGCCCCATGGCGCAGGGGCAGGCAATGACCAGCACGGCGATGAAGATCCGCAGGGCAAAGGAAAACTCGGCCTGACCGATGAAATACCAGGACAACCCGGCGAGAATGGCAAAAACGATGACAGTGGGAACGAAATAGAGGCTGATGCGATCCGCCAGGTTGGCGATGGGCGCTTTGGAGCCTTGGGCCTCGCGGACCATGGTGATGATCCGGGCCAGCACCGTGTCTTGGCCCACCTTCTCGGCCCGCATCTGCAATAAGCCGTTTTTGTTCAAGGTGGCGCCCACCACCGAATCGCCGGCCTCCTTGGAAACCGGCAGGGATTCGCCGGTGAGCATGGACTCGTCCACACTGGAGCGGCCCTTGATCACCGAGCCGTCCACCGGGATGCGCTCACCCGGCTTGACCAGCAGGATATCGCCGGCCTCGATCTCGGCCACGGGAATCTTTTTCTGCTCCTCCCCTCCATCCACCAGCAAGGTGGCCTCCTCCGGCGCCAGGGCCATGAGCTGGCGGATGGCGTCCGAGGTGCGCACCTTGGAGCGGGCCTCCAGGTACTTGCCCAGGGAAACCAGGGCGATGAGCACCCCGGCCGACTCAAAATAGAGATCCATGACCCTGGCCATAACCTCGATGCCCAAGCCGATCTCGATCAGGTTCCAGGTGCTGTAGACAAAGGCGGCCCCGGTGCCGACGGCGATGAGCGAATCCATGTTGGGCGCGCCGCGCCAGAGAGCCGGAAAACCGAGCTGATAAAAATTCCGGCCCGACCACATGATCGGCAGCACCAGAAGAAACTGGACACAAGCGAAGGTGAACGGCGCGTGATGGGGGGCGAGAAACACGGGCAACGGTAGCCCGGCCATCTCACCCATGGAAAGAAGCAGCAGCAAGACGGCAAAGGCAAAGGCCGGATAGAGGCGTTTTTCCATGGCAACAAGCCGGATGAGGGCCTCCTCCTGCTGCCGCGTAAAATCAGATCCTCCAGCCGGGCCAGCCACCTTGGCCTTGAAACCGAGGCGCTCGATACCCTCGCGGATCTGCCGCTGGCTGACAACCTTCGGGTCAAAAACCACCATTGCCGATTCGGTGGCGAGATTCACCTGCATACTCCGCACCCCGGCCATGCCCCCCACCACCTTTTCGATCCGGGCGGAGCAGGAGGCGCAGGTCATGCCGGTGATGGCCAGAGCCAGCCTGGCTTCCTTCTCCGGCAGCACCAGCTCGAAACCAAGGGTCTTGACGATTGCGGCGATATCGGCAAGGCTGAGCCGGCCCGGCTCCCACTCCACCTCCAGGCTCTCGGCGGCAAGGTTCACCGCTGCCGCCGCAATGCCCTCGGTGGAACCAAGCACCTTTTCGATGCGGGAGGAACAGGATGCACAGTGCATGCCCCGGATGGCGACCCGCTGCTTGTCGGTTGACGGTGTCATGTGTACATTGCTCCGGTATTGATTGCTTTTCCCTTGCACAGTTAAATTGCGCAGACGTGTAAAAAATCATTTGCGCCTGACAATACTTTAGTTTTTACTATAATCCTTTTCCACCATTACTCTCAAACACATCCCAAGGAGTCTCCCATGCCGACCATCCAGATCAAAGGCATGCGCTGCGGCCACTGCGCGGCTTCGGTCACTTCGGCCTTGAACACCATCGACGGCATCAGCGGGACAACCATCGCTTTGGACGCAGGCGAGGCCACCTTCAACCAAGGCAAGGATGTACCCATGGCCGACATCAAAAAGGCCATCGCCGCCATCGGCTTCGAGGTGGTGGAGTAAACGCAGGCCGCGCCGGACAGATTCCGGCGCGCCAAAAAACTACAACACCATCACCACGGCCGAATGCTCTTTGAAGGCCAGGTACTGAGCCTCGCGGTCCTCGGCGCTGCGCACCACCAGCTCCACGTCCAAGCAAAGATACTTGCCGTTACTGCTGGAATTGGAGAGTGACACCAAACATTCCCGCGCCTGAACAACCTCGGCAATGGCCCCCCGCAGCTCCCCCTGCTCCCTGCCGATGATCTTGTACACCCACGAACAGGGGTACTCCATTTCGATCTTTTGCTTGCAACCGTTCAACAACACCGCCAGCCTCCGCTCGGCATTTTTCATCCCGCATAAGGGGAAAACACTCGTAATTTTATACTTTACCAGACCACCCGCCTTTCGCCAACAGCAAGCCGGCAAACGAAAGCACGGACTTTACTTCCCGAAAAAAATTACACCATTTTTGCTTTATTCTGTATAATTTATCATCCTACTAACCTTTTGGCCTTTTCGCAGGCCGTTTCAGGTACTCGTCATGGCACAACTGAGATTTTTCGCTTTTGTCTTCATTGCCCTGCAACTTTCCTTCACGCCAATGGTCGGCGCTGCGGAGATGTCCGCGTCCTTTTCCTTGGGCAAACAGTATTTTGACCAGGGCCGGTTCGAGGAAGCGTACACCGAGCTGCACAAAGCCTTTCTTCAGGATCCGGGGAACCAAGACCTCAATTTCGATCTTGGCCGAGCCGCATATGAAACCGGTCGATTTGAGGAAGCTATCATGGCCTACGAAAGGGTGCTCATTGCCAATCCTGAGGCCAACCGGGTCAAGCTGGAAATAGCCCGGGCCAACCTGCAACTGGGCTCACGGGAGATAGCCAAGCAGTATTTCAAAGAGGTTCTCGCCACCAATCCGCCGGAGCAGGTATGGAAGAACATAGAAAAATTTCTCGCTTCCATTGAGGAGGCGGAACAAAAACATTTTGTCAACGGCACCTTCACCCTTGGTCACGCCTGGGATGACAACGCACGATCCGCCCCGGTGAGCGACCGGATCTCAGCCGGTCTTTTTGAATTTCAGCTCACCGGGCAAAGCGCCAGCCCCCAAAGCGACCAAACCAACAACGCAACCCTGATTCTCAATCATATCTATAAAAACGAGGAATACCCCTACCTGTGGAAAACCGCGGCAACCTCCTACAACGCTCTGTACCAAAGCCTGTATGATCTTGACGTGAACTATCTGGGATTGACCTCCGGCCCGGTTTTCCAGCAAGACAATTTCGTCTGGGACCTGCAGGCGCTCGTCTCGCACATTGACGTCGAGCATGACCGCTACCAAGGCGCTTTTGGCGCGGCCTCCTCTCTAACCTATCTTTTCTCAAAGAATATCATGGGCACCGTCGCCATCAAAGCCGAGGAAAAAAACAACTATGTCGACCCTGGCCGGGACGCGCTCAATCTCATTCTTTCCGCGGGACCGATTCTGCTTGTTGACCAGAATCGCCTGAGCCTCCTGTTCAACAAAGAAAAAGAAAACGCGGACAACGAAGTCAACAGCTACGATCGTTTCGGCTGGAAATTTCGCTACGACCGCAACCTGCCCTACGACTTTGCCGCTTTTGCCGGGCTTGGCTTCACCATCACCGACTATGACGCCCGGCATCCTTTCTTCTCGGCCTACCGCAACGACGAGGTTCAGGAACTTACTGCCGGGGTCTCCCGGCTGCTCTGGCAGGATGCGGCGAAAAACCAGGCACTCATCATGCAATTGGGCCACACCTATACCAACTCGGAATCCAATATTGATCTGTACACCTACAGAAAAAATGTAACCGAACTCAACCTCACCGTGAGTTTTTAGAAGCCATAACGAAATAACCATTGCCCTCCATTTCGTTGCGGCTCCTTATGCTGTTCAGAATGTTTCAATTGTGCTGTTGTTCGTGAACAGCGGCTTAAACAGCGAGGACAATCATGAAAAAAAATATCTCCTTCACAACCATTATTGTGCTCCTCCTGCTGTGCATGGTCGCGCCGATTTCCGCCTCTGGCGCCGAACCGCAAGCCGTGGCCACCGTTGTAGCCCTCAGGGGCGCCGTGGTTGCCCAGAACAAGGCCGGCGCAAGCCGCAACCTCAGCATCAAGAGCCAAATCTTCCAGGAAGATGAGCTCAAAACCGGTCCAAACGGCCAACTGCAGATCATATTCACCGACAATACCATCATCAGCTTAGGCCGCGGAAGCGAAATGAAAATCGCCGAATACCGCTGGCAGCCTGAGCGGAAAGATGGCGCTCTGAGAACCCAGGCAAAGGAAGGCACCTTCCGGGTGATGGGCGGAGCCCTTGCCAAGGATGCTCCCCAAAACGTCAAAACCGAAACTCCCACCGCCACCATCGGCATCCGCGGCTCCATGTACACCTTCAAGGCGACAAAGGACTCCCTTTCCATCGTTTTCCAGGGAGGCAAGGGCATTGAAATTTACAACGATCTCGGCAAGGTAACCATTACCGTTCCAGGCTTCGGCACCCGGGTTATGCTGAATGCCCCGCCGGCAAAACCTGCCAAATTCACGGAACAGGACATCAAAGATCTGAACAGCCAGCTTAATGGCGGCGGAGCGAACGGCAATGGAGCGACCAACGGTGCCGGCCCCGGCAGTGCCAGCGGCGAAGGCGAAACAGAAAGCACCTCAACCGGCACGGACACGACCACCAGCACCCAGCCTCTCGCAGAAACCATTCTGCCTGCCCCGGCCGTGCCTCCCCCCCCGGTCCTGCCGCCGGCCAATGAACTGCCCACCGCCCCAGCCTTCCCCCCACCCCCAGCCCCCCCGGGCGATGGCATTTATGCTTTCAAGGGCGGCCTGGGCGGAACTTCGACAAAAACCGACGGTTCCACGGATACGTTTATCAACGATCTTTACTTGGGGGTGAACTGGTATAACCGCAAAATCTTCGGTGTTGCCTTTGATAATACAGTCGAGGATGGCAAGCCGGTTTTTTTCTTCGGCTCGGTGAATGGTTCCACCGTTTCCGACATCAAGATTTTTGGTGCGGACAAGGGAGGCTCTTACCAAAACGACGACGACGCATTTATCAGCGGCAGCGGCTCGGGCCTCTTCACAGGCAGTGCCTATGATTTTTTCAGCTTCATCGCGACAGGAAGCTCCTTTCTTATCAAAGGGTCGCCCACACAAACCTTGCTCGACTCCTGGACCGTTGCAGGCGGCGCCCAACAGGTGGTTGGCGAAATGGTCCCGACAGCCCCCAAGGGAGGCTCGGAAATCTGGAGTGGTTTTGTGGTGGGGGTCAGTGAAAACATGAATGACCGGCCCACCGACCGCCACCTCATATACAACACGAACCCGAACAGTTTCACCATGAACATCAACAAGGACGCAGGCACTATCCTCGGCACTCTGACCACCGACAGCAATATCGGCGCCGGCGAAGCGAACTACAATATTTCCGGCATGACCGTGGGTGGCTCCTACGGCTCGGTATACCTCAACGACCAGCTTTTAGCTGCTCTGTTGGGTGGTTCTGCCGGCATCACGGCAAAAGAGTACGGCAACTATATGGTGGTCGATCCGAAAAACCAGATCTCCCCCTATTTCACGTGGGGCTATTGGGAGGTTGCCTACGTCGATCCCACAAACTCCACTATCCAGCGCCAGATCCGGGTGCCTGAGTCCTTGTGGCTGGCGGGAAAACCTTCGAATAATTCGCTGATCAAGACGGGTTTTGTTGGGACTTACAACGGTAAGGCGTTCGGCACCATGATCAACACGAACGACACCACCCAGATTACTCAAGTGTCCGGCTCAATGAATCTCACGGCCGATTTCGTCTCCACGCCCAGCATCACCGGCAGCCTGGCCTTTACGAACGGCCCCACTCTAACCATTAGCGGCGGCGCCTTTTCTGCCGACAGTTTGACCAACCAGTTCTCGGCAGGACTCACGGGAGGAAACATCCAAGGCGCTTTTTACGGTCCCAATGCCGAGGCCGTGGGCGGCAACTTTTACAGCCTGACTGACGACAAACAGTACATCGGCATCTTCGGCGGCAACCGGTAACGGCATGACAAACAGCAACCGCACGACATGAATATCCGCCACCGGCTCAAAACGTTCTTCACCCTCTCCCCCTTCAAGGTCGGCTGCCTGGTTACCCTGGCAGCCGTCCTGCTTTTTGCCTCCTTTGGCCAGCAAAAACCGGAGATTCTCGAAACCCTGGACAACCGGCTGACCGACACCATGTTCCGCTGGCGGGGTACGGTCAAACCCAGCCAGCCCATCGTCATTGTAGATATCGACGAGAAAAGCCTGCGGACAATTGGCCAATGGCCCTGGCCGCGCAACACCGTGGCCAAGATGGTTCACAATCTCAGCACAGGCGGGGCAAGGGTTATCGGTCTGGATATCGTTTTTGCCGAGGCTGACCGCACCTCGCCGAAAAACTTTGTCGACGAGTTGCAGCAGCTTTTGCCGATGCAGCTCCCGCCGGAAACCATGGCGGAACTGAAAGCAAAGGAAAGCCTGGATCACGATCTCGCCCTGGGCAAGGCTCTGGGAGCAACGCCCTCGGTGTTGGGCTATGTCTTCCAGACCCAGGATGACGGCCTGAAAAACCATACGGACCTCCCATTCCCCTCCGGCACCACTCGCCTTGTGCCTGACACCCTGCGCTACGATGATATTTCCCTCTTCCGGGCCTATCGGGCCATCACCAACGTAGTGGCCGTGTCCCAGGGGCGGAGCGAGGGCTTTTTCAATGTGTTCCCCGATGCCGCGGGCACGGTGCGCAAGGTTCCGCTCTTCATGATGATGGACAACATCCCCTACCCATCCCTGGCCCTGGAAATGCTGCGCATCGGCATCGGGGCGCAGGAGACGACCATCCAGGTCTCCCGGCAGGGGCAAACCTACCCCAGGGACGTCCTCGGCGTTGAATTGGGCACAACCTTTATCCCCACCGACGAAAAAGGCCAGATCACCGTAAATTTCCGGGGGCCGGGTCAGACCTATCCCTACCTTTCCGCCGTGGACATCCTTGCAGGCAAGAATCTCGATCGGGTACAGGGCAAATATGTCCTGATCGGCACCTCCGCAGCAGGCCTTCTCGATCTCAGGGCCACGCCCTTTTCCAACATCTATCCGGGGGTGGAAGTCCACGCCACCATCATCGACAATATCCTGAGCCGCGACCCCTTCACCCACGACATCTTCACCGAAATCGGCATCATCTACGCCCTGCTGCTGATCGGCGGCCTGGGATTAAGCGCTCTCCTCGCCTATGCCACCCCTTTGATCGGCGGCCTTGGCGGCCTTCTCCTCATCCTGGCCACCCTGGCCGGCAACTATTTTTTCTTTTTCAGCCAGAACCAGCTTGTCGGCCTCTCCTATCCGCTGCTGACCATCCTTACCCTCTTTCTGGTGGTCACCCTGTTCAACTATTTTTTCGAAGGGAGGCAAAAACGCTTCATCAGCTCGGCCTTCGGCCACTACGTTTCCCCCCAGATCGTGCACCAGCTCATGGAGCACCCGGAAAAACTCTCCCTGCAGGGGGAGCAGCAGAACCTCACCGTGCTCTTCAGCGACATCAAGGGCTTTACCACCATCTCCGAAAAAATGACCTCCGAAGAGCTTGGCCGATTCATGAATGAGTATCTCACGGCCATGAGCCATATCGTTTTGCAACACAAGGGGACGGTTGACAAGTTCATCGGCGACGCGGTCATGGCCATCTGGGGCGCCCCCCTTGAGGATGAAGACCACGCCGCCAACTCTGTGCGGGCGGCGTTTATGATGATGGCAAAACTCAAAACACTCCGGGCGGATTGGCAGAAACGGGATTTACCCGAGGTGGATATCCGCATCGGCATCAACACCGGGGTGATGAGCGTGGGCAACTTTGGCAGCGACCAACGCTTTGACTACACGGTCATGGGCGACAACGTCAACCTTGCTTCCCGGTTGGAAGGCGCGAATAAAGCTTACGGCACCAACATCATCATCTCGGAATACACCAAAGATGCGCTGGGAGAAGGATTTTACTGCCGCCTTCTCGATCTGGTCCGGGTTAAGGGCAAGGAAATGCCGGTGCGAATATACGAGCCCCTCTGCGAGGGCGAACCGGAGCCGGAGCTGAAAAAAGAAACAGAGGCCTTTACCGAGGCCCTGCGCCATTACGCAAACCGTGAATTTCAAGAGGCGACGGAAATCATCCTCGCCCTCAACACGACAACACGCTTAAAAATTTACGACCTCTATCTCGATCGACTCGCCCATTTCGCTATCAATCCGCCGCCGGACGATTGGGACGGCGCCTTCACCTTTACCACTAAATAATAGGCATACACCATGACGAACTCCACCCCCTACGACCTCATCATCATCGGCGGCGGCCCTGGCGGCTATACCGCTGGCATCTATGCCCAACGGGCCGCCCTGAAAACACTGCTCATCGAAAAAGGCATCCCCGGAGGCCAACTCAACAACACCGACGAGGTGGAGAACTGGCCCGGCACCGAAAAGATCAGCGGCGCGGATCTGGCCGTGAAATTTTCCCAGCATGCCGCAGCCTATGACCTTGAGGTGATGAATCGCGAGGCAGTTGATATTGAACCCGGGCGGGATCACCACACCGTCACCCTGGACAGCGGCGAAACCCTTGCCACCCACGCGATTATTCTTGCCACCGGCGGCAGCCCGAAAAAGCTGGGCATTCCCGGGGAAGACCAGAATTATGGCCGGGGGGTTTCCTACTGCGCCGTGTGCGACGGCTTCTTTTTCCGCGACAGGACCGTGGTGGTGGTGGGCGGCGGCGACAGCGCCCTGGAGGAATCCCTCTATCTGGCCAAGCTGGCCAAACAGGTGTACATCGCCCATCGCAGGGACGCCTTCCGGGCCGGGATGATCCTGCAAAAAAGGGTATTGGCTGAAAAACGGATCACCGTGCTCTGGAACACGGTGCTGGCGGAGATCCAGGCGGATGGTCAGGGGGTGAACGGGGTGATCACCAAGAATACCGTGGATGGAACAACCGCCCCCCTTGCCACCGACGGGGTCTTCGTATTTATCGGCTTTGAGCCGAACAATTCCCTGGTTCCGGCGGGAACCAAGATGAATGCCAACGGCTATGTAATCGCTGACGACAAATGCGAAACCAATACTCCAGGCATCTTTGTTGTTGGGGATCTCAAGGAGAAATACGCCAAGCAGATCGTCACTGCCGCGGCGGATGGCTGCACCGCCGCCCTGGCCGCGGCCCATTACGTGGAGGACAAAAAGGGCGGAGAATGAGCGGAAAAATATCCGCCGCCCGGAGCAGGCTGATTCCATTGCACAACGACAATACGAATTCGAAACGTAGGAGCGGCTTTAGCCGCGATATCTTGCGGTTTCGCGGCTGAAGCCGCTCCTACACGCTGCGTTTTCAAATTACCCCCCCACCTGCCCTGCCTTTTTCCCGTTGCCCCGCTTGAAAAAATACAGCAGCAACACCCCGGTCACAAAGCCGCCGACATGGGCCCACCAGGCAACCCCGCCCTCGGCCGGCCTGGCCATTGCCACCTGCTGAACAGCGCCTTGCAGAAACTGCAAAAGAAACCAGAAGCCGATAAAAAAATAGGCCGGAATCTCCACCAGATAAAAAAGAATGAAGATCGGAACAAAGGTGAGTATCCGGGCGCGGGGAAAGAGAAAAACATACGCGCCCAGCACCCCGGCAATGGCGCCGCTCGCCCCGATCATCGGCACCTGGGCCCGGGGATTGGACCAGAATTGGGCAAAGGCGGCGCCAACCCCGCAGAGCAAATAAAAGAGGAGATAGCGGCCATGCCCCATCCGATCTTCCACGTTATCGCCAAAGATCCACAGCATCCACAGATTGGAAAAGACATGGAGCAGGCCGCCATGGAGAAACATGGCGCTGAAAATCGGGATGTAGCTGGCTAGGGACATACCGGTTTCCGCCTGTTCGGCGGCAAACCGGGCCGGAACAAAGCCATGGGCCATAACGAAGGCTTCCAGCTCCTGACCGAGGCTCAGTTGATAGACAAAGCAGAGGACATTGACGATGATGAGCCAGAGAGTGACAACAGGGAAGCGCTGGGAGGGGATATCATCCTTCAGGGGAAACATGCCTTGGCAGCGTCCCTCTATGCTTGATCAACAGGGACGTCGTTCGGATCGGGCAAGGGCAGAATAAAATAAAAGTTGTTCCCCTCTTCCGTAGCCTCGTAGCCGGCAACGCCGCCATGGATCTCCACCACCTGCTTTATAAAAGCGAGACCATGCCCTGTTCCGGGCACAGCCTTGCTCCGTTCTCCCCGGACGCCATCGGCAAAAACGGTTTTCGCCTCGACCTCGGAAAGATGCTCCCCGGTGGTGAAAACGTTGAATTTGACTGCTGGCTTGCCGGGGCCGAAATAATCATCAAGCAACTCGCGGCCATAGGCCACAGCCTTTCTGACCTTTCCGTCACGGCTCGTTATCTCGCCGGTGTACTTCACGGCATTGGAAAAAAGATTGGCATAGACCTGCGACAACAACCCGACATCCACGCGCAGAAAGAGCTCTTCCCCCTGCATATCCTCCGGCCTCTCCACCACAATCCCCCGCGCCCCGAATCTGCTCAGGTAATGATCGAGCTGCGGGGTGACAATCTCCCGATCAATGGAGCATTTCCGCGGGCGCAGCACAAAACGGCCCTGGGCAAAATGATCCCGGCGGAACAGACTTTCCAGGAAGAGGCTGTAATTGGCATGGTGCTCCAACAGCTCCCGATGGTTCTCAAGCAGGCTCCGGTGCAGATTGCTCACCTTGCTGATCACCAGTTCGCAGCTTCCGCTGGGCACCCCGTGGGCTGCCTTGAACCCGGCAATCATTTTTTCCAGCTCGTCGATATCGCCGATGCGGGCCTTGAGCTGGTTGAAGAGATGCTTGAAATACATATTGGGGGTGATGACGTTGTGCTCGATGTCCATCACCAGATTGTTGATAAACCTCAGATGCCTGATGTTTTCGTGTGAAATCAGACGGTTGTGCAGATTGTAGCCGATGCGGTTTGCATATTTGCGCAGGAAAAACCGATCGGCCTGGGAAATCTTTTCCAGGGGATATACTTCCAAAACCCCCATCACCTGCAGGTTGAGCGGCTGCTTTCCTTCCTCCTGCGTATCAGGAGAGGGCTTGCAGTGGATCGGCACCAAAAGCGAGTGCTCGCTCTCGTAGCTTTTAAAGGTTAACCGTACATGCTCCGGGGCTGCAACCGGCTCCTGCAACAGCCCTTTGCGGCTGTCACAGGCTAAAACCAGCTTTTCCTTATCCTTGTCAAAAAAATACAGCCGACTGTGCAGTCCGAGAAACTCGGAAAGCGCCGCAACGCAGACCCGATAGAAATCCTCGTTGGAGTCGAACTCCTGGGCAAGATCGAAAAAGGCGCGCAGCAGGTCGTTTTGTGCTGGGCTCAGATTATAGCTCGCGTAGCTCCGCTGCTTTTCCCTGATCCGCAGCCTGATCTGCTGCAAATCCATGCATGGATGGGGTACCTGGCTCATGATCTCCCTGACCGGCAAGAGCGCACTGCATAGTTACTGGCCTATTGAAAACATTGTATCACCGGGGCCTACACAGACAAAAGATTAATTCCGGCCAACCAGCACGATTTCATCAGCCCCGCTCTTTTCGGCAAGGTGGACATGGACATGCTCATCGGCCTTGACCGAAATGTCCATCCCCACATAATCGGGCTGGATCGGCAACTCACGCCCGCCACGATCCACCAGAACGGCCAGTTGGATGCACTGGGGCCGGCCGATATCCATCAGGGCGTCCATGGCGGCCCGGATGGTGCGGCCGGTAAAAATGACATCATCCACCAGCACCACGACCATCTCTTCCATGGGAAAGGCGATGCTGGTTTTCTTGACGATGGGATTCTGGCTGGCCAGACTCCAGTCGTCGCGGTAGAGCGTGATGTCCAGGGTGCCGGTGGGCAGCTCGATATTTTCGCGATCCTGAATCAGCTTCTGGATTCGGTCTGCAAGAAAAACCCCGCCGGTATGGATGCCGATGATGGCCAGGTTGGCAACGCCGTGGTTGTTTTCCACGATCTGCAAGGCGATCCGGTGCAATGAGCGATCGATATCCTCTGCCGACATGATCCGTTTTTCCATCTTTTTTCCTCCAGAAGATTTAGGAGTGATGCGCTCGTAACAGTGAAGCCTCTCGCAAAAGCGCTAAGCGTGCAAAGTTGCTGCTCTGATTTTTCTTTGCCGTCTCCGCGCCTTAGCAAGAGCATAAGATGCGTAAGGTCATCAAGCGTGTCTCCGCCAGATTATGGCCAGAAAGAATCGATGCCCCGCGCAATCACGGTGTTGATCGCCTCGGGATACGCCTCGCATTCCGCGGCAAAAACCCGGGCCGCGATATCCTCGACCGTGTCGCTGTCTTCCACCGGTACGCAGCGCTGGACCACGATCGGCCCTTCATCGTATACCTCGTTGGCAAAGTGCACCGTGCAGCCGGTCACCTTGACCCCGCGCGCCTTGACCGCCCGATGCACCCGCATGCCGTACATCCCGGCCCCGCAAAAAGACGGGATCAAGGAGGGATGGATATTGAGCACCGCCCGCTGCAGATGGGGTGGCGGCGCATAGAGCTTGAGGTACCCGGCCAGCAGCACCAGCTCGATCCCGTAGTCCTGCAGGATAGCGTTGATGGCGCCATTGTCCTTGGCATGGAAGGCCGGATAGCCGTATTTTTGCGCCTTGGTCAGACCAAGGACCTCGGGCAGGCTGGAGAGCACCACCTCGATGCCCCCCTGCATGGCGCCGGAGGCAATCCGTTCATGGAAGTTGTCGAGGGTCCGGCCGGAGCCGGAGAGCAATACCGCCATCTTCATTGGCGCCACCTACTTGAAGTAAGGATTGGTTTCCACATCCACGGTGTTCAGCCATTTGACAATGGCGGTATCGTAAGTGCTGGTCAGGGCAAAGACCTTCACCGCCAGGCGAAAGCGGGTCTTGAGCGTGGTGTTGCCGGTGGCCTTGATCTCGGCCAGCACCTGCGGGTAGTCGGCCGGATCGACGATCACGGTGACATCCTGAAAATTCTTGGCGCTTGAGCGCAGCATGGTGGGACCGCCGATGTCGATGTTCTCGATGGCCTCCCCCAGGGTGCAGGCCGGGTTGGCCACGGTTTTTTCGAAGGCGTAGAGATTCACCGCCACCAGATCGATGGGTTGCAAGCCATGCTCCTGCATCTGTTTCAGATGATCCGGGTTGGTTTTCTGGGCCAGGATGCCGCCGTGCACCTTGGGGTGCAGGGTCTTGACCCGACCGTCGAGCATCTCGGGAAAACCGGTGAACTCGGAAACATCCTTGACCTTGATGTCGTTGTCCCGCATCTTTTTGGCGGTGCCGCCGGTGGAGAGGATCTCGATCCCCAGTTGCTCAAGCTCCCGGGCAAAGCCTTCGATCCCGGATTTGTCGGTGAGACTGATCAATGCCCTTTCTATCTTTTTCATGCTTTTCTCCCGGATCCTTAATATCATCACAAAACAACCTATGCGTCTAGCGCAAACCTTGAACCGACACTGTAACGCAAAGCGGCGAAGACGCAAAGCAAACAGATGGGGGAGCGAAAAAAAACACCACAGCCCCCACGGTTCTTATTCCTCTTTCTTGGTAAACCTCCTGATCAGCCGCCGGTCCCGCTTGCCTGGACGCCCTGGCGGCGCGGCGCCGACAACCCGCAAAAGACGCCGGGTCTCCCTTGCCTCGGTGCGGGCCGCGATGCTTTCCGAAGTTTCCTCGTAGAGCAGTTGCGCTTCCGGCGCGCCCCGCCGCTGGCCGCTGACGGCCCGGACAACAACAATGAATTCCTCCTGTTCCTTCTGGATGCGCAGACCGTCACCAACAGCCACCGCACGGGACGGCTTCACCCGCAAACCAGCCACCTGCACCTTGCCACCGGCCACTGCCTGGGATGCCTGGGCGCGGGTCTTGAAAAATCGGGCGGCCCACAGCCATTTGTCCAGCCGCACCTGTGCCTCCTCACCCATCGTTTGCCCTGCCTCCTTCCGCACTTTTTATAAACCTACCACAGTTTTCGGCCTGGGGCCAAGCCCCATCCACAGCCTGGCCTCCTCGCCGTTTACCGCTTTCCGCAGACAAGCAAATGGTGTATATATTTGTGCACCATGAAGCTCAATACCGTCGGCATAAAAGATATCAGGTATCCGGTGCGGGTGCGCGAAAAATCCGGAGGCATCCAGCAAACCGTGGCCAGCATCAGCCTGCAGGTCAGCCTGCCGAGCCAGTACCGGGAATCCTGCGTCTCCACCTTCATCAAGGTTCTCAACACCTACCAGGACGAGATGAGCAACCGGATCTTCAGGAACCTGCTGGCCGAGGTGAAGGAAGAGTTGCGGGCCGAATCGGCCCATGTGGAGATGACTTTTCCCTATTTTCTGGAAAAAAGGGCCCCTGCCACCGGCACGCCCGGGCTCATGGAATACACCTGCCGGTTCACCGGCGGCATCGGCAAGGATGAGGCTTTCATCCTCTCGGTCTGGGTGCCGGTGACCACCCTGTGCCCCTGCTCACGGGAGATCAGCGATTGCGGCGCCCACAACCAGCGGGGCGAGGTGAACCTCATTGTCAAATATTCGGGGTTTATCTGGATGGAAGAGCTCATCGCCATGGCCGAGGCTGGCGGTTCGTGCGAGGTGTATTCCCTGCTGAAACGGCCGGATGAGAAGTACGTGACGGAAAAGGCGTACAACAATCCGATGTTTGTCGAAGACGCGGTGCGCAAGGTGGCGGAGCAGGCCATGGCCCATCCGGCCATCACCTGGTTTTCCGTGAGTGTGGAAAGTTTTGAGTCCATCCACAAGCACAGCGCCTATGCCTATGTGGACAGCGACGACCTTTGACTCAGGCGGCCAGCCGCACCAGATTGCGGCCTGAGTGCTTGGCCGCGTAAAGCGCCTTGTCCGCCCGGTTGATCAGCCCGTCCATGCTCTCCCCCGTCTGGCATCCGGCAATTCCGCAGCTGATGGTGACGCCAATGGGCAGCTCCTCCACCCGTTGCCGCAGCTTTTCCGCTATGGCCACCGCATCCTGCGCCACGATCCCCGGGCAAAGCACCATGAACTCCTCGCCGCCCCACCGCCCCAGCGAATCCGTTTCCCGAATCTGCTTACCCACCGTGGCGGCAACCTCTTTTAAAACCTGATCGCCGATGGAGTGGCCAAAGGTGTCGTTGACCTTCTTGAAGAAATCAAGATCAAAGAGGAGGATGGTCAGGGGGCTGCCATATCGGGCGGCGCGGGCCATTTCCTGACGCAAGGACTCCTCGATTTTGCCGCGATTATAGATGCCGGTCAGGGTATCGGTGGTGGCAAGGCGGGTGAGCGCCTCTTCCATCTTTTTGCGCTCGGTGAGATCATGCAGGGTTTCTATGACCGCGACAAGTTCCTTGTTGTGGTTATAGATAGGCACCGCGTCGCAGGCGAGATAGCGACGCTCTCCATCCACCGCATCCAGCCATTCCTCGACGTGGATGCCCTCCTCCTGCAACTCGGATTTTTTTGCCGAGGCATACAGGGCATCGAGATCATGCCGGTCGGCGGAATCAATGACCAGATCGGCCAGGCACGGCCGTTTTTCCCCATAAAACGCCTGCCAGTGGTTTGACGTCCCCACCATCCGTTCCGCGGGAATGCCGGTGAGCATCTCGCAGGCCCGGTTCCAGTCGGTGACTCGGTGCCGCGGGTCCAAAACAAAAATGGGCACTGCGGAGTAGCGGATCAGTTTTTCCGTGAGCATTTTCTGATCCCGCAACAGGTCTTCCGCTGCTTTCCGCTTGCTGATGTCGCGGAATATTCCCCTGGTTGCAATCAGTTCGCCATCCTTGAAATCGGTGCTGATCTTTCCTTCCACCGGAATCCTGCGTCCGCTCTTGGCGACAAAGACCACCTCGTAGGTGTGCGAGATCTTGCCGGCGGCAATATCTCGAAACAGGGTAGCGCAATGCTCGCGGCACTCCGGGTCAAGGATATCGAAAACAGAAAGGGCGGCAATCTCGGCCTCATCATAGCCCAAGGTTTCCTGCCAGGCCCGGTTGACATAAAGGAATCGCCCGTTCCGGTCGATGCTCTGGATCAGATCATTGGCACAATCAAGAAAGGTCTGCGAAAAACGGCTCCCGGCAAGATAAGACATTGCCGCCCGTTGGTGGGGCACGGAATCATTTTCCGAAAAAGCACATGCCTCTCCCCTTTCCGTATCTTCCGCCGAATCCTGAAAACTCGAACTTTTCAAATCAGTGTCACCTTATATCCGCTCTGTTGTCCGTCATTCGTTACCGCACAATACCTGCGCGGTCTCATGTCGCGGTATCTTACAACCTTAAACCATTTGCTTAAACACTTTTCTTCCCGCATCTTGCTGTTTCCTCGCAACACTTACCAGGAGACTCCGGAGGAACGCCGCCCTTGAGACCAAGGTCAACGCCCTACCACAGGAGATTTCGCAAATGCTCAACCTGCAAACAGGTGTCAGGCCAGGGACCGCTGTTATCAATGACGTAATCCGCAAGGAGAGCCTTGTCCGCCAAGGGCATCTGCGCCGCCATGGCCTTTACGGCCTCGGCCTCGCTTATCCGGTCCCGCAACATAAGACGGCGCAGACAGGTTTTCTCATCCGCATATGCCACCACAATCTGGGAGAAATCATGTTCCCAGCCCGCTTCATACAACAGGGGCACCTCGACCACGAAGCGAGTCTGTTTCCCGGAAGAGTGGCCGCTCTCCCTCTCGAGACAACCGTCTATCTCGTCTCGCACCAGGGGATGAAGGAGGGCGTCGAGCCTCTGGCGGAATTCGCGGTCCTCAAAAAGAACCGTGCGCAACAAGGGCCGATCGATGCGCTGATCCGCCAAAAAAAATCTCTCGCCGAAAGCCGTGCGCACGGCCAACCAACCGGCAGCCCCTGGTTCAAGGAGCTGACGGCAGAGGGCATCGGCACTAAGCCCCATGGCTCCGCCGATTTCACACAGATAGGCTGCTACGGAACTCTTGCCCGAGCCCATGCCCCCGGTAACGGCAACCACCGCTTTGCGCACCTGCTGCACCACTGTCGAATCCTCGCAAATAACTCAAATACCATCGTCAACCAGGTGACGGAAACGGCGATGCTCAAGAAAAGAATCCCTTCCCTATCGACAGCTAATTGCCTCCCGCCTGTCGCAACAACTCCAAGGCCTGCAGCATATCCGGCCAGAGCGGCGCGGTAAACCGTAAATCCTCTCCGGTTCGGGGATGGGAGAAAGTCAGGGTATGAGCGTGCAAACATTGGCGGGTTATGCCCAGCTCCTGATAACAGGGATTTTTCCGGCCATAGACCGGATCGCCGGCCACAGGATGGGACAGGGCGGCCATGTGCACCCGAATTTGATGGGTGCGCCCGGTTTCCAGGCCAAGTTCCAAAAGGGACAACCCCTGGGCAAAGCGCTCCAGCACCCGCCAGTTGGTCACGGCCTCCCGGCCATCTTCCCGAATCGCCATTTTTTTCCGATGCACCGGATGACGGCCAATGGGCAGCGCAACCCTGCCGGATTCACCGGTGAGCCTGCCGTCGACAAGGGCCTGATAGATCTTTGTCACCTCGCGCTCCTTGAACTGCGCAGCCAGGGACTGGTGGGCATAATCCGTTTTGGCCACCACCATGACTCCGGAGGTGTCCTTGTCAAGCCGGTGAACGATCCCGGGACGCAGGTCCCCATTTATCCCGGATAACCCCCCGCAATGATGGAGAAGGCCATGCACCAGGGTTGCCGTGCTGTGGCCGGAGGCAGGATGCACCACGACTCCGGGGGGTTTAATCAAGACGATGAGATCCTCGTCCTCGTGGAGAGTAATAAAATCGACCTGCTCGGGAATCAGGTGGGACGGGATGTGCGGAGGGATCGTCACCGTAAGCACGTCCCCGGCCTGAAGAATATGTTTGGCCTTCAGGGGAATCCCGTTCACCAATACCATTGCGGTCCGGATAAGCTGCTGAATCCGCGAACGGGTCAATCCTTCCCGCTCGAATCGGCTTGCCAGATACTGATCAAGACGCTGCCCCCCCCTTTCGATGGTAAACAGGCTCTTCTGAATCATAGTATCCCGGGAAGAAAAAGTGGCGTCATAAAAAAAATACCCGTGCTATCGAATGATAGCACAGGCGGGAAGGTCAAAAGCAATTTACGGAAAAACCATGGGCCAGACAGGCCTGGATCAGGAAAAAATCTGCTCGATGTTCTTTTCCACCTGGGTCTCGGTTTCCCTGGCTTCGTTGGCAAGGGCGATTTCTTTCACCAAGAGGCTTTTGGCGGTGTCCATCATCTTGCGTTCGCCAAAGGAAAGATCCTTGTCCACTCGCAGAAGAAAAAGATCGCGAAGCACCGAGGCAATTTCGTAAACAGACCCGGTCTTGATCTTTTCCATGTACTCGCGGTACCGCTGGTTCCACGGCTGGGAGACGATGGCCACATCCTTTTCATTCAGGATATCGTAGATCTTGCTCACATCCTTGGAGCTGATGATATTTCTCAGCCCCACATTCTTGCACCCGGCGGTGGGGATCATGATCACCATGCTTGAATCGAGAATCTTCATCACATAAAAGGATTGCTGCTTGTCCCCGACCTGCCGCTGCTCGATGGACTCTATCTTGCCAACGCCATGGGCCGGATATACTGCCATATCACCAACGTTAAACACACGTGCCTCCCTTTCACCTATTACGGAACACCCTGTTCCTTTTTGTACAAGGAAGCACTCCGACACCGGCGAAGAAATGAAGATTAGGAGGCACTATACCACAGATCTCGGAATTAACAATCCAAACTTAAAAAAATATGATATTACAGGGCGTTATACTACAACTGCTCCGAATTGACACGGTTCATGGCAGCGGAGGTCCCTTGTTCCATGATAAGACGCACCCCGGTCTCAATGCGTTCCAGTTCTTCGCACACCATCACCGCTTCATCCTGGCCAAAGCGGGAAAGCACAAAATCACTCACCCGCTCCGCATTGTCCGGACGCCCGATGCCAACCCGCACCCGCACGAAATCATTGCAGCCAAGATGCTCGATCAGGGAGCGGATGCCGTTATGGCCGCCTGGCCCCCGGTTGAGCATGATCTTGGTCCGCCCCAGGGGCAGATCAAGATCGTCGTGGATCACGATGATCCGGCTGGATTCAATCTGATAAAAGTCGGCAATCGCCCGAACCGCAACGCCGCTTCTGTTCATATAGGTCTGCGGCTTGACAAAAAGAACCGGATAGCCCCAGGAAAGATCCTTCGCCGCTTTCGCCTGCCATTTTGTTCCCTTGAAAGCGAACCGGTATTTTTCCGCCAGATAATCGAGGAAAATAAAACCGATATTATGCCGGGTAGCAGCATATTCCTTGCCGGGATTTCCCAAGCCAACCACGACGTACACGATAGTGCCCTCTTTCCTCTTACGCCATCGGAACGCGCCTGCAGCCCAGCCCGACAAAAAAAGCCGAAAAAAGGAAGCTCCTCTCTTCGGCTTTGACAACGCTGTATTGAAGAAACGTATTTCCGGCGCTTACTCTGCAACGCCGGAGATGGAAACGCAAACAGCATCCGGGGCGGTCACCAGGGTTACGCCCGCGGAAAGACCGAGTTCCTTGCAAGTCAGAGCCACGCCCCGGTCCAGGGGAGCGACATCAACTTCAATAACATCGGGGATGTCAAGCAGCTTGCCGGAGACAGTGACCTTGTTCTTGACGATGGTCATATCGCCGCCCAGGTCAACGCCCTTGGCCTTACCGACATACTTGAGCGGCACCTTGAATACCATGGGCTTATCAAGGGAAACTTCATAGAAATCGGCATGCAGGACATTGTCCTGCACCGGATCGGTCTGAATCTCCCGGGTAATAACGTGGCGCACCGATTTCTTGCCGTCTTCATCAATCTCCAGATTGATGAAGGCATTCTTTCTGTGGATCGAGAGCAACCCCTGGGTGAGATCCTTGGTGTTGCATTCCAAGGCAATCGGAGCGCCCAGCGGACCATAAATAACAGCAGGGGTGTTCCCTGCCCTGCGCATTGTCCTTGCCGCGCCTTTGCCAACAGTTTTCCGGACCCGCGCCGTCATATCGATTTGTAACATTGAACTGACCTCCTCATGTACCGATTCTCATAACAAAAAACCAGCAACGGCCACAATGGCAGTGGCCTCCGGTTGTATAGATATCTCTGTCTTACTCACTAGACAAATAATGAACTGACAGAATCCTCACTGTGAATCCGCTTCACCGCCTCGCCCAACAGCTTGCACACGGAAAGCACCTTGATCTTCTTGCAATTCCGGGCGGCTTCGCTGAGGGGAATGCTGTCGGTGATGATCAGGGTTTTGATCTTCGACTTTTCCAGCCGCTCAATGGCCGGCCCGGAAAGCACGCCATGGGAACAACAGGCATACACATCCTTGGCGCCCGCATCGATGAGGGCATCGGCCCCGGCGCACAGGGTTCCTGCGGTATCGACCATGTCGTCCAGCAAAATCGCGGTCTTGCCGGAAACGTCGCCGATGACGTTCATCGCCTTGCATTCGTTGGCCCGCTCCCGCCGCTTGTCGACAATGGCCAGGCTGGCATTAAGCCGCTTGGCGAATGCGCGGGTCCGCTCAACCCCGCCGGCATCCGGAGAAACCATGACCACGTCGTTGCTCAGCTTCTGCGAGATGTAATCAAGCAGAACCGGGGCGGCAAACAGGTTATCCACCGGGATGTTAAAAAATCCCTGAATCTGCCCGGCGTGGAGGTCCATGGTCAGCACCCGCCGCACCCCGACCACCATCATCATCTCGGCCACCACCTTGGCGGTGATGGGCACCCTGGGGGCAACCTTGCGGTCCTGCCGGGCATAGCCATAATAGGGAAGCACCGCTGTAATCCGCCGGGCAGAGGCGCGCCGCATGGCGTCAACCATGATCACCAGCTCCATGAGATGGTCGTTCACGGGCGGGCAGGTAGGTTGGATGATAAACACATCGCGGCCGCGGACGTTTTCGCCGATCTCGACAAAAATTTCCCCGTCGCTGAAGCGGCGAACCTCCGCCTTGGAAAGGGGCACCCCGAGATAGTTGCATATATCCCCGGCCAGGGCTGGGTTGGCGTTACCGGCAAAGACCTTCATATCTTTCATGCTGTTGCCTGCAGTTCGGGTTATCGTGTTTCCGCCGCTTCGACCCGCCTCGCCCAGATATGCGCGCCAGAAAATAAGAAAATGGCTGGGGCGGCAGGATTCGAACCTGCGAGTGCAAGAGTCAAAGTCTTGTGTCTTACCGCTTGACGACGCCCCAACGCCTTAACGCTTTGCCTGTGTGCTCAGTGGCCGTGCCAGAAAGACATTCCGACCGAAACGCTGGGCAAATCGAGCAACGCTCTTCCGCGCCTGCGCTTCGTCTGCAAAAAGACCAAACACTGTGGGGCCGCTGCCGGACATCAATGCCCCGTGGGCGCCAGCAGCCAGAAGCTCGTCTTTGATACGGCCGAGCTCCGGATATTTCCCGATGGTCACGGCCTCTAAGTCGTTATATAAAGGAAGATTCCCCGGCCCGGCACATGCATCATTACCATGCACGAAGTCGCGGCCTAAGATATATGGATTGCCACCCGTTGTCAACGTAAAATTCTCATACACCCACTTGGTGGACACGGAAAATCCAGGGTTTACCAGAACGATCCATCCGAAAAAGGGAATATCCTCGGCTTGGATCTCGTCGCCGATCCCGGTGGCCCAGGCCGCGGTGCAATCATGCACAAAAAACGGCACGTCGGCTCCCAGCGGCCGCGCCAAGTCCGCAAGCTGGCGCAAGGAAAAAGGGAAACCGTGGAGTGTATTCAGACCGCGCAGTACAGCGGCGGCATCACTGCTCCCTCCTCCCAACCCCGCGGCAATGGGGATTTTTTTCTCCAGTACGATATGCACGCCCCCGCCTCTGCCATGGGCGGCAAAAAACCGTTTCGCGGCCCGATGGACAAGATTGCCTTCCCCGGCGGGCAGCTCGCTTCCCGGACACTCCACGGTGATGCCGGACTCCCGTCCGGCAAGACACAGACGATCCGCCAGGGTGATTTTGAGCATCCGGGTTTCCAGGTCGTGAAACCCGTCCTCCCGTTTGCCCTTGATGGCAAGGTAGAGATTTATTTTTGCCGGAGCCTCACAGACAAGCTCCGTTGCGCTCTCGATTCCCATCTTCAGCAACGGCTCGGTCCCTCTTGCGGGGGTCATAAAAAAAAAGATCGCCTGATTTCAGCGGATTGAAAACCAGGCGATCGTAACTATCAGAGTGCGTAAGAAAATCAGCCGTTGGCAACCTTCACATAGCGCAGCTTCAAGTCGGCCAGCACATGACCGAGGAGCTCATCCTCCTTCTCGGACAAATTTCCCTTGGTCCGGTCCTTGAGCAATTGCAGGGTGTCAATGGTATGTTTGGCCAAAACAAGATCCCTGCCGGTCTGGCCTGTTTCAGGATCCTGGAGCTCGCCCAAATGAAAAAGAGCCGAGGTATTCAACGACATGATCAGGGTGGTAAAGGTAACCTCCGGCAGCACGCATTTTCCGCCCTGCCGGACATACCCCTCCGGGCAGCATTCTTTCTCGTTTTTCTCGTTTTCGGTCATGGACTATCCCAATGGGCAGAAGGAGAAAACCAAACCGCTAGGCCCCTACCAACTCCGGCAACTCAAGCACCATGGCAGCATGGATGTTCGGCAGGGAACGGACCGTGTCCAGCAGGGCGGCAGGAACCACCTCATCGGTGTTGAGCAGGATGACATTGAGGTTCATGTTCCCTTCCCGCTGCTTGCCGACGGTCATCCTGGCGATGTTCACCCCTGCGCTGCCGAGGGTGGTGCCGAGCAGGCCGATCACCCCTGGGACATCGTTGTTCTGCACAAAGAGCATGGGTCCGGCGGGCAGGGCTTCCATGCGGAATCCGTTGAGGCGTACCAGGCGCGGCTCGTTCTTGCCGAATACCGTACCGGCCAGGACGTTTTCGCCCTCGGTGGTTTTCACCCGGATGTTCACCAGATTGAGGAAGTCGTCGCTCTTGGTGGTCTTGGCCTCAACCACCCGAATGCCCCGTTCCTGGGCGATGATGGGAGCGTTGACGTAATTGACAGCATCTTTGAGGATCGGGGTAAACAACCCCTTCAAAAAGGCAACGGTGATCGGGCTGGTGATCATTTCGGAGAGATCGCCGCAATACTCGATGGTGACCTCCTCAACCCCGCCCTTGGCTATCTGCATGTGGAAGGAGCCCAACATCTCGGCCAGAGTGATGTACGGGCCGACCTGGGAAAGAACCTCGGCGCTCACGGAAGGCACGTTGACCGCATTGGTGACCGTGCCGCGGAGCAGATAGGCCGCAACCTGTTCGGCGATGGCCACGGCGACATTCTCCTGGGCTTCCGCCGTGGAAGCCCCCAGATGCGGGGTGCAGATGAAATTGTCCAGGCTCAGCAGCTTGCAGTTTTCCTTGGTGGTGGGCTCCACCTCGAAGACATCGAGCCCTGCCCCGCGGATCTCGCCGTTTTTAAGAGCCTCGTACAAGGCCTCTTCGTCAACCACGCCGCCGCGGGCGCAATCGAGGAAGACACACTCTTTCTTCATCATCTTGAATTGCTCGGTGGAGAGCAGATGCTTGGTCTCCTTGGTGAGCGGCACATGCACGGAGATGAAATCCGCCCGCTTGCACAGCTCGTCCAGGCTCACCAGCTCCACGCCGATCTTCTCGACCAATTCCTTGGGCATATGGGGATCGAAAGCGATAACCTTCATCTTCAAGCCCTGGGCCCGCTCGGCAAAGATGCTGCCGATCCGGCCGATGCCGACAATACCCACGGTCTTGCCGGTCACTTCCCGGCCGGAGAACTTCTTCTTCTCCCACTTGCCTTCCTTCATGGAGGCCGTGGCCTGGGGGATGTTTCTGGTCAGCGACATCATCATGGCAATGGCGTGTTCCGCCGCAGTGGTGGCGTTGCCGTCCGGGGCGTTCATCACGATAATCCCCTTCTTGCTCGCCGCGGGGATGTTGACATTATCAAGACCGATACCGGCGCGGCCGACAACCTTCAGCTTTTCTCCCGCTTCGATGATCTCCTCGGTAACCTTGGAGGCGCTGCGGATAACCAGGCCGTCGTATTCGGGAATAATGGCTTTAAGCTCATCCGGGGAAAGGCCTGTTTTCACATCAACCTCAAGCCCGGCCTCCTCGAGAATCTGAACACCAATGGGCGACAGGTTGTCACTGATCAGAACTTTCATTGTTTCTCCTTTATATAAGAAAAGCGGCCACGGTCATTCCCTGACCCTGGCAAATGGACAGCACACGGACATTACAGGCAAAAAAACCTGACACAGCCAGAATTTATGGCACCATAAAATGGCGAATATTATGTGATACGGGAAGTTTGTCAAGAATAAAACATGTACACCAGCCCTGCCTTGACGCGCCTCTCCTAGTCCTTGAAACATGCGGAAAAATCCGCCGGTCCATCATCCGCTTCCCCCTCACCTTCTGCCTCCGGCAGGTTCCGGTAATGCCTGGCCGTGGCGCAGGCTTCACGAATCTCCGCATATTTGCGGGCAAAGAGCCTTTCGGGAAATTCCGGCTTGTTCAGGTAGATCACCATGTTGGCCATGATCTCGGTCACCATGCGTTCCACCAGCGGTGCCCGCTCGGTATCGGCGATGAAGGTCCGCTCTTTGGTGACCGAAAACGTGAGCGACCCTGCCATGATCTCGCGGACCTCTGCCTGCAGGGCGCGATCCTCCTCGGCCACCCGGGAAAAAAAACCCTCGTCAACCGGCAGTTTCGCCTCACAGATAATCTGTATCAGCCAACGGTCTCCGGCCATTCTTCTCGACTGGTCATAAACGGTCAGGGTCATGTTGTTTTCAAGTGTGCGTTGCTCAAGCATATCCATGGCCAAAAGTCCTCAACAGATCAACCGTTTGGGCAAAATCCCTGTTTTGAAATTTGCATATGCACGCAACAAGGCTTGCTCTCTTTCCTGGAAACGGGTATATAACATATCTTTTTACAAAGGGGATAACTCCTTTATCATAAAATACAGAAACAATGCCGGGAAATGGCCCGAACATGGCAGAAGCGAGCTGTGGCATGCGAAAAACGCCCACTGCCCCGGTCTTTCTGCCTTGCATGGCAACTCGATGGAACAGACCATGAGTATCGAGATCTACAACACCAAAACCGGGCGGAAATCCCCCTTCGTCACCCTGGAAGAGGGCAAGGTCAAGCTCTATGTCTGCGGCATCACCGCCTATGACTACTGTCATATCGGCCATGCCAGGTCCGCCCTGGTCTTCGACATGATCGTCCGCTACCTTCGCTACCGGGGATACGATGTCACCTTTGTCCGCAACTTCACCGACATCGACGACAAGATCATCAAACGGGCCCAGGAACAGAACACCACCTGCGACGAGCTCTCCAGCCGCTTCATCGCCATGTTCCACGAGGATATGGCTTCTCTCGGGACTCTCCCCCCCACCATCGAGCCCAAGGCCACGGAGCATGTGGAAGAGATCATCGGACTGATCGAAAATCTCATCCGCAAGGGACTTGCCTACCAGGTGAACACCGATGTCTACTACCGGGTGACCGGTTTCGGCGGCTACGGCTCCCTGTCCGGCCGCAACCTGGAAGACATGCAGGCAGGCGCCCGCATCTCGGTGAACGAGAAAAAAGAACACCCCATGGATTTCGCCCTCTGGAAAGGAAGCAAACCGGGAGAGCCCACCTGGGAAAGCCCTTGGGGCCCAGGCCGGCCAGGCTGGCACATCGAATGTTCGGCCATGAGCCGCAAATACCTCGGCGACTCGCTTGATATCCACGGCGGCGGCAAGGACCTCGTCTTCCCCCACCATGAAAACGAAATGGCCCAGAGCGAAGGCGTCACCGGGGAAGAATTCGTCAAATACTGGGTGCACCACGGCTTTGTCACGATCAAGGACGAAAAGATGTCCAAGTCGCTTGGCAACTTCCTCACCATCCGGGAGGTGCTCGACAGGTTTTCCCCGGAATCCCTGCGGCTCTTTATCTTTTCCACCCACTACCGCAACCCGCTGGACTACTCGGAAGCGGCCATGCTCGATGCGGTGGCCGGACTCAACCGGCTCTATACCTGCCTGGCCGAGATCGAGCAACTTCCACCCGGCGGCAGCGATCAGGCAGCCTCCGCCGTCTCCAAGGCGGACAGGGAGAAGATCGAAACCCTGACCGATCGGTTTCTCAAGGCCATGGACAACGACTTCAACTCGGCCCAAGCCTTGGGGCATCTCTTCGAAGGGGTGAAGCTGCTCAACAAGATCCGTCAACATCTGCCCGGCAAACCGGTCGACTCCGACCTGCAACTGCTCAAAAACGGCGCCGTTACCATCAGGGAAATGGCCAACACCCTGGGGCTGCTCAGCGAGGAGCCGGTGCAATACATGCACACAGAGCAGGAGAAGATCCTCAAGACCCTTTCGATCACCCCCGAGGAGATCGAAAAAGCCATCGCGGACAGAACCGCTGCCCGTGAGGCAAAGAACTGGGGTCAGGCCGACGAGATCCGAGACCGGCTTCTAGCCCAGGGCATTGAGCTGAAGGATGGCCCCACCGGAACCTCCTGGCAGGTTAAACTCCCGTAATCGCCTTGCAGTTGCATTTATCTCTTTGATTCAGTAGTGCGTTCTGGGGTATAATGGGTGAAACACCTTTCCTGCCTGTTTCCCCCGGTTGCGTCCTGGAGGTCCGCCATGAAACGAGCGCCTGCGGTTGCCCATCAGTTTTACCCCGGAGATCCCGCCACCCTCAGAAGCACCCTCGAACGCCTCATTCCTTCCACAGCAACCAAACAAAAAGCCCTGGCCGTGGTCTCGCCCCATGCCGGCTACATCTACTCCGGCTCCGTGGCCGGGGAAACCTTCGCCGCGGTGGAGATACCCCAGGACATCGTGCTCCTGGGCCCCAACCACCACGGCTACGGCGCGCCGGTTGCCCTGATGCATACAGGCTCCTGGAGCTTGCCCCTGGGCGAGGTACAGATCAACACCGTCCTGGCCCAAATCCTCCTCGCCCGGACAGACCTCATCGAACCGGACACCCTGGCCCACCGTTTTGAACATTCCCTGGAGGTGCAGGTGCCGTTTTTGCAGTATTTCCGGCCGGACATGACCCTGACCCCCATAGTGATCTGCCATCTCTCCTTCAAAGCCTGCCAGACAGTAGGCGAGGCGCTCGCCGATGCAATCCGGAAATACGACAAGCCCGTCCTCATCGTGGCCAGCTCGGACATGACCCATTACGAATCACGGGAGTCCGCCACGGCAAAGGATTCCCTGGCCATCCGCCGGCTTGAGGCACTGGACCCGGAAGGGTTGTACAACACGGTGCTGGACAAGGGCATCACCATGTGCGGCATCATGCCCGCCACCATCGCCCTGGTCGCCGCCCTCCGGTTGGGAGCGACCAGGGCCCGGCTCATCCGCTACACCGATTCCGGCGAGGCCAGCGGCGACACCAACCAGGTAGTCGGCTACGCGGGCATGGTGATTTCCTGAAAAACCAAGGGAAACCCCACAATTCTCCTTGACATAATTGCCCTGTTCCTCTATTTTTCGACGGTTCTTTGCCCGGCACATACTGGGGGATCGTCTAATGGTAGGACTGCAGACTCTGACTCTGCCTGTCGAGGTTCGAATCCTCGTCCCCCAGCCAAGATATACCAAGGGTTTCCGTAAATAACGGAAACCCTTTTTTTTGTGTTTGGTCGCAAATAGTCGCACCCTCTTCCAGTTTGTCAGAAAATAAAAAGCCCCCGGATAGGTCGATAGAAACCTGTCCAGGGGCGCCGATTCACCGGCTGATCCGGTGTTAACCCGTCTTGTTACTACTCCCTCATTTCCGTTGCTTCATCCTTGAAACGTAACGCCTCCAGAAACCCCCTCTGAAGGGAAATCGCGTCGATTTTTTCATGGGCATGGCGCGTGATTGCAGTTCGGACATCGTCCCTGGTGAAGATGTCGTTGCAGAGGTGACAGTGGTTGACGTACTGCTTTTGAAACGTAATCTCCGGGGCCTTTTCTTGGATGAAACTCATGATGCCGTAAGGCCCTTCAAGAGCCAGCCAGTTGGCAATCAGGTCGGTGTTCCCTTCGCAAACAATCTCGGCCAGGGTCTGGTTCTCAAGACTGCCGACGGTGAGTTCCGGAACCCGCTGGTCAATCATACCGCAACAGATCCGGACATCCTTGGTGGGGGAAACAATAATGGAACTGAGAATGCTGCTGCACGGGGAGCGGCATGCCGAGAGGCTTGCGGGGTAGATAATATGGTCATCCGGGTCAAGGGTTTTGGCGCCGTGGCCAATTGGTATTGTCAGGGATGAACTATAGAGGTCGGTCTTCTGATTTTTCCCGTCCTCCTTAAATTCTGTCAACTTTACTCCCAGAAAATCAGAGATGGAGTCGGGGGTGATCTGCCCGTTTTTCACCCGCTTATGAGCTATGAGAATCGGCAGATCAAGCTTCCTGGCTGCATGATAGGCATTGCGAACCCGCTCCAAGGGGATATGCTCCTGGTGGAGATCATCGCAACTGAAGTTGATTTCAGACAACCCCGCCTGCTTGAGCTCGCTCAGCGTATGCAGGGCAATATCAGGCGTTGTGGCCCAGAAGGAATTGGTAACGATGCGAGTCCACAGACGGTGTTGGTGCGCGTGGCTAATTGCCGCCTTCACATCATGCCGCTTGAGCAGAGGCTCCCCCCCCGTGAAGACGACGGAGATGAGACCCCCCATTTCCAGGGCCTGATCAATTACACTGCCCATGAAATGGGCCTCCAGCGCGGGGCCGTTCCACGGCCCCGACTCGGTCACGCAGTATTTGCAACTGATGGGACAATCGTAGGTGACGGAAAATACCACGCGTGAAATCATTTTCGCCTCCTCCTATTTTCCAAGCTCCTTGAGCTGACTGTCCATTTTGGCGATAAGCGTGCCCAAGGTGAGGGCGTCCAGCAGGGGAACATGCGTAAAGCGCTCTTCCGGGCGGGCGATTTCCTTGCCGCCCCACTTGGTGGTGCTCCAGTGATCGGTGCGACTCTCGGTAACGGCATCCTGGTTCTTGAACTCCGTGTTTGCGCCCCGATGACTCTCGGTTTGCTTTTCGGAATAGTACACATCCACGGAAGCTTCCGCCCTTGCCATGACGCCGACCTTGAGGGAGACATCCTTCAATTTCGGGTTTACCACCGCGATGCCGAATAGTTCCTCAAATTTGGCCGAATTGATTTTTCCATTGATAACGAAATCATGGGCGCGGACCACCAGAAAGCGGAGCCGCATCAGAGCCTCTTCGGAAACACAGGAATCCAACTCGATTCCGCTGTTTTTGAGAGCCCCGGCCGAGTTTTCCATAAACAGCGAAAAGGTCTCCTCGTCAAAGACCGCCTTGCGCAGAAACTTGCTGAACGCGTAAGAGGGAAGGACAATTTTGTGGGTGATCCGACTTTTACTGGCTGCCATGTGCTGCCTCCTTGACTTGGATAATTTTTATAAAGCCCTCATCTTGCAGATGGATCAGAAAACAAGTCATCTCCTCCCGTGACGGAGTATTTTTTTTAGTCTGCACCTGGATGTTTTGGCAAAGAGCGCCTCCCATCCGGCCATCATCCAAACCGCCGATCACCCTATCGAACGCAATGATCGTATTCCTTTGTATTCCAAGGGAAAATTCCTGACAAGTTTTTTCCGTGATGCATAAAAAAAATAAATAAATCATCTTTAAATTATCTGTTATGGCGGGATAATACGAAAGTGAAGAGGACCAACCCCTCGGCAGAGGAGGCGCACTGACCAAATGATTCGTGACGAGGATCGATATCCGGCTTCGGCAGACAGGCATGTATCTGCGCACCAGTGCGTCGCGCAGGGTTGCCTTGTGGAGCAGCCATTTTTTTTCCTTCTTTTGCAGGGAAAACGTCACCCGGTGGGTTTCGTCAAAAAAGTCCGACTGGTTGTAGTTTGCAGCCACATGGACCAAAATGCCGACCTCCGCCCTCCCCTTGCTCGGAATCTCGACCGAATTTCCCTCAAGGGCCACATGCAGCGCTAAGTAGGTTTTCTGCGCCTCCTCGCCCAGATTCTTGGCAGTCTCGGCCGCCTCATTTGCCACGGTTTCACAGACATCGGAGGCAATCGCGACGGTGCCATTGATCACCCCCATAATTTCCTTGCCATAGCAGTCATTAAATTCGGGCGTGATCGGGAAATCCGTGAGGCTTAGATCCGTTATGTTCGCGGTAAACCCTATGAACCGCAGCGGGCAATCCGCAGGCACGTTGAGCTTCAGGCCATTGCCGCTGGCCGCGAGATCGAGATCCCCCAGAACACCGCTCTTCACCTTGAGTCCCATCTTGGGAACAGACGTGAGATTGGCGGTCAGGTAGAAATTGGCGGAGCAGGCATTCAGCGGCCCGAGCTTGGCGTTCACCCCTGCGCTTCCCTCCACGCTCTTCTTCGCCGCGGAGGCGTTCAGGATGAGCGAGGCCATCTTCTGCTTCAAGATGGCCCCTTCGGCATTGGCGATCAGCTCAGTGAAGACGCCGGTGGCAGTCCGGGTGGCCTTGAACAGCATCTTCGTGAAATCCGGCGGCGCGCTGACATCTGTCTTGGGTTGAAAATTGGGATTGGAGAGTTGCACGATGGTCAGGGGGAGATTCTTTTTAGCAGACTCAAACGGCATCCCGAGT
>Ga0180009_10000357_pt1 | contig 65216 bp, 56 predicted proteins | sample OS_PC_MetaG_FD_123537 | JGI IMG/M metagenome (GOLD analysis project Ga0180009, IMG submission 123537) | Groundwater microbial communities from the Aspo Hard Rock Laboratory (HRL) deep subsurface site, Sweden - OS_PC_MetaG | ecosystem: Environmental > Aquatic > Deep subsurface > Groundwater... | reverse complement strand
CGATCCGGACATCGCCGGACGCCTCGAACCCGGGACCATCGACCGGTGCTTCGACCTCCAGCACCAGTTGCGCAACGTGCGGACCATCGTGGCCAGGACCCTGGCCCTGAAGGATTGGTAGGAACATTTCCGGAACCGCCCGGAGATTCCGGTTGTTCAAGATCAAAGGCCGCAATCCCGCGATTGGAGGCCGTACCGGGGCCCGTGACAATTTTGTGGCTGAATTGTTGACTTGTTCGCGGGGTACGTTATAAGTTTGTCGGGAACGGGAAATCTGGTTTTCACCGTTCAAAGGGACCTTGCCACACTTTCAGGAGGATCGATCAATGCGGAAGCTGACTCTTATGACCCTCATCGCCCTCATGGCTGGTGTCGCGCTGGTCGCCCTGGCCGAGGGTTTGCCCGAAAATATCACCATCAAGGAATGCGCCGACAAGAAGACCCCGGTGGAATTCCCCCACAAGGCCCACGTCGACCTGAAGATCGACTGCGTGACCTGCCACCATACCAGCGAGGGCCTGACCGCCGCCAACTTCGCCGAGATGAAGGTCGCCACCTGCGGTTCCTGCCACATCGCTCCCGAGAAGGCCGAGACCCCCAAGTGCAGCGAAAGCAGCAAGAAGACCAACCCCTACCACATCAGCTGCATCGGTTGCCATGCGGACGCCGTGGCCAAGAACGCCGAATCCACGGCCCCGACCAAGTGCACCGCCTGCCATCCCAAGGCCGAAGGCTGACACCGGCCTCGCAGGTCTGATTTCAAGTGCCCCGGCTCCCGCCGGGGCACTTTTTACACCACCGGCGCCCGGAAGGCGGTCGCGGAATCTGTTTCCTTGCTGGGGCGGAGAAAATGCCCGGTCGCCCGCTGGGGGCTTTCGCAACCGGCGGGGGGATGCTAGATTGATGGCTCCCTGGCCCCGATCAGCCCGCTTTCTCCCTGGAGCTCCGCGGTGAACCGTGACCATGATTTTCCAGACGAGAGTTTCGCTCCCGTCCCCGTCGGTGCTTTGGCCGACGACGCCCTCCAGTCCTATCTGCGATCCCACGGCCTGACCCTTGCGGCCGGCGAAGCGCGCCGCGTGGCCGAACTGCTGGGGCGCGATCCCACCCTGACCGAGATGACGCTGTTCGACACCATGTGGAGCGAGCACTGCTCCTACAAGAGCAGCCGGCCCCACCTGAAGGCGAACCTGCCGACGAGCGCGGCCAACGTGATCATCGGTCCGGTCGAGGACGCCGGCATCGTGGACTTCGGCGTGATCGACGGCAAGCGCTACGGGATCATCCTGGCCCACGAGTCGCACAACCATCCCAGCCAGGTCATGCCCGTCGAGGGCGCCGCCACCGGCATCGGCGGGATCGTGCGCGACGTCTACTGCATGGGCGGGCAGGTCATCGCCGCCCTGGATCCCTTGCGCTTCGGCTGGCCCGAGGGGGAGGACGGCGCGGGGGCGGCGCACCGCGTGGACATCGCCCGGGACGTGGTCAGGGGGATCTGGCAGTACGGGAACGCCATCGGGGTGCCCAATCTGGGTGGGGACGTCTACTTCCATCCTAGCTTCAACGAGAACTGCCTGGTGAACGTGGTCGCGGTGGGCATCGTCGAGGTGGACCACATCACCCACAGCGCGGTGCCTCCGCAGGCGGTGGAGGAGCCGTACGATCTGATCCTGGTGGGCAAGCCCACCGACTGGTCGGGCATGGGGGGCGCCGCCTTCGCCTCGGCCACCCTGGACGCCGAGGCGGCCACCGAGAACAAGGGGTCGGTGCAGACCCCCGACCCCTTCCTCAAGCGCATTCTGACCGTGGCCAACCAGGCCATGCTGGAGATGGTCCGGGCCGAGGGCGCGGCCATCGGGTTCAAGGACCTGGGCGCCGGCGGCGTGTCCTGCGTGACCAGCGAGCTGGTGGACGCCGGCGGTTTCGGCTGCGACGTGGACCTGGCACTGGTGCACCAGATCGCGGGCCTGCCCGCCCGGGTCTGCGCCTGCAGCGAGACCCAGGAGCGCTATGGCCTGGCGGTGCCGGCCCGGCTCACGGAGAAGGTCCTGAAGATCTACAACGAGGACTTCGCCCTGCCGTCGCTCTACGACGGCGCATGCGCCTGCCGCATCGGCTCGGTCACCGCCGAACGCACCTACGTGCTGCGGGTGGGGGACCGCATCCTCTGCCGGGCTCCGGTGGAGACCATCACCGAGGGCATCCGCTACGACCGTCCGGCCCGCCCCATCGCCCGGCCGGTCATCGGCCCCGAGGTCCGCCTGCCCGAAGCGGCGCCGGAGCGGATCGCCGAGGAATGGCTGGCGCTCCTGGAAAGCCCCAACCTGTGCAGCCGCGAGTACGTCTACCGGCATTACGACCCCGAGGTGCAGGCCAACACCATCCTGCGTCCCGGCGAGGCCGACGCGGGGGTCCTGGCTCCGGTGGCGGGCTCCCGCCGGGCGGTGGCCATCACCGCCGACGGCAATCCCCTGCTGGGGCTGGAAGACCCCTGGACCGCCGGCGCCGCCGCCGTCCTGGAGGCCTGCCGCAACGTGGCCTGCGTGGGGGCCGAACCCGCGGCCGTCACCGACTGCCTCAACTTCGGCAACCCCGAGGTGCCCGAGGCCTTCTGGCAGTTCGCCGAGGCCGTGCGAGGGGTGGGGGACGCCTGCCGCGGCGTGGGCTGCTTCGCCCGGGAGGGGGAACCCCTGCCGGTGATCAGCGGCAACGTGAGCTTCTACAACCAGAGCAACAGCGGCCGCAGCGTCGCGCCTTCGCCCATCGTGGCCTGCGTGGGGATGATCGAGGATCATGCCCTCTGCCGCAGCCAGCGGTTCAAGGAAGCCGGCGACGTGATCCTCTTGATCGGCGCCCGGGTTCCCGATCTCGGCGGCTCGGCCTATCTCGCCGCCGGGTTCCAGGCCGGCCGTCCAGCGGTCCCCTCCCTCGACTTCCCGACGGCCAGGCGCGAGATCCGGGCGGTGATCGACCTGGTCCGGGCCGGGCTGCCGTCGGCCGTCCACGACATCAGCGACGGCGGGCTGGCCTTGTGCCTGAGCGAGATGGCCCTCGGGCTCGAGGGCGCCGAGGTGCGGGGAGCATCCCTCGTCCTGCCGGCCGACGCCGGATTGACGGCGAGGGAATTCCTGTTCGGCGAGGCCGGGGGATTCCTGCTGACCGTGCCGCCCGACCACCTGGAGGAGGCCGCCGACCTGCTGGACGGGGCGGGCGTCACCTGGAGCCGCCTGGGCGAGGTCACCGGCGGGCCCGCCATCACCGTCGCCGTGGCCGGAGGGCAGCCTCTCCTTGAAATCGACACCGGGGAGATGGCCCGCCGCTGGCAGCAGGCCCTGCCCCGGATCATGGGCGGGCAGGACGCGGCCGAGGCCGTCCCTGCGCCGTCCGCAGCGCTGTCAGAAGAGGAGTTCGCCGGCGATCCCGGTCGCCGGTCCGCCCGCACGGGGCGCCCGCGCATCGCCGTCGTCCAGCTGCCGGGAGTGAACTGCGAGGACGAGTCGGCCCGCCTGCTCGACCGGTTCGGGGCCCGGGCCGAGGTCTTCCGCTGGACCCGGTCCGCGACCGAACTCGCGGACTTCGACGGTTTCCTGGTCCCCGGCGGCTTCAGCTACCAGGACCGGGTGAGGGCCGGGGCGGTCGCGGCCAAGGATCCCCTGCTGAGGATCCTCCTGGAGCAGTCGGAGCGGGGGAAGCCGGTGCTGGGCATCTGCAACGGCTGCCAGGTTCTGGTGGAGGCGGGGCTGGTTCCGGGAATCGAGCCGGGAGCGGTGGAGGTGGCCCTGGCCCACAACCGCTACCGGGGCCGGGACGGCTATTACACGAACTGGGTGGCCCTGGAAAGGCATCCCCGGGCGACGACCCCCTTCGTGGAGGGGCTGGAGGGGACGGTGCCCCTGCCCATGGCCCACGCCGAGGGGCGATTTACCCACGAGGACCCCGCGTTCTTCGACCGTCTGGCGGCAGCCGGCCACGTCGCCCTGCGCTATGCGGCCCTGGGCGGGCGTTCCAGCAGCAATCCCAACGGGGCGGTCCTGGACGTCGCGGGTCTGACCAACGCCCGCGGCAACGTGCTGGCCATGATGCCCCATCCCGAGCGCGCGGCCCTGCTGCGGATGGTCCCCGAGGACCTGCCCCACGCCTGGGCCCGCGAGCGCCGTGCCTGGGCCGGGGACTTCGCCGTGCTGGAGAGCCCCGGTCCCGGGGCCTTCCTGTTGCGCCGTCTGATCGAGCTGTGTTGAACCCGCGAGGGTGGAACCGGGAAACGAGGACATGAGCCTGCAAACCACCTTGATCACCAGCCACAAGGGCGTCGATCTCCACGCCGCCACGGCGCTGCGCGTCATGCAGCGGCGCCTGGACGGAGGAGACCGCCTGGCCGGCCTGTTCCGCTGCGAAATGCACACCTTCTGGGGCGAGGCGTTTCCGGGCGGCGCGGACCGTCTGCTCGAGACCGGGCGCTGCTTCAACCCGAACAAGCACCACTTCGGGGTCTTTGCGGCCGCGGGCGATGAGGGGCCCTGGTTCCAGGGCACGGGCCACGACCTCGCGGCGGCCTGGCCTGGCGACCCCCTGCGGAGCGATCTGCCTCCGGATCCCGGCCTGTACGACCGTCTGCTGGGCGGTGCGGCGGCGACCGGCACGGTGGCGGTGGATGTGATCTCGTTCCCCCGGGGGGAGACCGGACCGGTGCTCGGCGGTGTCCTCTGGCGGCTGGTCCTGGCGGCGGAACCCGGAGAGGCGGCCGCCCTGGCCGAATCCCTGGCCGTGGCCCGCCACCGCAAGGAAGGCCTGCTGCTCAACCCTCACATGGAAGACTGGCTGCTGGCCGTGCGCTGAGCGCGGAGCCGGACGGGAGACACGATGGATCTGAAGAGACACTGGCGCGAAGAGTGCGGAGTGGTGGGGATCGCCGGGGTGGGAGGCGCCGCCGAACTGGCCAGCCTGGCCCTGCACGCCCTCCAGCACCGGGGCCAGGAGAGCGCGGGCATCACCGTCGCCGACGGGCACCGGCTGTCGACCCACAAGAGGATGGGGCTGGTGGCCGACGTCTTCGACGAAACCACCACCCGGACGCTCACCGGGTCCTTCGCCATCGGCCACGTGCGGTACTCCACCTCGGGCTCCAGCAACATCCTGAACGCCCAGCCTCTCCAGGTGGCCTCGCACCGGGGGACGATGAGCCTGGCGCACAACGGCAACCTGGTGAACGCGCCGGAACTCCGGCGCGACATGGAACTGGAGGGCTCCATCTTCTCGACCACCAGCGACAGCGAGGTCATCCTGCACATGCTGGCCCGCAATCCGGCGGCGGTGGTGGAGGACGCGCTGGGGGAGATCCTGCCCCAGGTGAAGGGTGCCTACTCGCTGGTGCTGCTGACCCGGGACAAGCTGATCGCGGTGCGCGATCCCTACGGTTTCCGGCCCCTGTGCCTGGGCCGCTACCAGGACAGCTTCGTGGTGGCCAGCGAGAGCTGCGCCTTCGACATCATCGGCGCCAGGTACCTGCGGGACATCGAGCCGGGGGAGATGGTCGTCCTCGGCCGGGGGGAACTGTCCAGCAGGCGGCTGGCCCAGCAGGCCCCCGAGAAGCGCTGCGTCTTCGAGCACGTCTACTTCTCGCGGCCGGACAGCACGGTGTTCGGCACCAATGTGGAGACGGCCAGGCGCCGCAGCGGGGAGATCCTCGGCCGGGAAGCGCCCGTGGAGGCCGACCTGGTCTGCGCGGTTCCCGACTCGTCGAACACCGCCGCCCTGGGCTTCAGCCGGGCGACCGGGATCCCCTTCGAACTCGCCCTGATCCGCAACCACTACATCGGCCGCACCTTCATCTCTCCCGCCCAGAAGGTGCGGGACATGTCCGTACGCATTAAATTCAATCCGGTGGCCGACGTGATCCGGGACCGGCGCGTCGTGGTGGTGGACGATTCGATCGTGCGCGGAACGACCATGCGCAAGCTGGTCAAGCTGATCAGGCAGGCCGGGGCACGCGAGGTGCACCTGCGCATCGCCTCCCCGCCGGTGACCAATCCCTGCTACTACGGGATCGACACCCCCGTGCGCAACGAGCTGATCGCCTCCAGCCACACGGTCGAGGAGATCGCGACCTACCTGCGGGTCGACTCCCTGGCCTACCTGTCCCTGGACGGCCTGAAGGAGGCCGCCGGGGACGGCGACAAGTACTGCGACGCCTGCTTCACCGGCCGGTATCCGGTCTCGTTCTCCGAGACCCCCAACAAGCTCGTCTTCGACGAGCATGCCGCCGGCGCAGAGATCAAGGTGAAACCCTTTCCCCCCGAGGGCGGGAACACGACATAGCATCGAGGTGACATTGACCGGACCCAGCTCCCCCGGGGACGCCGCCTGGCGACCCGATGCCCGATTCGACGATCCGGGCGAACTGTCCCGGACCCTGCTCCGCAGGATCCTGCCCCTGGTCTCCAATCCGGGCCGCTACATCGGCGGCGAAGCCGGCACCCGGCGCGAAGGGTTCACCCCCGGCGGCGCCAACGTCCTGCTGGCCTTCCCGGACGCCTACGAGGTGGGGATGTCCCACCAGGGGCTGCGGATCCTCTACTCCCTCCTGAGCCGCCTGCCCCGGACCTACTGCGACCTTGTCTTCACCCCTTGGCCCGACATGGAGCAGCGGATGCGGTCGGAGGGCCTGCCGCTGTTCGGGCTGGAATCGCGCCGTCCGGCGGGGCGGTTCGACCTGGTGGGGTTCTCCCTGGGGTACGAACTGGCCTACACCAACATGCTGACCATGATCGATCTGAGCGGGGCTCCCTTGCTGGCCGCGGACCGGACGGAGGACCATCCCATCTTCCTGGCGGGGGGATCCTGCGTCCTGAATCCCGCGGTGGTGGGACCCTTCCTCGACGTGGTGTTCCTCGGGGACGGGGAGGAGATCATCCAGGAGGCCGCGGCCGTGGTGGCCGACGGCAAGCAGGCCGGCCTGGACCGTGCCGCGCTCCTGGAACGGGTGCGCGCCCTGCCGGGGGCCTGGCATCCGGACGTCCGCGGACCCGTCCGGGCCCGCGTCATCCACGACCTGAACGCCTTTCCCCCGCCCGATCCCATCGTGCCGGTCATCGAACCGGTCCACGACCGGCTGGCCCTGGAGGTCATGCGCGGTTGCGTGCGCGGCTGCCGTTTCTGCCAGGCGGGAATGATCACCCGCCCGGTGCGGGAAAGGGATGCGGACGGGGTCGTGGCCGCGGCCAGGGAGGGTCTGAAGGCCTCCGGGCACGCCGAGGTCGGCCTTCTGAGCCTGTCCACCAGCGACTTCTCGGGGCTGGGGGAGACGGTGGCCGGGATCCAGGACGCCCTCGGGGGAACCCGGACCAACCTGGTGCTGCCGAGCCTGCGCATGGATTCGGTGGACGAGGATCTCTACGACCGGATCAGCCGCGAAAAGCCGGCCAGCTTCACCTTCGCGCCGGAAGCGGGCAGCCAGCGCCTGCGGGACGTGATCAACAAGAACATCACCGAGGACGAGATCATCGGGACCGCTTCCCGCGCCCTGAACTCCGGCGTCAATACCGTGAAGCTCTACTTCATGATCGGACTGCCGACCGAGACCAACGAGGACCTCGACGAACTGGTGGCCCTGGTGGGACGTGTGGTCGCCGAGGCCCCCCGGGGGGGCGCCCAGATCCACGTTTCGATTTCGCCGTTCGCGCCCAAGAGCCACACTCCGTTCCAGTGGGCGGGCCAGATCTCCCGGGCCGAGATCGACCGGCGCAACAACTACCTGGCCCGGCCCCTGCGCCGGATGAACGTGAAGGTCAGCCTGCGGGATCCGGAGACCTCGTATCTCGAGGCCCTGCTCGGCCTGGGGGACGAGCGACTGGCCCCGGTGGTCGTCGGAGCCTGGAAGCTGGGAGCCCGGTTCGACGGCTGGAGCGAACACTTCCGTTTCGACCGCTGGGAAGAGGCGCTGGCATCAAGCGGAGTCGATCCCGCACCCTACCTCGCCGAGCGCGATCCGGATGCCCCCCTGCCCTGGGACGAGGTCGACCTGGGTGTGGAGAAGGCGTTCCTGCAACGGGACTGGGGGCGCAGCCGGAAGGCAGGGACCATCCCCGACTGCCGGATCGAGGGCCCTTGTTACCACTGCGGGCCCTGCGTCGGGGACCTCCAGCACGTCTTCTCGCTCCTGGAGGGACAGGACCAGCGCCGGAGGGGGCCTGCCGACCCCCGGGAGGTCCGCGGTCAACCTTCCGGGAGGGTTGAGACGCAGGACCGGGCGAACCGGGAGGGGAAACCGGAGCGGTCCCGGCCCGGCTTCGATCCCCGCAATGCCGATCCGGCCGATCCGGGCCGGGAGGACCGGAAATGGGTGGTCTGGAGGCAACAGGCCGCCGCCAAGTGCTGGTACCGCATGGAATTCAGCAAGACCGGCGAGATGGTGTTCCTGGGCCATCTGGATTTCCAGCGCCAGATGCAGCTGGCCCTGCGACGTTCCGGCTTGCCTGTAGCCTACAGCAAGGGCTATCATCCACATCCGCTGCTGAAGTTCGGCCCGCCGGTGCCGGTGGGCGTCGTTGGTTTGCGCGAATATCTGGACCTGGCCCTGAACCATGAGCACCCCGGGTGGGACGAAGAGCTCAACCGGGTGTTGCCGGAGGGGTTGCGGGTCCTGGGACAGGCGCTGGTGGGCAGCCAGACGCCGGTGTCCATCGATCAGAGCGTCGGCCGATTCGACTTCAGGGCCGTGTTGCCCGCCCCGCGGGAAGGCGGCCCCGATCGGGAAACCGTGGCGGCCCGGGTGCGCGAGTTCAGCGCCAGCGAGACCTGGCCGTTCACGAGGAAACGCCCCAAGGGCGATGTGGAGTTCGACGCCCGGCGCATGATCCACGGCGGCCGGGTCGAGGTCCTGGACGAAGCGGAGGACGGCTCCACCGTACTCGGCTTCGCTCTGTTGCGCAGTGAGACCGGCGCGATCATGCCGGTGGTGGATTTCCTGGCCGCCCTGCTGGGTGAAGCCCTGTCCGAACCCGGGCACTGTCTGATCACCCGCACGGGAATGTTCGGCCTGCAAAACGATGGACGCTGGTTGTCGCCCCTGGAAGAGGTGGGCGAGATCAATCTGCGTTACTGGTTGAGCCGGCATCTGGCCGGCTGAGAATCGACGGGGAAGGAACAACGCCGCCGCCGGGGGAACCGGGTCGGCCAACCTATGAAAAAAGAGATCATCATCAATTCCACCCCCCACGAGGTGCGCATCGCCATGCTCGAGGACGGGGAGGTGGTGGAACTCCTGATGGAGAGCGCCGACGCCAAGCGGATCGTCGGCAACGTCTATCTCGGCAAGGTCACCTCGGTCAAGCCGGGCCTGCAGGCCGCCTTCGTGGACATCGGGATGGAGCGCGCGGGCTTCCTGCACGCCTCGGACCTCGACCACGACGACAGCGAGGAGGAGGAAGCCCCCGCCCGGGGCGGGCGCCACCGTCAGCGCATGGTTCCCAACATCGGGGACGTCCTGAAGGTCGGTGATCCCATCCTCGTCCAGGTCACCAAGGAACCGATCAGCACCAAGGGACCGCGGTTGACCGCCGACATCAGCCTGCCGGGCCGCTATCTGGTCATGATGCCCAAGGGACGGCACATCGGCGTCTCCCGCAAGATCGAGGACCGGCGGGAGCGGGTGCGCCTGAAGCAGCTGCTCCAGAAGCATCGGACCGAAGAGGGCGCCTTCATCATCCGCACCGCGGCCACCAGCGTCAGCGAGAACGCCATCAAGCAGGACGTGGCCTACCTCGGCAACCTGATCCGCAAGATCGCCCAGGCCCGCACCGAGGTCCAGGCCCCGGCCCTGGTGCACGAGGACGTGGGCATCGTCGTCGGTCTGGTGCGCGACATCTTCAAGGAGGACACCGACCGCCTCGTGATCGACGACAAGGAGGATTACGAGCGCCTGGTGGCCTACGCCAAGACCTTCGCCCCCGAGCTCAAGGGCCGCATCCGCCTGTACCGCGGCGACCTGCCTCTCTTCGACGAGTTCGACATCGAGCAGGAGATCCGCCGCTCGCTGGACAAGCGGGTCTGGATGAAGAAGGGCGGCTACCTGATCATCGAGCCCACCGAGGCCCTGGTGTCCATCGACGTGAACACCGGCCGCTTCACCGGCAAGCGCAACCAGGAGGACACCATCCTCCAGACGAACATGCTGGCGGCTCGCGAGGTGGCCCGGCAGCTGCGCCTGCGCGACGTCGGAGGCATCATCGTCATCGACTTCATCGACATGGAGAACGAGGGCAACAAGAAGCGGGTCTTCAACGAGCTGCGTACCCACCTGAAGAGAGACCGGGCCCGCCACAAGGTTTTCCAGGTCAGCGGGCTGGGCCTGGTGGAGATGAGCCGCCAGCGCGTGAGGCCGTCCCTGCTGAGTCAGCTCTCGGATCCCTGCCCCTACTGCCGGGAGACCGGCAAGGTGCTGTCCATGGAGACGATGAGCAACCGCATCGAGCGCCTGGTCCACCGGATCGCCATCGTCTTCAACGAGAAGAGGCTCCAGATCCAGGCCAACCCCGTGCTGGCCCTCTACCTGCTGGAGGAGCGGCCGGAACAGTTCCGGGAACTCTGCCGCACCTTCGATCTCGAGCTGAACGTGCTGGACGACGGGACCCTCCACATCGAGGAGTTCCGGATCATCAGCCTGGGTTCGGGCAAGGATCTCATCGCGGAGTTCGAGAAGAAGACGCGCGCCGGCCAGCGCAACTGATCATTGGCCGGTTCGTCCCGGCGGCTCGGGTCGCAGGTCGTTCACCAGTTGCAGCCTGGCTTTCAGCCATAGCCCCCGGGCCCGTTCCCGGTTGTGCTCTCCGGGCGTCAGCCGCCTCAGCAGGGCCTTGCCGCCGAATTCCAGGAACTGGGCCAGACGGTACCAGCCCACCCGCCACTTCCCGTAGTGCTTGGCCACGAACAGCCGGTAGCTCAGCTGGAACTGGCGCGCGCTGAACCCGCCCACCGTCCCGGCGGCCGCCCCCTCCAGATGCCTGATCTCCGCCTCCCCGCAGAACCAGACCTCCAGGCCGGCGGCCCGCGCCCGGTAGCACCAGTCGGTCTCCTCGAAGTACAGGAAGAACCGTTCGTCCAGCGGGCCGACCCGGTCCAGGGCGTGCCGGCGCATCAGGAGGCAGGCGCCGACCACGTAATCCACCGGATGGGAGGGTTCGCTGCGGGAGGGGGCCACGACGATGCGGCGGGCCAGAGGGCCGCGCAGCCACAGCCGCCGGGGGTCGAGGAAGCCCAGCCAGTGATCTCGCAGCCGGGGGAAGAAACCGAAACTCAGGGTGGGGCGGTCCTCGGCGTCCACCAGGCGGGGGCCGGCGGCCCCGGCCCCCGGATGCCGGTGCATGAAGGCGAACAGGCGGGTCAGCGATCCCGGCGGACAGACGGTGTCGGGATTCAGCAGCAGGACCATGTCCCCGGTGGTCCGGGGCAGGGCCAGGTTGTTGGCCCGCGCGAAACCGAGGTTGCCGCCGGCTTCCAGCAGACGTACGTGGGGGAAATCCCGGCCGATCATGGCCGCCGTCCCGTCCTGCGAGGCGTTGTCCACGACGAGGATCTCGGTGGCCAGACCGGCGGTGGCGGCAGGAAGGGAGGCGAGGCAATCGCGGAGGAGGCCGCAGGTGTTCCAGTTGACGATGACGATGCTCAGGTCCATGGCCCGGCCGGCTACTTCCGCCCGGCGCGGCGCAGGATCTCCTGCTCCTCGGGGGTCAGGCTCTGCAGGCCCTCGCGCGAGATCTTGTCGAGGATCCGGTCGATCTGCTCCTGGTTTTCGTTCCCGTGGGTGCGGTTCCCCTGATCAGGGGTGTCGGGACCGGAGTTGCGGTCGGGCCGCACCATCCGCATGCTCCGGCGGGCCTTGGCCCGGCGCAAGGCCTCGGTCAGCCCGCCGATGGCGCCGCCCCGGGCCAGGGCCGGCACCGTCCAGCGCAGGAAGATGAACCCGGCCACCATGCCGCCGAGGTGGGCCAGGTGAGCCACCCCCGAGGATCCGTGCGATCCCATGGTGCTCATCAGTTCGATGAAGCCGAACAGGATCACCGCGTACTTGGCCTTCATGGGCACGACCATGAAGATCAGGATCACCGAGTCGGGATAGGTGAGCCCGTAGGCCAGCAGGATGCCGTAGACCGCGCCCGAGGCTCCGAGCATGGGGATGTAGGCTTCCATCCCGGCCAGGTTGAAGATGCCGTAGGTGACGGCGCCGCCGATGCCGCAGACGAAGTAGTAGATCAGGAAGGTGCGGCTGCCCCACAGGCGTTCGATCTGCGAACCGAACATCCACAGGGCGAACATGTTGAACAGGATGTGGAACAATCCCCCGTGCAGGAACATGTAGGTGACGAAGCGCCAGATCTGCAGGTCGAAGATGGCCAGGCGGGGCACGAAGGTGAACCACTGGTCGAGCAGGCCCAGGCGGCCGGTCAGGCCTCCGCCGGTGAAGGTCTGCAGCATGAAGACGACCACGTTGGCCAGGATGAGGTTCTTGACCACGGGGGTCATGGTCGAGCCGAAACCGGAGTTCGATCGATAGTAGTGCATGCGGGCCGTTACCTCGCGGATGGGATCGGGTTTCCGTGGCCGGGGTTCGACTTCCAAAATAACACCGGACGGGCAAATCCGGCACGGAAAATTGAAAATACGGGGTTTCAAAGGAACCGGGGGAGCCTTGCGGCTCCCCCGGTCCTGCGTGGAAAAGGACGGTCCTACTTGAAGAAGGCCTTGATGGAGGCGACCAGGGCCGGATCCACGCGGGGGATCCCGTCCGACGCGACGGCGGACTTGCCCCCGCCGTAGCCGGCGTAGGTCGGATCCCAGGTGAAGGCGGCCGGGGGCACCGGGTCGAAGGAGTAGCTGTCGTCGGTGAGCTCGATCGCGTCCATGAACTTCCCGGCGACGTAGGCGTAGCCCATCTGGTTGGGATGCACCCCGTCGAGGGAGAAGTAGGTGCGGGCCGCGGTCTCGGCGACCGTTTCATCCCCGTGGATGGCCCTCAGGTAGAGGAAGTGCTGCTTCTGCTCGGCCGTCAGGGCGTCCAGGGCGGCGTTGACGTCCATGATCCCGCAGTTGGCCAGACCGGTGGCGTTCACCCCGGCCACGACCTGGCTGATCCCCGCGTTGTAGCCGCCGATGACGGTGGACAGATAGGTGACTTCCTCGGTGTCGAGGGTCATGTCGGCAGGCATGACACCCGGAAACGTGGGATCGAACCAGGACAGGAAGTCCAGGATCAGGACGTACTGGACGTCCGTCTCGGTGGTGGGCCAGGCCCCGAAGACGGCCTCGAAGGCCGCCTTGGGCAGGAAGTAGGCCGAGTTGTTGATGTTGGGCACGGTCCCCACCACGATGGTCGAGGGGCGGCCGTTGCGGGACGCCAGGCCGCCGGCAAGGGCGCCCAGCAACTGGCCGTACTCCGCGCCGAACGCGGCGGGATCGGTGACCAGGGGATAGGTGGTGGGCTCGCCGCTGAGGCCCGCGCTCAGGACGTCGTTGGCGCCGAGCCAGAGGGTGACCAGGGCGGGACCGCGGGCGATGGCCTGCCACAGCTGCGAGGCCGACTCGTAGGCCGGGAACCCGGTCGTGGCGTCCGCCGGCATGCTCACGTTGCCGAAGAAGGCGGCCCGGTTGATGAAGTCGAAGAAGGGGTTGGGCGAACCCAGCGGGGCGCCGAAGCTGGAGGCCGCGCTGTAGACCGTCCGGGCCTCGATCAGGCGGGCCCCGGGAACCCCCAGGTTGTTGTACTGGGTCGGCACCGCGGCTGCCAGCAGCAGGCCGGGGACGGCCGCGGAGGCCGTCACACCGAGGGGGGTCACGCCCGCCCCGTCATAGTGCAGGACGCCGGATACCAGGCCCTCGCCCACATCAGACGACCCGATGCCGGGAGCGTTGACGAAGGGCTGGGTGAAGGCGCCGGCGACGGACGGGTCGGTGCTCATGCCCAGCTGCATGGCGATCAGGGCGGGGAAGCTGGTGCCTTGCCCGGCGACCATCAGGCCCGCATCCATGTACCCGGCGGTCAGGCTGTTGCCGATGGCCAGGTAGGGGGTTCCGGCCTCACTCGCGGTGGGGGGATTCACGGTGTCGCTGACGTCCATCGGATCGTCGAGGGAGCATCCTGCAAGCAGGAGGGCGAGCAGGGCACCCGTCAGGGTGGCGTAAAACAGGGTCTTCTTCATTTCCTGCACCTCCTCCTAGAAGTTGTAGCCGCAGCTCAGGCCGAAGATGTTGGCCAGTGACTTGTACGTGCCGAAGGGGTAATCCGTGGTGTTGCGCACCGGCTCGCCGTTCTCGACGTTGGTCCGCTCGTCACCGACCACCACCATGTAGGTGAAGCCGAAGTCCCAGGCGCCGGACCTGTACTGGGCGCCGAGGGAATAGTCGTTCCGGTCGCTGTCCGGAAGGATGGGGCTCACGGCTGCCAGGGGCTGGGGCGTGTTGTCGCGGACGTATCCAGCCATGAGATTGAACTTCCCGGGCATCACCTGGTAATCGACGCCGAAGCGCAGCTGCCAGGTGTCCTCGTAGTTGAAGTGGATCGTCTGATCGAGATTGTCGTTGTCGAAGTCGAGGGCCAGCTTCTCGAAGGTGCCCCAGCCGAACCGGACGTAGTTCACTTCGGCGGCCAGGCGTTCCTGGATGCGGTAGGCGAGCCCGAAGCTCAGGATGTAGGGCAGGTTCAGCTCGGAGGTGAGCTTCTGGTCGGAGCCCCCCAGACCGGCGATCAGGTTGGCCGGCCACGAGTACAAGGGGTCGTCCACGGGTATGGCGTTGTTCAGGGTGGCGTCCCCGTCGTCGTAGTTCATGGTCTTCTTGTGGTGGTACATCACGCCGAGGGACAGCTTGTCGTCGGGGCGGTACATCAGACCGAACGAAGGGGTGACGTTGATGTCGCTGTGGCCTTCGATGGTGGTCTCGATGGCGTTGGTCCCGTAGGTGGGTTCGGGAGAGAACTTGGTCAGGTCGATCTTCTGCTTGGCCACGTCGAGGCCGATGGCCAGGGCCAGGCCGTCGGCGATCAGGTAGGAGACCGCCGGGGTGACGTAGATGGTCTCGATGTAGACGTCATGGCTGACCCGGCGCCCGATCCACTCGCTGCCGTCCTTCCAGGTGACGCCCAGGCCGAAGGGAGCATAGAGGCCGACCCCGTAGGCCAGCTTGTTTCCGGTGTTGTTGGTGTAATAGACGCCAGGCACCGGGAAGATCTTCTTGTCCGACTGGCCGGTTTCGACGGCGCCCCCCTTGGCCAGCTGGCCGTTGAACTTGAACTGGGGGGTGATGGTCATCAGGTGAAGGTTGAAACTCGGACGTTCCTGGAAGGATAGGCCGGCGGCGTTGTAGAAGAGGGCGGATCCGTCGTCGGCGGTGGCGGTGAAGGCCCCGCCGAGGGCGGTGGCCCTGACTCCCGCCTCGTAGATGCTGAAACCGGCCCCCAGCACAGGGTGGGCCCCCGAGAGGATCAGGGCCGTTCCCACTAGGGCACAGATTGTCGTTTTGCGCATAACGCCTCCTCGGTGAGGTGGATGGCTCAATTGGCAAAGCCTTGATTGCCAATGGCTTGCTTCAAGGGCCGACGATGAAGCGGGATTCGTGGGCTCACCCTACCACAGGCCACACGGGGTGCAAAGCTGTTTTCATCCTCGGCCCGAAGCGGCAGGAAAAGGGTTGAGAACAGGGTCCGGGTGCCGATAGAACCCTGGGGATCATCCCCTGGAATTTGCGCCAATCCGACGGAAGACCGATGGCAAGGCTCATGACGACGGCCGTGAACTCAGGAACCGATATCCGCATCGCCAGGATGCTCGCCCGCAGGGGAGCTCCCGGCGCGTTCGCCTATGCGGTGGTGACCCTGGTGGTCGCGTCGGTGACGGGATTGTGGGAGTCGGCGCCGTGGACCATGGGCGCCATCCTGTCCCTTCAGACGGGGGCGGGCCTGTGGCGCAGGGTTCTCTGCAGCAGGTTCGAGGCGCAGTTCGCCGCACGTCCCCAGACCTGGTGGATGAGCTTCATCGCCACCACCGTGGCCTTCGCCCTGACCTGGGGCCTGGTCGTCATGATCGTGGCCGCCCGTTTCGGAACGGGCTGGCAGCTGCTCCTGGCCATGCTCGTGACCACGGGCCTGACCGCCGGAGCGATCACCGCCCTCGCCGCCGATCTGAGGTCGATCCATCCTTTCCTGGCGCTCACCGGAGGGTTGCCCATCCTGGCGGCGATGCGGCTGTCCGCCCCGGAGAACCTGATCCTCGGGGGCATGTTCTCCCTCTATCTGGTCTACAACCTCCTGCAGGTCCGGATCCAGAACAGGCACATCCAGCGCGAGATCCAGGCCGCCGATCTGCTGGAACGGCGCACCCGGGAACTGGACGTGGCCAGGGAGGCGGCCGAAGCGGCCAGCGAGGCCAAGAGCCTCTTCCTGGCCAACATCAGTCACGAGATCAGGACCCCCATCAACGGGGTCATCGGCATGACCGAACTCTGCCTGGCCACCGACCTGGACGCCGAGCAGAGGGACTACCTGGACATGGTCCGCAGCAGCGGGGAAAGCCTCCTGCAGCTGGTCAACGGGGTCCTGGACTACGCGAGGATCGAGGCCGGCCAGCTGGAACTCAAGGCGGCGCCGACCGACCTGAGGACGCTCCTGAAGGACGTCGTCGCGGACCAGGCGGCGAGGTATCCCGACTGCCGTGCGGCTGTCTCCTGGGAGGTCTCCGACCGCGTTCCCGGATGGGTGGAAATCGACGGCCGCAGGCTGGAACAGGTGCTGTCCAGCCTGGTGGGCAACGCCATGAAGTTCACACCGGCCGGGCGCATCGACGTCGCACTGGACTGCGAGGAACAGGGCCGACGGCTGCAGATCCGCGGCCGCGTCCACGATACGGGTATCGGCATTCCCCGGGAAAAGCAGGCCACCATCTTCGCGACCTTCAACCAGGCCGACAACTCCTTCGCCCGCAGGTTCGGGGGAACGGGGTTGGGGCTGCCCCTTTCCCGGCGCCTGTTGCGCCTGATGGGCGGCGGGCTCTGGGTGGAAAGCGCCGAGGGGGAGGGCAGCACGTTCAGCTTCCTGGCCGAAGCGCGGTTGCCGAGGGGGGAGAGGGAAGAGGCCGGGGTGGGGATCGGGTCCCTCCAGGTGCTGGTGGTGGAAGACAATCCGGTGAACAGCCGGGTGGCGAGGCGTCTGCTGGAGAAGAACGGTCACGTGGTGACCGTGGCCGAAAACGGGCGTCTGGGGGTGGAGGCCTATCGTGCGGCGAACTTCGATCTGATCCTCATGGACGTCCAGATGCCCGAGATGGACGGTCTGGCGGCAACCCGGGAGATCCGCAGGCTTCAGGCTGGGGGACTGCCGCCCGTGCCCATCGTGGCCCTGACCGCACACGATTCGCTGGAGGACAGGGACCGCTGCCTCGCCGCCGGAATGGACGCCTACCTGGCCAAGCCCTTGAAGCTGAACTTGTTCGAAGCCGCCTACCGGCGCCTCGGGAGCGGGGAACCTGCACCGGTCTGACGGATCCGGATGGAACCGTTTCCCTCCTGCGGGGTTGACCACGGCCATGCGCCGATCCGAACCCTGGAAGTGGCCCCTGTGCCTCGCCTGCGCCGTGACCCTTCTGGTCCTGGGCGTCTTCCTGACCCCCCGGGCATGGATCTTCCTGCTGCCCCAGCCCGGAACCGAACCTCCCCATGCCGCGCCTGTTGCGCCCGGCCGCTGGTGGCGGATCCTGCCGCCCCCCGAAATCGAGGTGGTCACCCGTTCCAGGGAAGATACCCAGGGACGGATCGCGCCCCTGGGAACCGTCCCCGCGGAGGATCCGCGCTGGTGGACCGAGGGCTGGCAGGTGGTTTCGGACCGGTCCGCCTCCCGTGATTGGACGGCTGCGGCCCGGGACAGCCTGGATTTCGCCCTGGAGATCCTCGGGCTGCCGGCGGACGTCAGGCGGCTTGCCCGTCCCGACAGCATCCTCGCCCGGCGGCTGTTCTTCCTCCGCCTCGAGGAGTCCTTCTCCATCGAGGAGCTCAAGCCCTATCTGCGGTCGCTCACCCACGGGGCCGCCCTGGAGGACATCTATTCCCGGGCCGCGGACATGTACGACGACTTCCTCCGGCAGAGGATCATGGCGACCGATCCCCCCGAATGATCGACCCGGGCTTGCGGACGGGGGAAATTGGGGTAAATTTATTCTTTACCATTTTCCTCAAGCATTCCCGGAAGAGGGCCATGTTCAGGGTGACACGAGCGGAAGAGCAGGCGATCAGGCTCATCATGAGGCTGGCGCACGTCCGGGAGCAGATCACCTTGTCCGAGCTGGCCGAGGCCGAGGATCTGCCCGAGCCCACCGTGGCCAAGCTGCTCAACATGCTCCGCAAGGGCGGGGTGGTCGAAGCGGTGCGGGGCCGCAACGGGGGTTACGCCCTGGCCGGGTCTCCCAACAGCATCTCCGCCGGTCAGGTCATCCGCTGCATCAGCGGGGAAGTGGTCTTCGGTTATCCTTGCAATGACGACCACGGTCGGCCAGACTGCCCCCGGACGATCAACTGCGGGCTGCGGCCGGTCTGGCGCCACATCGAGAGCCGGGTGGAAGAGGTGCTGAGCCAGACCACCATCGCGGATCTCTTGAAGAGCGAAGCCTCCGCCGCCAGCCAGCTCCAGGAATTGTGGCCGCTATCCGGGGACTGATCCCATGTTCGACATCCGCCGCGGGGACGACGGGACGGTGATCCTCGCCGGCCGCCTCGATGCGGCCAGCGCGCCGGTGGCCAGGGACTTCCTGGCCGGTCTGACCACCACCACCCGCATCGACTTTTCCCATCTGGAGTACATCGCCAGCGTGGGCCTCGGGGTCCTGATCGGCGTCCAGCGGTGCCTGCGCGAGTCGGGCCAGGGACTCGTCCTTTGCGGTCTGCGGCCCCACCTGCGCGAGGTGCTGGACCTGGCCGGCTTCACGGGCATTTTCGAAATTGAATGACGCATCGGGCATCCTGACCCTGTTGCCGCGGGTGGGACTCGCGCTCGCACCGGTCCTGGTCTTCCTCGCCGCCCTGCTCTGGTTCGATTCCTTCCGTCTGGTCAGGTTCCGCCTGGTCGCTGCAGCCCTGGGTATGGGTGCGGTCTGCGCCGGGATCGGTTACGCGGTCAACAATGCGCTCCTGTCCCTGCTCCAGATTCCCCTGGTGACCTTCGCCGTGATCGTGGCCCCCCTGGTGGAGGAGGGATTGAAGGCCGCCTGGGGGGGCTGGCTTTCCGCTTCCGGCCGGGTGGGATTCCTCATCGATGGGCTGATCCTGGGGTTCGCCGTCGGCACGGGGTTCGCCCTGGTGGAGAACCTCTACTACCTGCACCATCTGGGGCGGGCTCCCCTGCTGGTCTGGATCGTCCGGGGGCTGGGGACCGCACTCATGCACGGGGGTTCGGCGGCGGTCTTCATGGTGATCCTGCAGGGCTTCGGCCGGCACGAGGGTGAATCGGGGCGTCGGCCCTGGCTGGCGGCCCTGGCCGCCGCGGTCCTGCTCCATACGACGTTCAACCGCTTCATGGACCGGCCGCTCCTGGCCACCGGACTGCTGCTGGCGGCGCTGCCGCTGATCCTCGGGCTGGCCTACCGCCTGGGGGAGCGGAGGCTGCGGCGCTGGCTGGGCGACGGGTTCGACCAGGACGCCAGGCTGCTGGAACTGCTGAAGTCCGGAGCGATCTCAAGCACGCACCTGGGGCTGGCCTTGCAGGACCTGACGCGCCGCTTCTCGGGGCACGCGATCGCGGACATGCTGGCGCTCCTGCGCCTGCAGGCGGAACTGAACATCATGGCCAAGGGGAGGCTGCTGCTGATCGAAAAGGGGTTCGAACCGGCGCCCCATGCCGAACTGGGGACGATGCTCCGCGAGGTCCGCGGCCTGGAGGACCGGATCGGCCGCGCCGGACTGCTGGCCCTGCGCCCTCTGGGCCGCTGGCAGGGCAGGCGGCCCTGGCAGCGCCGCTATCTCGAGGACCTCGCCGAACACGCCGACCGCGTCTGATCCGAGCTAGAGGAAACGGACCAGCCCGCCGAGCCGCTGGTCGATCCGGAATCCGTGCTTCTCGTAGAACCGCCTCAGGAAGAAGTGCGTGCGGATCATGCGGAAGCCCGCCGTGCCCATGCGCGTGGTGAAGTCCCGCATGAGCGCCGCCGCGATGCCCCGCTCGACCAGGGCCTGGGTCACCACCACCCCGTCCAGGAACACCGTCTTGTCGCCCTGCTCCCGGTAGACCACCCCGCCGACGATCTGCTCGGCCTGATCCAGGACCACCAGGTGGCGGTCCGCCCCGCTGATCGTCTTGGGGAAGCCCGACTGCAGGAACAGCCGGTAAAGCAGGCCGACCTCGGCCGGTCCGGTCGGTTCGCAGACCGTGTACCGGCGTCCGAAGCGGTCGGTGATGCTCGAGCGGACGATGACCTGGTCCCGCGAGGGATCGCCCAGGGTCCGCACCTCCACGTCCTGGTCCCGCAGCCAGCGGGGGAAGGCCATGCGGTTGAAGGCCAGCTGATCGTCGGGGTCGTGGAGCACGGCCTGCAGGTCCGAGAGCTCGACCAACTGGGTGGCGCGCCGGCCGGGGCGGCGGTGCATGCGGACCAGGAGCCGATCGAAGGTGTCCAGGACGGCGAGGTCGGCCTGCCGGAAGAAGGTGTGCCGGTACAGGGTGTAGCGCGCGATCTCGGGCAGCCGGTCCAGCTGGTACAGGCGCGTCAGCTCCTCGAGGATGTCCAGTCGGGCCGCGATCTGGGCCTGCGTGTTGACCCGTTCCCACTCGTCGAACCGGTTGATGGCCCCCTTGAGCGGCAGGGGCGGGAAGTACTGCTCGCCGAGCGAAGTGACGAAGGCGTCGAGCTGGGCGGTGAACCCGTCCCACATGCCGCCGTCGGGGGGCAGGCCCTCCTGCCGCACCTCGGCCTGGAGTTCCTGCAGCCAGGCCCGGGCGGCCGGGACGCCCAGGGCCTCCACGAACGCCTCGAAAACCCAGTCGGTCTCCAGGTAGAACTCGGTCCAGGGATAGTGGCTGACCGTGTGGTGGATCATGTTGCGCCACAAGGGGCGGATCAGCGAGAGGGGACCGGTGTAGGGCCGCCATCCGGTCAGGTTGTTCTGGACCGCGCCTTGCCGGAAGTCGGGTTCGGGGACGACGATGTTGTAGGGCGTGATCAGGCCGGGGATGATGCGGCGCTCGCTGTGCTCCCAGCCGCGCACGACGACGCTCATGGCCCTGACCATCAACTGGTGCCAGCGCATGCGGGACGGAGGGGTGGTGCCGGGGCCGCGCACGCTGCTGTACTCGCGCACCTTCTCCCAGACGGTCAGGTCGCTGACGTAGGCCATGGACACGGCTCCGAGCTCGGGACGGCAGCAGCCGAATCCGGGCAGGATGGGGTCGCCGCGCACCGTCCCGCGCAGGGCGATGTACCAGAAGATCGTCTCCATCACGAGATCCTGGTCGATGTCCTGCCGGATGATCAGCTGCAGGTCGAAATGCTTGCCGCCGCGGGTGTTGATGCTCACGCGGAACCGCGAATCCTCGAAACGGGAGATGATCCGGGAGACCCAGATGCCCCCGGGGCCGATCTCCGAAAGGGGGACGTCCTCGCCCTCGAAGGCCAGCATCAGCGACTCGCGCAGGAAGGTGGTGCCCACGAGCACGCGCTCGATCATGGCCACCTCCTCCTCGTTCAGCCCCTCCTGGGTGGCGAGCTTTCCCTGCCAGACCCCGGAATCCATGCCCTCGTAGTCCTTCTGCAGGGTCTCCTCGAACCAGGCGGCGAGCTCGTGGAACCGCCTGCGGGCCTCGGCCGCCAGCCGGGGATCGCGGTCGTGCATGACCCAGCAGACGAGTTCCTCGCGGATGGTGCCGTAGAATTCGGTGTGGAAGCGGCCGAAGTCCGCCAGCAGCTTGAACAGGTCGGTGAAAAGCTGGCGGGTGCGGTCGTTGGCCGGCCATTCCAGGTGTTCGCGGTAGAAGTGCATGCGCTGGCGCAGGGCCAGCAGGCGCCGCGGCTCGAGGCTGGCGTGGCTGATGGCCTCGAAGCTCTTGTCGTCCAGGAAGGGCAGACCCGATTCGATGAAGGCCGGCAGGTAGCGCAGGTAGTCGGGCGCGGGCTGGTCCAGGACCAGCACCTGGTAGGCCCGGCAACGCACCTCCAGCTCCGGATGGTGAGCCAGGGTCTGCAGGCGGCGGCGGATGACCGTACCCTGGCGGGGGCCGGCCCGCTTGAGCTCACGGTCCAGCTCGGCGATGGCCCCGAGGGCCGCGGCGCGGTCGCCGAAGAGGGCGGCGGTGCACAGGCGGTTGCAGTCCTGGACGGTCCGGTCCACGGGGACCGCCTCGACGTAGCCGGCCACCTCGCAATCCTGGCGGAGCGGCAGGTAGACGTGCTCGGAGATCCCCGGGTGCTCGGTGTCCCAGCCCAGCCGGCAGGGCCCGAAGCCGATGAGTTCGGGGTTGGCCAGCCACAGCAGCGGCTGCCGGACCATCAGGCCCAGGTCCACCCGCAGGCCCTTGGGGCTGTCGATGGCGTATTCCAGGCAGCCGACGCGGATGCGCCCCTCGGCGCCGGGCGCGATGGTCAGCCGGCGCCCGCTGTCCCGGTTGACCAGGGCGCCGTCCTCGACGGCGACGGCGTCCTCGATGACGCCCAGGTCCCGGAAGAACCAGCGCGGGATCCGCACCTCGATGTCCCCGCAGCGGAGGATGCGGTCGTTGGACTTGTAGAGGCCTGCGATCACGTCGGCGAAATTCCGCTCGATGACCTTGCGTCGGAGCGATCCCTTGGCGGTGAGTTCGCCGTCGGCGACGGTGAAGTCGCGGTCGATGATGGCGAAGTTCACCACCCTCTCGTACGCCGCCAGGGAGGGGTTGCCGGCGTTGATGATCTGCTGGAAGTATTCCCGCTGCTCCTCCGGATCGCCCAGGGACCGCAGGACCTCGTCGTCCAGGTCGGGCACGATGAGCAGGGTGTTGTAGGCGCGGCCGTCCCCGGCCAGGAAGGTGCGCCTGATGCCGGGCACCTGTTCGAAGAGGCTCTCGACCACCCGGGGGGCGATGGTCTGCCCCTTGTTGTTCTTGTAGATGTCCTTGATGCGGTCGACGATCTCCAGGTGATCGCCCTGGGTGAACCGGAACAGGTCGCCCGTGGGCAGCCACCAGTCATCGGTGTCGGGGGACTCCACGGCGATGCTGCCGGCGGGATCGTCCGCAGGCAGGTAGCGGGCGATGTAGCAGCCTGAAACCTGGAGCTCCCCGTCCTCGCCCAGCCGCACACGGGTGCCGGGCAGGGGGATGCCCACCGAGTTCTCCACGTAGTCGTCGGGCGGGGTCATGGTCAGCCCGCCGGTGCCCTCGGTCATGCCGAAGCCGCTGCAGACCTGGACTCCGCAGTTGTGGAAGAAGCGGAAGATCTTGGGATCGAGGTAGCCGGCGGCCGAGAGCCCCCAGTACAGGCGGTCGCCGACGACGCGGCGCAGGTAGGCCGCCTGGTCCTCCTGGGCGCCGGGCGTCCGCGCGAGTTCCAGGACCTTGTCGCGGATCTGCTGCCAGCGGACCGGCACCGAGATCAGGGCGGTGGGTCGCACTTCCTCGAACTGGGCGAAGAGGGTGTCGGCCGAGGGATTGCCGGCGAAGACGTAGGTGCCTCCCCAGAAGATGGTGCCCAGCATCTCGAGGTAGCGTCCGAAGGTGTGGAACAGGGGCAGGTAGCACAGCATGGTCTCGTCGCGGCCGACCTGGGGCAGGGCCGCCGCGCGGGCGAACCGCTTGCTCACCAGGTTGCGCTGGCTGAAGGCCACGCCCTTGGGCATGCCGGTGCTGCCGCTGGTGAACATGACGGTGGCGACCTCGCGCAGGGGACGGCGGGGCCGGCCGGCGAGCAGGGCGTCGACGTCCTGGGGCGTCAGCCGGGCGCGGCGCTCCTCGAGCAGCTGGACGTGGTCGCGGCCGGTCCGGGGACAGGCGTGCAGGGTGTAGATCAGGAAGGGGATCGCGGTCCTCGCCCGCACCGCCAGCAGCAGTTCCAGCCGGTCGGGATGGTCGCAGACCGCCACGGTGATCTTCAGGCGGTCGAAGATCCATACCAGGTGGTCGGCGTTGAAGTGAACGTTCACGGGAGCCACCAGGATGTCGTGGGCCAGGCAGGCCAGATCGCAGCACGCCCCGGCGATGCTGTTGGCGCAGAACAGGGCCACGCGGGGTCCGGGCACGCTGTCCGCAGCGCCGGGGGCCAGGTCGGGGACGGCGCCCTCCTTCAGGAACAGGGCGGCGGTGGATCTCACGCGCCGCAGCACCTGCTGGTAGTTCCAGCGCCCGCTGCCGGGTTCCTCCAGTTCGCGGAAGAGGATGCGCTCGGGGTTCTCGGCGACCCGCTGGGCCATGAGGTCGCCCAGGTTGAACTGCAGCCGGTCGATCACCTCGAGGACGGTCTCGAGCCAGCGGTCGCGGGCGGCCCGGTCGGGCAGGGCGGTCAGAAAACGGGGATGCCGGGTGACCGCAAGGTAGGAACGCCACTGGTCGGGCCGGGGGGAGGCCCCGCCGGCGGCCAGGGCGGTCTCCGCCAGAGCGGCCTCGGCCCGGGCGAGCAGGGCCGCGGCGGCTGCAGGGGTGGCTGTGTCGTCGCGCTCGAAGGCCGCGAGCAATCCCCCGAAGGTGACGGCGCCGCCCCCCATCACGGCTCCTGGCCGGCGGGCCCGGACTCGAGCACGAGGCGGTAGCCCACGCCGTGCACCGTGAGGATGTGCTGGGGATTGCGGTGGTCCGTTTCGACGATCTTGCGCAGGGCCAGGATGAAGTTGTCGACGGTGCGGGTGGTGGGGTAGGCGCCGAAGCCCCAGACCCGGTCCAGGATGGTCTCGCGGTCCACCGGTTCGCCGACGTGTTCGCAGAGCAGGCGCAGGATCATCGCCTCCTTCTCCTTCAGGTCGACGGTGCCCTCGGCGATGGTCGCCTGGTAGCTGCGCAGGTTGACCTCGGCCCGGCCGATCCGGAGGACCTGAGGCGTCTCCTGGCCCCGGAACCAGTCCTGGCGGCGGAAGATCGACTTGATGCGGGCCAGCAGTTCCTGGAGTTCGAAGGGCTTGGTGATGTAGTCGTCGCCGCCCTCGTCCAGGCCGCGGATGCGGTCCTGGCCGGCGCTGCGGGCCGTCAGGAACAGGATGGGCACGCGGTCGCCGTCCCGGCGGATCTGCCTGCAGACGCCGAAACCGTCCAGCCCAGGCAGCATGACGTCCAGCAGGATCAACTCGATCCCGCCCCGGCGCCAGAGGTCCAGGCCCTCCTCGCCGCTGCCGGCCAGGACCGGGTCGTAGCCCTCGAGCTCCAGGTTGATCCGCAGGCCGTCGGCCAGGTGGGCGTCGTCCTCGACGACCAGGATCCGGCGTTTCATTCGATCCTCCGCTGGGGTGGGTCAGACATCGCCGGCCCTGGCCGCATCCTGCGGCGGCACGGCCGGCAAAACCAGAGTGAATTCGCAACCCAGGCCGCGGGCGCTGTCCAGCTCCACCCGTCCGCCCAGGTTCTCGATGTTGCGCTTGACCAGGTACAGACCCAGCCCGGTGCCGACCGAGCGGCCGTCCTGCTTCCCGCTATAGAAGCACTCGAAGACCTTCTCGTGCAAGCGGCGGGGGATGCCGGGCCCGTCGTCGCGGACCACCAGGCGGTGCTCCTTGCGCCCGGCCTGGACGGCCACGTCCACCGTTACCGGGGCGGGGCTGTGCCGCACGGCGTTGACCAGGAGGTTGCGCAGGGCGAGGCCCAGGGTCGCCCGGTGCCCGCGGATGCAGCTTCCCGGCTCGGCCTGCAGGTTGAACCTGGCCCGGTTGTCGGCGGCGAACCGCTCCAGATCCTCCAGGACCAGGCGGCATTCCTCGGCAAGGTCCAGGACCACCGGCGGACCCTGCCTGAACACGTCGACCGCGCTGGTGGACAGGACGTCGTCCACCAGGCCTTCCAGGCGATGGATGTCGTCGAGCATCCGTCCGTGGATCCGGCGGACGTCCGCCTCGCCGAGTCCCTGCCGGCCCAGGGTCTCGGTGTAGAGGCGCAGGCTGGCGAGCGGGGTCTTGAACTCGTGGGTGGCCCCGGCCAGGAACAGCTCGCGGGCCTGCTTGAACTTCACCTCGCTGCGCCAGGCGTGGATGAGGATGCTGGAGCCGGCGGTGAGCAGGACCAGGAAGAACAGCCCCTCGTACAGGAACATGCGGCGCGTGTTGCGGACCTCGTCCTGGATCTCCTTGACCACCGCGGGATCCACCTCGACCACCACGCCGCCGTCGGAGCGGCGGAAGATCAGGTCGGGGAAGGAGTCGCCCAGCCACTTCTCCGGCTCGGCCCGGACCCGCTCGTCGGACTGCACCAGGAAGCTGGCGTGGATCTGGTCGTTGACCAGCTTCTGGAGGCGGTATTCGGACTGGGCCTTGCTCTCGTTGCTCAGGAAGTAGACCCACCAGGCGCCCATGATGACCAGGAGCGCGACCAGGATGCCGTAGAGGAAGCCGAGGCGGACTTTCAAGTGACGGGGCTTTCGGTTGGGGCCGACCTGAAAATGTAAGGGGGGAGGATATACCATGGAGGAGGAGGGCGCCACACCTGACCGATTCACGTGGATGGCGGTACTCCCCGGGGAGGTCCGGCGGAGGGACCGGTCGGTCCCCCGGTGTCAGCGAAGTCCTGAAGTGAAGCTGATCGCCGGTCGCCCCTGTTCGTCGGGATGGACGATGAGACCCTCGCACCTGGGCAGGCCTTCCAGGAAGGCCAGCCCTTCTTCAAGGCCCAGAACGAAACAGGCCGTGGCTGCGGCGTCGGCCAGCAGGGCGCCGTCGGCCACGACGGTCACGCTCATCAGATTCCGGGAGGGGTATCCGGTGCGGGGATCCAGGATGTGGCCCCAGCGGGAGTTCCCGTCCTCCCTGAAACGCTCGTATTGGCCCGAGGTTGCTATGGCCGCCCCGTCCAGTCGAATGGTGCCCAGGGGATCTTCGCTGCCGCCGGGATCGACGATGCCCACATTGGCTGCGGCTTCGACACCGAACACCAGGATTTCCCCACCCAGATCCAGCCGACCCGCAACCGCCCCGCATTCCTCCATGACCTGCGCCGCGCGATCCAGGGCGTATCCCTTGGCGATGCCTCCGAAATCCAGACGGACGCCCCCGCCATCGCAGCGGACCACTGCCGATTCCGTGACCAGCGTCACACGCTCGTAGCCGAGCTGGTTCAAGGTGGCCTGGACCATGGAGTCGGATGGAGCGGTGACCGTCCCATCCTTGCGGAATCCCCATAGCTCCACCAGCGGCAAAACCGTAGGGTCGAATGCTCCTCCACTTTCAGCCGCGAATCCCAGAGCCTCAGCGAGAACCCGAGCCAAATCCGGGGATACCGCCATCTCCATCCCCGCCTGGAGACATCGGTTCAGGCGGGACAACTCGCTTTCGGGGTTCCAGGTACTCAGGATCCCTTCAAGGCGGGCCACTTCATCGAGGGCGGCGGAAGCCGCGGCATCGGCCTGCCCTGCGGTGCCGGCCCAGGCGGCGGCGGTGGCGAGGGTCCCCATGAGGAAGCGCGCCTGCTCCGCCTGCACAGGATCCTCCGGCGCCACCGCCCGGGTGGTCGGTGGTCCGGCCAGCAGCAAGGCCAGACAAAGGACCACGTATCGCGGCCTAGCCACGGCCGTTCCTCCGGTTGCGGGACCCCAGGGCGAGAAGGAAGCCGGTGATCACCAGCAGCACCAAGGCCGCAGCGCCGCCGGTGACCACCCGTTGGCCTGCTCGGCCAGCGATGAAGCCCGTATGCAGGTCATGGACCAGGCGGTGCATGCCGCTTCCCATGGGCGGCGGGGTCACCGGGTGGGCGGTCCAGGTCGCAGCTCCGTCGCGCGTGCGCCAGAAACCCCCGCCCGTGACGAGGTCCACGGTCCCGTCCGGGTGCAACGATAGATCGATCAGCGCCATCCAGGCCGGGCCCGGGGGTGGTCCGGGGTCCAGGGGCTCCCAGATGCGCCCTCCGTCACGGGAGAGGACCAGCCCGTCTCGTCCGAGCACGTAGAGGACCTCAGGACGCGCCGGATCGAGCACGATCCTGAGCACCGGTCCCGGGGGCATGAGCATGGGGACCCCATCCCAGGTCGCCCCGCCGTCCTGGCTGGCTTGCAGGCCCACGTCGGTCCCGCGCAGGTAGCACCCTTCCCGCCCGGGAAGTTCCACAAACGCCGTCATGGTCACCGGGGTCCGTCCTAGCAGATGAGGGTACTGCAGCAGCAACCCGGTTACGGCAGCCGCCAGGACGAGCAGACCCGTCGCCAGCCCCAGCGCCAGGTGAGTCCGGCGCATGACGTTGAGGACCCGGCGGGGCCGCTTCCCGGCTCTTCCATTCCCGTTAACCACCGCCATGATACCTTTGCCGGACCAATTCCAGGACCCGCTTGACCCCGGCTGTCACCGCCCGGCTGGACATGGTCGCCCCGCTCAGATTGGTGATGTCGCGATTCATGCGCAGGGGGTCGTCCGCATCCCGACCCCGAAATTGCTTGAGGAAGCGCTGCCGGCGCACGCCGTCCCCGCGGGACTCGCGGTAGACCATGACGTGGACCGTCTCCACGGCACCTCCGGGATCGATCTTGACCATGAAGGTGATGGGTTTGAAACGGCCCTTCTCCTCGGTGACCATCGCCACGCCCAGGTCCCGACCGCCGCGCAGGGCGCGGTGGAAGACGAATTCCCGCTCCTGGATGCGCCAGCCCATGGATGCTTCCAGCGCAGCGATTTCCTCGGGGCTGGGCGTCCAGACCTCGCTCCACAGGGTGTCGGCTTCGGCGAATACCTTGCCCAGAGCCTCCTCGAGGGTCAGGTAGACCTTGACGTGCTCGGGCCCGTCAGGGCTCTCGGTCAAGGTGTCCGCCGCCGCGGCGCTCCCGATCAGGAGCACCGCGGTCACAAGGCAGGGGATCGTCAGGTTCATCGGAATCTCCGGTCAGAAGTAGCTGGCGAAGGAGAAAAAGAACCGGCCGTCGCCCATTTCCCGCTCGCCGTCGACGGGGGTCTTCCATGACCAGGTGTAATCCAGCTTGAAGACGGTCTCCTCGGTGGGGCGGAAGTTGGCGCCCAAGGTGAAGCCGTCCTCCGAATCGCCGTTGCGGTCGGTGTCGTAGTCGACCCAATCGCCCCGAGCCACCAGCGTGACGATGGATCCTTCCATCAGCTTGTCGTGCAGGACGTGATAGTTGGCTTGGGCGTACAGACCGCGCTGGCTCTCGGCTGCGGTCGGGTGGAGGTCGCGATCGATGTCGGCGCCGACCATGGCGGCCTCGCCCTGCAGCTCAAGGGGGCCGAAGACCGTCTTGGCGTCCAGGGCGGTGATGGTCAGTCCCAGCTCGTCATTGTCGTCGTACTTCCCGTTGTGGACGGACAGGCCCAGGTTGGTGCCCAGGACCGGGCTGTAGCCGAGCCGGGCTGTGACGGCCTTGCTCTGGTTGTTGTCGGCCTTGGCGCTGCCGCGGCCTGACCGCACCCGCAGTCGGCCGTCGCCGTCGACGATGCCGTCGTCGAAGCCGTTGACCAGGTAGGCCTCGTAGCTGAGCACTCCCTCCTCGCCCACGGTCCGGTCCCCGAAGAAACCCATGCCCGCTTCCATAAGCGTCGAGGGAACGAGTTGCCTGGCCACCAGCGGCCGGTCGGTCAGGTCGTTCAATGGGCTGTCGTGAAGGATGTTGAAGCTGCCGAGGGGACAGAGGATCACACCACCGCGGTAGCTCAACCCCTCGCCGAGTTCGAAGTCGAGGACGGCGAACTCCAGCTTGATCTCGCCGTCGCCTCCGTCGGCGGAGAAATTGCCGCCGTGCTCGAACTCGATCTCCGCCGAGACGGTGACCCGGTCACTGACGTGGGCGGTGATGAAGGGGATGAACCGGTGCTGGTCGAAAGTGTTGTCCCCCCCCTCGGTCCACTCGAATTCCATGTCGAGATAGCCGCCCATCATCACCCGGCCGCCCAGGCCCGCCAGGTAAGGCTTGTCGTAGATGCCGCCCTGGAGATCGGAGCGGCGTTCGTCCTGGGCGGACCCGGGGCCTACCAGCAGGAGCATCAAGACCATGGCCGCCAGGGGAACCCTGAGGGTGCGGGGGGATCCGGACCGGAATCGCTTAAAAAGCTCCATCGAAGGTCTCCTTTATCGAGGGCGAGTCGTCCTGGAGGCAGGATCTCCGGCTCGGCAGGCGAGGGCTGCCCTACCCCATCGTGCATCATCGTGGCAGCCTCATAGGCTGTCAGACCGTCAAATATCCAGGAGACGGGGGCGCTCAACAAATATAAACAGAAAGAAGATCGATTTTCTTTTAAATCCCCCGGGAAAACCATTCAAAACCATGTTTTTAAACAATTTAACGTGAATTTTCCTGCCCGGATTCATTCTTGAATAGGGAGCCGCCTCACTCATCTTCGGTCCGGGAGGGCTGAGACCCTGGAAACCCGAAAGGAGGCGGGCTCGCAACAGGACCCGGACTTCCTCGACCGTGGATCATTCTGTTGGAAACCCCGGAACCTGCAGTTTCATCCCGGGCGATCCGACGGATGGAAGACCCGCGCGGTCCTCCCCGGCGAAGATGATGATCAGCACGGGAAGCACGAACAGGGTCAGGGCAGCGGAGATGATTACGCTCTCTTGCTCGTTCGGTTGAACCGGCTCTGGATGAATGGCTCCCCCTGCCGGCCCGGGCGGGCAGACCAGGGCGTCGTTCTTCTCACCCATTGTTGACAGTCAAACGGTCTTACACTAACAATTGGTGTACGAAATATTGTTGTTGCAGAATATTGCGTGTGGGATGCGCGTTGTCGGCAATGGTTTTCCCGCCCAGCGTCGGGGAAAAGAACAGGAGGATATCGAGATGCTACGCAGCCTGAATGAAATTCGCGGCTACGTCCTTCAGGCGGAAGATGATGAGATTGGACGTTGCAAGGATTTTCTCTTCGACGACCGTTTCTGGACGATTCGTCACATGGTGGCCGATACGGGGAAATGGTTGCCGGGGCGCAAGATACTCATCTCGCCCCTTGCTCTGAAAAAGCCCGATTGGGACTCCAATCGCTTGCCGGTTCGCCTGACCAAGCAGGCTATCGAGGATTCGCCGGACCTCAAGACCGATGAACCGGTCAGCAGGCAGCAGGAAACCGGGTTGTTTCAATACTATGGCTGGCCCTACTACTGGGTCGGAGGCCATACCTGGGGTGTTCTGGACGTTCCCTACGGCGCCAGGGCCGATAGGGATGGTAATGAAAAGCCTGATTCAGGCGATGATCATCTGCGTTCCGTGGATGAGGTCACTGGTTACCACATCCAGGCCACGGATGATGAGATCGGCCATGTTGAGGATTTCATCGTCGACGACAACGACTGGACCATCAGGTATTTGATCGTGGACACCCGGAACTGGTTGCCGGGCAAGAAGGTCCTGGTATCTCCAGCCTGGGCCGCATCCGTGGATTGGGGCCAGTCCAAGGTCATGGTGAAAATGACTCGGGATCAGGTCAAGAACAGCCCGGAATACGATCCTTCGGTCCCGGTGGATCGCAATTACGAAGAGCGGTTGTATGACTATTACCGCTACGCAAAGTACTGGAAAGTGTAGGACTCGTGAATGTCCATCAAGGAATCCTGGCGATGTATACAATCGGGTTTTCAGGCGGGCTGCGGGAAACAGGCGGCCGTGGGGTTCGGAGACTCCCTGGGTTTCTGGTGAAAAAGCATCCTCCTGAACCCGGGCCCCCCGTCAGGAGGCCGCCGGGGAAGCCAGACAAGCCGGAACCCGTCGAGAAACCCCCGCCTCCGCGCCCGGTGCCTCCGGTCAAGGAGCCCCCGGGGGAATGGCCGGAGGAGGATCGGCCTCCAGTCAAGGATCCGCCCCGTGATCCTCCGGGCAAGAAACCACAGAAGCTCGCCGGGACCAAACCTCCCTGAAGGTGGATCGGAAGGAATAACATGCCTTATGACAAACTGGTGGATTTGCCGGACTCGGTGAGAGGGGCGTTGCCGGAACACGGGCAGGAAATTTACCGAGCGGCCTACAACAACGCCTGGGATGAATACAAGGCTCCGGAGGATAGATACGGCGACGATTCGCGGGAAGAGGTGGCCCACAAGGTCGCCTGGGCGGCCGTCAAAAATGTTTATGAAAAAGTTGACGGCAAGTGGAAACGCAAATAGCCAGGCCTCGCGCGCCGCAGGAGGTGGGCCGGCCAGGACCACCTGCCCCCCTGGATACCGAGCCAGACCTCCCACATGGAGCCGGGTCGCCGTCTTGAATCCCGCCCGGTTCCGATTGCCGCTTGCCCATTTGATCAGCCGCCGGATCTTCCCGGTGAGGCTTGCAACGCCGCCGCTGGTGACCATCAGGACGATCGAGGTCCTTGTCTTCCATGGAGGACATTTCGGATGACTATTTCCATGCTGCCCACACGAATTCCTGAATCGCCATTTGATATGATGCCAGGCTCCAGTCAAGCGGACATTCTTGGCGACATCCCTGTACCGGAAGGATCGTCTTGCCAGCCGAAATGTTGATTGTCTTCGTCCTGGTCGCGGCCGCCACGGTGCTGTTTATCCTCGAACGTATACCGGTCGGGATGGTGGCCGCCATGGTCATGGCGACGCTGATGTTGACGCGCGTTCTGACCGTACCGGAAGGCCTGTCTGGCTTCTCGAGCCGCGCCACCATCACCATCGGCGCCATGTTCATGCTCAGCGAGGGCGTGCGCCGCACAGGTGCTCTGGATATAGCGGCGTCGCTGCTGTCCCGGAGCGGAAAGGACCGCTCCGTCCGTGCGTTGCTGACGATGATGCTGATCGTCGGTGGAACCAGCGCCCTGATCAACAACACCGCGGCCATTGCCGTGTTCATTCCCGTGGCGATGGCCGCCGCCACCCGGATGGAAACCAGCCCCAGCAAACTGCTGATGCCCATCTCCTTCGCTTCCATGCTGGGGGGCGTATGCACCCTGATCGGCACCTCCACCAACATCCTAGTTTCGGAAATTGCAGAAGAGAACGGAATGGAGCCCATCAGCATGTTCGAGTTGACTCCGGTGGGTCTGGTGTTCATGGGGATCGGCCTAGTTTTCCTGCTCACGGTGGGGCGCAGGTTGGTGCCGGCCCGCCGCAGCAGCGAGCCGATGCGCGGCTACGACTTGAAACGCTATATCGCCGATTTCAGGATCAAGGAGAACAGCCCGCTCGTGGGGCGCCCTCTTGGCGAGGATGGGGACCTGAACGGCAGGGAAGTGGAAGTGGTGAGCGTCTTCCGCGACGGTCGGGAGCTCAAGGGCAGGATCACCGACATGGAGCCACATGCGGGAGACGTCCTGCGCATCCTCGGCAGCGTCGAACGTGTCGATCAGGTCATGAAACGACGGGGATTGGAGCTGTCCGGCAATCCCGGTTATTCGGAAACCGATCTGGAGGAAACTGACCATATCCTGCTCGAGGTGGTGGTGGCTCCGGATTCGCCCCTGGTGCGGCAGAAGGTCCGTTACATCGAATTCCCGGAACGCTTCGGGGCCTTCCTGTTGGCGATTCGGCATAGAGAGTCCATGTACCACAAAGGATTTCGGGATTTGAGATTGAGGGCCGGCGATTGCCTGCTGCTCGCCGTGGACAGCGATCAGGTCGAGGACCTGCAGATGGATCCGGCCATCGTGCCGGTGAGTCGCGTCCCGCGCACGAGGTATCGGCATTCAAGAATGCCGGTGGCCCTGGCTGTTATGGGCGGCGTCGTCCTGGCTGCGGCGCTGGATTGGGCTCCGATCACCGTCAGCGCCCTGGTCGGCGTCATCGTCATGGTTTTGTCCGGCTGCCTGAAAATGGAGGAGGGCCTGAAATCGGTTCATTGGGAGGTCATCATTCTGCTGGCAGGGATGATTCCCCTGGGCCTGGCCATGGACAAGACCGGCGCGGCCCGCCTGATAGCCGGGGCAGTCACCGAAGCGCTCGGCACCTGGGGCCCCCAGGCCGTGCTCAGCGGTATCCTGCTGCTGAGCATGGGGTTGACCGCGATTATGAACAACCAGGCTTCGGCGGTCATGTTGGGCCCCATTGTCATCGAGATGGCCCGTTCGATGTCGGTGGATCCCCGCACCTTCCTGATCGCCGTGACCTATGGAGCTTCGTTGAGTTTCATCACCCCCATCGGCTATCAGACCAACACCATGATCTACGAGCCGGGCCAGTACCGTTTTACCGATTTTTTCAAGGTGGGAATCGGGCTGAACCTGCTGCTGTGGGCGGCTGGATCGTTCCTGATTCCCATGATGTGGCCTCTCGTGGTTTGACTTCCCTGAAGGTAGGCTGAAAAGATCTCCGGGGATTTCGAGCGCGATGGATCGGGCATGAGAGGTCCGACTTTCCGGATGTTCTTCTATTCCAAATGCACCAGCAGGCCGGCCAGGAAGTACACGTCGCGAATTCTCAGCTCCTGCTGTCCCTTTCCCGTTCGCGGATCGCGTTGACCGCGCTGCCTGCCGCAAGCGCTTCACGTTCGAGCGGGGCCAGGTCCAGCCGGCAGATGATCTCGCGGTCCCGGCCCGCGATCTCCAGGCGCACCTCCCCGGTCTTCAGGGCCTCGTGCAAACCCGACATCCGCACCTCGTCGTCGACCGCCAGATGGTGGATGTCCGACGGATCGGCCGGCACCAGGGGGAGCACACCGTAGTTGATCAGGTTCTGGTAGTGAATGCGGGCGAATCCCACCGCGATCACCGCGCGCAGACCCAGAAAGCGGGGCGCCAGGGCGGCATGCTCGCGGCTCGAACCCTGCCCGTAGTTCCTCCCGGCCACCACGCAGAAATCACCCCGCTTGCGGGCCCGGTCGGCGAATCCCTCCTCGATCTGGTCGAAGACAAAATCTGCGATGCGCGGAATGTTGCTGCGGAACGGCAGCACGCGGGCTCCGGCGGGCATGATTTCGTCCGTCGAGACGCCGTCCTTCATCTTAAGGAGCACCGGCAGCGTCATCTGATCAGGCAGCGGCGACAGTTCGGGCATCGGCGCGATGTTCGGACCCTTGACCAACTCGATGTGCTCGTTGGGGCCGGGGGGCTCCTCGAGATCGTCGGCCACGATGCACACCCGCTCCGGCTCCCGGAAATCGGGATAGGGCATGTCCAGATCGCGCGGATCGGTGATCACTCCGGTCAGAGCCGCCGCCGTCGCGGTCTCGGGACTGCACAGATACACCTGGTCGTCCCGCGATCCCGATCGGCCGGGGAAGTTCCGAGGCACCGTCCGCAGGCTGATCGTGTGGGTGGCCGGCGCTTGTCCCATGCCGATGCACCCGTTGCAGCCCGCCTGGTGGATGCGCGCGCCGGCGCGGATCAGTTTTGACAGCAGACCCAGCTCGGTCAGGTTGGTCAGGATCTGCCTGGACGTGGGATTGATATCAAAGGAGACGCCCGGGGCGGCTTTCCTCTGGTCGACCATCAGGGCGGACACGGCGAAATCACGCAGACCGGGGTTGGCGGACGAGCCCACGTAGGCCTGACTCACGGGGCGGCCGGCGACCTCCCGCACCGGTACCACATTGCCCGGGCTGCCGGGCAGGGCAATCAGCGGTTCGAGGCTGCTCAGATCGATGATCTCGTCGTGGTCGTAACCGGCGCCCGGGTCAGGGGACAAGGGCTCGAAATCACCGCCCCGGCCCTGAGTGCGCAGGAATTCGCTGACGGCCGCGTCCGAGGGGAACACGGTGCTGGTGGCGCCCAGTTCAGTGCCCATGTTGGCGATCACGTGGCGGTCCATCGCCGACAGGGAGGTCAGACCCGGTCCATGGTACTCGATGACCCGGCCGAAGCCCCCGTGAACGTCGTGGCGCCTCAGCATCTCCAGGATGACGTCCTTGGCACTCACCCAGGGCGGCAGCGAACCGGTCAGCTTCACGCCCCACACCTCCGGCATGTTCAGGTGGTAGGGATGGCCGGCCATGGCCCGGGCCACCTCCAGTCCGCCTGCCCCGAGGGCGAGCATTCCCAGCGCTCCTGCGGCCGGAGTGTGGCTGTCCGAGCCCAGCAGCGTGCGTCCGGGCAGACCGAAGCGCTCCATGTGCACCGGATGGCTGACCCCGTTGCCCGGACGGCTGTACCACACCCCGAACCGGCGACAGGCCGCCCGCAGGAACGTGTGGTCATCGGCGTTGCGGAAGTCGGCCTGGAGAAGGTTGTGGTCCACGTACTGGGCCGACAGTTGGGTGCGAACCCGTGGAATGCCCATCGCCTCGAAGGCCAGCATCACCAGGGTACCGGTGGCGTCCTGGGTCAAGGTCTGGTCGATTCTCAGGGCGATTCCCTCACCAGGCTCGGGTTTTCCCTCGACCAGATGTTGCTCGATGATCTTCAGGGTGACTGAGCCAGCCATGATTATTCTCCTCGGGCTGGGACCTGTTTGCCTTGCGATTGGTCCGGAGTACTGGATCACCCGGTCGGGCACCTCCTGCTGGCTTGCCAGGTGCCGACGCAGGGCGCCCTCCAACGCTGCCTCCAGGCCGAAGCCCTTGGCGATGCCAAAGGCCAGTGCCAGGGTGGGCGCCACGGATGGCAGGTGTCAAGGTGACCAGTGCCGATGCCCGCAGCGCCAACGAGTCGGCGGGTGCGCCGCCGGGGGTGCTGGGGATTCATGGCCGTGTACGCTCCCAGAAAGGGCGGACGGCTGCGGGCCATCGCCGCCATGCCCGTCGTTCCCATCGTCCCCATCATATCCATCATTCCCACACTAGTGCGAGAACACGGGCGCGGCCACAGGTTGGCGGTGCGCAGCACCCCACCAGCCGCGCTGCAGGTAGTATCCGGATTAGCGCACTGCGATTTCAAGGAGCCATCAACAAGGGGTCTGTCGGGCCTCCCACACGGCGGTTCCGCCGCGCCGGGTCGTCCCCGGGTGGGCAAACACCAGTGGGGTGACAGCATCCTGGTGTTGGCCAGACCAACCGCAACCTGATGCCGGGCGTCGTATCCAAACACGAGACAGGTCATGAATCGAACGAGGTGAAATCCTGCGGGGTTGCGGGGCGTGCAAAGCTGTGTTAGCATGTAAAGCTAACAAGGCAGATAAACTGCCACAGTGCCACCCGAAACCCGAAAGGAGTGGTTTTCATGTTCGCCCGAACCATGATGGCGATCGCCATCAGTGTCTTCCTCTCGGCTGCTTCCGTTGCCGGTGGAACTCATCCCTACCTTCAACCTGACGAGACCTGGGTAAGCATCAGCGGCACCATCGTGTCCCCCGGTGATGATTCTTTTTATCTGGACTATGGCGAAGGGACGATCCTGGTCGAGATGGATGACTGGGACCAGTACGGCGACGCCAAAGGCCTTCTCGATGGTGACCGTGTAACGGTTCACGGGCGTGTCGACTCCGCATTCTATGAAAACACCACCATCGAGGCGGGCAGCGTCTACGTGGAGAGCCTCAACACATGCTTCTATGCCAACAGCGCGGACGAGGAGGGCGACGCGTCGGCATTCTGGAATATTCCTGCCACCAAGGTGGTGACCTCGGCGGTGAATTTGCGCGGAACCGTGAGCAACGTGGACCAGGCGGAGCGGACCTTCACTCTCAACAAGGGGAATCTCGCCCTCACCGTCGACACCAGCCGCCTGGGCTACAATCCGCTGGACGAATTCGGATATAGCCAGATCGACCCTGGTGATCAGGTGCGTGTTTCCGGCTACCTGACGAAGGACTTTTTTTCCGGTCGCGAACTGATGGCCGAAATGATCGTCATCCTGACCGGAGCTTCCGGATCGTAGTCGCGGCACTCCTTCCGGCCGGGCGCACCAGGCCCGGCCGGAGCATCGCCGTGGGAGGTGAAACACGGTATGTCAGGCCGACTTGACCAATATGTCGCTCGGCGCGATTTCGACCGCACACCCGAACCAAAGCCCGGGCCCAGGGGATCCGGCCGCAAGGGGAATCCCCGATTCGTGGTCCAGGAGCACGACGCCAGACGACACCACTTCGACTTCCGTCTGGAGATCGGCGATGTGCTGGCCTCCTGGGTCGTTCCTCGCGGTCCGGCTTCCGAATCCGGCGATCGCCGGCTGGCCCTGCGCATGGAGGACCACCCGCTGGAGTACGTTGATTTCGAGGGAGAGATCCCCGAGGGGGAATACGGGGCCGGCAAGGTGAAGACCTGGGATATCGGAGCCTTCGAAAACATCACCACCGCAGGGAACCAGTCCGTCCCGGCCACCTCGGCCCTGGACGAGGGGTACTTGGTGGTGCGCCTGAAGGGCAAGAAGCTGCACGGGTGCTATGCCCTGCAGCGCACCGAGGTCAGCGACAATGAAGAGCGCTGGTTGCTCATCAGGACCCGGGACGAAGGGGACAGCAAAGCAATAGCGGCTCGCCATGCGGGCGGCTTACGGGAGGATGCCGGATGAGCGAATATCACGAAAACTGGGAAGCGTTGCCCGAGGATGTGCGCGACATGCACCGGGCCTTGAAGAGCCTGCAGGAGGAGATTGAGGCCGTGGATTGGTATCACCAGCGCCAGGTGCTGTGTACCGACGGTGATCTGAAACAGATCCTGATCCATAACCGCGACGAGGAGATCGAACACGCCTGCATGGCCCTGGAGTGGTTGAGACGGCATGTCCCGGCGTGGGACAAGGAACTGCGCACCTACCTGTTCACCGAGGCGCCAGTCACCGAGGTCGAGGAAAAGGCCATGGGTGGTGCGGAGGCGGAGATCAAGAGGGATGACGACGATCGCTGCTCCGGCCTCGGTATCGGTGATTTGAAATGACACGGTCTCGGCTGCAAAGAAGGAGAAGATGATAATGGATATTCTCAAACGGAAACAGGCTGCTTTGACCGATCGGGCCTGGCAGGAAATCGACGGTGCCGTGCGTGACGTTCTCGTGGCCCGACTTTGCGGCCGCAAGGTCGTCGATGTCGAAGGTCCCCTGGGGGTGGACACATCCGCAATCAATCTGGGCAGGCTGGATGTTGCGGAAGTTACGAAACCCGGTGCGGTACGCTACGGCATCCGGCAGGTGCAACCCCTGGTCGAAGGTCGGCTCAATTTCGATCTGGACGTCTGGGAACTGGACAACGTCGAACGGGGAGCCCGTGATCTAGATCTCAAGGCGGCTGAGGAAGCCGCCCTGAAAATGGCCTGCTTCGAGGACACGGCCATTTTCAACGGATTCGCCGCCGGCGGGATCAAGGGTTTGACGCAGATCGAGGCTCACCAGCCGATCGCTCTGACCTTGGAGCCGGCAGCCCTGCTGGGCGCGTTGACCAGGGGGATCGTGGCCATGAACGATGCCGCCGTCGACGGACCCTTTCATCTGGTGGTGGGTCCGCAGGTTTTCAAGACACTTTCGGTGCAACAGACATCGGGCTACTCGTTGAGCAAGCAGGTCACCGAACTGATCGGCGGCCAGGTCCACTACAGCACCGTACTCAAGGGTGCTTTGCTTGTTTCCGGCCGCGGTGGCGACTTCGAGCTGACGATAGGCCAGGACCTGTCCGTGGGGTACGACTCGCGCCAGAATGGGAAGGTGACGCTCTTCGTGGGAGAGTCATTCACCTTTCGCGTTCTGGATCCGGCGGGCAGCCTGTACCTGCCTTTGAAGGGGAAGAAGTGAAGGTCCGGATCAATATTCGGGGACAGTGGGGAATCAACGGCAAGGAGTGGCTGGAATGATCTCAAATTTCATCAAAATCCTATGGATTGCCGGCATCCTGGCCCTGGCACTGGTGGCTGGATGTTCGACCGAGAACACGCCGGTGGCGGAACATGTGGCAGCCAATGTCGCTACCCACTGGCTGCACACCATCGATGTGGACAGCTTGGATTTCGCCTACGACGATGTCGGCCCGGTGCTGCGGGAGCAGCGCACCAGGTCCGATTGGGTCGGAAACGTCCGGGAGGCAAGGGCCCAGCTGGGTGGGGTGGTTGACCGCCAGCTGGCGACCCGGCGCTACGAGTTCGATCCGCCCCTTCACCCGGAAGGGGCATATGTCATCGTGTCCTACGAGACCGATTTTGCAAAGCAACAGGATGTTGAGGAATTGGTCTTGATGCACCTCATCGACGGAATCTGGCGCCCCGAGCGGTACATCATCGACCCGGCTCCATGACGTGGATTGGGGGAGGGCCTTGTTTGTCCGGTCGGCAGGGTGGACAATCAATGCCTAATCAGAAACCAGGAGTGAAGCCTGCGCGCCACGGAGGCTGCCCAGCAAAGGAGATATGGAGTGGAAGTTTCACAGAGCACAGAGACCCGGCTGAAGAACCCGATCCTGAAACAATACCTGCACAAGGCCCGAGCGCAGAGTGTGCTCACGCCTGAGCAGGAGCGCGCCCTCGCCCACAAGGTGCGCCAGGGTTCCGGTCCTGCGGCCGACGCCCTCATCGATGCCAACTTCCCCTATGTGGTGGAACTGGCATTCCGTTTCGAAAACATGGGTCTGGGTTTGCCGGATCTGATCGCCGAGGGCACCGTCGGCTTGATGGGGGCCGTGCGCACGTTTGACGAACGTGAAGATGGACGTTTCACGCCCTATGCCCTGAACGCGGCCCGCAAGCGGATCCGCGCCGCGATTCGAGCTTAGAATGGAAAGCAACTTCGGGCAGGAAATCCGCCGCTTGCGCCTTGCTTCGGGGCTGTCTCTGCGAGGGCTCAGCGCACGCCTCCATGTGTCCGCGGCCCACCTTTCAGATATCGAGCATGGTTACCGGCGGCCTTCGGATGCGCTTCTTGAGCGCATCATCTATGAGCTCAGCAATGTCGGTTCCAACGCCACTGAGCTCATGTTGATGATGACGGGCCTGGACGAGACCACTCGCCGGTGGGCCGCCACCACTCCCGGCGTGCGCGCCCTCTTGCACCGCTGCATCGCGACCGGGCAACCTCCGGCCGAACTGATCCGCGCCCTGGACCGGATCTACCCGCCTCCGCCGGGGGATCCGACCAAGCGTTAGGGGCTCTCTATCGTTGCTGCTCCCGGCCTGTCAATAGCGGTCAAGCACCCGTGGTATCGTCAATTTCAGAGCGGTGGAACAAAGGAACTGTGACATGGAGTTCTGGCATCTTTACGGTGAAGTAGCCAAGACTGCCGTCGGATTTTTCTGGAAGGCCGGCTGGGCCTTCGTTCTGGGCTATTGGGTCAGCGCCATGATCCAGGCCTTCGTGCCCAAGGGCCGGCTGACCCCTTACATGGGTTCCGCAGGTCTGAAAAGCGTGTCGCTCTCCACGGCCTTCGGCGCCGCGTCTTCATCGTGTTCGTTCGCTGCCCTTGCCGCCGCCCGCTCCCTGGTCTTGAAGGGTGCCCACTTCGTGGCCGCCGTGGCCTTCATGTTTGCCTCCACGAATCTGGTCATCGAGCTGGGTATCCTCATCATGATCTTCCTCGGCTGGCAGTTCCTGGCCGCCGAACTGGCAGGCGGTTTGCTGCTGATCGCCATCAGCACCACCTTGATCAAGCTGACCTATCCGGAACAATGGCTCGAAGCCGCACGCAAAAACGTGGAGAAGCAGGCGGACGATGAGGTGGATGAATTCGATTGGCGCCAGCGTATCCGCAGCAGGGAGGGCTGGAATCTGGTCGGACACCGGTTCGTCTCGGACTGGAAGATGGTCTGGGAGGAAATCCTGATCGGGTTTTCCGTCGCCGGACTCGTCGCGGTCCTGGTGCCCGCCTCCGTGTGGGAATCCCTGTTCCTGATGGGGTTCCAGGACACCCTGCCCGGCTGGTTGATCGCCATGGAGAACGCTGTCGTCGCCCCCTTTGTCGCCGCAGCCACCTTCATCGGATCGATGGGCAACATCCCGCTGGCCACGGTCTTGAACGCCAATGGGGTCCTGTTCGCCGGAATCATGGGGTTCATCTATTCGGATCTGATGGTGCCGCCGCTGGTGATGATCAATGCCAAGTACTACGGCTGGCGGGTCGCTCTCTACATTGCCGGTGTCATGTTTGTCAGCATCGTCATCACCGCCCTCTCCATGCATTATCTGTTCGCGGCCGTGGGGATCACTCCGGAAAGCAGCCGCCAGGTGGAAAACGTAACCCGCTTCGCCATCGACTACACCTTGTATATGAACATCTTTTTCGCCATCCTCGCGGGGGCCCTGGTGTGGCTTCACAAACGCCACATTCAGGGCGCGAAAGGCGGCATGGCCCACGGCATGGGTGGTGGTTTGGGCCCGAAGCGCATCATCGCCCTCTTGTTCCTTGGCGTGCTGGTCGTCGGTCTGGTGGCGTCATTTGCGACAGCATGATGGGGATCCGCGCATGCCGTCTAAGGAGCGGGTTGTTGCATGATCAACCCCAGCCGGGCGAGACGGTTGGGGAAATCATCCCAGGACGGATGGCTCTGCACGAAGATCTCGTCCGCCTTCGCGAAATCCAACAGTCCGATATTGCGCAGGGCCGGCCTGACCAGCAGGTCGGGCGCCGAGTGCCGCAACTGTTCCCGCAAGAGCGCGCACTGCAGAATTTGAATGGCGCCGCTTGAGGCGTCCATGCTGTTCGGTATTTGCCCCCCATCAGGACGCCGTTCGCCCGAGACGTCGATGGCGATGGTTATGTCACAGCGGTCCAGCAGGGGGCCGTAGGGGAGTACGTTGGTCAATCCGCCGTCCACAAGGACCTGGTCATCAATCTCGCCCGGGCGGATCAAGCCCGGAACCGCCATGCTCGCTTTGATGGCCGGCAGCAACGGGCCCTTCTCGATGACCACCCCTTTGCCGCTCCAGAAGTCTGTCGCGACGACAACCAGTGGGATCGGCAGGTCTGCGAAAGTGCACCCGTCCAGGGGTGCCAGCAGGGAATCGACGAGGCTGTCGACGTTCACCAGACCGCCGTGGCGCAGCTCGGGTCCGAGCCGTGCCAGATTCCGCACCAGCGATCGCAGCCGGAGTCCAGCGCTGCGTAGCGTGCCGCCCCGGTGCGGAAGGCATTCTTCGAACAAGATCCGGATGTCAGCCCCGTTGGTGCCGGCGGCGTAAAGGGCGCCGATGACCGCTCCCATGCTGCACCCGGACACAACCACCGGCGAGAGCCGCAGCGCGTCGAGGACCTCGAGGTAGCCGATGTGCGCCAGGCCCCGGGCGCCTCCCCCGCCGAGAGTCAGTCCAAACTTCTGCATGCTGCGGCCTCCCTGTTCCGGTCGATGGGACCAACCTCTTCCCCGTGGGGGCGACAGCGGTGTCGTGCTACTTGGCAGCGTCGAGTCACCCGCGCAGCCAGGAGATGGCCGCAGGGGTCTCGGCGACGTCGAAGTACCGGACGGTGGCGGCTGTGAACGGCTTCACGAAGAGGGCCATGCCCTTTTGCCACAGGCTGTCGCCGACGATGGCCATCCTTCGCACGTCATTGAAGTGCCGGATGCCGACCTTGGTGTCCTCCCAGGCCGCACCGGCGCTCCAGCCCGCAAAGTCCTCGAGTTGGACGAGCAAATCGACTGCGCCCTGCTTGTCGATGAGCCGTTCCATGGCGGGCACGAGTTGCTCGTAGTCTTCGACCTCGAGCTTTCCCCTGGCGCTGATGGCGAGGAGTTCCGGGCCATCGTCCATGACCCGGGGCAGGATGTTGATGGTGACGGCCATGGCGGCCTCCCTTCCGTGCCGCTGCGGCACGCTGCGCGGACGGCCCTCGAAGTGGTCAAGCTGCGTTTTGATCTCGCCGTCCACGGTCGGCAGCACATAGCCTTTGAGTTCAGTGAGGCTCTCCAGCATGGCGTCAAAGACCTTGCATTGCGGTCAAAAAGAACGCAAGCCATGAGCTGCGGGAAAATCGTTCTGCTACTGAAAACCTAATAAAATATCTTATGACAGCCATTTTGCGGACGCTATCCGACTCTGCTGGATCTGCCTGCTCCCCGGGTTTGCGCCTCTACGAGAGAGATCGTAATCCCCGAGAAGTTCCACATGATGGTCCGCCGGGGCCTTCTGAACAGCCGCATGAGGGCCTTCTTCGAAATCCGGTCCCTGTCGCGCCAGTTCGACTTCGACGGGAGCGCCCTGGCGGCGGCCATCAGGGAGACATTCACCCGGCGGGGAGAAGCCTTCATTCCACGTCCTGTGGCCGAAGCGCTCCATGCGGGTTGGGAGTTCAGAGGCCGTTGGGAGGCGCCGGGTCCATGGTCGGAGGAGTAGGGATGATGCAGGCGTCTGGGATCCGGATCAGGATGAGATCTTATCGTGACCGGTCCACCTCTTCGACCACGGCACCATGGAAGAACGCATGCGCGTCATCCTCGCCGTTGATGGGATAGCCGGCACCGGCGAACTCCGAACAAAAAGAATCCCCGACGCTCAAAGCATCAGGGACTCTTTCAAAGTGGTAGCGGGGACCCGTTGTGAAGTCCAACAGACGGATCGGGCGCGGGAATTGGAGGTCATTCCGCTGAGGTTCGAGGGCCAGGGGAGGACCATGGTGTTGGTTGGGGCGGGTGAGGGGACCATCATCGCTTGTAGCCGTTTCTAACGCATGCCAAGGTTGACGAACCACGTTTCCGGAGTTAGCTTGCCCAGATTATGAAAGCCGATTTCAACAGATTCCCGCGTACCGTCTTGCCGAGCATAGTCTTGGCCTTGGCCGTTGCCTACCTGTTTCAGGTCGCGCCACATGGGCACGTCGACGATGATCATGCGGAATCGCATCCCTCGCACCATTCACACGCCAACCATGCCCACCCGCCAGCCGATGGAGCCGATGAGAGGGACTCATCGGGGACCGGGCACCACCATCATTTCGTAGCCCAGCACCTCGATTTCCATTCCGTACGCCTCAGTCTCAGAGTCGTCCACCAGGATCAGGGGAATCCGGCCGCCTTGGACGAGGCCGTCGAGCCGATTCATATTCCTATTCCAAGCTGTTTCGTCGCCATTGAACCAACGGAGCCGGCACCGGACGATCCATTGCTTCTGCATGCCCCATCGCGGGCTCCCCCTGCCTAGCCGCTCTTTCTGCATTCATCCCAAGTTCAACAAGCCTTTGGACCCAACCGTAAAGGACGCGTGTATGTCGCACGTTACCCGGCGGTCGGTCGTCAACATGCTGCCTCTCCTGTGCCTGATTGCCGTGATCGGCGGCGGGTATTCAGGCGCGGCGGCGCAGGAGACGAACGACCTGATCCTAGGAATCGCTGACGTCGAACCTTTCGCGCGCACCAGCAGCCCGCGGCTGCGGGTCGCGGCCTACGAGATCGACGTCGTCGCTGCCGAGCGGAAGTCGGCCCTGACCTGGTCGAATCCTGCCCTGGCGTACGACCACGAGGAGGCCGACTCGTTTCGCGAGTGGCAATTCACCCTGAACAAGCGGATCGATCGCCCGCTGACGCGCGGCAGGCTGCGCGACGCCTGGGATGGCCGGGTGCGGGCGGCCGAACTGAGATCCCTGCAGGCGACCCGCGACGTGGTGGCCGATCTGAAGGCCGGCTATGTCCAGGTGCGGTTGATCGAGTCGCACCTGGACCGTCTCGACCGTCTGGCCGGTCTCGTGGATATGGCCGCCGATGTGGCAGGTAGCCGTCACGTCGAAGGGGAGCTTTCCGGGTTGGGCCGGAGGCTCATCCAGTTGGCGGCCTACACGATCGAGACCGCCGAGAATCGGGCCCGTTCGCAGCACGAGCGCATGCTCGCCGCTTGGCGGGCCGACATGGGCGTTCCTGCCTCAAGCAATCTGGTCCTATCGACATCTGTCGCCTTCCGGCCGGCCGACCTGCCGGACATCGGGACCTACCAGGGCAGCTTGTCCACCCTGCCCGGCGATCAGGCCCAGGTCGAACTCGCCCGCGCGCTCGAGGTCCAGGCCGACGCGGCCCGGCCGGGTCTGGTTCCGGGCCTCGAAGTGTATGGCGGCTACAAGCGGTTCGAGCCCGACCTGGACGGATTCGTCGTCGGCGTCGCGTTCGACCTGCCCCTGTTCGATCTGGGCAAGGGGGAGGCCGAACGGTTGCGGGCCGAGCGCTTGATCGTCGAGAGCGCCTTGACCGCCGACCGGGCTCGTCGGGAAGGGGAGATCGCCGCTCTGGTGAAATCCCTGGGCGAGTCGCAGTCCCTGCTGGCCGATTTCGCGGCGGACTTCGATCAGAGCTCGCTGGCGGATGCCTTGTCCATCTCCTACCGGGAGGGGGCGATCACCCTGGACGAGCTGCTGGGCGCCATCCAGATCGAAGCCGCGGCCATCGAGGCCCATTACGCGGATCTCGCGACCTACTACCAGAACATCTTCCGGCTGGAGGCCCTCACGGGCGCCAAGCTCGTCAACTTCGCGCCCTAGGAGAGAGACATGAAACGAATTCTTTTCCTCGCCGTGTGTCTGAGCCTGTCCGCGCTCCTGGGAGCGTCAGGTGTCGTCGCCCAGGAACCCGGCCATGACGACGACCATGGTCACGATCACGGCGTCGAAGCCGACGCCCATCCCGCCGCCGGAGACGAACTGCCTACCGTCGCGGTGACCCGGTGGACCGACACCATGGAACTTTTCATGGAATATCCCGAGATGGTGGCCATGCGCTCGGGGCGCTTCATCATCCATCTGACCGTCCTGGAAGGCTTCCAGCCCGTGCGCGAAGGCAAGGTCACGCTCACCTTCACGACAGCCGACGGGAGCCGGGAAGTGCGGACCGCCGAATCGCTCCTGCGCGAAGGGATCTTCGCGCCGGACATCGGCCTCAAAGAGCCCGGCGCCTACCGGTTCGAACTGGCCTACGAAGGCCCGGGCGTTTCCAGCACGTTCACGATTCCCGGTTTCCGGGTCCATGCCTCGGCTGGAGATGTCCATGTGCATGAGGATGAATCCGGCGATGAGATCGCGTTCCTCAAGGAGCAGCAGTGGAAGATCCCGTTCGCGACGGCGACGGCGACCGAGCGGGAGATGAAAAAGTCGGTCTGGGCGATCGGCCAGGTGCTGCCCTCGCCGTCCGCCTATGTCGAGATCGCCGCGCCCATCGACGGCATCGTCCAGGGGGCCGACGCCGGCGACTTGGCCCTGCCGGGGGCGCGCGTTGCGCGCGGCCAGACGGTGGCCCGGATCGCGCCGCCCCTGCAGGGCGACGGCTGGACCGGGTCGCAACTGGCCTTGGCCCAGGCCAAACGTAACTTCGAGCGAGCCCAGCGACTGCGTGAGCAGGACGCCATCTCCGCTCGCGAGTTCGAAGAAGCCGAGAACGCCTATCTGGCGCGCAAGGCCGGCCATGAGCGGCTGGCCGGCAGCGGGGACGGCGGCGTGCTGAACCTGACGGCGCCCATCGACGGCCAGGTCATCGACTGGCAGGTCAAGCCCGGTCAACGGCTGCGGGCGGGGGACCGCCTGATGGCCATCGCCGATCCCGCGGTCGTCTGGTTGCGCGTCAACGTGTACGAGTCCGACTTCCGTGGTCTGGGGACCCCGGTCGGCGCCTGGGTCAACAGTGGCGGCGAGGGCTGGGTCGTGCCTCCTGAGGCCATGAAGGTCTTGACGACCGGCGGCGCCCTGGATCCCGTTACCCGCACGGTACCCATCCTGCTGGAGATCACCAACACGGACGGACGCCTGACCATCAACGAGTCCACGCCTGTCGAACTGTACACCGGCGATGGCAGTTTCGCGACGGCCATCCCGCGTTCGGCGATCTTCGAGGACGAAGGCATGGACGTCGTGTTCGTCCAGGCAGGCGGCGAGTCCTTCGCCAAGCGTGTCGTCCAGGTCGGCCCGACGTACGGCGACTGGGTCAGCATCCTCGCGGGTGTGAAGCCCGGCGAGCGCGTCGTCGTCCGCGGCGGCTACCACGTGAAACTGGCGGCCACTACCGCCGAAATCGGTCACGGCCACGCGCACTGACCGGCGATCGGGAAAGGACAGGTCGAATCATGCTGGACAAGTTGATGCAGATAAGCCTGAAGAACCGCCTGATCGTGCTCCTGGCGGCGTTGGCGTTGTTCGGGGCCGGAGCCTACGTCACGCTAGATATGCCCGTGGACGTATTCCCGGATCTGACGGCGCCGACGGTTTCTATCATGACGGAATCCCACGGGATGGCCCCCGAAGAGGTCGAGAAGCTGGTGACGTTCCCCATCGAGACGGCGGTCAACGGCGCGTCGGGTGTCCGTCGCGTCCGCTCCAACTCGATCCAGGGTCTCTCGACGGTGTGGGTCGAGTTCGACTGGGGCACCGACATCTACGTCGCGCGGCAGATCGTCAATGAGAAGCTGCAGGTGATGCGCGGCGCCTTGCCCGAGGGAGTCGACGCGCCCGTGCTGGCACCGATCACCTCGATCATGGGCGAGATCATGCTCGTCGGCCTGACCGCCGAGGAGACGTCGCCCATGGAACTGCGCACCCTGGCCGACTTCACGGTGGCCAAGCGGATCCAATCGGTTCCCGGCGTCTCGCAGGTCCTGGTCTACGGGGGCGAAACCCAGCAGTACCAGGTGCGGGTCGATCCCTACAAGGTGGCCTCGCGCGGCCTGACCCTGAATCACGTCCTGAAGGCGGTGGCGGAGGCCAACATCAACGCCACCGGCGGCGTGTTCGTGAACTCGGGGCAGGAACACCTGATCCGTGGCCTGGGGCGCGTGCGGGATATCCAGGATATCGAGCGGACCGTGGTCGCCGTCCAGGATCAGGTGCCGGTCCTGGTGAAGGATCTGGCGGAGGTGGTGGTGGCGCCCGCCTTCCGACTGGGGACGGCCTCGATCAGCAACAAGGACGGCATCCTGCTGGTGGTCGCCAAGCAGCCCGAGGCGAACACGCTCCGGCTGACCGAGGAGATCCTCGGCACTCTCGAGCAGATGAAGCCCTCGCTGCCGACGGACGTGGTCATGCACACGGATATCTTCCGCCAGGCGGACTTCATCGAGGTGGCCGTCGAGAACGTCGTCGGGGCCTTGCGCGACGGTGCGATCCTGGTGACGATCGTGCTGTTCCTGTTCCTGCTGAACTTCCGGACCACGGTCATCTCCGTGCTGGCCATTCCGCTTTCCCTGGTCGTGGCGTTCCTCTCCATGCGGGCCCTCGGCATGTCGGTGAATACCATGACCCTGGGTGGTATGGCCATCGCCATCGGTGTGTTGGTGGACGATGCGATCATCTACGTGGAGAACGTCTATCGACGCATCCGGCAGAACGCGGCGCGACCGGAGAGCGAACGACGGCCATTCGACGAGGTGGTGGCCGCGGCTTCGAGCGAGATCCGCTCTCCGATCGCCATGGCGACGTTCATCGTCATCGTGGTGTTCGTGCCATTGTTCTTCCTCGGCGGGCTCGAGGGCCGCATGCTCAAGCCCCTGGGCTTCGCCTACGTGGTGTCGATCCTGGCTTCGCTGCTCGTTGCGGTGACCGTGACTCCCGCGCTCAGTTCCTTCCTTCTGAGGCGGGCCGACCGCGATCGCGAAGCCCGCGACTCGTGGCTGGTGCGGCAATTGAAACGGCTGTACGGGCCGAGTCTGCAGGTGGTGCTGAGGCGAAAGGGCCTGGTGATATCGGCGTCGGCGCTGCTGGTTGCTGCGGCCCTGGCGGTCCTGCCGCTGTTCGGGCGCTCCTTCCTGCCCGAGTTCAACGAGGGCACGTTCAACATCTCGCTGGCGACCCTGCCGGGTACGGCTCTGCAGGAATCGGACGAACTCGGGGCCATGGTGGAGAAGATCCTGTTGGCCAACGACGCTGTCGTCTCGACGGCGCGACGCACCGGGCGAACCGAGTTGGACGAACACTCGCTGGGATCGCACGCACACGAGCTCGAGGTGCGGCTCGATCTGTCCCGGAAGTCCAAGGCCGAGGTTCTGGCGGAGCTGCGCCGGGATCTGGCGATGGTCCAGGGGACGAACATCACCATCGGACAGCCCATCTCGCACCGTATCGACCACATGCTATCCGGTACGCGGGCGGCCATCGCGGTCAAGCTGTACGGTCCGGATCTCTACGAGCTGAGGCGCCTGGCGGAGCAGATCCGGCAGGAGATGGCCGAGGTCGACGGGCTGGTCGACCTGTTCGTCGACCAGCAGACCGACGTGCCCCAGGTGCGGATCCAGGCCGACCGTGAGCGCATGGCGCAGTACGGGCTGCGGGCGGCCGATATCGATGAGCTGATCGACGTCGCCTTCCTGGGCGTGGCGACCTCGCAGGTCTACGACGGGGAGCATCGGCATGACCTCGTGGTCCGGTTCGCGCCGGAGTACCGCGGGGATCTCGAGTCGATCCGCAAGACGTTGATCGATACCCCGGCCGGTGGCGCCATACCCCTCGAGATGGTCGCGGATATCCGGGCCGATCGGGGACCGAACTACATCAGTCGCGAGAACGTCCAGCGCAAGATCGTCATCCAGGCGAATGTCGCCGGGCGGGACCTGCGCGGGGCCGTCGAGGAGATCCGCGCGAACATCGATTCGAACCTCGATCTTCCGCGCGGCTACTTCGTCGAGTTCGGCGGCCAGTTCGAGAGCGAGGAGCGCGCCACGCGCACGGTGACCCTGCTGAGCCTCATCTCGTTGCTGGCGATCGCCTTGGCGCTGTACATGGAATTCTCGAGCTTCCGGCAGGCGGCGCTCGTCATGGTGAATTTGCCGCTGGCCCTCATCGGCGGCATCGTGAGCGTCTTCCTGACCGAGGGCATCATCTCGATCGCGTCGCTGGTTGGGTTCATCACGCTTTTCGGGATCGCCGTCCGCAACGGTATCCTGATGGTGTCCCACTACAATTATCTGATCGAGAAGGAGGGCCTGTCCCTCACCGCTGCGGTCGTGCAGGGCTCGATGGAGCGATTGAGTCCGATCCTCATGACTGCCATGACGACGGGTCTGGCTCTGATTCCCTTGGCTCTGGCCGGGGACAAGCCCGGTTCGGAACTCGAATCGCCTATGGCCATCGTGATCCTGGGCGGTCTGGTCACGGCGACGCTGCTCAACCTCGTCGTCGTGCCCGCGCTGTATCTCAAATGGGGTAGAAAGGCGTAGCCATGTCCGCGAAACGGCACGATCACGTTTTCGGCCAGGATCAGCCTCGTCCGGGCGAGCGTCGTACCGTCATCGTCATCGTCATCACGGCAGTGACGATGGCGGTCGAGATCGTCGCCGGGCTGGCCTACGGTTCCATGGCGCTGCTCGCCGACGGGCTCCACATGGGGTCGCACGCCGCGGCGCTCGGGCTAGCGCTCTTCGCCTACATTTATGCCCGCCGCCGGGCGCGGGACGAGGGCTTCTCGTTCGGGACCGGCAAGGTCAACTCCTTGGCCGGGTTCAGCGGTGCGATCGTCCTCGCAGGTTTCGCTGTGGTCATGCTCGTCGAGAGCATCGGTCGCTTCCTGAATCCGGTCGACATCGTATTCGATCAGGCGATCTACGTCGCGGTGGCGGGGCTGGTCGTCAATGGCGCGTCCATGCTGATTCTCGGCGGGCACCATGAGAACCATGATCACCATCACCACGACGGCCACACCCACGATGATCATACCCATGAGGACCACGCCCATGAGGACCACAATCTCCGCTCCGCATACCTGCACGTCCTGGCCGACGCCCTGACCTCCGTGCTGGCGATCGTCGCGCTGTTGGCCGGCAAGTATCTCGGCGCGGTCTGGCTGGACCCCGTCATGGGCGTTCTGGGCGCCGTACTGGTCATCCGTTGGGCGCGTGGTCTTCTGCTGCAGAGCGGACGCGTGCTGCTGGACCGCCAGGCGCCGCTGGCCATTCGTCAGAGAGTGTCGGAGGCCCTGGAAGAAGGTGGAAAGAACAGGATCTACGATCTGCACGTGTGGGCCATCGGGCCCGGCTACTACGCCGTCGAGGCTGCGATCGAGGCTGGCGAACCCCAGGATCCTGGCTATTACCGGCGATTGCTTCCGGAGGGATTGGGGCTGAAGCACGCGACGGTCGAGGTTGCGGGTCGAAAAGGTCAGCACGGTTTTACGCGGCGCCGGATGGGCGCCGATGACCCACGTGACTCTGGTAACCACGGGACAGGATAGGCAGGTCTCGGCAAGCCTCGGTACGGGGGATAGGCTGCCGGCCGCGAAACGGCGCCAGGATGGGACGGGCCAAGTCGGCTGTCTAGTGTTCAGGGCAAGCGCCGATGTCTCGTGATTCCATTTGACCGGCGGTACCATGGGGGACTACGGACGCGACAGTAGCCCGTCGGGGCAGTTTTGGGCCTTATCTCGGTTCGCATGGATTTAGTGAACCTGGAACATCTGGCGTCGGTGGTAACTTGTTTCGTGGTTCTCCCACGTTACGAGAGCCGAGGTCGCCGGCACCCGCGGGAATGCTCGCCAAAGTACCTGCAAAATAGTTGGTTATGGGTCGGGAGTTTCGCGGGGGGAACGCCATCATTCGCGGGCGGCGGCCCAATTCAGAAGAGAGGAACCGACCTGCTGATCAAGTGGCGCCATCCCGAGCCCGCGCGAACGTGGTGTGAAACTCCTCGGGACCCACCTGCAGCGTCCACGCCAGGAACCCGTCACCTGTGATGCGGTCGATCATGGGCGCAGGGATGAACGGCGTCACCAGCATGAGAGCCTGCCCGGGCGCGAGCTCCCGAACGAGGCCCATCACCGCCGGCAGGGGATGTTCTCCGGCCTCGATCTCAGGGCGCAGATCCCGCGTCGCGACCACGGCCACATCATCCACCCATGATGGCCTCTCCGAGGTTCCGGACCCGCCCTCGTCGCCCTGCCACGGCTCTTCCAGCCCGGCGGCGCACCGCAGTCGCCCGATGATCTCCCCGACGGTCACCCCCCCGACGCGGGCCGCCTGGCGCAGCGTCGTCACCTTGGCCACGGTCCGCCGCAGGACGGGGTTGCGCAGCTTCTCGAAGGCGGGAGCGACGGCGACGAGCTCATCCTCGAGTCCGGGGTAGAACCGCAGCAGTTCACCCACTTTCATGTCCGGTGTGATGTCCGGTCGGTCACTCATCGGCCCCATCCGCTCCCACGTAGTTCAGCAGCCGTTGCTGCCCGGTCAGGGCGCGCTTCTCGGTGAGATCCTGACTCACTTCTAGACAGCCCAGGTACCTGCCCTCGGCATCCCTCAGGGCGAAATACTCGATGCAGATGAACTTGCCGCCGAGCTCGATCCAGAAGCGGGCTTGTTCCTGCTTGCCTTCCCGGAAGTCGGACAGGATCTTCTGGACGATGTCCACGCTCTTGGGCGGATGGCAGTACTGCACCTTGCGGCCCAGGATCGCCCGGGTGCGGGCGAAGATGCGCTCCCGGCCCTCGCTGAAATACTGGACCGTGTCATCCGCGTCGACGAACGTGACGTCGAAGGGGATGGTGTTGAGCACGGCTTCCAGTTCCCGCGGGGCGAACGAGCCGCTCGGCAGCCGGATCCGGCCCCCGGTTTCCGCCTCCGGCTCGTCGGGTTCACCCGCGGGGCGCCACTCGACCACCGGCACGACCAGGCAGTAGCCGAGCTCGGCGCTTCCCCGCGCGATCTTGACCCAATCGGACTCATCGAGCGTGTCCAGGCACATGGGGAGCAGGATCTGCTCTTCCTTGTCGATCATGCCGCCGACCGCTTCGGCGGCCGGCCGCAGGACCATATCGACCACCGCGACCGCCTCCGAAGCCGAGGCCTCGCCGGTTGACTCGAGCGCCTCGATCCCGGCCTTCAACAACTCGCGTGTCTCATCGTGCTTGCCCCACATGACGGTAGGCGGCCCGGTGATGTCGCGACTCTCGAGGAAAGGGAATAGCAGGTTCTCCTTGCGCAGGTAGTGCTTCTCCACGTCCATCAAGGCGTTGAACCGCACCCGGATGTCGTGGAGGAGGGGTTGTGGGTCCTCGCTGTCGGGAAGCGCCTTCAACTCTTCGAAGAGCTTCTCCAGTTGGGAGATCTCCCAAGCCAATGCCTTGTTCTCCTTCTGGAACACGTCGACGGGGTGGCCGGCGGGGACGTCCTTGTCCCCGCCATCGTCGATCGCGCCTCGCAGGGCCTGGGTGTGGATGTCGCAGAGCTTCAACACTTCTTCCGTGGGGAGCCCCTCGTTGATGAGCTCCTGCTCGACCTCGACGACCTCGTCGTACGGGACCCTTCCCAGCAGGCGCACGAGGTGGGGGCGCACGGCGTCCGGCGCATCGCCATTGTGCAGCTGCAGAATCATGTGCTTCAGCAGATCCTTCCGCTTCCTCTGGTCATGGAGGGTTTCACTCATGGCCCGTCCTTTCCGGCAGATCATGTCCCAGCTTCAGGGACCACCCAGTCTTCAGCCCGGCCACGAAATACGCCAGGGCCAGGACGCCCACCGCGAAGATCGTGTCGCCGATCACGCGCAGCCAGCGCAGGGTCTGCATGTGGTCCTGCTGCATGAACTCGGCCGAACGGGCGTACCACAGGCCGTGCTTCACGCTGGCCAGGGTCTGGGCCAGGCCCACCGGCAGCACGCTGATCAGCACCATCAGCAGCAGGCCGATGTTGATGGCCCAGAAGGCGAAGCGGATCACGCCGTCCTTCCAGATCCGGCGCGCCGCCAGGCCCTTCAGCACGAAGAGCATCAGCCCGATGCCCAGCATGCCGTACACGCCGAACAGGGCCGTGTGGCCGTGCACCGGGGTGGTGTTCAAACCCTGCATGTAGTAGAGCGCGATGGGCGGGTTGATCAGGAAGCCGAAGATGCCGGCGCCCACCAGGTTCCAGAACGCGACCGCGACGAAGCAGTAGATGGGCCACTTGTAGGCTTTGAGCCACTCGGTGGCCTTGCTGATCTTCAGGTTGTGGTAGGCCTCGAACCCCAGCAGGACCAGGGGCACGACCTCCAGGGCGGAGAACGTCGCACCCAGGGCGAGGACCGCCGTCGGCGTCCCGGTGAAGTACAAATGGTGGAAGGTGCCGATGATGCCGCCGGCCAGGAACACGTTGGTGGAGAACAGGGCGGCGGCGGTGGCCAGCCGCACGCGCAGCAGGCCCAGGCGCACGAAGAGGAAGGCGATGACCACGGTGGCGAAGACCTCGAAGAAGCCCTCGACCCACAGGTGCACCACCCACCAGCGCCAGTACTCGGCCATGGCCAGGTTGGTCTGGCGGCCCCACATCAGGCCGGCGCCGTAGAATCCGGCGATGGCCACGCACGAGATGACGAGCATGGTCAGCAGGGAGCGGTTCTCGTCGTTCCTGCGCAGGGCTGGCAGCAGGGCGCGCACCATCAGCACCAACCAGAGCAGCAGGCCCACCAGCAGCAGGATCTGCCACAACCGGCCGAGGTCGACGTACTCGTAGCCCTGGTGGCCGAACCAGAAGTTCTCCACCAGGCCCAGCTTCTGCATGACGCCCAGCCACTGGCCGGTCAGCGAGCCGCCGACCACGACGATCAGCGCGCCGAAGAGCACGTTCACGCCCAGGCGCTGGAAGCGCGGCTCGTGTCCGGAGACGGCCGGGCCGATGAACAGGCCGGTCGCGAGCCACGAGGTGGCGATCCAGAAGATGCCCAACTGCACGTGCCAGGTGCGGGCCACGCTGTAGGGCTGCAGGTTGTCCAGGCTCAGGCCGTAGAAGCCGGTGCCCTCGACGCCGAAGTGGGCGGTGACGACGCCGGCGATGATTTGGACCACGAACAACGCGCACACGATCCAGAAGTACTTGAGGGTCGCCTGCATCGAGGGGGTGGGCTGGAGGGCCGTCAGCGGGTCCGAGCCCGGCAGGGTGGCCGGGTCGAGCTTGTCCTCGCGGTTGGCCGCATAGTACCAGCCGAGGGCCGCGATGCCCGCCAGCAGCAGGATCACCGAGAAGCCCGTCCACAGGATCAGGGCGCCGGTGGGGCGGTTGCCCACCGTGGCGTCGGGCGGCCAGTTGTTGGAGTAGGTGACCTCCGAGCCCGGGCGCTCGGTGACGCAAGCCCAGGCAGCCCAGAAGAAGAATGCCGTCAGGTCGTCGAGCCGGCCGGCGCCCTCCACGGTGGGCGTGCGCATGGCGTACGATTCGCGCAGATCCGCCAAGGCCGGGTCGTCGCCGAAGAGGCTGCGGTAGTGATCGCCCACGGCGGCCATGGCCGTGGCCCGCTCCGGGGCGATCACCAGGTCCCCGCTCGCGGGGTCGTAGGTGTTGACCCGCAGTAGCCCCTGCAGCCGCGCCTCGAGGGCCGCCTGCTCCTCGGGACCGAGCGCAGCGAATTCGCGGCCGAAGTCCTCGCGGGCCCACGTGTCGCGGATATGCACGGCCTCGCGGTGCAACCAGTCTGCCGACCAGTCCGGCGCCACGTAGGCGCCATGGCCCCAGACCGTGCCGAGTTCCTGGCCACCGGTGGACTGCCAGACGTTCTGCCCGTCGCGGATGTCGTTGCCGGTGAACAGCACGCGGCCATCGGTGGTGACGACCCTGTCGGGTACGGGTGGCGCCTGCCGGTAGATCTCGCGACCGAACCAGCCCAGCACCGCGAACGAAGCGACCACCACGATGGCGAAAGTCACCCAGAGCTTGCGGTATCCCATGACGTCGTCCCTTTCCTTTCTTTATTACGCCCCGCTGCGGGCGGCGGCGAGGAGATCGGCCTCGAGCCGGGCGGCGCGGGGGTGGAGGATGTTGTTCTCCTTGTGGATGTGTTCGTGCAGGTCGCGTTCGATGGCGGCGAGCCCGTCGAGCAGGGCCGCGAAGGTGGCGCAGCCGTCCTGGGGCAAGGTGTAGTCGTTGGTCAATTCGCGCATTCGCCCCAGCGCGATGCCTGCGTTGTCGTGCTCGTGCTCCATGACGCCGATGGGATTGTTCACCGACCCGCAATGGGCGGAACCGGCCTGGCGGGTCGCTTCCATCTCCTGGATCAGGGGGAACAGCACCTGCTCCTCCTTCGCGAGATGAGCCTCGAGCTCGGCCCGCAGGGCGCCGTAGACCTGCGCCAGGTCCGCAAGCTCGGGGTGATTCTCCCCGTGGGCGTTCCTGACCTTGGCCAGGAGGTCCGCTACCCGCGGGAGTTCGCGCTTCATGAATGCGTGATGGGTCTGCACGATATGCGTGGTGAGCTTCGTCAGGCTGGCCGCCCGCCAATCGGTCGTCTCCGGACCGCCGCCGCCGGCGTCCCGGTCGGCCGCGACGAGTGCGGCCACCACCTCATCAGCTGTGCAGCCTGCTATTCGGCACGCTTCCGTCAGGGGCGTCTTGCCTCCGCAGCAGTAGTCGATGCCGTAGGTCTCGAAGACCCTCGCCCTGTGGATTCCTTCCGCGACGAGATCGCCGACGGTGGTTTCGATCGAGATGGCCATGTCCTGCCCTCCTCTGTCCTGATGTCGCCTGAGGCGCAAAAACAAACCTGGACGTCAAGGTATTATTTAAATATATTGGAGGAACGAGAGGTGAAAACGCCATGATGATCTCCCAGACGACAGAATACGCCCTGCGAGCGGTGGTTTATCTGGCTCGCAAACCTGAAGAGCAGCAAGGCACGAAGAAGATCTCGGATGCTATACAGGTGCCTCATGGCTACCTGTCCAAGGTGCTCCAGAAGCTCACCCGCGCGGGTCTCGTGACCTCGAGTCCGGGGCGAAGTGGTGGGTTTCGCTTGGCCAGGGATCCGGCCGATATCCGAGTTCTCGAAGTAGTCAACGCCGTGGATCCACTGCAGCGAATCCAATCATGCCCGTTGGGAATCGAGAGTCACGGTTCGAACCTGTGCGCTTTGCACCAGAAACTGGACGACGACTTGGCTCGCACCGAAAGAGCGTTCGCGTCCACGTCCATCAGCGACCTGCTCGCTGACGAGAGCGGCGCACAGCCGCTCTGCGAATCTTGAAATATTGCTGCTGGCCGCACGGCTGGCGGCGTGGAATGAATCGAAAGGGAGTGAGAACCATGATAAGGAACCCGAGGACCAGAATAGTGCGGCTGTCGGGTGTTTTGCTGACGGGAATCTTGGTGATGCTTGCAGGTGGTGCCTTCGCGCACTGCGATTCGATGACCGGTCCTGTTGTTCCCGATGCTAGAGCAGCGCTCGAATCGGGCGACGTCACTCCGGTCCTCAAGTGGATCATGCCGGAATACGAGGCGGAAGTTTCGGCCGCGTTTCGGCGGGCGGTCGAGGTCCGCGCGCTTGGCGGGGATGCCAGGGATCTTGCCGATCAGTACTTTCTGGAGACACTTATTCGACTCCACCGCGAGGGGGAAGGCGCGCCCTTCACGGGCCTCAAGGATGATCCCGCCGCTCCGATCGTCCAGATGGCCGATCAAGCGCTGGCTGACGGCTCGGTCGATGGGATGATCGATAAGATCAACCGGCATCTGGCGAGCGCCGTCGCGGAGAAGTTCCAGAAGGCGCTTGAGGCCAGCAAGAACAAGAACCGGAGTGTCGACGCGGGACGTGAGTTCGTGGCCGCCTATGTGACCTACGTCCACTACGTCGAGGGCGTGCACGACGCGATTGTCGCAGCCGGTTCCCACCATGCTGGGCACGATGCGGATTCCGGGCACGCCCACTGACAAGTCGCTTGATTACGTTACGAAGGCGAGTTGCCATGATTGGGGGAGTTGATCAGATTTTCGGTGAGCGATTACCGATGGTCGGACCGCTGTTCTGCCAGTAATTCTGGTCCTGGGCGTTGGATTCGGCTGCACGATTACGGGGAGGTGCTTGCCGAACTTCGTCTTGCACGTTTGTGCAGCGCATTCGCAAGATCCAAAGTGATTGATTGAAAGACCTCGGAAGCAGCAGTGACGACGGTCCGCGAGGATTGGACGCGCGATATCGTCCAGGCGTATGTGATCGGGCGAAGGCGGCCGGATTGCCCCGGGGCTGACGGTTCCTGTCTATCGGCCCTGTGTGCGATCTGGTTTCGGCGCGCCACAAGCTCCCCAATCATTCGCCGCATGATGCTCGCGTCCATGTCGGCTATCCGGGCGATGTCATCCCATATGTCACGCACACCGAACAATCGAGCCACCTTGTCGATCACGGTCGCGTCCGAAAGGATGCCTCTTTCAAAATTCTTCAGGACGATCCTTTCCAGGCGCTCATCGGCGCTGGGAAGTTGTTCGAGCTCCACCATTTCTCCGAGGGTCAAGACCAGGTTTCGCAGCTCAGGTTCGGTCCGTGAACCTCGGACACGTACAATTGAAAGGGCGTTCTCTGCGAGGATGTCCCAGAAATAGCTCTCGAGCGCGGTGCAAGCTGCTATGACAGCTTGGCGAAGCAAAAAGTCCAACCCGCCTTTCTCGAGTAGCCAAGGCGGAACTTGGGTTGAGGATTGTACCCGTAACGCGATCTGCTGATTGGCTGCGAATGGGGCCCACGTTTGGTCATTTGTGCCAGCATCTTCTGAACTCCCCGTTCTGTCGTCGTTTCGGACCAGACCCGAGGCCAGGACGAACATCTGAAGGAGATTCTCGACAAGGCCGAAATTCTGGTTGAAATGAGTCAGGGCGCGCATCGCTCTTCTCCGGGGTAGAATCGATAGCGGGTTGGTGCGACTGGGCTACTCATCTGCTGCGATTCCCCTGATGACCAGATCTTTGAGATGTTCGACGAAGTGGAGGGCATGGGGGGGGGGAGACGCGATCTTGCCGGAGGAGGCCATGCGCCGGCGGGTGGCCGCAGTCGCGAAGAAGAATAGAAGGCTGCCCAGGATGCTCGCCTGGGTCAACATAGGGTCCACGGCGCGGAATCGTCCTTCCTCGATTCCCTTGACGAGAATGGCCTTCAGAACTCGGTTGGATTCCAGGAGCTGATGGGCTAACCCACCTTCCGGATCCGTATCGCCGGCGATAAGCCCACGCAGGAGCATGACAGGATAATCCGGGTTCAGGTCTGCCAGTGCAGCGAAGGCCCCGATATAGTCCCTCAGATTCTGGTTGGCATCGCTGTGGGGGTCCGGCAACCGGGCAATACCAGGGCCGAGCCGTTCGAAGACCTGACCGTGGAGAGCATCGAGGAGACCCTGCTTGCCGCCGAAGTGGTAGCTGATTAGCGCTTTGTTTACGCCCGCTATCCGAGCGATCTCTTGCGTTGTGCAGCCGGCAAAGCCCAGTTCGGCAAAGCACTCCAATCCTGCGGCGAGCAGGGCGGCGCGGGTCACTTCGGGATTTCTGGGGTGTTTTTCTGCATTTCTTGTGATGCGCATGTCACCTCCTGAATTTTTCCCTTGCGTATTAACTAATCGGTTAGTTAATTATAGGAAGACACCTGGGGCCCCGCAAGGCGAATCTGCTTCCAAGGGCGAAGAAACCGGCTGAATAGCATGCATGGTAGGTCCGCAAAGACCAGGCGGGAGTCAGAGATGAGAACCACTTTATCTGCCATTACGTTTGTGGGAACGGTCTGCCTCCACATGGTGGCGTCCGGTTCGGAAGTTGTTCCGGCCGTTGGCGTTCCGGCGGTCGGACTCGAGGCGGCGTTGGCCGAAGCACTGGACGGCAATCTCGGGTTGCAAGCGGCAAAGTTCGACCGGGACCGCGCGACTTCCCGGATCGGGGAGGCCCGAGGCACCCTGCTTCCAAACTTGTCGGCAGCCGCGGGCTACACAAGGTACAGCGATCCCAACACCGTCCTGCCCATCCACGAGGCAGGGGTGTTCCCCCCCCTCGACGATGACATCTACGAAGGATCTCTGTCCCTGCAAATGCCCCTGTTCGACTGGGGCCGACGCAGGGCCGGTCTCATGGCGGCAAGGGCTGGGGCCGACGCCGCGTCGGCGGATCTCGACCAGGCCAAGCAGGCGACCATCGCAGCGGTTTCGGAACTCTTCATCCAGGCCCGCAGGTTCGAGGACAACCTCGGACTGATCAGGGGACGCATCGCTGCTCTGGAAGTCCGGCGCACGGAAGCCGCCGATCTGGTGAGCGCCGGCCGGGCGGCGCCCGGTGATCTCTCCCTGTTGGATTCCTCCCTGGACGGGGCGCGGGCCGACAGCCTGGCTGTGGAATCGGCCTTGCGTGAGGTCGCATGGCGTCTTGCGGGCTGGTTAGGCAGGGAGGTTCCCGTTTACCCGAAATCGGAGCCGCGACCGGCCTCGACAGGGCCAACCGCCGACCTCGAGGATAGCTCGTCCCCGGCGATACGGGAGGCCGAAGCTAGGCTTCGCCAGAGCCGTGCTTCCGCCGAGGCGGCCAGGCGGGCAGCCTGGCCTGAACTGTCGGGCTTCGGATCGCTGCGGTCGCGGGCTGGCGACGCTCTCGACTTCGAGGAGGAATGGGCCGTGGGCCTCGCGGTCAGGCTGCCGCTGTACACCGGCGGCGGCCTGAAGGCCTCCGCCCAGGGCGCACGGGCGACCCAGCTGGCGGCCGACCGCCGCCTGGCCGCCGTACGGCAGGAGACGCATATCGGAATGGAAGTCGCATCCCAGCGGCTGCAGTCGGCGGAGGGCCAGCTGGGGCTGGTCCTGAAGAGCGCGGCCGCCAAGGCCAGGGCGGTGGCCGCCCAGGCCGAACTGTATGAGGCAGGCCGACTGCCTTTGTCGACGCTCCTGACGGATGAGAACGAACTGCTGTCCTTGAAGATCAGGTCGGCCGCCCTGCGCAACGACGTCCGGCTCGCCCGGATCGAGTTCCACAGGTCGGCCGGGACCCTGACCTCCCCGTTGGCCCTGGATCTGATGGAAGGTGTGCGATGACGAGGAGAACATGGAGCAAGGGCGGCATGGCGCTCGCCTTGGCCGGAGCGATCCTTCTGGCGACGGCTTTACCGGGGTGTAGGCGAGAATCCGCGGAACCGAAGACGCTTCCGGTGGCGGTTCGCGTCTCCACGGTGCGCACGGCCCCCCTGCAGCGAACTCTCGACTATCTGGGCACGGTCGCACCGGCCAAGCAGGTCCTGCTGGCGGCCAGGGTCCAGGGAACGGTGACCGCCTTGGGGGCCGAGGAAGGCGAATCCGTGGCGGAGGGGCGGGAACTGGCCAGCCTGCATGCGCCCGACCTGGAGGCCGCCGTGGCCCGGCTGCGCGCCGACCACGTCTACTGGTCGCGCCGGAGGGACGAGGATGAAGGCCTGGCCGCACGGGGCGCGGTGCCGCAGGACCAATTGGAGGCGAGCAAACGCACGGCGGCAGCGGCGGCGGCGGCCCTGGCCGAAGCCGAAGCCCGTCTAGGCTGGACCCGCGAACGATCCCCGTTTCCCGGCTCCATCCTGGAGTGGAGGGTGGAAGCGGGTCAGCACGTCCTGCCCGGGCAGGCCTTGGTCCTGCTGGGAGGACTCGAAATCGAGGTGCAGGTGCCGGTCGTGGCCGAGGATCTGCGTGCCGGCATCAAGGAGGGCATCCCGGCCTTCCTGACCGGTCCGGGATCCGGCACGATCATGACGACGGTGCAGGAAGTCGCCCCGGCAGCCAGCGGCCAGGGGCGCACCTTTGCCGTCACCCTGCCGGTGCCCGCGGTAGCAGGAGCGGATTGGCGGCCGGGAGAGCCGGTACGCGTCCGCTTCTCCCTCGAGGAAAGCACGGGCGGGGCGGCGGTTCCTTCGCGGGCGATCGCGGGCCGGGGAGACGGCAAGTGGATCTTCCTGATCGAGGATGGGATTGCCCGGCGCTGGGAGGTAGCCACCGGACTGGAGGTCGACGGCTGGGTTTCCATCGCGCCGGCGCCCCCGCAGGGCGCGGTCGTCGCCGTCACCAACCTCGACCGCTTGAGCGACGGCGCCGCGGTCTTCTCCGTCAGTGAGGAGGCCGGATCGTGAGCCTGCCGGGATTCGCCCTCGACAATCGCCACACCGTCTACGCCCTCTCGCTGGGAGTGCTGCTGTTCGGAACCCTGGCCTACTTCGCGTTGCCGATCCAGCTGTTTCCCGACACGGCGCCGCCCCTGGTGAACGTCCTGACCTCGTACCCGGGGGCGACGGCCGCTGATGTGGCGGACCTGGTATCAGAGTCCATCGAGACAGAGTGCGCTTCGTTGGAGGGAGTGGCTCGTGTGGCTTCGACATCCCAGGACGGCTTGTCCCTGGTGGAGGTCGAGTTCCGGTACGGGGTTTCGGTCGATCTGGCGGCCATCGATGTCCAGAACGCATTGACCCGCATCCGAGCCGGACTGCCGGCGGGTATCGCCGATCCCCTGGTCCTGAAATTCTCCACCAGCGACCGGCCGGTCCTGACCGTAGGCGCCCGGGGCGAGGACCTGGTGTCGGTCCGGCGCCTGGCCGAGGACGTCCTGGCCCCCGAGATCCAGCGCGTGCCGGGCGTGGCCGTGGTCGACGTGTTCGGCGGCCATGAACCGGAGATCTCGGTCCAGGTCGACCGGACGGCCCTGGAGGCCTACCGCCTGACCATCGGACAGGTGGCGGCGGCGCTGCAAGACCACAACGTGAGCCTTCCGGCCGGACAGATCCGCAGCGGCGGCACGCAGTACGGATTCCGCGTCGACGGCCAGCCGGATCATCCCGGCGGCCTGGCGGCGGTGCCGCTGCCGGTCGTCGACGGCCGGCAACTGAAGGTCGGAGATGTGGCCGACATCGTCGTCGGCGGCGCCGAGGACCTCTCCCGCTTCCACGTCGGCGGCGAGCCGGCCATCGCCCTGCAGATCTTCAAGCAGGACGACGCCAACACAATCGCGGTCGTGGAGGCCGCCCGCGCCCGCTTGGTCGAACTGGCGGCGCAGTATCCGGACGTCGTGTTCAGCGAGGCCGAGGAATCCGCATCGTTCACCCGCCAGGTCGTCAGCAACATGCTGGGCAGCGTCTGGCAGGCGTTGCTGCTGGCCGCTCTGGTGATCTTCCTGTTCCTCGGCAGCTGGCGGCGCGGGCTGGTCGTGGCCGTCTCCATGCCCATGTCCTTCCTTCTCACCTTCGCTGTGATGCTGCTGCTGGGCATCCAGGTGGACATGGTCACCCTGACGGCGATCATCCTGGCCGTGGGCATGGTCGTCGACGGTTCGGTGGTCATGCTGGAGAACATCACCCGCCGCCAGGTCGAGGACGGCCTGTCCCCGCTGGCCGCGGCCCGTGCCGGCGCCGAGGAGATCCAGTTCGCGGTGATCGCCGGCAACCTGACGACCCTGGTCGTGCTGGTCCCCCTGCTGTTCCTGTACGGATTCATCGGCAAGACGTTCGGTCCGCTGGCGGCGACCATGATCATCGCTTTCCTCTCCTCATTGGTGGTCGCCCTGTTGCTGGTGCCGATCCTGACGGCCATCCTGGGGGAAGGCGGGGGCCGTTCCGACGAGTTCGCCGCCAAGCTCGCCGGCCCGTGGAACCGCATGATGGACAAGCTGCGGGACGGGTACGTCGCCGTCCTGAGGGCGTCCCTGCGCCGACGCGCGCTGGTGCTGGTGTCGGCGGTCCTGCTGTTCGGCGGAGGATTGGTTGTACTGCGCATCAGCGGCATGGAATTGTTGCCCAAGATGGACGGCGGGGCCAGCTTCGTCACCGTCGAGACGCCGTCGGGATCCTCCCTGGACGAGACCGAGCGTGTGGTGCGCGAAGTCGAGCGGATCGTTTTGGCTGAACCGGACCTCCTGCAGCTTTCCACCCAGATGGGCTTTGAGCCCGGCATGCACTCGTTCGGCGGCGGCGGTGTGCAGGGCCCGACCCAGGCCTTCCTCTCGGTGACCTGGTCCCCCCGCACCGAACGGGACGAAACCGTATGGGAGATCCAGGATCGCCTGCGCGGGAAGCTGGCGGAAGTGCCAGGGATCCGCAATCTCGTAGTCCGCGAATCCGGCAGCACGGCGAAGGCCACGACACCCGCGTCGATCGTCGTGCGTTTGCAGGGGGAGGATCCCCTGATCCTGGACGCGCTGGGCGACAGCCTGCTCACGGTGGTGTCGACCGTGCCTGGAGTGACCAATCCGTACCGCAGCTGGCGGAGGGACCAGCTCAGCATGGTGGTCAGCGTGAATCCGGAGCGGGCCCGGGAAGCGGGACTGACGCCGGCGGCGACGGCCTTCGAAATGCGCGCCGCGCTGGACGGGATCCCCGCCGGGGTGCTGCGGGAGCCCCTGGGGGTGCAGACCCCCATCAACGTGAGGTACCGGGCCGAGCACCGGGCGAACCGCGACGATGCCTTCGACGTGCGGCTGGATTCCCCGGGGACGGACGCGCCCGTACGCCTGGGCTCCTTGGCGTCGGGGAGCGAACAGGTGATCCAGGGCCTGGTGACGCGGGAGAACCTGTTGCCGACCCTGGAGATCAGGGCCCTGCACCAGGGCCGTCCCCTGAACTTCGTGACGGCCGACGTCCAGCAGGCCTTGACCCGCCTGACGGTGCCGGCGGGATACCGGGCCGGCCTGGCGGGGGAGGACGCGGACATGAAGGAGGCCAGGGACGAGCTTCTGGGCGCGCTGGGCATCGCCATGCTGGCCATCTACCTGGTCCTGTTGGCGCAGTTCCGGTCCTT
>Ga0180009_10000356_pt1 | contig 65353 bp, 91 predicted proteins | sample OS_PC_MetaG_FD_123537 | JGI IMG/M metagenome (GOLD analysis project Ga0180009, IMG submission 123537) | Groundwater microbial communities from the Aspo Hard Rock Laboratory (HRL) deep subsurface site, Sweden - OS_PC_MetaG | ecosystem: Environmental > Aquatic > Deep subsurface > Groundwater... | reverse complement strand
TTTTTCAGAAATGAAAAGGTCTCCAAAAAGAAAATCACAAAAAGTAAGAACAAAATCACGGGCTTCTAAAAAGAGAAAGAAGAAAAGAAGATAATTATATTTTAATAATATTTTTTTATTTATTCAAGTTTTTTATTCAAATATTCAGCAGGGATAAGAATAGCTGCCATGACACCACCGACAGCTAAACCTTCAATTAAAACACCTAAATTAGCATGCGATTTTTGTTGTCCTGATAATTTTTGAAGTTCTTGTGTAATATATGCGTAATTAGTCATATCACCTAGATTTTCTGGAACTTCTTTACCAATTGATTTTTTTAAATATGTCTCATAATTTTCACATTTATCTCTTACATTTTCAAAAGCTCTTGCAACTTTTTCCTCCTTTACACCTTTACGCAATGTACTTGTTGAAACATCTACATACGATTTTATTTGACCAATTAGCTGAGAAGGAGTAATTCCAAAATATTGCAAAAAAGATCTTTGAGGAGGAGTATCTGCTTTTATAACGATTCTTTTCACTTGTTCTTCAAGTTTTTTTCTTCCTTCAACACTTTTTCTTTGGTGATGTGATCCAATTTGATGAGCTACTGTAGCACCACTTAGGGCAGCGGCTACTTTAAAGAAGCTTCGTCTGTTAATTTGAGAAGGAGTATTCGCAATTCTAACCTTTTCTGATAATGAAGCCTCTGTATAACACATAGACATATGTGCGGAAATTTCTTCATATCCTAAAAGAAGAGCAATCTCACTGCCATATATGAGGGTACTCAAAATTCCTTGACCAACTTTACCGGATTTTTTCTTATCAATACTTATGTTTTTAATTTTACTTTCATCAATAACAGGGTTTGAAGCAAGATCTCTTAGCTTATCTGAGAATTTTTTTTGTTCATTTCTCCAAGAGGAAACTATAGTATGATCTGGAACTTCTTCTGGCTCTACCCATCTATATTTAGTAACTAATCTAGTTTTGGGATTTCCGTCTGAGTCTATTGTTATTTCTGCTGTTACATATGATTCATAATATTCATTATAATATGCTCTAGTAAGAGTTTCTAAAGAGGCTGTAGTTTCATTACTTATTTTAGAGAATTCAGTTATGACTCCTGGTTTTTTAGAAGTTAATGCTCTACTTAAATTTGCTTCATAATATTCTCTACTTTCTATAAAATTATTCGCCAATAAACCAATTAATGGGATAGTTGAACCTAATTCTATGGTCCTTACAGCAGCCTTAGATAAAAATGTTCTTCGATTTATGCTAGTTGAATTTTCTCTCATTTTTGAATACAACCAATATAAAACAAGGAATATATAAAGCTTTTTGTTTTGTAACCACTTTAAAATTAAGAACAAAAGAATTCTTTTTTTTATTTTATATTTTAACCAACTCACACTTCTTACAAATTTCTTTTCTTGAAGGTTCTCCGCATATTTCACAATATTTTATTTTAGTTTCTCTATTTAACTGAATTTCCTTAGAAAGTTTATCGAAGTTTTTCATAATATTTTTTTTATTTTTTTCTAGAAGAGTGTTTAAAAATTCCCTTACTTGAATTCTGTATGAATCTATCGCACAAGGGCATTTTTCATAAATTACAGGAAGATTCATTTTTTTAGAATATTTTAAAACATCATTCTCAAGAATATAAAACAATGGCTTTATCCTAGGAATGAATTTTTTATCTGAAATATTTTTAGTAATTATTCCTGTGTTTGCACTTAATTGTGGGCTTCCTTTTAAGATATTCATTAAAAATGTTTGAGCTTCATCATCAAGATTATGTCCTGTAGCAATTTTACTTGCTTTTAATTTCCTCGCTTCTTTGTTGAATATCCATTTTTTTATAACTCCACAAACCGCACAATTTTTTAAAACTCCTTTTTTCTGACGTGCTTGAATAGTTGTTCTAATATAACACATAGAACTCCCTGTTTCTTTTTTTATATCATAAACATGAAGTTTTATATCATAATTTTCACATAACTCTCTCACAGCCTTTAAACATTTTTTACTATATTCCCCCATCCCCAAGTCAATATGAAACCCTTCTATATTATACCCAAATTTTTTAAGCAAATAGGCTGTTACAGCTGAATCTTTTCCTCCTGAAAGCGCAACAATTATTTTTTCTTTTTTATTTACTTTTACTTTCTTAAGAGTTTGCTTAACGTTTGATGTGAGGTCCATACTAGGAATTAGTTGAGGGGGATTTTTATATTTTCTTAAGTGATAACTTCAACCATTATTGAACTCTTCGCTGTATTTATAAATAAAAAATCTTTATAAATATCATGGAAAATAAATTTATTTTAATGAGTTTAGATGATGAAAGATCTAAGAGAATTTCAGAAGTACTTGGAAATAAAACCTGTAAAAGAATAATCGATTATCTTGCGAATAATAAAGAAGCAAGTGCAAAAGACATTTCTAAAAGTTTGAAAATTCCTATGAATACTGCAGATTATAATTTAAAAAAGCTTCTTGCTTCAGAGCTTATTCAAAAAAGAAAAAATTTCTTCTGGAGTGTAAAAGGCAAGAAAATAGTTCTTTACGAGTTATCCAATAAATCAATAGTTATTTCTCCTAAAAGTTCTTCTGTTTCTAGAAAATTAAAATGCTTGGTTCCTGCATTTTTGTTAACTTTTGCGCTAACTTTTGCAATTTATACTTTTGAAAAAGTTAATCAAATGCAAAAAACAATACCTCAAATAGTAGATGAAGTTTATTCTTCAGCAGTAAGTTTAGAAAGCGAAGTGGCAAAAGTTGCAGTAATTTCTTCAGGAAACACAATTGCTCTAACAACAACTTCTATCTGGCAATGGTTCTTGGCAGGAGCTGTGTTCGCAATCTTGATTTTTTTTACTTTAAATTGGAGGAAATTGTAATGAAAGGAGGTAAAATGACAAACGAAAACACAGCAATAAAAATAACTGCTATGATTTCAGGAGTTATCTTAATAATTGCTATAGCTACACTTTATGTGTTCAACTCTGCTATTCATCCAGAAGGAAATACTATAAATGTTGAAGGAATTGCAACAGTAAAAGCTATGCCAGATTTAATCAGCGTATATTTCAATATCCAGACAAAAGGAGAAACAACACAAGAAGCAAAAGATGCAAATTCAGAGATCTTTGATGATTTAGTCTTAGAGTTACTCTCTCAGGGTTTTGAAAGAAAGGATATAGTTACAGAAAATTTCAATATTTACCCAGATTATGAGTGGAAAGATGGTACTAGAACTGAAAATGGTTTTATCGCAACACACTCTATTCGAATAGAGATTGATGCAGAAGAAACAGATAAACTCGGATCAATTATTGATGCTGGAGCAGATTCTGGGGCAGGAATTAGTTATATAAATTTTGAGTTAAGCCAAGAATTGCAGAATACATACAAGGCAGAAGCAATGAAACTTGCTGCACAAGATGCGAGAGTTAAAGCAGAAGCAGTTGCAGAAGGTTTTGATAAGAGTGTTGGGAAATTAGTATCTACTTCAGTAAGTGATTTTGGATATTACCCGTGGAATGTTTTCTCTGCTAGAACAGAAGGAGTTGGTGAAGATTATGCTTTAGCAAAAGAAACTGTTTCAAGTATACAACCTGGAGACAAAGAAATAACTTCAAGAATTAACGCAGTCTTTAAGTTAAATTAATTTTTTTATTTTTTATTCTTATTCTTTTTATAATCCTCAATTGCTTTTTTTAATGCATTACTTGCAAGATTTGAGCAGTGCATTTTAAGAGGAGGCAATCCTTCAAGAGATTTTGCAACATCATCTCTTTTTATTTTTTTTGCTTGTTCTAGTGTTTTTCCTTTTGCAAGCTGAGTTATCATAGAAGATGTAGCAATTGCTGCAGCACATCCAAATGTCTTGAATTTAATATCCTTAATTTTATTATCCTTAACTTTGATATAAACCCACATGACATCTCCACACACAGGATTTCCAACCTTTCCAACTCCGTCTGGATTTTTCATCTCTCCCATATTTTTTGGGTTCATAAAATTCTGCATGACTTTTTTAGAGTATTTCATTTTTCTTTAACAATGTTTTATGTTTTTATTTTTTCTTTGAATTTTAATTGCTTCCTTAAGAAAAGAAGTAAAATCTTTTCTTTTTTCCCAGGCTTTTTCTAGATCTTTCATGAAATTATGATTTTGTTGGACAAAATTCAGGCAAGGATATTCTATATTACTTTTTATTAGATTTTTAATTGGTGTTTTAAACAGAATTAAATGATTCACTCCTTCCATCAATGGAGATTTTCCTGCTTCATATAGTTTTGCCTTATACAAAATATCAGTATAATGCAAATGAGTTAACTCATGAGGAATTATGTACTTTAGTGTATCTTTATTGAATCCCATTCCTACAAAAACATTTTTCCTTCCTTTTATGTCAGCAATTCCATTTATTGTTGGAGCAAAATAACAGGATTTATTTTGTATTAGTTTATGCCCTGTTAATTTTTCCATTTCATTAGTATAATCTTTTTCAATCTTTTTCCAACTGGATTTAGAAGTGATTTTTAATTTTTTTATTTCTTTTTTGTTTTCTTCGTGGATTTCATAAATTTCTTTATAAAGTTTTTTACCTTTTTTGTTAATGATTCTTTTCGCAAATGGAGGGAATAAAACTCTCCTCCCTGCTAATTTAAGCAATTTAGGGATATTTTCTGCTTCAACTTTTGGATCAATTAAAAATTTTGTTTTCATTTTTCTTTAATATACCTCCTTAATTTATTAATGGGGCCATCTTTAATACCCTCCCCAAATTTGTAACCAAAATCTTTTTTCCATTTAAGACTATCATTAAGCAAGTCCTTTGTAACTTTTTTAGTATAAAAATATAAAACAACTATTTTATCTCCTACCGGTATCTTTACTTTTTCAACATAATTTTCTTTAGTTAATTTGTTAGCAATTTTCTTAATATCTTTCTCTAAATATTTTGTATGTTTTTTAGCAAATTCCAAAATCTGTTTCTCACTAGAATCATTCATAATTGATAGAATATCTTTTTCTTTTTTATTTAATTTCATTTCTCCTTGTTCAATCTCTTAATTAACTTTTCAATTTCTTTCGCCTTCATGCCGTGAGCAAGACAACCATCTTCTAATGTTTCCTGCATTGCCATTGGGCATCCAATACACCCCATTCCAGATTCAAATAAAATTTCTGCTGCTTCAGGATTTTCTTGGACTAATTCAGTTATTTTTGTTTTCTTCGTGATTTTTTTCATTTCTTCCTCCATTTTCTTTTAATTAACCATAGACCTCCCACTAATAATCCTATGATAATTATTAATCCAATTATAAATTCTGGGAGGGTCATATAGTGATCATATGCGTCATTTCCTGTGTGTGCTGAAACTAAATTAATTAAGTTCCTCATTTTAATTTAATGTTCACCTTTTTATTATTAAGTCTGACAATTCTTCCAGGAGTGCCAGTAACTGTACAATTCTTAGGAACATTTTTATTCATGATAAATGTATCTGCACCAATTTTAACATTATCGCCAATCTTCATTGCTCCTAAAAGTATTGCCCCTGTTCCAATGAATACATTATTTCCAATACTTGGGTGTCTTTTCCCTTTTTCTTTCCCTGTGCCTCCCAGTGTAACATTATGAAACATCACACAGTTTTTGCCAATTTTTACAGTTTCTCCGATTACTGTTCCCATTCCATGATCAATAAAAAGGCCTTTGTCAATCTTTGCTCCAGGATGGATTTCAATTCCTGTTAAAAACCTCATTATTTGCGAAATTAATCTTGGAATAAAAGGGATTCGTGCCCTATAAAGAAGATGTGAAAGATAACGATGAACAAAAATTGCATGTAACCCGGGATAGAGTAAAAATTCTATATTTCTTACAGCAGGATCATTCCTGTAAATTGCTTTTATATCTTCAAACATTTTTATTTTAACGGACTAATCTTCCTAAGCTTTTCAACAATTTTTTTAATTTCTTTTAAAAAATAATCAACGTCTTCTTTTGTAGTGTATTTGCTTATGCTTATTCTTATTGAACTATTCGACTGGACAGCTGATAATCCTATTGCTTTTAAAACATGACTTGATTCTAATGAGTGCGAAGCACATGCAGAACCAGTAGAAGTGTAAATTCCTTTTTGCTCTAAATATCCTCCAACAGCTTCCCCTTCAATGTTATTAAAAGAAACATTAATATTATTACTTAATCTATCCTCGCCTCTAGGACCATTTAGTTTAACTTTTGGAATTTTTAAAAGTTCTCTAATTAATGCGTCTCTTAATTCTGTCATTTTTTTCACATCTTTGGATTTAGCAATTTTTACTGCTTTTCCAAATCCAACAATTCCAGGAACATTTTCTGTTCCACTTCTAATTTTTTTCTCATGTCCCCCTCCATGAGCAAGAGGCGTGATTTTAATTCCTTCCTTGATATATAATACACCAACTCCTTTTGGACCGTGAATTTTATGCGCATTTAAAGTAACTAAATCTAAATTTTGTTTTTTTACATTTAATTCTGTTTTTGTATAGCTTTGGCACGCATCTGTATGAAAGAATACTTTTTTTTCTCTACAAATTTTTCCAATAGATTCCAAATCTTGGATTGCTCCGATTTCATTATTTCCATGAATTACAGAAACAAGAATTGTTTTGTCTGTTACTGCTTTTTTAATTTCCTCAAGATTTACAAATCCTTCTTCATCTACATCAAGATAAGTTACTTTTGCACATTGTTTTTCCAACCATTTACACGAATTTAAAACACAATCATGTTCTATGTTAGTAGTGATAATGTGGTCTTTTTGCGGATAATTGCTAAAAAATAATCCTTTTAGCGCAAGATTATTTGATTCTGTTCCACCAGAAGTAAAAATAATTTCAGAGGTTTTTGCTTTGATTGATTTTGCAATAATTTTCCTTGCTTTTTCAATTGCATTTTTCGCATCCTGCCCCATTAAATGAACAGAGGAGGCATTTCCATATTTCTCAGTGAAATAAGGAAGCATAGCGTTTAAAACCACATCATCAACTTTTGTAGTTGCTGCATTGTCTAGGTAAATTTCTTTTCTCATTTTGAAATTTGCCTAATGACAAGATTTATTTTTGACTTAAAGTATATTTTTTTCATTTTAACTTGATATTTTTATCACTTCATTCCATTTTTTAATTTCTTCTTGACTAGCTTTTCTAATTAAGTAAAGATAATCACTAACTCTTAATTTTTCTGTTTTAATAGGTTCAACAGGTTTTTTTGAAATAAATTGGTGTCCTTCCCCGACTTTCTCAAATCCTTTCGAGCTAAGTGTATGAAGGAAAACATATTCTTGTTCTGGAAATCCCTTGTAAATAATTCCGGGAGTTGCAGATTTTTTTGAAGAATCTAACCCTCCCCCCTTTACTCCGTTACAAGAAAGGATACTCATAGCAATAGCCTTCTTTTTCACATCTGTTGCATAAACTGCTTTATGAAGATTGTCTGGTCTGTTAAAAACATCTCTCCCCTTTCTTGGGAGTAATCTTTTTCCTTCCAATTTTCTTGGACTTCCGTGATATAATTTCATTTTAATCTCTTCGTCATTGGTTGCAGTTTAAGTCCGTGCATTTTTCTAATTCCTGTGGTTTTTTTATAACCATTTTTTAAATAAAATCCACTAGCATATAAAGACGATCTCACTTTAATTTTATTTGAACCCCTTTTTTTAGCAATTTTTTCAAATCTTTTTATTAACTTTTGAGCAATACCTTTTTTATGATATTTTCCTGCTACAAATAAATTTCCAATTCTCGATTCACTTCCTCTTATAATACCAATTATCTTCTTTCTATCTTCTGCCACCAAAAATATTTTGTATTTCGGGAATTGTTGTTTTATCTGATCAAGATTTTTTTTAGGATCATGATGATTCATATATTCTTGAACACCTCTTTTAGTTCCTTCTTTTGAATTGAATTTAACAAATGTTTTTATAACTAAGTCTGAAGCAGGAATAATGTCTTTTTTTGTTGCTTTTCTTATTTTAATCATTTTGCTTTTTTGGTTAAAGCCATTGTTTTTTCATTGAAAATCTTTAACTCCTCTTTTAAATTAATTCCCAAGTCTCTAATTACTTTGTTAAGGATTGGTTCCATATATTTATGCAATTCTTCTGAATCCTTGAAGTCCCATTTTCCTACGAAATTGTTATGTAATAGTTCGTGCGCTAAAAGAACCAACATCATTTTTGGATTTTTGAAATATTTTATTGTTAAAGGGTCTGAAAAACAGTTGGGAACTCTATCTACAATATAAATTGGAATAAACTGATAATTCCATTTTTTTCTATGGCATTTTTCTATCATGTTCAAAATTTTGTGAATATACTTTTTATGTAACTCCTCAAAGTCCTTACAATTTTCTTTTAATTTCCAAATATCTTTTCTAGAAAATTCTTTGTTGAACATTTTGTTATAAATCATGCTATATCTTATTTCTGTTTTTGGTTTCATCCCTTGCACCCCTTGCACCCACCTTCACAAAAAGTTTTTGCATGAGTATCAATTATTTTTAATATTGGGAGAATTGTTTTTTTATTAAGAGAATAGACTCTTTGTTTGCCTTTTTGGTTTACTTCAACAAGATTACAGCATCTTAATTTTATAAGTGCGTGAGAAATTTTGCTTTGCTCAACACCCAACTCTTTAGAAATTTCTGTAACATTTTTTTCTTTTTCTTTTAAAGAAGAAATGATCTTTATCCTTAGCGGATTAGCCAGGTTAGTAAAGAAGATATGATATGTATTTTTATTCATATGAATTTATATTCATATATATTTATAAATGTTTTTGTTAAGGCAAAGAATATAAATGGGCACGGAGGGAATCGAACCCCCAGCAATCGGGCTGGAGCCGACCGGTTTACCATTAACCTACGCACCCATACCATCAAAAAGAGTTTTAGGCGTTTAAATAATTTTCTTGGGAAAAATATATAAAGATGAGGTATGATAAAAATTACTATGGAAGAAAGAAGAAACCCTTAAAACCAAGAAACTTCATTAGCATATACGTGCGAAGGCGCAGATGGTTCTTCATGGGGTAATGAAGGAAAGGTTACTTATTGTACTCACTATGGTACAGAAAAATGTGATTTTAGTTGTGAATATGGAAAGGCGAGGAATAGAAGTGAAGAATATTTAAGAAAATTAGATGGAGAAAGAGCTTTTATTTTAGGCCTTTAATCTCTCTAATTTCATCTCCTGAAATAGCACACCCTTTAAATTTTACTGCATAAAGTAAAGCATCTAATACTTGTCCATTTTTGAGATTTACTAGATTTTTTTTATAAGCAACATATATCAGTTCAGATGAACGAATTATTTTAAATTCTTTAAATTCTTTAAAATTCTTATTTTTTATATCCACAGAAGTATGGAGTTTTTTCTGGAGAAGTTTTTTTAAATTTTCTGGTTTCTCACAAATCATTCTAGTGGTTCTTTCATCCAGTGCAATAACATTTGAAATTTTTTTCTTGTTTAATATATGGCTCAAAGCTAAACAAGTTGATTCTCCTGAGTCAATAATTGTTAAGTTCCTTCCTTTGCTCATAAAAGAATTATTTATTTTTTCTAAAAATTCCTGACTTTTCTCTGAGATTTCTTTATTATCTATCCCCAAGGAAGAAGGCATCTCAAGAATTTTATCATTTAATAATTGTCTTAACCGCAATGCTTCTAATTCAAATCTTTTAATCGTTAAGGGTTTATCAATAATTTCTCTTTTTACCTCCCCTGTTATGATAAATTTCCCTTTGAAAATACTTTTTAATTTTTTGATTTCTTCAAATAAGCCATTCATAGCAAAGCTAATTAGTGTGCTTGAATCAAAGATAAGAACTTTCTCATTCATCTAAACATCTCCACAGCAAGTTTAATTCTTGATTTAACATCCATTGTTTTACTCTCTTGAACATCAGAAATTTCAGTTTGTCCAGCATAACTCGCAAGTTCAAACATTGTTATCCCTAACAAACTCGCTGTTTTTTCCATGGAAATTCCGTGTTCATAAATTTTAGAAGCCTTATTGATACTAGCTTTTCTAAAAACATCCTGGATATACTTTCTCATATTTCCTGAAATTTTATTAATTGCTTTTCGAATTAAATCTAAACTTCTCTTAAATCCGATTTCATCCTTTTTTTTAAGTGCAACTAATGAGTAATCTATAGAAGAAATAATGTCCTTACTTAATTCTGGATGGTTATAATACTCTCTCTCAATTAATTTGCTTAAAGAATAAACTATTACTGCAATTGCAATATTATCCGGATCATGAGTAATTGAAGCAGTATGAACAGTCTGATTACTTAATTCTTTTAATTTAAGCGAATCCTTTTTTTTAATAGCTTCTTTTGCACTTTCTAGAATTCTTTGGATATTCTCCCTCTCTTGCATAACTAAAGTTAGAAAAAAGATTATTTAAAGGTTAAGATTGTTACATTATTATGAACAAGGTAATTTTGGACACAAATTTTATTCTTAGTTGTATTAGAAATAAAATAGATTTTTTTGAAGAGATAAAATTTATGGGATTAGACATAATAATCCCTAAACAAGTTATTCTTGAAATAGAAAGAATAACCAAATCAAAAAAGAAACTTCGTTTTAGAGAAGAAGCTCAAATAGCTCTAAAATTATTAAAAGAAAATAAATTTAGAAAAATTGATTTAAAGAGAAAAAATGTTGATAAAGCAATAATTCAATATGCAGAAAAGAACACAAACCTCGTCATAGCAACTCTTGATAAAGAGATAAAAAATAAGACAAAAAACTTAAAGTTAGTAATCCGTGGAAAAAAGAAGCTGGAGGTTATTTAGCTTTTATAGCAGCAATTAGTTCTGGAGTAAGACCAAGTCTTTTAACAAAATCCTCAAATTGAGAATCCATTAAGCATTCTGCTTTATTTGTTTTAGAAATTCTTTTAGCAACCTCTTCTAATCTTCCTTCTGGAGAGAAAAAATAAGAAACTTTTTTCCCATCGACCGGAGAGACAAATCTCTTCTCTGATTCTGCAACCACTCCTATTGCACTTTCATAGACATATATTCCATCTTCTTTTTTTACAGGTTCTTTATCTCGTGATATATAAACTGTTCTTACCATTATGTTTCCCACAATCTTTTCTTTAAAAAGATTATTCTTCTGGAACATCACTTTCACACACAACCTTTAAAAACCAATTTTTACTCTAAATTTGAGATTAAAATGTTCTATATCGCAGAGGTTGAAGATTATGTAAGAGTAGAGCCAAAATTATTTGGTTTGCCTACTGTCGAAGCTGTTACTCAGCAACTTCAAGAGACATACAAAAATTATTATGATAAAGAACTTGGAAGAGTGGTGGCAGTTATAGAAGTTTTAAATGTGGGTAGAGGAGTAATTATTCCTGGAGATGGAGCAGCTTATTATAATTCTAGATTAAGATTATTAGTATGGAAACCTGAATTACAAGAAATTGTTTATGGAACAATAGCAGAAATAACAAGTTTTGGAGCCTTTGTAGACATGGGAGTAATGAAAGGAATGATTCATATCGGGCAAACAATGGACGATTATGTTAGTTTTAGTAAAGCAAATTCACTTTTAGGTAAATCTTCTAAAAGAAGTTTAAAACAAGGAGACTTATGTCTAGCAAGAGTAGTTTCAATAAGCCACAAAGGTGATGAGCCAAAAATAGGGCTTACTATGAGACAACCAGGGTTAGGAAAATTAGACTGGATTAAAGAAGATCAGTTAAAAAAACAAAAAGAAGCAAAAAAAGCTGCAAGAATTGAAGAAAAAGTAGTTAAAGGAGGAAAAAAGAAATAAAAAACAAATGGTAAAAGACAAGGCATGTAAACTATGCAATAAAATTTATGAAACAGGAGATAAATGTCCTAACTGTGAAGCAAAAGAAGCAACAGAAGGGTACAAAGGAAGAATCGTTATTTTAGATCCTGAAAAATCAGAAATTGCAAGAAAATTAAAATTAAAAAATAAAGGAAATTTTGCAATTAAGACAAGATAATTTCTAAAATGCAAATAAATATATTATCTGAAAATGAGAACCCTCTTTTTAACCGAAAAGAAGTTGAATTAACAATAGAATCAGACGTTGTTCCAAGCAGAAGTGAAACAATAAAATTAATCTCTAAGAAATTTTCAACTCTTGCCGAAAATATAAAAATAAAAAAAATTCAGGGAAAATTTGGCTCAAGAATTTTCTCAGTAAGTGCAAATATTTACCCTTCTCAAGAAGAAAAAGATGGAACTGAATTAAAGAAAAAGAAAGAAAAAGAAGAAGAGAAAAGAGCTGCTGCGCAAATCGCAGAGCAAACTAAACAAGAAGAACCAGAAGTTAAAACAGAAGAAATTAAATCAGAACAAGTTTCTGAGGAAAGCCAAGTAGAAGAATCAAAATCAGAAGAAAAACAAGAGGAGAGTAAAGAATAATGGCTAAACTAAAATTAAAGATTTTGTATAACCCATTTAAAATAGGAAATTAAAATGGCTAAAGGAAAAAAGAAAGTTATAAAAAAAGGGAAAAAACCTCATAAAAATAAAAAAACCAGCAAGAAATATACTAAATATAAAATTGAGGGCGATAAAATCAAAAGAGAGCGATTTTGTCCGAGATGTGGTCCAGGTGTTTTTTTAATGAATTCTCAAGGAAGATTTTACTGTGGAAAATGCCATTACAGTGAGTTTGAATCAAAGATTAAGGAAGAAAAGAAAGAATAGGTCTTTTAAAAATCTCCAATTCCTTTTTGCTCTTCTGATTTTCCAGTGATTTCGTAATCAAAGTCATCAAAACTAAAATCAATTCTTATTTTTTCTCCAAAGGGAGAAATGGAAAATACCCCATTTTTATGCGCCTTAAAAGTAATTGGACACATTGAACTAAATCCTTTGGGAGGTTGTGCAGTATTAGCCCTGACATATCCAATAGGATCATCTGGGAGAGGGTGAGCTAGTTCTAATGGTCTTCCATCATACCACCCAATTACGCTTCGTACACTGATTAATCTTTTAGCTTCAGAGTCTATCGCTCCAGTTACAGGAGGGTTTCTTTTTGCTAATTTTTCTGCATTATGATAAATTACCCCTAATTCTTCCCTTGAAAGACTTGCTTGGAGTAATTCAATTCCCTTTAAATGAATAATTTCGCTTCTTGATTTTTCTGGTAAAAAGAAATGACCATGGAAAGAGTCTGGCCACCCAGGATATTTTAACCATTCTTTGATCATCATCTCTTCTAAATGATTTAAAGTAATTTTTATAGCTCTTTCAGGAATCTTCCCTTTCCCTCTTTGATAAGTTGCAATACAATCTGGAGTAACATAATTGTTTAGGTGAAGCCCTTCATTATACTCTCTTTTATAAATTTGTCTTATCTGTTCCAAGGTAAAATTTCCATTAGAAGGAGATAGAGGAATTGTCTCAGAAAAAGTTTTTCCAGGATTTACTAGAAATATCGCGCCAAATAGGATAATTTTTTTCAAAGAAGTTCTTCTGTCAATAGGGGATCTATTCATTTTTAGAGAATTCGCTCTTTTTATCATCTAATCTTGTAGTGTAGAGCACAACGGTTCCAGGAGTTTCTCCCTCTCCGTTTCCAATAATCTCTTCCCCTTTTCTTCTCAGGCGATCTCTTACAAAAGGTTCATAATGCCCAAGAAAAGTTATAGAAGTTACTTCCCTAAATTTTGGAGGTTCCATAAATTCATTAAAAAAAGTCTCTATTTAAAAATTATTATACTAGAAAAATATAGATCATAACACTTGGAGTAGATTAAGAATTGCTTGAAAACTTCTTTTATTACTAAAATATATAAGAGTTAATTACTTAATTTAGATATGGATACTAACATACTCTTAGACTTTAAAGAAAGAAAAAGACTAATTAGTATGATGCGTGGAATAAAATTCAAAGATATTGAAATAGATTCCCATTTCTATAATCAATGGGGAAAACCACGACATGGTTTAAATCTTATCCAAGTAGAAAAGATTTATACCCAATTTAATAAGATTATTGACGTGTTTAAACGGAAGGATAATGTTGGGTTTAAACATACTTTCATTTATAAATTAAATAAAAAGAAGAGCTACAAGTTAGTTTTTCGTTTAGATCGCAAACCAAAATTATTATTAACTGCTTTTTATTTTGGAGGAAATGTGGAAAAAAGATTAATGAAAGGGTACGGATTTAAATTTTAACAAGTTATTGCGATCTTGTCTTTTGCAACCATGTAACTATAATTAAAAATCTCTTTCATTATATTAAATCTAAAACCTAAAAAGATTAAATTTCCTTGTTTTTTTACAAATAACTTACAATTATCTAATTTACTAAACAATTGCGGATTTACATTAAAAACCTTAGAAGCATTTTCAATTTCCAATCCAACTAATTTTCCAGAAACTCCTACATCAAAAATCAAATCTTCAATATTTATAACGCCCAAAACATTTTCATTAATCCCGCTATACAAATATAAAGAATCTAGTTCTGAATTATATTCAAACATTTTTCCATCCCCTTCATCCATATTAAATTTATGATTCTTTCCTTTAAATATTTTGTTAAATTTTTTATCAGTAATTAATTAAATTTGATAAAGTCAAGTAATTATTATAACCCTGGGAGATTCTTCAAGCCTTCAAAAAGTTGACTTGAAGCTTCTCCTGGGGAAAAAGAGGTGATAGAATAGAGAGGGTGTTCGAATATATAAATGTTTCGGTTATGTTACCCTTCAGGAATGACAGAGGGTAATTAGTTTAAAGTAATGATTTACCAGCACTACTTTATCATGTATGAAAAGGTATTTAATTCTTTTTGGTAACTACGTAGCCTATTCTTACTCACTACATAATTGTTTTACCTTAGTATTTCTATACAATATTTTATAAATCTCTCTATTTAACTAATAAAAAGATGGGTGAACAAAAAAATAATTTAGATAATTCTGTAAAGCAAGAGCAAATTCATAACCTGCTTTTTAATAGAGAGATTGGGTGGCAAGAAATTATTTATGATTTGATTAATACAGAACAACTTGACCCATGGGATATTAATATTGTTATTCTCACAGAAGGTTATCTTGAAAAAATTCAAAAATATGAAGAGGCAGATTTCTTTGTTTCTAGTAAAGTTCTTTTGGCAGCTGCACTTCTTTTAAGAATTAAATCAGAAATTCTACTGAATAAATATATCAAAAGTATAGATGAGATTCTTTTTGGAAAACAAGAAAAAAAGAAGCATGTTTTAGAGAGAATTGAACTTGAAGAAGAGATTCCAATTTTAATTCCAAGAAGTCCAATCCCTCGTTTTAAAAAGGTTACACTAAAAGAATTAATAGACTCTCTAAATAAGGCGATTACAACAGAAAATAGAAGAATAAAAAAAGAGATTTTAAATAAAAATGCGCTTAGAGAGTCATCTTTTTCTATTCCTAAAAGAAAATTTAGTATAAAAGGCAAAATAAAAGAAATTTACTCTCGTTTATTTAAAAGCTTAGATGAAGAAAAAGGAAAACATAAGGTTTCTTACACAGATTTTATAGGAACAAATAGAGAAGAGAGGATAATCTCTTTTGCACCGCTTCTTCACTTAGAAAACCAAAAAAAAGTATGGCTTCACCAAGATGATCATTTTGAAGAGATTTATATCTGGTTAAAAAAAGTTTATCTTAAGCATAATCCAGACCCTTTTGCAGATTTAAAACACGAGCTTGAAGAAGAACTTGAAAACTTAGATGATGAAAAAAAACAAAGATTAAAAGAAATAAATAGCGACTTCGAAAATCCTATCGGAGATATGTTTGAAGAATGAAACTCGGAGTTTTATTTTCAGGAGGAAAAGATTCATGTTATTCAGCATATCTTGCTAAGAAAAAAGGCCACGAACTTGCGTGCCTTATCTCTGTTTTTTCTAAAAACAAAGAAAGTTATATGTTTCATACTCCTTCAATCACTCGTACAAAACAACAAGCAAAAGCAATGCAAATCCCAATTATTATTCAGAAGACCAAAGGAAAAAAAGAAGAAGAGCTTGCAGATTTAGAAAAAGCAATTCAAAAAGCAAAACAAAAATACAAGATTCAAGGAATTGTTACAGGAGCAATTCAGTCAGTTTATCAGGCTTCAAGAATACAAAAAATTTGCGATAACTTAGACCTTAAATGCATTAATCCATTATGGCAAAAAGATGAAATTAAATATTTAAATGAATTAATAAAAAATAAATTCAAGATAATCATAACCGGTGTTTTTGCATATCCTTTAGATAAATCCTGGCTTAGAAGAGAAATCAATTCCAAATTTATTAAAGAAGTCAGAGAACTTAATAAAAAATATAAAATTCATCCTGCAGGAGAGGGTGGAGAATTTGAAACTTTTGTGTTAGATTGCCCATTATTTAAAAAACCACTCAACATAACTAGCTCAAAAATCTCAGGAGAAAATTATTCTTGGGGAATGGATATTAAGGTGAAATAAATTTACCTTGAGTAAAAACTCCCAGGTTTTCTACGAAAAAGTGTATAATCTCTTTCAGGAAGCATCCCTTCTCTCCTAAATGTAGGGGAATAAATGTTAATTTCCTCAACTCTTTTTTTTGGAGGTTTTTTATCTTTAACTTCTTTCTCTAAAGTCATGTTAATTTAATAATTTCAAGAGCAGTGATTTCTCGAGCAAGTTAATTTAATATTATTAATCTGTTCAACAGTAGTTCTGTTAAATTTTTTTACGTCTTTTAAATCTTCTACTGCAGTATCTAACTTTTTCATCGCCCACCCTGCCAAATATACTGCTCCAAAATAAGGAGCATATTCAATTATAATAGGAGTATTAATAATTCCAAGCACTTTTAAAATAATCCAAACAAAAATAGATGCAAGAATAACCCATGCAAGAATATCCCAGAGGCTCCTCCCTTTTTTCATGTATAATATAATGATTTCTTATTTATAATCTTTTCTTGAAATCTCTTTGCCGGTTTTCATATCTTTAATTCTTAAAACACCTTTTTCAGTTTCTTTTCCACCAATAAAAATAACTTTTTTTATATTATATGAATTTGTGTATTGCAATGCTTTTGACGGCTTTCCGTAGTAAATAACAACTTTTTTTCCTTCTTGTCGAAGTTTTTCAGCAATTTTAATTGCTTCTTGGTCTTTGTTTATAGAAAGGACCATAATGGTTTCTTCTTCAGGTTTTATTTTAGAAACCTTAGTTAATCTATCTAATCCAAATGAAATTCCAGTGCACTGGACTTTGTCAAATATGTAACTTCCTCCTGCACAAATGCTCTCCCGAGTTCCCTCTGTTTTTATTTCAAAGATTGTTCCATTATAATAACTCAATCCTCTTGCAAGAGAAGGAGAAAAAACAATGTCTATGTTATAATATTTACAATATTTTTTTAATTCCTCAATTTCAGCGTATGATTTATATCTCTTGAAATAATCTTCTTTTTCTTTAAAAATTTTAAAAATATTTTCTGCTTTGATTTTTTTAAGGTTATTTCTAACGTCTTTTTCACTTAATTTATCTAATTTGTCTATTTCCTTGATTACTTTTTCTTTATTTTTTATGCCTTGTTCATCTAATATTTCATTTAAAAGTTTTCTATTGTTAAAATAAATTTTAAACTTAAAACCGAGTTTGTCTAAAGCCTTTTTTGCAATTGAAAGAATTTCTGCTTCTTCTTTAATTGTAGAACCAACAACATCAATATCCCCTTGAGTAATCTGTCTAAATCGATTTGATGAAACTGGTTCATCTCTAAATACAGGACCAATCTGATATCTTCTATAAGGAAGTTTTTTATTTTTCATTAAACGTTTAAGCTGAAATGTAAATTCATACCTTAATGCAAGATTTCTCTTTCCTTTATCCTTTAATCTAAAAATATCTGAAACAGCTTCATCATTAGAATTTTCCCCTTTAACAAATTCTTCATACTCTATAAGCGGAGTCTCAGCTGGTTCAAATCCATATTCCTCAAAAATTTCAACAAGGATTTTTTTAATCTCTGCTCTTTTACGAGCTTCTTCTCCAGAATAATCATTAAATCCTTTAACTGGTTCTGTTTTCATCTTATTTTTTTGTCGCACCTCCTTATTAATCTTCCAACTTGAAATCCTTGTTTTTTGTAAAAATTTAATGTTTTTTCATTATTTTCTGAATATAATCCAATATTTTTGATATTTTTTTTCTTTAGTTCTTTATACAGTTCTTTCATTAATCCTCTCCCAACACCTTTTCCTCTATATTCTTTTAAAACATATATATCCACTAAATCTGCATACATCTTTTTTAATTCACTAAAGTTAGTAATGGAAAATCCAATAACTTCATTATTTGCTTTAGCAACTAATATAAAAAAAGTTTTGCTCCTTAAACTAGCAAGAATATATTTTTTTAATTCTTTATTCCCCTTATCTTTTGGGTTTAATTTTGCTGAAGCTACAAATACATTCAAAATACCTTTAAAATCTTTTTTAGTAGCTTTGCTAATTTTCATTTTATCCTCTTTTGAAAGGGCGAAACTCCAATTAAAAATTGGATTGTCTCCTCCAACTTTTTTGAAATTGTTGAGGGCGAAAGGGGAGAGTCGAACTCCCTTTTTATGGACCACAACCATACGTCATAACCGTTAGACCACATCCGCCATATATTTAATTTAATTGAATATGGTATAAAAACATTCTGATTAGAAAACGCACAGCTAGGGAAATCTTTCTTAATGATGCCGATAACCTCTAACTTTAGCTGTCATATTTTTGTAAAAAATTAATGATATTTAAATCTTTCTTCTTGCTTAACACTTTCTAATACATATTCATATCCTTCTAAAACCATTCTATAAAATTTTGCTAATTCTTCTCTTCCTTCTGTTTCTAAAAATACAATTTTCATTTCAACTCTCCTAATATCTCCTTCTAAATTATTTATCAAATCTCTTCTTTTTTGATCATCCATTAAATTTCATCTTAAAAAGCATTTTTAAAGATAACTATTTTATAATTATATGGGAATTTTAATTAAAAGAAGAGATGGTATGTCTGTTTTAACCGGAGTCGCAAAATTATCTATTATCTCCCTCATAACTGCAATTTCTGCATCTCTTGTAAGTACTATCTGGGCTTTGTATATTGATAGTTTTGTTCATAGTGAAGTTATAGTTGGACTTATTTCTGCTGCATTAACTCTTGTAGCTTTTTTTTCTTATTTTTTATTTGTACCTTTAATAGAAAAAAATAGTAAATCAAAAATATTTTCTTATTCGCTCCTCTCTTTTGCAATTGCATATATTTTATTTGCAATAACTTCTAAATTTTATATCTTCTTGATTTTAGCATTTTTAACAACAATAATTTATACATTCAAGGTAACAAGCTTTGGGATTATTGTTCGTGATAAATCCAAAAGAAGTACTCTTTCTAGAAATGAGGGCATTATCTACACTGCTATGAATATTGCCTGGGTTATTGGCCCATTAATAGCAGGTTTTATAGCAAATAAATACGGGATTAGTCATGTTTTTCTTTTATCATCTATTTTTATCTTTATAGCTCTTTTATTTTTTAGTGTATCTGGGATAAAAGATTCTAACATCAATAAAAAAGTAGACGGAAATTTGTTAAAAAATTTCTATGATTTTTTTAAAGATAAACAAAGAACTTTATCCTACCTTATTAGCGGAGGGGTAAACCTCTGGTGGAGTTTTATTTATTTATTTATGCCTTTGCATATAATAAGAAGTGGATTAAATGACCTCTGGGTAGGTTATTTTCTTTTTGGAATAGCTGTTCCATTGATTTTAGGAGAATATAAATTCTCGAAATTAACTCTTACACTAGGACACAAAAAAATCTTCAAAATAGGATACTTCCTTGTAGCGATTATTTCTTTTATTTGTTTTTTTATTCAAGACATATATATTCTTTTAGGATTGCTAATCTTTGCGAGTGTAGGTATGGCTATGGTTGAACCAACTACAGAAGCATATTTCTTTAAAATTCTTAAGAAAAAATCAGATGAAAATAGATTTTACGGCCCTTATAATACTACTATTGATTTTAGCAGTTTTATAGGAAGAATTTCTGGAGCAATTTTGCTTATATTCCTTCCTTTTAATTATTTATTTCTATTGTACGGTTTTTTTATGTTAATCATGGTCTTACTTTCTTATAAAATTAAAAATATTTTTTAAAGATTTATATAGTTAAATTTTTTGATATTTTCATGAAGAAAAAATACGAACTACTTGCTCCAGCAGGCAATTTTTCTATGTTAGTCGCAGCAATAAATGCCGGAGCAGATGCAGTTTATTTTGGATTAAAAGAATTTTCTATGCGTGCAGCTGCAAAGAATTTTGCAATTAAAGATTTAGTTAAAATAGAAAAAATTTGCAAATCTAAACACGTAAAGAGATATTTAACTCTAAATACTATTATCTATGATAGCGAGTTGAAAAAAATTGAAGCTACAATAAAAAAAGTTAAAAACAAAGTTGATGCAATTATTTGCTGGGATTTTGCAGTAATTCAGTTATGCAGAAAATATAAAATTCCTTTTTTTATCTCAACACAAGCTTCTGTAGCCAATGTTAAAGCAGCAAAATTTTATAAAAAACTTGGTGCTAAAAGAATTGTTCTAGCTAGGGAATTAAGTTTAAAACAAATAAAACAAATATCAAAGATTATTGATATTGAATGTTTTGCTCATGGCGCAATGTGTGTAGCTCTTTCTGGAAGATGTTTTACCTCTCAATTCTTATTTAATAAATCTGCAAATCGGGGGCAGTGTTTACATCCTTGTAGAAGAAGTTATCAGATAGAAGATGAAGAAAAAAATAAGTTAAAATTAGAAAATAATCGGGTACTCTCTGCAAAAGATTTATGCACTCTTCCTTTTATTGAAAAAATGAAAAAAGCAGGAATTAGTGGCTTTAAAATAGAAGGACGAAATAGAGATCCGAGATATGTTGATGCTGTAATTAGAGTATATAAAAAAGCTCTTGATAAAAAACTATCCAAAAAAGAAATCAGTGAAGGGTTAAATAAATTAAAAAAAGTTTATAATCGGGGTTTTTCATCAGGATTTTATTTAAAAGTTCCAACTTCTGATGACTTTGCAAAAGTAGAGCATAGTGCTTCAACAGAAAAAAAGCATTTTGCAGGAAAAGTTTTGCATTATTTCACAAAAATAAATGTTGCTACAATAAAACTAAGTTCTGGTTTAAAGGTAGGAGACGAAATAATTGTTCTCGGAAAAACAACAGGATTAAAAAAATCAAAAATAGAGAGGATAGAAATACGAAAAAAATCAGTTAAAAGTGCAAAAAAAGGAGAGGAAATAGGAATCAAACTTCCTTATGTTAGAAAAAATGATGAAGTTTATTTAATTAGAAAATAATCAAAATTCATAAGAACTAGTTTGTGAGCAAATTTGTTCTTTCTTAGATTCGTCTAAAAAATAAGCAGTATATTCTATTTTATTAACTCTTGAAATTCCTGTGTCAATACTAGCAGTTTTTGTTTCTAGTGGAGCTAATGCTTGACCAAACTCCATTACCTCGCTGTTCTCAACATCATTAAAAAAAACCAATTTTATTCCGTCTACTTCTTCTCCACTGGCTCTTCTTGACAAAGTGACATCATAGTCTGTTGCAGAAGTATTTATCACTTTGATAATCTGAATGTTTGTATTAAGACATTTTGCTCCTAAATTTACTTGCTATGCTCCTTCTCCAATAAGTTTACTTACTACCCCCCAAACAACAGCAATTGCTATTAAAACTAAAAGTAAAATAATTATTGTAATAAAAATTTCAGATACTGCTTTTTTATTTTTCATTTCTCTTTTTTAACCTCTTTGATCTTAAAGATAGAAGATATTTAAATTTATTTATTAAAAGTGTTTAATAATCTAAAAAATTCTTTTTTTTCAAGTGTTTTATCAACTTCACTTAATCCAATATGCTCAGCCATTTTCCAAAAAACTTCTGGTTTATATTTTTGTTTTTTTAATGAAAGCAATGTTGGAAGTTTGGGATCATCCCATCCCTTGTATTTTCCAGATTCAATTCCTTTTCTAAACTGAGTTGTTGAAACTATCATATCTTTAAAGTGGTATCTTCCTAAAAAAGAAACCCAGGGGTATTTTTTGCCTAACGCATTAAAGATCATTTCTTGCCTTAGTGCATTATCCCTATGGTCTTTTCCTCTGATTATATGAGTCATTTTCATTTCAATATCATCTATTGAAACAGCTAAATTCATCAAAGGCCAGACACGATATTTTTCCTTTTGCCTCGGATGTTTTGATTCATTTATTCTTGCAAGGGGAAAATCTCTCATTGCAGGATTTTTATGATTCATATCTGATTTAAATCTCAAAACTGCTCGCCCTTCTTTAAAACCTTTTTTATCAAGCATTTTTTTCCATCTCTCTAAATTTTCTTTAACATTTAATTTTCTACAAGGACAAACTTTTTTTTCCATGGCCAGTTTTCTAAACGCTTCAGCAGAACAAGTACAGACATATGCAAAATTTTTTTTAATTAACTTTTCAACATAACTATAATACAATTTCACTCTATCTGATTGGATAACAACAATTGCTTTTCCTTTTGTAAGCCATTTAGCATCCTCTTCAATTAATTTATATGCTTTAGAATCAATATTTTCTGGATTAGTATCTTCAATTCTAACATAAAATTTCCCTCCATATTTCTGGACATAATTAAAACTAAATCCAGCATTTATCCCGTGAAACACGTGCATTGGACCAGAAGGTGAAGGAGCAATCCTCATAATAACTCCTGATTTTTTTACATCTGGAAGTTCAGGAAGCCCTTCACGAACTTCTCTTTCACGAACTTCTTTTTTTAATTTTTCAAACTCTTTTTTTTGTTCTTCAATTGAAAAAGAGTTTACATTTTGAATTATTTGAGAAATTTCTTTAACATACTTCACCATCTCTTGCTTTTGTAAACCTTCATTAAAAAGAGCAGAAATAACAGGCCCTTGTGTTGCTTTTCCCTTATAAGCAAGAGCGTTTTTCAAAGCATATGCTCTAGCTTTTTTTACCAACTCTTTTTTATCCATATTTTCAAATAGAATTCCTTATTAATAAATTTATTCAAAACCTGTTCACATCGAGTTTTCTTTCTAGTTTGACTACGCCTAGACAAAGTTGTGAAAAAACTCAAAACCTATTCACATCAAGTTTTTTCTCAATCACTTCAATCCTCTGTTGAAGATGATAAATTTGATTTGAGATATCTTCTAATTTATTAGTCATATCAAATAATCTTTTCGCAAGTTTCCTCTTTCGTTCATTAGCACTCTCAGATGCATCTAAATACTCTTCTGAATCACTTGTTTGTTGAGAACCAAATCCAGAAGCAGGGTTATTAAAAATATTAAATCCTGGAAGCGGGGCAGATGTAGAAGAGCCCTCTTGTTGTAATCCGCTTTTTGTTTTAGCAGTTTTTTCCTGTTGTTTTTTATACTTTTCACTTAAATCAATTACCTTTTCTTTTTTTTTAAATCCAAATAATCCCATATTTACTCTAAGCAAAGTTATTTTTTAAATTTAGCTATACTGATTAGAAACCTTTTTTAACTATATTAAACTTATTTTAAAAAGATGGTAATAAAAACAGTTGCAGAAATAATTGAAGAAGTAGTTCCTTATTACAAGAAAAAAGGAGGTCCAGAATCATCACATACATTAGGATATGAATCAAATTCTCAGACACTTGAACCAGTTTATTTTTTTATTTTAGATTTAATGAGTGATTTTGGACTTGCACCTGAGAAACTTATAGATAATTTTACAACAACTCCTGGTTCAGGGCATTTTTCAGAGATGGGGCAAAAAGCTTCAATAATGCAACAACAAGCAGAGAACGTGATGGCAAAGGTGAATGCTCTTTTAAGAAGTGTTCTTAATATTATTTATGATTTAAAGGAATTTAAGATTCGTTTAGAACATTACAATGCATTAAAATCAGGAGATAGTTCTCAAAAAGAAGCAGCACTTTTGTCATTAAAACAAATATGGATGGATAAAGTAGATATTGCAAAAGGAAATTCAAGTATCAAAGCAATGGGATTAGGTCAGGCAGGATTTCAGACTTTAATTGATGCTTTTTTAGTTGCAAAAACCACTGATGATGTTAAAAAACTTGATTTAAATGATCGAGTAAAAAGGATTTTACTCCCGCGACTCCAAGAATTTAATCTATGGGCCACACAATCAGAAAAAGAATTAAGAAAAAGATATGAATTAGAAAGAACCTATTTAAAAAGCCAGGTGAATAGTTTAAAACTTTATTCAAGATGGGCAAAACCATATCTAAAGGCAGCCCAACAACTAGAAATGAAAGGCTCTGACAAAGATCCTGCATTAGTAAAAGTTTTTAATACAATTCTTTTAGAACTAACTCTTTTAGGTAAATCAAAAATAGACCCTGAAAGCGCATCAATAGAAGGAAAGATGCCCACAGATTTTAGAAAATTTAAACCAAAAAGAGATTACTATAGCTGTATTTTAGTTAGTTTTAAATTTAGAGGAATTCCTCAAAGAGTTGGCCAACAAGCACACTATTTATTTGGAGGAAAAGCCAATGTAGAATTTAGAGGATATGCTTTAAATGAAGATGAATTAAAAAAAATAGAAAAAGAAGTAGAAGATTCAGATGTCGGAGATATCTTGCAATTAATTGAAGGAACAACAACAGAAAGTTTAGGCCATTTACAAGAAGAGATAAACTCATTTTTAGAAGAAAAATCAGAAGATGAAAAAAAAGAGATAAAAGATAAATCAAATCCTTTTTTAGCTTTAATTGGCTATTATGATAAACCTAATAAAACAGAAGCAAAAACTTCTGAAAAAAAAGAAGATAAAGAGAAACCACTTCGTCCAGATGATTGGATTGAAAAAACTCACTTCAGAAAGCTTGCAGGAGAACAAGCTGCAGAAACCTCTTTTAAATTATTTGATGTTTATAAAAAAGCACACGGAATGATGAGTTTTACTTAGTTTATGCATACTGATGATCTGAAAAATAATCTTCAAGAACGATTGTACCTTTTTGTTGTCTATAAATTATCCTCCCTCCTTTTGAAGTTCTAATAGATTTCCTCCCTTTCACATATTTAAGTCTCTCCTCATTAGCTAATCCTGTTCCGATTTTTGCTATTGCTAAATCAATAAGTTTTTTTGGAGCGCCTTTAATGGCCTTTTTAAATTTCCTTGTTTTAACTATTTCAACTAAGCCTTTTTCTTTTTCGGCCTCTCTCGCCCCCACCAAATACAAAAAAATACCTTGTAATAATAAAATCAATCCAAGAAAAGAACCAAAATCCTTATTGATATCTTCAACAATAAAAAAACCAGTAATCCCTGAAAATGAATTTAAAATTAATGCAATTCCAGAAACAATTAAAATAATGCCTAAAATTTTATGTGTTCTTAAAGTCATTTTAACTTTTTCTCCATTTGATAAAGTTTTTTATTTGAACCTTCGCCGATTATTTTAAATCCCATCTTCTTATGAAATTTGATACTTAATTTATTCTTTTTATAAACTTCTACAGATATTTTTTTAATTTTCTTTTTCTTAATAAGATAACACATTTCTTTAACTAACCTTTTTCCTATGCCTCTTTTTCTAAATTCTTCTAATACAAATTCTGCTCCAATATGTCCAATCATCTTGGCATTAACTTTTTTTATTGTTAGTTTAGAATAACCAATAGGTATTTTTCTAAAATATACTAAAAAGAATGTAACATTTTCCTTACCCAAATCATTTATTGTATAATTTCCCTCTACTATAAAAGTCCTTTTATCTAGTTTTTCTGATTTTTCTATCTTGCTTTCATACTCGCTTAAAAGATATCTAAAAAGAATAAGGGCGTCCTTATCTTCCTTATCTGCTTTTTTAATTGTGGGTTTCATTTCATCTCTTTTTTTAATTCGTATTTCTTAAAAAGGTATCTAAATTTATAATTCTTTCTCATTTCATCTAAGTTGCTAAGCAAATTAAAAAATCACTAATTTTATATATTTCTCAATCTAATATAACTTATGCCAAAAAAAGATAAAAAGTTAGAAAAAGATAAAGAAATAGAAGAAGATTCTGAAGAAGAACAAGAAGAGGAAGAGTCTGAACTAATTGAGGATCTTTTTGAAGCTGAGCAAGAAACTCAATTTATTTCTCCATTCAGATTTACAAGTTCATCCACACCAATTTTAGGAAAAATCACAGAAGCTCCAGAAATAATAACTTTAGAAAGAGGAGTTGCTAATGCTCCTATTTTAAGTGATGATGAAGAACCTCTAAAATACGGGATTTCTGGAGAAGAAAAAAACGAACCAAAATATAATAGTAATTCTCCTTCTCAAACAAGACAACCAGGAAGAATAAATTTTGAAAGAGTTGGAAGAGGAAGAGATGAATTAGGAACAGTTGCCCATATAAATCAGGGATTTGAATCTTTTAATAACCAAGAGGATTATCACTCAATTCAAAAGCCAGAAAAAATAAAAGAGCGTACTTCTCAAAGCCCTTTTGAATTACAAGAGACTGAAGCTCAACAATTAGAATCTCGAATGAAAAAATACGAAACACGATAATTAAATAAATATATAAATTAGTTTTTATTAGAATAATAATGGAAAAAGGTGATTATACTATTAGTGATATCTATCAAGGAGGATACTCTACTTTTGATTCTAATAAAGGCTATGGAAATGTTTTTACAGGATATCGTGCATCTGCAAAAACTCTCGGAATGAGCACAGATGCAAGAACTGCAAATGCATTAAAAGAAATTTCAGAACAACTCTCTTCTGGAATTCAGACAGTTGAAATGTCAATGGTTTCTCCAGAAGTTTTTGAATCAATCCCAACACAACAGTTAACAGAAATTAACAGATTAAGCAAATTAACAGGGAGTGATATAACAGTTCACGCACCAGTAGTAGAAGCTTCTGGAATAACAGAACAAGGATGGAATGAAATTAATAGAGAAAAAGCAGAACGACAGATGAAATTTGCAATTGAAAGAGCTCATGAAGTTAATCCAGATAAAAGTTCTCCAGTTACATTTCACTCTTCTGCAGGAATTCCTGGAACAGAATGGAAAACAATTCCATGGGGAGAGAAAAAGATTAAAGGAGAAGAACAAAGACTCATTGTAATCAATCAAGAAACAGGAAAAATGGCTCCTCTTGAAGAGGAAAGAAAATATTATCCTGAGATGAAAGAGTTAAGAAAAGAGCTAACTGCAAAAGATAGGTTAAGATATCAGCAAGGAAAAATCAAAGAAACAGAAATTTACAAGGACATTCCTCTTGAGAAAGGGAAATATCTCTCTCCAGAACAAAGATTAAAAATGTTAAATGACACAGAATGGGATAACTCTCTTTCCCAAATTCTTTTTAATAAAGAAAGAGCAGATGAAATTTTGCAAAAAAACCAAGTCCAGATACAACATTTAATGCAATACCTACAAGAAGGAAGAGAAGATGGAAAAATAATTTCTCCAGAAAATTTAACTCCTACTCAAAAGCAGGCATGGAGTCATTTTGAAAATGCGCGAGTATATCTAGAAGATACTCATCAACATTTATACAGTTTATTCAGTAAAGCATATGAATACGGGAATCCCCAACAAAGAGAAGAATTAAAAAAAATTTCTGAAAAATTTAAAAAACAACTACCAAGTGATCCAGGAGATGTTGCAGGACAGTCAAAAGCAATGCAAACATTGCTAATCAATTTAAAAGAAAGAAAAGTTACTCCAAACATGTACATTCCTATAGAAGAGTTTGCAATAAATAAATCTTCTGAAACATTTGCGAATGTTGCTTTTAATTCATATAAAAAATTCAAAAATAACGCTCCTGTAGTCAGTATAGAAAATCCTCCTGCAGGAGGAGGATTAAGCACAGGAGAAGATTTAAAGAATTTAGTAGAAGCGTCGAGAGAGAAATTTATTGAAAGATTAATCAAAGAAGAAAAAGTTTCTAGGTCAGAAGCAAAAAAACAAGCAGAAAAATTAATTGGTATTACTTGGGATGTTGGGCATATAAATATGCTAAAAGGCCAAGGATTTGAAGATAAGGATATAATTAAAGAGTCTGAAAAAGTTGCGCCTTATTTAAAACATGTACATCTTTCAGACAATTTTGGATTACAACATACAGAACTTCCAATGGGCATGGGAAATGTTCCCCTCAAAGGAATTATGGAAAAATTAGGTAAAAAAGGTTTTGAAGCAAAAAAAATAATTGAAGCAGTAAGTTGGTGGCAACATTTTTCTCCTGGAGGAAAGCATAACTCTCCTTTTGGAGCAACTCTTGAAGCAATAGGTTCTCCAATTTATACCGAAGGTGTTGGCCCGTACTGGAACCAAGCACTAGGATTTCAACAAGGTTATGCTGGAGGATATGGGATGATGCTCCCTCAGACAAATTATGACCTTTTTGGTGCAGGATTTTCACAACTCCCTGCAGAATTAGGAGGGCAAAGACCAGGAGGAAGAGGAGGGAGGATGAGTGGAAACCCTATGGAATAACTACTCTAAACAATTAAATTAAAAATATTTAAAAACTAATTAAACATTTCAATATAAAAGATGGTGAAAAGAACAGTCTCTAAAAAAAAGATTAGTAAAAAAAAATCTATTCCAAAAGATATTCCTACTCTAAAACTTAAAAAAGAGTCTGATATTGCAATGGATTTTGCAGTAAAAGCTTGCAAAAAATTTGATAAAACCATAAAGTCAATTGTTCTTTTTGGTTCAACTGCAAAGCAAACATCTGTTGCAGGTTCAGATATTGACATTATAATCATTATTGATGATGTTTCTATAAGATGGGATCAGGAATTAATTGCCTGGTATAGAACAGAACTTGAAAAAATAATGAGAGTAAATCCGTATCAAAGAAGTTTGCATATTAATACAATCAAGCTAAGTACGTGGTGGGAGGATTTAATCAAAGGAGATCCAGTTGTATTGAATATTATAAGATATGGAGAAGCTATGATTGATTTAGCTGGATTTTTTAACCCTCTGAAATTTCTTTTAATGCAAGGAAAAATTAAATCAACACCAGAAGCAGTTTATAATTGTCTTCAGAGAGCGCCGATGCATATTTCTCGAAGTAAATTAGCAGAATTAAATAGTATTGAAGGATTATATTGGGCAATGGTTGATTCTGCTCATGCAGCTCTAATCGCTACAGGAATTTTTCCTCCTTCTCCAGAACATATTCCTCTTCATCTAAAAGAAGAATTTGTAAATAAAAATTTATTAAAAATGAAATATGTGGTCTGGTATAGAGATTTACTTGTTCTTCATAAAAGAATCACTCACGGAGAGATAAAAGATTTAAAAGGGGTTGAAATAGATTCATGGCAAGAAAAAACAGAAGAATTCTTAAATATAATGGTTCAACTAGTTAAAGATTCAATTGAATAACTTTATTCTGTTGCAGGAGCATATCTCTCTACAATTTGTTTTCCTGAACTATTCACGTCTGAAAAATAATCAATAACTTTTAGTGAACAAGCACGTTCGTAAGCTTGCACAAGTATTTGATACATTCCAAGAGCATCTTTTTCTTCATCATTTAATTTGCTTAAATCCATTTTTCCTTCAGGAGTCATAGCTTTTCCAAATAATTCTGCTGGCAGATATTCTCTTAATCCTGCAGGAACTTCAAAATCTAATCTTGCTCCAGCACTTCTTGCTTGTTCTTCTAATTCGCCTAATTTAGCAAGACTCATAACCTCTCTGAGTTGTTGTATTAGATATAATGATATATCTGCATCTGAAACAGAAGGTTCGCCATAAACTCCATTTTGTTCCATTAGTCTCTTTTTATTATCAAGAAGTTTTTCCCGTTCCTTTTGAAAATCTTCACTTGAAGTAACCTTTCTATAACCTTCTTGTGCTCCTTTAAGACCTATTTCTCCATATGTAAAAGGATTAGTCTGAACAAGATTAGTTCCAAGTGTAGTTTGAAATAATTTACTTTCCAAAGTGCTTTTCACATTTAGTACTCTTTGTTCTTCTTGCGATAATTCTTTCTTTGTCATACAAAATAACAGAATTCAATCTTTATAAACCTTTTGATTGTTACTACTCCATAGTATGACAAATAGAAACATTTATAAACTTTCTATATCTCTTATTACTACTTAAAAGTAAGTAAAACAAACAAATAAAATACTAACTAAATAAACAAGGAGGTAAAAAATGAATCAAACAAGAACGCCAATAAGAGTAACACAAGAGAATTTAGCTGGAGCTCTTAATAAGGTTTATTCTCAAGCAGGATTTGCAGAGGTGTATGCTGATGGAAAACTTGCTCTTGAAAGGGCTTATGATAACCCAGAGTTAGTTGATTTAGGAAGAAAAATTGTCCAAGCAGAATCTGATTCAATTCTTGAACAAGCTGAACAACTTGAACAAGCTAAAGGAACGTATAGAGAACTTTCTCCTATAATAAAAGAGAATGCTCCTCATCTAACAACTCAGTTAAATCAACTAGAGAACCTTATAAGAGAAATATCTAAATATGGTCTATCTGATAGTCGTGAAACTGCATTTAGAAAAGCCCTAGCAAACTTAAATGGAGAAGTGGCCCCAGCATTAAAAAAAGCTTATGAAGTTTTAGCTACTTATGGAGCAAGTTGTTAATTTTTATTTTTTTATTTCTTCATATATTATTTTTACTTTACCAGGTAGCTTAGACTTTATTTGTTTCAGAACTTTTCTGGCAAAACCAACTGCTTTTTCATTTGGAACAGCAATAAAAAATATTCTTGAACCTTTCTTTAAAATCGCTGCTTTTCCAACAGCCTTTCCATAAGAAAGTTGCATTCCTGTCTGCATTCTGTCTGCACCAGCACCAGTAAGCATTTTATTCTCTCTCTGTATATGATGGGGAAACGGAATTATTTTGAAAAAATATTGTCCAGAAAATTCTTTATCTATTTTTTTATTAATATACTGTCTACACGCTTCAAGAGCATTATGTCTAAGTTGAACTTTCTCTTCAGAAATCATAGTTAATTGATATGGAAGTTTTCCTTCATTTAGCAAGGACTCTTTTCCCATCACAAACTTAACAATTTTTTGCGGAGGAACAGTTTTTATGAATGATTTTTGTCGTTTCTTACTAATTCTAGTATAAGGAACAACAATTCTCTTTGAATATGCTGATGCTTTTCTTAAACCCATTTTATGATTTTACACCTCGCGAATGCTCTTCTTCTCTTGATTCTTTATCATAACGTTCTCCTCTTGTTGTGCAAACCTCCTGAAAGTAAACTGGCAGAGAACCTTCTGTAAATCCTTTACTTAATTCTTCCATTCTTACATAATCTGCCATAACATTACAATCTTTTACCATTTTCTAATCTGTTAAATCAGAATCTTCAGGATTCTTATCTAATCTCCTTTTATCAGGACATCGTTCAATAAAAGGACAAACAAATCCTTTTATTTCATAATCATAGTTTCTTTGGCTCATTTCACTTCCACCTTTGTTGCAACAGCTTGTCCTGGAAGACCCTTCTCAAAAATAGCTCTTACAACCCCTTTATTTCCGTGAGCAGATGAAATTTTTCCTCTGATTATTTTTCCAGCAGGAGATTTCCATTCAACATTTTTTCCAACAAATTTTGCAGCATCTTTTCTATTAGAAACTCCAGCTAACTCTATTAAAAAATGTCTCTCATGAATTACATGTCTTCCTCTTCTAAATTGAATAACTTTTCCAATAACCATAATTACTATCAAGAAAATTAGTTTTTAAAGTTTTGGTGAAAGAATTAAATGATTCATTTATTTGATGATCTATAAAGTGCCCATCTATCTCTCTCAGATTTCATTTTGTCATCCATATCAACTTTCCCTCCAACAAGAGATGCTACTAAAGATAACCCTCCCCCTATAGTAGTTATTTGCCCTAGTTCATAAAGGAGTTCAAACCTAGTGAATAAACCTCCAGTTTGAAGAGCCATTCCTCCTGCAAACACTGCAAGTATTCCAGCATTCATTAAAAAATACCTATCATTTCTCCAACCTTCTTCATATTCTTCCATCTTTTCCTAAGAAAAATTACCTTTTTAAGAATTATTGTATTACAGAATAATTTCAAAATTTCCAATCTCTTTTTTCAATAACTCAAAAACATTTGGGTTAATATCTAAATCCTGACTTTTTCTCTGTTTTTCAAGAGCTTCATTTACTTCTTTCATATTTGAATCACTAACTTTACTATCCAGTCTTTTAATTGTATTTCCTGTAATTAAAAAACTTCTTCCTTTACAATGCAATAATTCTGCAAAACTTTCTTTTCCTTTTTCTTTGTATTTTATCCTCATTCGTCCTTTCTCCAAGGAAATTAATTCGCATCTTTGAGAATATTCAATTAAATCATTGATTAATATAGATGCATTTTTTCTTGCTTCATTCACTTTGTGAGAAGATGATTTTCCTTTTTTAAATTCAGCTCGTGCTTTTATAATATCGTTTAGAATTCTCAGATGTTGTTGAGTGAACTTCCCTGTTTTAACTAACTCTTTTTCAAAATCTTTTATTATTTTATCCTGAGATTTTTTCCCGAGGATTGTTTTTAGTAAATCAAAAACATCTTTGTAAATTTGTTCTATTGTTTTTTCCTGAGATTTTTTCTCAATTTGCTCTCTTAGCTCTTTTAACCTTTTTAGATAATCTTCAGATTCTTGTATTAACTTGTCTATCTCTTTCCCGCTTATTTTTTTAAGTTTCTCATGTTCATACTCCTTGAATAACCTCACAACTTTTTCTAAAATATTAATATATTTTTTTTCCAGCATTTTTTCTTTTTCAACAAATATTTTTTGCATTAAAATAGGAGTTTCTTTGTGTGTTGGAGGAGGATTTCCGTGTAACATTATTAATGCTTGAGATGGAGTCAAAATCCCATAATACATATCAATCATTGCATCTATAAGTCTCCTATCTACCATCTCTTTTGTTTTTTCAGCAGTTCTCATAAACATATCAATTGCTTCTGGAGATGGTTTTAATTTTCCCATTTTCAGTAGAGCTTTCCAAGGCATAAAAGTTCCTCTATCATAAATTGGAATCCCATCTCTAATAAATGTAAAAATAACTGGATGAGCATCTTTCACACTCTCCCAAAAATCAGTTAAAAGATATGTCTGAATATGAAGAGTATTTTTCACTCCTGCAAGAGCTGTAGCTTCTTGAAGGTGAACTCCTGCAATAATTCCTCTTAATCTCTCCTTTAATTCAAGCCTAGGCATTCTTTTTACATCAGTATCATTAATGATTACAAATACATCTACATCACTCTCTTTAGTTGCCTCTCCTCTTAAAAAGCTTCCCGCAATAACATAACTCACAACATATTTTTCAAATTTTTGCAATACTAATGATTTATGAATTTCACAAATTCTTAATGCTCCTAAAAATCCTTTATCATACAGTGGAAAAGACATAGCAACTCCGCTCACTAAATCAAATTTGCCGTCTATGCAATTCTCCCAGATATCAACAGGTGTTTTAATCTGAAGCCATATTTTTTGTTTATTAATAGAATCCATTTGTTTAACAAGCTCTGCCTTTATTTTTGGAATCTCTTTGAATTTTTCCTCAGGGATTAAAACATATAACTGGATATATTTTTCAGTTTCTTTTGGAATCTCTTCTTCATCAACGAATTTTTTAATAATTTGCGGAGGAAGAATGCTTATTGAAAGAGTGAAAGGATATTTTTTAGTGATAAATGATTTTAATTTTTCAAGATCTTTTCTTGTTTTATCCATCTCTTTCTGAATTTTTTCAGTATTTTCAGGAATTATTTTATTTTTATCAGAATATTTTTGATCTAAATTCATTCCAGGAATGTTTTGATTCGCGGGATTCATACTGAAAAACATGTATTAACACTTATAAATGTTACTACTCTAAATTTAAATAAATCAGACTAAAATCTTTATGGTTGTGATTTACCTCCAGAAGATAAAAAAGAAATTAATTTTCTTCCTCTAATTCATCAATTTCCCCTTCAAAGTATTCTTCAGGATATTTTTTGAAATTGTTCTTTCTATAAGAATCCATAAATGAATCGCTCATAATGGCTCCATCTTCCATAAGATCTATAGGTTTTCCTATTATATAAATGTAAGGTTAAGATTGTTACATAAACAAGGGGTGAACTTTACATATCTTCCCTTACAGGTTTGTTTTCAATAAACTCAGAAGGCGATCCAACTTTCTTAAAATAATTAACCATTGACATGCGGGCAAATCTTTCAGTTGAATAAGGAATTTCATGTGCCTTTTTCGAAAATTATTAAATCTATGATAGAGTTTAACAAATTCCCAAGCAAAAATTTAAAAACCATTTTTCCTTAAACTTGCTATGGCAATTAAATAGTCTGTTTTGCTTTCGGATTATGTAAAGCAAGACGCTGGTTACCAGTTTCGGCTTTAAATGTCACAAGAGGTGTGCATGGTCTTTCTCGTTCATATTTATAAAAATTATGTCGCATGTATGAAAAATGTCAAATAAAGAAGAAAAAACTCAGGAAAGAAGAAAGAAAAACCCAATAATTAATGTTTTGAAAACAGAATGGGAGTTTTTAGGTAGCCGGAGGAAGCTATTTTTATTCTATATGTTCTTGTTTTTCATTGCAGGAACAGCTGGTTTAATGACTACCTTAGTTATAGGATGGATATTTAACTCGATTCAGCAGACAATGACTTCTGATTCTGAATTAAGGAAATTAATTTTTATGATTTTCCTACTCTTAGCCATAAAAATTATTTTCTGGATGTTTCATGGAACTGCAAGAATTCTTGAGTCATTAACAGGATTTCATGTTCATAAGAATTATACAAATAATAAAATGTATAAGATTTTAGAGCTTCCAGTCAAATGGCACAAGGACAATCATTCAGGAGACACCATTGATAAAGTAAACAGGGGGAGAGGTGCAGTCGAAAATTTTTCGTCATATTATACTTTTGAATTAATGTATCTCCTTTTGAACATCTTTGGTTCATTAATCATCTTGTTTTTTGTAGATCTTAAAATCGGCATATTCGCATTAACATTCTCTTCATTCATCTTAGTTGGAGTTATGACAGTTGATAAAAAACTGAGAAAATATTATCTTCAGTTGAATAAATTCAGCAATAAGCTTTCTGCATCAATATTTGATTATTTAAGCAATATAATCACCGTTATTACTCTTCGTCTTAGAAAGACTGTATCTAAAGAGATTGATTCAAGATTAATAGTAAGTTATGATACCTACAAAAAAGAAACAATAATCAACGAGTTCAAGTGGGCATTTGGAAGCATTGCAATAACCTTGATGACTGTGCTTGTTTTGATTTATCAAGCTTATACAAATTATCACGCCACAGGGATTATTCTAATTGGAACTCTGTACATTTTGTATGGCTATTTAAGAACAGTCGGAGACGCATTCTTTGAATTTGGGAGATTCTACGGGAAACTTGTTAAACTTAATGCAAGAATTGAAGGAGCTTATTCAATTGATGATGCATTTGAAAAAGTTAGAGGAAGGGTGAATGGAAAACTTCCATATAACTGGAAAGAAATTGAAATAAAAAATATGAACTTTACTTATGATGAAGAATGGAAAAGGAATCATCTTGAAAATTTAAATATGAAATTTAGAAGAGGACAAAAGATTGCATTAGTTGGAGAAAGTGGTTCTGGAAAAAGCACGGTTCTTGCAATAATGAGGGGTTTATACCCTCCTCAAGGCGGAGAGATTTATTGTGATGGAGAAAAAGTCAGAAATGGATTTATGAAATTAAAACAACATATAACCCTAATTCCGCAGGATCCTGAGATTTTTAACAACACTATAAAGTATAACATAACAATGGACCTACCAACGAGAAAAGATGATTTAAACAAATTTATTGAAATGGCTCAATTTAAAAAAGTTGTAGCAAGGTTAGAAAAAGGGTTGGATACAAACGTTCTGGAGAAAGGAGTCTCATTAAGTGGGGGAGAAAAGCAAAGACTTGCATTAGTAAGAGGGTTACTAGCAGCAAAAAACAGCGATATTGTTTTATTAGATGAACCAACAAGCAGCGTTGATAGTTTAAATGAGATGAAAATCCACGAAAACATATTTAGAAATTTCAAAAACAAAACAGTAATTTCTTCAATTCATAGATTGCACTTATTAAATAAATTTGATTACATTTATTTGTTTGATAGAGGGAAGATAATTGCAGAAGGAACTTTAGCCGAATTAAGAAAGAACTATCGGTTTAAGTATCTAATGAAAAAATACGGATTGAGGAAAGAGGTTGAATAAAAAAAGAAATAGCTTATTTGAGAAATAGATAAGCTTAAAAAATAACTTTTATAAACTAATCATTATTTTAATCAACAAATGGTTCCGTGGTCTACATTGGCTACACTTAGACAATGTTTAAATTGTCAAATAGTTTGTGTTGACCACGCTTGGACAATGCCTTAATGGTCCCGTGGTCTAGGGGTTATGACAACTCGTTTACACCGAGTAGATCGCAGGTTCGATTCCTGCCGGGACCATTTTTTTAAAATCAGTCTTATAGAGTATCCAAATCTTTTAAAACAATAAAATTAATTTTTCTACATGGTTCATTTATATGGGGTAGTTCATGGTGGTGATTAGAGGAGTTGGACAACCATTTTATGCAACTCGTGAACAAACAAGATTTTATAGATTTAGGGATGCGATGGAATTCATTTGCACTAGAACATGAAGAAGAGCTTAAATCATTAGGTAAAAAGTTATTTGAGAATGAACCTATTTCCACTCCTCAACTCTTTTAAAACAAATATTTTTTTAAACACCTATTTCTAATTAGTTATAATGTTTGTATCTGAATCTAGCAGAGGCAAATAAAGATTCAGTTATCAGCGATGAGAGGGAAAATCGAAAAAAACCGTAGGTTGTTTTCAGCGTGAGTAGTATAGTGGTTAGTATCGAACGTTGCCACGAAGTTTATTTTAAACTGCGTTTAAGAACTTGTTCGCAAAAACGTTCTGACCCGGGTTCGAATCCCGGCTCGCGCATTTCAATAAAAAATATAAACCATCTTCTCTTTTATTTCTTATGGATCTTTTTGGCTTGATTAAAAACAATGCAGAAAGAGCAAGAACGTCTTTTTCATCTATTCTTAAAATTGTCGTTCTTCTCGCAATAATCCACTCAATTTATTTCCATTTATGGAGAATTCTCTTTATAGATATTCTTTTATTGATATTAATATTCCTTCCATACATTCTTAGTAAAAAATATAAAATAGACCTTCCAACAGAAATAGAATTCATTCTACTCCTTTTTATATTAACATCATTTTTTCTCGGAGAGATAAGAGGATTAATCATTCAGATATTCTTTGGATTAGCAATTGGTTTTGTAGGGTTTACTATGATGCTTTTAGTTTATTCTACAAGTAAAATAAAAACAAATTACTTTCATGTAATTCTTTTTTCATTTAGTTTTTCTATTGCGCTTGGGTTATGTTCAGAGATGATGAAATATTATCTGAAAATATTCTTGGGAAATAGTGTAACAATCACAGATTACACATATGCTATGAAAAGTCTAACTCTTGTTGCAATTGGGGCAGCCATAGCCTCTTTTTTTGGGTACATTTATATGAAAGGACACAGAATAAAAGTTGTAAAAGAGTTAGTTAAAAAATTCAAAGGAAAAAATCCTAATTTTTTTATCTCTAGGACAGATTCTCCAGAAGAAGTTTTAAAGTTAATCCAAAAAGGAGAAAATGAAGATGTTGAATTCAAATCAACCTTAAGAACAAATCTTCACACCAAAGAAGTTGATAAAGAAGTAGAAAAATCCACTCTTAAAACAATAGTTGCTTTTCTAAACTCTAAAGGTGGGACACTTCTGATCGGAGTTTCAGATAAAGGAGAAATAACTGGAATTGAAAAAGATAATTTTCAGAGTAATGATAAATTCACACTTCATTTTACAAATTTAATCAAAGAAAGAATTGGAAACGAATCTTTTTCTTATCTTGATTCAGAAATTGTTTTAATTGAGGGAAAAACAATCATGAAAGTAGAATGCATTAAAAGTGGTGTGCCTTTATTTCTTAAATCTGGAAAAGAAGAGGAGTTTTACGCGAGAATTGGTCCAGGAAGTTCCAAATTAGGGGGAAGCAAGCTTATAGAGTACATCAAAAATAATTTCAAGAGAATTTGAAACTTTTTTAAACACTTCTTTCTTAAAATTTTAAAAGAAGATGATACACTATCCAATTTTAGGAGCATTAGCACTTGCAAGTGGAACTATTTTTCAAAAAATAGTTTTAAAAAGAAAACGAATAAATATTCAACTTTATCAAGTTCTAGAATTTTTTGCTATTTTACTGCTTATGCTTCCAATAGTGTATTTTTTCTGGAAGATTGATTATTCTCAAGTTTTTATTCTTAAGAACATTTTTATTTTTTCTCTAGTTATCGCCTTTTCGATTGTGGCAAATCTTTTTACATTTTATTCAATGAAATGGGAAAAAGTAAGTAACCTAGAACCTGCAAAAATCTTAGAACCTTTATTTGTAATTCTTCTTGCAATCTTTTTTAGTTATCTCATTGGACAAGAAATGTTTGAAAGAAATACTAAAATAATAATTCCTGCACTAATTGCTGGAATTGTGTTAGTCTTTTCCCATTTAAAAAAACACCATTTAAATTTTAATAAATATTTTATAGCAGCAGTTTTAGGAAGCTTTTTCTTTGCACTAGAGTTAGTAATCTCAAGACTTATTTTAAATATCTACTCTCCAATAACTTTTTATTTTTTAAGGTGTAGTTTTATATTTTTAATTAGTTGGGCTTTATTTCGACCAAAACTAATAAAACTAAACGCAAAAGTCAAGCTAGAAATCTTGGCAATTGGAGCTTGTTGGGTTTTTTATAGAGTAATCATTTACTATGGATATCTAAGCTTTGGAGTGATATTCACTACATTAATGATAATGATGGGTCCGGTCTTAATCTATATTTTTGCTTGGAAATTTTTAAAAGAAAAGCTTGAATGGAGAAATCTCGCAGCAGCACTAATCATTGTTGGTTGTGTGTTGTATGCTACTCTAGGGTAGATCCTTCTCTTTTTCCTGCTTGATAAAGAACAAACAATCTTGCTATTTTTGGAGAACGCCGAAGAAATTCGCAAGAAGGGCATCCCTCAGGGAAATCATAACAATGGGACTGATCATCAGTTTGGGGAGAATCAGTTAACTGACATCTCTCTATCAAATAAAAAAAGTTTCTTTTATCTATTAAAATTCCCATTTAATACTCTCCAGTAAATCGTTTAACTTTTTTTCCAATAGTTTTCTTCCATTCTCGCTTATATGTGGTTCTCCGCCTGTTCCACAAGTAAAGATATAATGTCCCTTAACAAGTCCAATTTCATGCCCAAAAAAACAAAGTAGCCCTTCTCTAGCAACAGTTATTGCACTTTCTTTTAAGTAACCTCTTAAAAAATCCAAATCTATAGGCTCTTTTGGATTAAGATACACTTTTCCTGCTTCTTTTAATTTCATCGTTAATACTCCCCGCTCATTCCAGGAGGAAATCCTCCAGCACTTCTCATTCCCCCGCTTTTTCCTCCAGAACTTGCAATTACATCATCTATTCTTAAAATCATTATTGCTACCTCGCTTGCAGAGCTTATTGCCTGACTTTTTATTTTATACGGTTCAATAATCCTCGCTTCTAAAACATTTTCAATTTTATTAGTAAATAAATTTAATCCAAAATTTCTTTCACCAGCATCATGCTTGAATTTTAATTCTGTTAAAACATCAATAGGATCTATTCCAGCATTTTCTGCAAGAGTAGCAGGAATAAATTCAAGGGCAGAAGCAAACTCTTCAACAGCTAATTGCTCTCTCCCACTTAGAGTCTGCCCAAAAATTCTTAATTGTCTTGCAATTTCAATTTCTATCGCCCCTCCCCCAGGAACAACTAATCCAGTTTTTAAAGAAGACACAACATCCCCAATACCATCTTTTATAGCTCTCTCAATTTCATCAATAACATGATCTGTTCCTCCATGGATTAGAATTGTTAAGGCTTTTGGATTCTGACATCCTTTAATATAAGTTAAAATATCTCCTCCTTGTTTTACTTCTTCAACTATTTGAGCATCGCCTAATTCAAAATGAGTAAGTTCGTTTAAATTACTAACAATTTTTCCTCCTGTTGCCTTGGATATTTTTTCTAGATCACTTTTAGCAACCCTTCTACATGCATAAATCCCCTCTTTTGATAAAAGATATTGTGCAAAATCATCAATACCTTTTTGGCAAAAAATAACATTTGCTCCAGAATTTACTACTTTTTCAACCATTTTTTTTATTGTTCTTTCTTCCTGATCAATAAAATTCTGCAATTGGTCTGGAGAAGAAATAGAAATTTTTGTATCTATTTCTGGATTTTTTAATTCTAACGGGAAGTCAATCAAAGCGATTCTCGCATCACTCACAATTAAAGGCATATCTGCTGAAACTTTCTCTTTATCTAAAACAATTCCTGAAATCAGTTCAGTATCTCTAATCCCCTCTCCTTTAGCTTTCTCTATTTTTATATCACTTAAATCAATTTTCCCTTTTGTCTGAATCTGTTTCACAGCACGTACAATAATTTCTGCAAACCGCTCTTTTGAATCTTCTGCTCCTTTTCCAGTCATAGCAGTCATTGCTATTTGTTTTAATATATTTTCATCTTCAGGAGATATTTTAAGAGAAATGTCCTTTAAAATTTCCTGGCATTTTTCAGCAGCAATCCGATACCCTTTAGTAATAATTGTAGGATGAATTTTTCGATCTAAAAGTTTCTCTGCATTTTCTAAAAGCTTTCCTGCGATCATTACTGCAGTAGTTGTTCCGTCGCCAACCTCATTTTCCTGTGTTCGTGCAATCTCCACCATCATTTTTGCAGCAGGATGTTCTATTTGCATCTCCTCTAAAATTGTGACTCCATCATTTGTAACAATAATATCATTAGTTGGAGAAACCAGCATTTTATCCATTCCCTTAGGACCAAGAGTTGTTTTTACTACTTCGGCCACCATTTTTGCAGCGAGAATATTATTTCTCTGAGCGTCTTTTCCCATAATTCTTTGAATATCTTCTGGCATTAAAATAACTGGTTTATCACTCATGAATCTAAATTAAAAATTCTTTATATAAACATTATTGTTCTAAAAAGTATAAATAGTTCTCTTCGTATTTATGACTTTCAAGTTACTTAAAAATAAAGTAAACTTTATAAGAGAAGTTTTTCTAAACATTGTATGGATAATATATTAGTTGCGGATGTCATGACTAAAAATCCAATCACCATAAAACCAGATACAAATTTGCTAGAGTGTGCAAAAAAAATGGTTAAAAAAAGGGTTGGAAGCTTGATTCTTATTGATAAAAAAAATCTTGTAGGATTTATTTCTCAAAGAGATATTTTGTGGGCACTGGTAAAAAAATCAAAAAAAGACCTTTCCACTATAAAAGCAAGAGATATCTCTCCTAGGAAAATAGTAACAATAACTCCTTTTACAAAGATGAAAGATGCCCTGCAAAAAATGAAAAAATTAAAATATGAACGGCTTCCAGTTGTTCATGAAAAAGAATTAGTTGGCATGATTACTGCTAAAGACATTCTTAGCTTTCATCCAGAATTTTACCCAGAATTAGAAGAATTTTCAAGAATAAGGGAAGAAGCAAAAAAATTAAAGAGGATAAAAGCAAGGAGAAATGATTTAAGAGAAATCTGTGAAGAGTGTGGAACTCCAGATATTCTTCAAAGATTCAATGGTATGTTAATCTGCGACTCTTGTAGAAATTCTATGTAAAATAAGGCCTTCCGAAGAATATTTAAATAAAGTTTTTATTCTATATAAAAAGATGGCAGAAAAAGATACATTATTTTCAAGCAAGATAAAGAATACCGGCATCTTCACATTTAAAGATTTTTATATTTTTTGTTACGGGTGGCTTGCAGATGAATTGGGTTTGGATATTTCTGAAGAAAAATATCAAGAAGGTTTAAGCGGGGATTCAAAAACAATAGAAGTTAAATGGGTTTGTGAAAGAAAAGTTACAGATTATTTCAAATTTCAAATTAAAGTTGAGTTTATTGTAAGAGGATTAACAAACGTAGAAATAATGAAAGAAAACCAAAAGATTAGCACAAATAAAGGAAGTGTTGAAGTAAAACTCAAAGGGATTTTAATTAAAGATTATCAGGGGAAATTTGAAAAAAATGCTCTTTCTAAGTTCTTACGAAGCATTTATGAAAAATGGGTGATTACTTCAAGAATTGACCAACTTGAAGAAAAATTAATAAGAGATTGTGATGAATTTCTCTCTCAGGCAAAAGCATATCTTGATCTTGAAGGTAAAAGATAAATTTTTCTCTATAATTGGTAAATAATACAGTTACAACAGAAATCTTTATATAGAAATTCCTTTTATATTGAATATGAAAAAAATGCTTATATTTTTATTAGGAATTTTAATGATATTTCCTTTAATTTCTGCGTTAAATATAGAAGTTGAAAAAAAAAGTTCTAACGAAGTATTAATTTCTGGAGTAGATAAACCAGTTACATTTGATTTAGAAATAACAAATTACGGGCCTGCAGAAAGTTTAGAATTTTATAATTTAATTGGATTCAAAATGTTCCCGATTGGAAGAGTTCCAATCTCAACTGGAGAGAAAAAAGAAGTGCAAGTAAAAATCTCTCCAATAGGAGAATTTGATTATAAAGGTTATTATACTTTTAATTATTTTATAAGAGGCTTAGATTCCACTCAGGTCGGAGAAAGATTAACTTTTAAAATAGTCAAGTTAGAAGATGCATTTGAAATTGGAGCAAATGAATTTGATCCTGAATCAAATTCAGTAGAAATTTATATTCATAATAAAGAAAATTTTGATTTTGGAGAGATTAACGTGAAATTTTCATCCTCTTTTTTTAATATTGAAGAAATCTTTTCTATTGGACCTCATGAAAAAAAAGAATTTACTATTAATTTAAATAAAGAAGATTTTAATAAATTAATCGCAGGATTTTATACTATAGAAGCTGAAATTACTGCGCAAGAACAAACAGCAAAAGTTCAAGGAACAATTAAATTTGTTGAAAAAAACATAGTCACAACAACAAAAAGAGATTACGGATTTGTGATTATCACAAAAAGCATAGAAAAAACAAATGAAGGTAACATTATTACAGATACAGAAACAACTCTTAAAAAAAATATTATCTCAAGATTATTTACAAATTTTAATCCTCAACCAGATTATGTAGAGAGAAGAGGATTAACTGTTGACTATACCTGGGAAAAAAGCATAAAACCAGGAGAAACATTTAAAATTGCAGTAAAAACTAATTGGTTATTCCCATTATTAATTATCTTTTTTATAATCGCAATAGTTGTTCTTGCAAAGCAGTATTCAAAAACAGATCTAGTTTTAAAGAAAAAAGTCTCGTTTGTAAGAGCAAAAGGAGGAGAATTTGCTTTAAAAGTGTCTATTTTAGTAAATGCCAAAAAACATGTAGAAAGAGTGAGTGTTACAGATAGATTACCTCCTTTAGTAAAAATTCATGAAAAATTTGGAGCAGAAAAACCAGTGAGAATTAATGAAAAAACCAGAAGAATTGAATGGAATCTTGAAAGATTAGAAGCAGGAGAAACCAGAATTCTTTCATATGTAATTTATTCTAAAATCGGGGTTGTTGGAAAATTTGCACTGCCTTCTGCAATAGCAATATTTGAAAAAGATGGAGAAATCTCAGAATCAGAATCAAATCGTGCTTTTTTTATAGCTGAACAAAGAGACAAGGAAATCGAGGAATAAGAACTTTTAAAAATAATCTAGTCCTACTAAAATTATCCCTGCGTAGCTCTTTCCTGAACTTGAGAAGGAAACGAGTGAAGAGGGAAGTTAAACCCTGCGTAGCTCAGTGGTTAGAGCGCTTGGCTGTAGACGACGATTCCTCTCTTAAGGGCAATCTTAAGGGAAGGTTAGGCGAAGGAAACCGTGGGTGTCCTCGCGATCTAAGGTGGATATTCCATACGGAAATTAAATGAAACCCCAAAAGTCAAGAAGAATCTCAGCAGACCCCGAGAGATCCCCGGTTCAAATCCGGGCGCGGGGATTTTTTTTAGAAAATAAAAAAATTAAAAAAGGTTTAAAATAAAATTTAAAATATTGCTAAGATAGCTCATTATTTTTAATAAATTATAATATTTTCTTTTCATTTGATATTAATCAATAATTAATATTTATAAACAAAAGCGAACAGAATTGATATCAATTTTAATATCAACATCTCAACCCCAGCAATCCTTAAATATTCTAAACACTTTTTTTAGTCATGGAAAAAAGAGATCAAAAAATCCTTGAGATTTTTTTAGGATTAATCCTAATTATCATGTTAATTATTATGATTCTTTTATTTACAAGTTCTGCTTCAACAGGAAAAACAATTTCTACTGTCACAAACTCTTACAATACTTATAATTATTATCAAAGACCCTCTACTCAATTTTATTTTCAAAAAGATTGCAACACTATGGAAAAACAAATTAAAAAACCCTTAGAATATTCCTCAAGAAAAGAAATTCAAATAAGCAAAGGCGTTTTTGGAAATGAAATAAAATCCTATGTAGTTTATGTAAAAAATAAAGAAGATGTAGGAGGATATTTTACAGTAAGATTTTATTTTTATGATTATTACGAAGGAAAACGTTCTCAATTAACAACAAAATATATCCAACCAAATGAAGAAGAGGCATTTGTTTTTAAAACAATTAAAAAAGAACCTTATGGATATAATCAATGGACTTACGAAGTTTTCTCAAACTCAAATGTTTTAGTTAAAACATATGCAAATGAATGCAATTGATATGACATAGAAATATTTAAAAACTAATTATCTCTTACAAAAGCAACAAAAAACGAGGTAAAAATGGACGAAGATTCAATGGAACTTCTTGATGATGAAGCTTTTCTTGATGATTTAGATTTAGATGACTTCTAACATTCTCTTTAACTTTTTTATTCTTTTATTTTTAATTCAGCAATATTATTTTCTTTATCTAATTCAGAAAAATCAGAACTTATAATAAACTTTAAATTATTTGAGTTTAATTGACTCACCCAGATGTTTGATAAAGAAATTGCTCTACCATATCCTATTTCAAGTGAATCAAAATCAATACTTTTAATCAAATTATCATTAGCATAAATTTCTATTTCAGTTTCTTCAGAATTTTTAAGCCCATTATTTCTTATGCTTAAATTAACATCAAGGTATTTCCCCCTCATAATCGCAGAAGCGTTTTCAAATAAAAGATCTGGATAAGAAGGAATTTTATAAATTTCATTAATAAAATAAATCATATCTTCCCCAATTGTTTGACCACAACTACTAATATTATACATAATATTTTGTTTATTCAATGAATGGTCAAATCCTAAAACATGTAATAGTTCGTGTATTGCAATATTTGGACTTTGACAAGAAGAATCCCGTATAAGCAAAATCTGTCCGTGAAGAATCACATTAAAATTATTTGTTTTAGTTATATTTGTCGGACCTCCCTCCCCTGCAATAAATAAACCTTCTTCAATCTTATTTTTACTCTCGCAATTAATAGAAATCTCTTCATTATTTATTACAGGATAAAAATCAAGAAGAGTTCTGTTCGCAATGATTTCTAATCCCTGTTCCATATCTCGTTTTTTCTGTAAAGTGCAATCATCACTAATTTTATAAGAAATCTCTGGATTAGGAAATCTCATATTTGAATAAAATTGCATATCTGTAATAGCTCCTAAACTAAAATTAGAATTTCTGGGTGTAATTTCAAAATCAACTAAATTATAAGGAATAAACCAATAAATAATTAACATTATAACTGAAAAAAAAATAAAAAACAAACTTAATATTAATTTCCACCCCATTTTAAAAAAATTGTAAAGATAATATATAAATCTGTTGATAAAACAAAATTAATATGTTCCAAAAACTATCTAAAACTCTTGCTAATTTTTTCTCCCCAAAAAGAAGGCAGGGGATTAGAAACAAACCCCTGGAAAAGATTTGAATAAATATGAGCAACCCCCTTAACATCTTTAAATTTTTCAAAACTTTCCTTGGTATTATCATAAATATTTTTAATAATCTTTCTCTCAAATTCTCTTTGAAGAAGAGATGATGGTTTTAAAACTAAAAAATCTGCTTGCCTAAGGATATTAATATCTAAATTAGAAGAATTTTGTGAGATAAACAAAATACTAAGATTTTTGTGTCTTGCTATTAAAATTAAATCACTCAATAATTTATTAGCACTGCTCATAGCTTTTCTAGAACTAAACAAAATTCCTCCTTCATCAATTAAAACAAACGAATTATTTCCAAGTTCATTAATATCTTTTACAACCTTTATCCAATAAGGCATTTCTTCTTCATCAAATCCAATAGCATAGCACTTTTTCTTATGCTTTGCGTGAATATTTTCTAGAAATTTAATTCCAAAAGCAGTTTTCCCTGTTCCTCTTGCTCCAAGGATAACTCCTATTTTACTATCAGATAATCCAATTTCTTTTTCCCATTTATTATAATCTCCTTTCTCAACCAAAAGAAGGTCTAACGGAACATAGACAGGAATCATTGATTTTTTCTTTTTATTAACCCTACTCTTTTTTATTTTTTTATCAGTATACTTCCCTAAAGAATAAAGTCCTTTTGTTGCATAATAAGGAGTTTTTGCTAAGAACCATAACCCCTTCCCAACATTTTTCAAAACATTTGACTCTTTTTTCTTTTTAGGCATAAGAATTATAAGAAATAAATGATTTTAAGTATTGCTATTTCTTGACATCGCTTATAATTAATCCATCTTTTAACCTTATTATTCGGGAGACATATTTTGTATGCCATGGCTCATGAGTTACCATTACAATTGTCTGCCCAAATTTCTTATTCAAACTCTTAAAAACCTCTAATACCTGCTCTGAAGTATGAGTATCTAAATTTGCACAAGGCTCATCTGCAAACAAAATTCTTGGTTTTTTTGCTATTGCTCGTGCAACAGCAACTCTCTGTTTTTCTCCTCCTGAAAGCTGGTCTGGAATCCTGTTTAACTTGTCTCCTAATCCAACCTTCTCTAGTGCTGCTTTTGCTGTGCGAAGAGATTCTTTTTTTGATTTTCCTTCCATCAGAGATAAAAGATAAACATTTTCAGCAGCATTCATTTCATTAATAAGAGCATAATCCTGAAAAACATACCCTAACTGAGTTAATCTGTAATAATTTCTTTCTTCTTCTGGTAGATTTACAATATCCAAATTATTAATTGTGTACTCTCCGTTTGTAGGTTTATCAAGCAGCCCAAGAATTCGTAGCATGGTAGTTTTCCCACTTCCACTCGCGCCCATAATTGCAATAAACTCTCCTTTTTTTACTTCAAACGAAACTCCATTAAGAGCTTTTACTATTACCTCTCCTGTTTTATAATATCTTTTTAAATTTTTTATCTTAATCATTGATTCTTTTTTCATTTTATCTTCCCCATATAGCTTTTAAAATATCTTGTCTTGCGACAAACCACGCAGGGATAAATCCTGCAACAATAGCCATAATAATCATTGTGACAGCACTCTGTATTAACATTCCAGCATCAATTTGAGGAACTATTTTCATTGTTTCGTAAAATACAATTGGATGCATTTGCAAATAAAATACAATTGCTAAGAATAATATAAACCCAAATATTATTCCCAGACTTACATAAAATAAACTAATAAAAACATAGGAAATCATAATTGAAAGAGGACTTATTCCCACAGCCTTTAAAATTCCAATTTCTCTTTTTCTATTCAATGTATTAATATAAATAATAATAAAAATCAATGCAGCTCCGACAATCAGGCTAATTATTTTTGACATAATGTTTAAGCTTCCCATACTCTGTAATGCTTGTTTTATTAGTACCTCTGCTTTTTCTTGCCAAGTAAAAACATCAACTTTTATTCCTACATCAATAATCTTTTCTTTAATCTCGCTCTCTTCTTCCCCATTTTCTATCTTTACTATTATGCTTGAAGCTTTACTCCCTTCTAATCCAAGGACAGACTCAAGTTCCTTGTAATGAACTAAAGCGCTTAAATCAGTAAGTTCAAAACCTCCGGAGTGGATTCCCTTAATTTTATATGTTTTTTCAACGCCATTACTATAAGTCACATTAATAAGCGAGCCCACTTTAACTTCTCCAAGATTATCATAAATTTCAGACCCTGTTCCTGTTCCAGCAATTATTGCGCCAATTACAATTTCATCTCTTGAAAGTTCTCCTAAAAATTCTCCTTCTTTGACAATATAAGGATATAAAGAAACATATTCTTCATCACTTGGAACAAGCCCATAAATATTTGCTCCCACGACTTTTTTTTTGTAACTCAAAGACGCTCCTGCTTCTAATCGTTTTGCTGCGGCAGTAACACCATTAACACTTCTAATTTTGCTTAGAACATTATCTGCGTCATCAATATAATAATTATCTTCTGTTGGCTCAATCACAATATTTCCATAACTATAATCTTGAACAAATCCAACAAAAAGAGCCATCATTCCGTTAATTAAAGAAGGTAAAAATACAAGATTCATAAAAATCAAAGAAAGAACAAACACAATGAAAACTATTGTTTTCTTATTCCCTCTCTTTATAGAACTTGAAGCACTAACAAATCCAACTTTAACATCTTTAAACATCTTAAGATCATTTTCTCTTTAATTTATTTTTCCCATTACCATTCCCTTTCAAAAGTTGTTGTATTACTCTATCTTTTTCTTTTTTTGTCTTAAAAGAATAAAAAACAAATACTCCAATAATTATTATAATAATTATTCCAAAAAGAATTACAAAAAGATTGGTCTTTTTTTCTAAAACACTAAAGCTTATCATTGTTTTTACTTCATTCTTTCCAAAATCATCCTGATAACTTATTATAAGAGGAAATTCAAACTCTCCAGATTTATCTGCGATAAAAGTAATAACCGCTGGCCCATCTTCATCTGAATCAAGAGAACCAATAAAAGATTGTTTTAAACCTTGAAAAGGATGATCAATATAAACACTTACTGATTTTGCTGTGCCCTCTCCAGTATTTTCTATCCTAAGTGTTAAATCGACAAGATCTCCTTCATACGGAAGAACTGGTTTTGTTTTTACTGAAGCCACGCTTAATTCTGCCTCGCTTCCAATCACATCAATAGTAATCGAATAATCTTTGTCTATAGAGAGATTATATCCTCCATAAGAGAGTCTTGTTTTCAGAACATACTCTCCAGAAATTGCATCATCACTCACCTTTACATGGTAAACCAGAAATCTTTCACTATTTGCATATCGAATTTGAGGAATGTGCGTTATTAATGGTTCTTTTATTATAAGCTTTTCAGGAGGATTAATAATCTCATAATAAATCTCTGTAGGAAGTTTCTCTCCGCAATTTTCTATATGAATTCCGATAGTAAATTCTTCTCCAATCTCAATTGAACTTGGACTAATATCACTCACTTCTGCTACTAAACAATATCCCTCCTCTAAAGCCAAGATTGATGGAATCATAGCTAAAAGCAACAGGCAAATAATTATTTTTTTCATCTTAACCTCTTTTAATATATAGAAATATATATCATTTATAAATTATTTGATAAATAAATTTCAATGTCTCTGTAGTTTCCGGGTCTGTAAATAGATCAATATCCAAACTAATACAAAAATAACTCCTTCAATTAAAAAATCTCCTTTCATATCTCCAAGCCCTTTAAATAAAATTGGAAGAACAAGACTTCTAATTAGTAAAATAATAAACAAAACTATTACATAAAAAGAATGTCTAATGATAATATCTGTTCTGATTAAAAAAACATACAAAAAAGTTACAATAAGGAAAATTCCAGAAAGATAATTTATTTGAAACATTGGTTTAATTAAAACTGCAAATAAAATAAGATTTATAAAAATTTTATAAAAATTTCTAAAAGATTTAAAGATTTTTTTGAGGTTTCTAATTATTTTTTTGTATAATCTCATATATTAAATTAATTAAAAAGCATTTAAAAAATTTAACTTAAATCAAATAAGCCTTTTGAATAATCACATCATCTAAAGGTCTATCTTGCGTATTTTTAGGAACTTTCGCAATTTTATCAACAACTTCCATTCCTTCAACAACCTTTCCAAAAACAGGATGTTTTCCATCTAAAAAATTATTATCAACTAAATTTATAAAAAATTGACTTCCTCCTGTATTTGGACCTGCATTTGCCATTGAAAGAGTTCCTCGATTATTTTTATCTAAATCTGTCTGCGTAAATTCATCTTTTATAGTATAACCTGGACCGCCCATCCCTGTTCCAGTAGGATCTCCTCCCTGAATCATAAAACCATCAATAACTCTATGGAAAATCACTCCATCATAAAAACCTTCTGAAACAAGCTTTTTAAAATTCCCCGCAGTAATTGGCATCTCTTTTTCATACAATTCAATTACAATATTTCCCTGCGTTGTTTCTAATTTTACTTTTGGATTATTCTCTGCACTCATTTTAACTATTCCATAACCTATAATCAACAAAATAACTGCTATTATAAAGATTATTATTTTCTTGTTCATATAAAAAATAATCACCTCTGATTTATAAAATTAATTAAAAAAATAAAAATAAAAAATGAAGATTTATGCTTCTTCTTCTGTTGCTAAAAAAGCCCACCAGGATTTTTTAACTTTTAATACTTCCCCGTTCTCTGCACTTACTTGTGCTTCAACTTGCAGGTTTCCTTCAAAAAGTCCTAAAATCTTTGCTTTTTTCTGAGTTTTTACTTCATAAGCAAGTTTTGCGCTACTTCCTGAACCTACTTCTTTAAGTTCAATTGAACATCCGCTTTCTTGTGAACAAGCGTGTACTTTCAATCTTTCTATAGCTTTTTCTGAAGCAACATTCGGCATTACTTTAACTTCTTTTTCATTTCCGTTAGAAAGTTTTACATAAAGCTTTGTTTTTTCCTGTACTTTCTCTTGAATCATTTGGCATTCACATTCTGCAGAAACACCGCCACTCTCAACTTTTACACGATTGTTTGTCTGAGTTTGTAGTTTAATCATCTGTCCATTTTCCCCTACATACTCTCCAGTTTGCGCTGTTGTTTTCTGACTTGTAGCTGTCTGTTGTGAATCTTGTCCTGCATCAACTTGCTGAGACTCATTAGCTGCTAAAACAAATCCTGTAAGTAGTACAAAAGTACAAAGTATTGTAGTCAAAAGGTATTTTTCCATCTTAACCTCCTTACAACTGATATTTACAAATTTAATTACAATTTCATATTTTTTTCTCTTTAATAAGTTTACTATTCTATAATTATATAAAAAATAACACATTTTACTCCTTAAACAAAGAAGTATATTCTTGGAAATATATTTTGTGAAATATATATTAAAATAGATAATTTGCAAAATCGCTCTATAATTATTTGTACCCATAGCTTTAAAAACCTACTTCATTAAGAGGGTATATTATTAATGTGGTAAGTCTTGAGCATAAGTCTCAAAAGACTTGTTGTTCAAGAAGATATTTCTTGAGAATATATTATTAATGGAAAAATAAAATGAATAAATTTGAAATACTTGGGCTTAGCCCTGAAGTTGTTTCTGTTTTATCTAACTTAAGGATAACAGAACCAACTGAAATACAAGAGAAAACAATCCCCTTAGTGTTAGCTGGAAGAGATGTGATTGGAGGATCTGCAACAGGTTCTGGAAAGACTTTAGCATTTGCCTCACCACTCATAGAAAATTTAAATCCAGGAGGTTTTGTTCAGGCACTTATCCTCACTCCAACGCGAGAACTAGCAGAACAAGTAGCTTATTCAATCAAGAAATTTGCAAAGAACAAGCCTCTAAACATCCTAGCAGTTTATGGAGGAGTAGATATCCAAAAACAAATAAGAAAACTAGGACAAACCGATATCTTAGTGGGAACTCCTGGAAGAGTACTAGACCATTTAAGAAGAAAAACTCTAAAACCTCATAAAATTAATTTTCTTGTTTTAGATGAGGTAGATAGAATGTTTGACATGGGCTTTCAAAAAGATGTAGAGTCGATTATCAAAGAATGCCCAAAAAATCGCCAGACCATGCTTTTTTCTGCAACAGTCTCCTCAGATATTGGTTATCTTGCGCAAAAACATACTAGAAATGCAAAAGAAATTTCTATTAAATCACCTGTAGATCCAAAAAAATTAAAGCAGGTGTATTATAATGTAGATACAAACAAAAAATTTTCTCTTTTAGTACATCTTTTAAAAAAAGAGGGGTCACGACTTGCAATGGTATTTTGTTCAACAAGAAGAAATGCAGATTTTGTTGCGAGAAATTTGTGGAATAAAGGAATAAAGGCAGGAGCAATCCATGGAGGACTTATTCAATCAAAAAGGACAAAAATAATTAATGATTTCCAAGAAAATAAAATAAGAGTTTTAGTATGCACAGATGTTGCAGCAAGAGGTCTTGATATAAAAGGTGTGAGCCATGTATATAATTATGATATCCCAAAAGAAACTAAAGATTACATTCATCGAATTGGTAGAACTGCCAGAGCAGGAAAAGAAGGCACTGCAATAAATATTCTTGCAAGTAGAGACTATGAAAATTTTAGAAATATTGTAAATCGTGAAGAAGTAATTATAACTCCACTCGAACTTCCAAAATTTCAAAGAGTAATGATTCAGGAAGATTTTTCAAAAAAAAGGGAGTTCAGAAAAAATTACTCTCATATAAACGAAAATAAACCTAGAGGAAACATTCGTCAAAGACCAGCATCGAATGGAAGAAGAAAACCAAAAAACTCAAATAGATTTGAGTCAAAAACAAGAAATTTTAGTTCTAATCAAAAAAAGTTCAGAAGAAGATATTAATTTCTTCTAAAAAGTTATTTAAATTAAATAAGAGTTAAAGTCATATGGCCTATAGATATCATACTCAAAAATCAACGCCTCTAACAGAAGAAGAAATCAAAGAGAAATATAAAGAGATCCAAGAGGAACTTAAAGAAGTTCTAGAATGGAAAAAAGAAGAAGAAGCAAAGTTAAAGGATGCAAATTCTTCTCCTCAGAAAAAAGGGGCTGCGAAAAGAGCATTAAAAAAAGTCGAGAGACGAATCAACACAGTTAAAGGGCAGATAATCTACTGGGAACTCCGAGTTAAAGGAGAGAGCCATTTTAAAGCAAGTATAGAAAAAAATGAATATTGGGCAAGTTGTAAAATAGGATAATTCTATAAAATTTGGTATAATTTTTATATTTCTCTTAGATATCCCCAATTATGTAACTTATCAGAATCCTCAAACCATCTCTCTCCAATATCATCTCTATAATACATATAAGGTATTTTAATCTGTTTTATTCTACTATATACCTGCTCTATTGTTTGTTTAACACTTTGGCCAGTTCCACAAACTATCAGAACAATTCCAGAAGTTCCTGTAACAATCCACTGATCATCAACCATTTTAACATCTTCTATGTGAACTCCCTCCACAGGTTTTTTAAAAAAGATGAGAGTATCCTTGGAACGAATATCAAAAGTTTTTTTATCATTAAACGGAAAGGGGGGCAAAACTATTCTCACTCCAATTTGAAACCCAGATTTAACTTTAAAATTAATATCCTCTTCATTTACTAATTTATAAAAAAATTCTCCAATAGGGGTTATCATCCCTTCTTGTTGAATACTAATAGTTGGATAGCCAAATCTAGCAGTAAATTCTAAAGGGTATATACCTAAAGAATTAACAATGCAATTCAAATCAATATACCCAACATAACCTTCAGTTGCTAATGTTCCTTCTAGCTTTTTTAGTGTTTGATTAAAAATTTTATTAGGTTTAGACCAAAACATTAATGTTCCCATCTCTCCTGTAGGAGGACCTAATTCCCCAGGGAATAATTTTTTATGCTCAAAATTTACATTAAGGGGAAAAATGAATTTTCTCCCATTAAAAAAAGCTCCGACAGCAACCTCTACCCCAGGGATTCTTTTTTGTAATTGAAAAACTTTAATCTTTTTTGACAAAGAGCGTTTATAATCTCCTAAAACCTGGATAATATCTCTCCCATCGTCTTCTTCACCAACAAACAATAAACCTTTTACGATTTGTGTTCCACTTGGTTTTATCACATATCTTGCAGGATTAAGTTTAACATATTCAATCGCCTCATCAAAATTAGTAAATTCTTTATAAGGAATTATATTAATACCATGTCTCCTTAATTCTTCTTGGCCAAAAGTTCTGTCGTCTTCTAATTTGTCTGTATAAGAAGTTCCTCCAATAACCAACTTTCCTTTTTTTCGCAATTCCTGAGCAATTGTTCCTTGTCCAGAAACATCATCAAAAATAATAAGATCTGCCCAATCAACTTCTAGTTTCCAATCATCTACTTTTTCAACAAAACCATTTGTTATTTCTTTTTCTTCAGGATTTTTAATATAATATTTAACATTATGCCCCTCTTTTTTTACTTGCCAGGCTATATCTCCAATTAATCCTTCTAATGAGATAAACAAAAAATTTTTTGGTTCCAATTTAATTAATTCATATTTGTAAATTATAAACTTCTATTGTTATATATGAGTAATAAGATTACTAGAAAAACTATTTTTTTAAAACTTTCCTAATATTTTGACTTTAAATTTTATTAAGAAACAAAAAAAGAAAATCCTTTTGACGCGAGAATTGAGACTAAAAGAGTGAATGTTAAATCTCCCAAAATTATAGGAAGATATAGTTTTTTCTTTGGATATTCTATAAACGCGAGAAAAACTAGGATAAAATCATTTGGAAGAGGGGTAAATCCCATATAAAGATAAGTAATTAAAGGGGCAATTTTTCCCACCCAATTTGTCTTTATTTTTTTAGAAAATTTATTTAGCTTTTTTTCCCATTTTCCTACAACTAACTCTCTTCCTTTTGATCCAATATATAAAATTACTAAATCTCCAATTGCAAGAGCTATTCCTGCTACAAACCCTAAATAAATTGGGTTTATCCCTCCTGCAGAAAGAGTAATCAACGTTGCAATAAAAGAAATCGAACTCCATGTTGAAAATCCCCCAAAAAAAGAGACTACAAAAGCAAGAAGATAGGAATTTCTAATTCCGAGATTATTTACTATCTCTTCTGGACCTAAAAAATAAAGAAAAAAACTAAGTGTTGCGAGAAAAAGAATTAAAATTAGAAAAAAAAGTATGTTTTTATAATATTTCCGGATCATATTAATTTATACATTAAAAGATATATAAAATTAACTTAAAAGACTCTATGCCGTTACTTTATTCTTAGGTTAATGTTAGGTTTTTGCCCTTCTTCACCAAAGAGGTTTATTTAAGCAAATATTTGATTTAGTTGAAAGAACTTTTTTGAGAAAATTATCTTTGCCTTCATGATAAATTCCGTCTCCACTTCCTTCGCTTTTTGGGCAATGAAATCTTTTACTAAGATTTTTCTCATCTTTAATTTTATGACAATAAAATCTTTTGCCCAACTCTTTCTTGGTCTTTAATCCAGCTTTTTTATAAAAAAGAGTATTTTTCTTACTACAAAATCCAAGACCAGTTTTTCCTCTTTTCCTTAAATAATCAATCATCCCTTGTATCAAACTTTTTCCATAACCTTTTTTTCTTACTAATGCAGTTATCCCTCCAATCCCAAAAATATTATAATTTTTAGAAAGATAATTTATCGTTAAAGGAAAAAGTTCTCCTAAAGCAACAATTTTTTTACCTTTTTTAAGTATAAAAAAAATATTCTTTTCAAAATTCGAAAGTGGCTTACTTTTAAAAGTTTTATACATAATTCTATTCCATTCGTTAATAAAACTTTTTGGTAACTCTTTACCCTTTTTAATTTCAATCACTAGATTTCTCATAACCTCAAAAAGAAAACAACATTAATAAAATTAATCCATCAATTCAACGCCCACTGAAAAATAGATTCGCCCACGCCGTTGTGAGTGAATATGTGTCGAAATAGAGGGTTGAGATTATTTAATCTTTATCTTAGAAATAAATTCTTTGTCTAATTTTAGTGTTTCTGAACATACTTTTTTAAGATGGTAGGAAATAGATTTTCTGTTTCCTATTGCAACATAAATAATCTTTCTTTTAAATCTCTCAATAACAGCACTGGTTGCTCCTGAAAAATCTCCATCATTTGAGATCAAATAAGCTTTATTATAAATCTCTGCTTGGGCGTCCAGAACAAGATCAAGTGCAAGATTCACATCTGTTGCTTTTTCAACATAATAAACTTCACCATCTCTCTTTCTCTTTTCTAATCTTCCAAAGATAATCTTTAATTTATCTATTTTCCTTAACTTTTCAAGGAATTTCTGCTGTTCTACATACATTTTTGGATTGCTTTCACCAACAGGCGAGATATAATAATTTATCTTGACCAAATTATCATCCTGAACTAGCTTTTTGCATAATTTTTCAATATTAATTTTACAATTAAAAGTATTTTTTGCAGAAAAATAAAGGTTGCTTCCATCAATATAAATAATAACTTTTTCTTTTTTAGAATCCATTTTATATAAAACATGGGGTTAGTTTCCTATCCCCATGGACTTAATTAATATATACAATGTTAGAATATTTATAAAGTTTATGTATTCAAAAAACACTCTATTAAAGGACAAACGCCCACGCTATTACCCTATCTTAAGATTAAAATGGGTTTTATTTTGGAAAAATTGCTAAATGTAAGGATATATAAGGGGTGAATGAGGGTATTTTTAATGATTAAAAATCAATTAAAGTCTCCTCTTCCAAAAAAAGCTTGTTTTGGAACAAAAGAATGGTCTAAGAATTCAGGTATTTGCAATGGATGTGCGTTGAAAAATGATTGTGGAAAAATTAAAGCAAAAAAAGGTCTATCTTAAGTTCTCCTAAAAAAAGACCTTAAAACCCGCATCGCAAGGCTAAAAATATTAATATTACACTACAGAAAATCTCAACAATCTTTCTGAAAATTTGAATTCTCCAACCCAAAGATAACTTCCATCATAAGCAAGAGAAGTAGACCAAAATAATTTACCTTCTTTTGTACTTGGGGTTCTACCTTTCTCTCCTAAAAATATATCAGCTTGCTCTCCTAAAATTGCATCTTCAATATCTGTCCATATATGAACTGTATTAAATCCAGTATCACCCACAAATAAATGTCTGTCATAAACTAAAACTCCTTGTGGAAGATTAAACATTCCAGTAAGAACATTTTGCTTTGCATTTGGGAACTCATTAATTCTGTATATTAAAATAGAACCCCCTTGCCCAAAAACAGAATTTACAACAAGATATTTCCCATCACTTGAAATTCTTGAAGGTCCTTCAGCATCCAAACTAAAAATTGGATTTGAGTTTTCATTAGGAATTCCTTCCCAAACATAAATCTTATTTGCTAAATTATCTGTCAAATAAAAATACTTATCATCCATGGCCACTCCTTGCAGATCCTGAAACTCAACATTTCCAATTTTATCTCTAAAAATCACATCAGGTAACTCCCCATTAAGTGGAAGATTATTCCAAATAAAAAGAGTTTTCTTCCCTGCTAAAGTTAAAATATTATTGTGAATAACATTATCCCAAGGAGCATCAGTAAGCGTGTAAACAAAATCTGGATTAGCCCCGCTTTCATCAGGCAAAGACTTCCAAACATATAATTTTCTATCAAAATCAGAGGAAACAAACAAACTATTTCCATTTGTTGCAGGAACAGGATTGCTAATTATAAATTCTGTTTCTAAAGTATTTGTGTAAATATCAGGGCTTCCAATTGAAAAGTCAGGTTTTTTTGAAACTGTTGGGAAAGTATTATACCCCACAACTTTATTTCCATTACAAAGAGAAATGTATAGTTTTCCATTAGTATAAACAATACTTGAACCATCTCCACTTTCTATTCCTCCAAAATCATATGTATCGCTACCTATTGAAAAATCTGCTTCATCAGTTTCATCTTCAGGAAAACCATCCCAGATATATAATTTATCACTAACAATTACAAACTTTCCATCTTCTGTAAATGTAGGACCCCACATTATTTCTCCCCCTTCTCTTTCATTCTGAGCATTGGGCATAAAAAAATCATACTGCTGGTTATCTTGTGTTGGAAATGTTTCCCAAAAAAAGTTTCCTTGTGAAGACCTAAAAGCATTATGGTCTCCTATTACTAAATTTGTGCCGTCGCTCCCAATTGTCCTTGGTGTACCAAAGTCGTCTAATTTTATTACTATATTTGGTTCCTGATTATTTTGTGTTGGAAAAGTATTCCAAATTAAAACTTGGGAAGAAGCTGTACTCGTAACCACTATTTTTTCCCCATCTGTCCAAACTGCCCAAGGCCAGGCAATATTCCCTTTTATACTCGGGTCATCTAAACCCTGAAGAACAATGTCTGCAGGTTCAGCATTAGTTGTTGGAAAATTATTCCAGATAAGAATCCGATGGTTGTAAGTATCTGCAACTAAAAGATGCTCTCCATCTGTTGCAACTGAAACAGGCCAGTTTAATTCATTTAAACCATCTCCAGGATTATTTGTGAAAAAATTCTCTTGCCCAAGAACAATATTCGGTTCTGTATTTCCTTCAGGAAGAGAGTTCCAAATAAGAATCCTATTATTATTTCTATCAGCAAGCATAAAGTGCTTCTCATCACTTGCAATACCTCCCTGATGGTTAAAAAGCAAAGGGCCACCAGCATTATTAAAATCAATACCTGAAAGAAGAAGGTCTGCGGATTGTTGATTTGAAAACCATCCTGTTGGTTTTGCTATTGTAGTTTTATAATTAGAATTTATTTTTTCTAAAGTTACTTCTTGTTGTCCAGAAGAGAAAGAATTATCTAAATCAAATTCATTATCTTCATAAATCCCTAAACAATCAGGTTTATAACATCCACTTTCAGGATGTTGTTTTTCAAATTCATCACATTTTCCATCGCACCCTCCTTTCTGAGAAGGAATATTATTTTCCTTTTTTGAATCAGAATTTAAAAAGTAAAAACCAGCAATTCCAAATATTAAAACTATTACAACAACTGTTCCAATAATCGCACTCTTTCTCATTCTAAACTTACTACTTTGATAACCTTGGTTTTATCTTTAATAAAAAACTTTAATCCTGAAGCTTGTTTTGGTATTTCAAAGAGATCATAAAATGGTTTTTCAAGATTTGGTTGAAAACCTCCAACCCGAGTATTTGTTGCAAGAAGAATATAGGTATTATCTTGGTTGTCTTTTAATTCTGAAACAAATTTGAAATTAAATGGCCCTGTGTTATGATATGTGGTTTTCCCTAAATTTGTTATTCCCCCATTCACACGAAGATAAAATCCAGAAGTAGTTATATTCTGTCCGTCATTAACAGTTACTTGGGTCTCTTTCGTAATATTATTTATTTTCATTGAGAACACTTCTTCTCCATAAGTTAAATTAAACGAATCTCCTAAATTATAATACTCATATTGTTGTTCTAGTTTAGGAGCATTAAGCCCACTAATTACTATAAGAGTGAAATAAACCACTGTGAATATAATTACTTTTAATGGTCTGCTAATTCTAAGATATTTTTTTGGAACAGCTGCAAAAATTCCAGGAATAAAAAAAAGAAGCCCTACCAATATCTGTCCTGCTTTAATTGTTACAACCGCTGAAAAAAGAGAGAATAATACTGCTAAACCAACAAATACCCAACAAGTTACATCCCAAACACCAATTTCTTTTAGGGGTTGTTTACTTTCTTTTTTCATTTTTCAATTTCTTTTCAGCCCACCAGCTATAAACTATTCCAATTACAATAAATATTGGAATTAAATAAAGATGGCTTTTGAATAATGTAAAGTTAAAGAAATAAACTGAAATTAACCATAAATCAAAAAGACCATAGAATATCACTAATGTGGTTAAAACTAATTCCTCTGCATACTGAATTTTCTCAATTTTCTTCTCTAAGAATGCTCCTACTTTCACAGCAACAAAAAATATTATTAAGAGTATAGGAACTCCTAAGATAGCATGTTGTATTCCTAAAAAATTAGCTATTGGCTTCCAAAAAAAACTCTGAAGTCCTCGACTATTTGAAAAAATCATATCTAATGAAGCGTCCAAGACAGCTAAAAATACTAAGATTATCCATGCCCAGAGCTTTGATAAAACAACTTTTGGTTGTTTAATTTCTTTTTTCATTTAAGTTTAATCAACTACTCCTGGTTCTCCAGGTCCCTCATCAACTCCTGCTACATCATTACTTCCTGTATCACCAGATAAATCTCCACTACTAACAACAGTGTTATCAACAACATTATTCCCATCACTTGTTACAACTCCTTGCTTATCTCCATCAACAACATTATTCCCGCTATCTCCTCCACCAGTTACAACCCCCTGCTTATCTCCTTGGATAACAACTCCTGAATCTCCTCCAGGACCTGTCCCAATAGCATAAGTTATATTTTTAATCTGATTCTTAATCTGACTCATTTCTTCTTTTATTTCCCAAGTTTTATTTTGCACTTGCATTTGTCCATCACTTTCATTAACATCGATTGTATTTTGTACAGAATCATTTGTAAATTTTCCTAAAATACCATTAATTTCATTTTCAATAATATAATTTATTAAACCCTCTTCGTTTTCAACCATAGTAATCTTGCCACATTTTTCTTCTAAAAAAACATCACCATCAAAACATTGAGGAATTGATTCTTGCATTGTTGGTGTTGACCCTTCTTTTCCACACTTATTTCTTGTTCCTATGAAATTCCCATATTCATCCCAATCCTCTTTTGTCTCTTTAAACTTATCATATTGTCTACATTCTGGTTTGTCGTTATAATTCCAACATTCTTCAGGAACACAATCTGAAGGCTTTTCTCCCCATAACATCTGCTCCTCTTTTGCTCTGAATAAATTCATCAAAAACTCTGGAACAAAACTTTCTGCTTTCGGAGCCTCCAAAGAGTTTAATTCATTGCAAGCACCTTCATCATCCTGATATTCACATTTTAACGCAAGAGAAACCATTTTTTCACATTTTGCCTTTTGTTCATCATCAAAGTTATTTTCACAATTGCAAGTTCCAGGGTCATCCATACAACTCCTAATTTCTAACATTAATTGAACAAACATTCTTTCTTGAAGGTCTTTTAAGTTCTCTAATTCTTTTTCAAGTCCAGGAATAGCAGTATCTGGATTACATTCTTCTTCCTTCAACATTAAAGTAAAATCTTCTTTTGCAAGTTCTGTACAGTACTCAAAAGTTTTTTCAGTAAGCACAGCTGTTAATTGTGTTTTTTCTTCTTCTAAAAGATAGTTTTCAAATTCGTCTGAAAGATTTTCTTCATCTTCTATTTTATTAACGATTTCATTAACATTGGTTTGAATTTCTTCTGAAGTTTCTAAAGAAACTTTTTCCTGCACAATATGGAGTCTTTCTCTTGCTCTTTCAAGATTTTTCTCTGCTTCATCATTATTTCCGTTATTTGTATTTACAATAGCAGAATTTACTTCTTTTTCCCGTATCTCTAATGCTAACCTAACTTCATTATCTCCTCCTGAAAAAGCTAATTTAACATTATCTATTAATCTGCTAAAACCAGAATATGTTTGAGTTTCTTCTTGAGCTAAAATTAAGGGCGAAGTTAAAAATATTCCAATTAAAAATAGAATGATCATCTCTTTTTTCATAAATCAAATAAGAAAATAGGCTATTTAAATTCTACGCTCACCTCCTTACTTCTCCTTAGGTTAATGTTAGGTTTTCAAATATTTTACACATTTATCTAAAAGAACATCAAAATCTTTTTTCTTTTTCCATTGTTTTTCAATAAAAATCCCAAGTTTTTTATGAGAAGGGTAACCAGGATCTTTTACTTTTAATAAATCTGAAAATTCTAAATTTAAAAGAACTGTCAGAGCCTCTTTAAGATCATGAAATTTTGTAGAAGAAAGATTTTTTCTTAATTTCTCTTCAAAATAAAAATGGAATTGCAAGTGCATTAATTCATGTGCAGAAGTCATTAGTGATTTATTAACACTCCAAAAAAGATTAGTCATAAACCAATTCTTTTTAGGATAATACGGACACCTCCCAATTGTAGTTATATAACTTGTAAATTTATTTGTGTAAATTTTATGCTTAGTTATTTTAGCAAGTCTCTTAAAGTATTCATCGTTAATTTTATTCCAAGAATTTTGTAGCTCCTTTAATTTTTTCTTATCTCTTTCTTCATCTTGAGCGTATCCTCTTTTCAACATCCCTAGTGTATTCTTCTTAACTTCGCTCCACTTTTTTCCCTTTAATTTTTTCAGAACTTCTGGTCTTAAGCATCTTGTAAAATCTTCTCCCCAACAAGAATCAGAATTAGCACAATTATAATAATTCCACGCATCTTTTTCTAGGTCAAACTTAAAAACTACTTTAGGCATATTTACATACAAAAAAACAACTTTTTATTTCTTTCTAGCTTTTATTGCTAAAAAGGACGGCCTCTTATTAGATCTTAAATAAACTTTTTTATTTAAATTTTCTGCTCTTTTTGGAGGGGTTGGCTCTAATAAATTTTCAACAACAAATCCCGCTTTATTCAACGAATTAAAAATTCCTTCAAAAGTGTGATGATATGCAATTAATTTAACCCCTCCTTCAGGGGTATAAATTGTAAATTTATATCTCTTATTATGAAAATATGGCTTTAAAATAATGTTCTTACTTGATTTCTTTCCATTAATTTTTAATCTTTCACTAACCTCCATAATTGGATGATGCATTGAAAAAACAAATAATCCCTCTTTTTTTAATATCCTTGAAATCTCTCTAAACAATCTAGTTAAATCCTTAACATAATGAACCATTAAGCTACTTGTTACAATATCAAATTCAGAATTTTTAAAGGGAGTTTTTTGAGCATCTCCCACATAAAATTTAACCTTAGGATTTTCTTTTTTTGCAATTTCAATTAGTTTTTCTGATAAATCTATTCCTTTAACTTTTTTTGCACCAAAAGACAATAGTTTTTTTGAGAAAACTCCTGACCCACAACCTAAATCAAGAACTTTTTTTCCTTTAACTTCGCCTTTCAAAAAAATAATTATTGCTGGCTTTTCAATATATTTATGCCAAATATTAAACTTTCTAGAAAGTCCTCGATGATAATTCCAAGCACATTTATTATAAGATTCTTTAATTATTTTTTTAGATTTCATTTCAACACCTCTTAGTCTTTAAGAATTAAACATATAAAAACATTTCCAGAGAGTTCGACGCCCACCAAAATCACAAAAGTCCTGAACGCCCACGCCGAGATGACTGGGGGAGTTGGAATAAAGAGGGGGTTCATGGGTGACCACAAATTACTTTTTCCTCTTTTTTGTGGACACCTCTTTAAGTGTCTTCTTATATTGTTTAATTAAAAAATTTAGTGTTGGTTTTAAATTATCTTTTTTTGAATACTCTTGCAGAGTTCGATAATATTCTGCCCTATCTTCAAGCATAATATTTATTGGAGGATAGTTATTTTTTATTAAGATATAATTTAATAATAATCTCCCAACTCTTCCATTCCCATCTTGGAATGGATGTATATGCTCAAATTGATTGTGTAATATTGAAGCTAAAACTAACGGTTTAAATTTCTCGTTATTTTCTTTATGCCAAACAATAAAATCTTCAAGATAATCCTTTAATTCCTCTTTTGGAACTCCTGCATGAAGCACATGCCCCAGTGAATTTCTAACAACAACATTTACTCTTCTAAACTTACCTGCGAAACTTTTTGAACCCTCAAAACACAATTTATGAAGTTTGAGCAATAATTTTAATGATAGATCTTCTTTAGTATTTCGGATATACCCTATTGCCTTTGCTACTCCTAAAGTTTCCATTTTCTCTGGGTTGTGAGTTTTTGGCCTCTCCTCTAAGATCTTTTTTACCTCTGCTTCTGTAACTGTAGAACCTTCTATAGCATTAGTGTTATAAACAAAATCTTCTGTAAAATTCTCCCATTCTCTCTTACTTAAATGAATAACTTTTATTTTTTTACTATAATTGTTTAAAATTTCAATCTGTCGCTTTGTTAAATAAAAGGAAAATATTTTTGCTCCCATTTCTTTTATAACCTCAAGAATTAATTTTTCAGCCTTCTTTCTTTTTTTCTCTAATTCCTCTTTTGATAAATTAATTCCAAGATATTTTCTTATTTTTTCAACTTTATCTTTTTCCCTATAAGAATGAGCTAAGTAATATTTTATGTCTTTTCCTGACGTCCTTTTTTCGATATGCATAGTATAATTAGGTGTCCACATTTTAAATATCTTTAGTTTTGTGGTCACCCAGGCCCACGCCATTCCTTTATCCTTAGGTTAATGTTAGATCTCTAGAAAACTGTTTAACTTTTATTTGTATTATTTTCGAATTTTCTTTAACTTCCTACTAAAATATCACTCAAATCCATTGTTTCCTACTCTTCTCAGGACATCTTTAATTTCATTTATAATTTTTTGCTGATCTTTTTTATCCGACATTTTTACAAATTTAATTAATAAATCACTTAGTTCCCCAAAATCAAGAATTTTTAACTTAAACCCATCAGTGAGAAAATAAAATCTAAATGATTTGTATTTTAATTCTTTTATTAAAATTTCTCCAACTTTCCCAACAGGTTTACCTTTTTTTGGGTTTTCCTTTAAAGAATACATTAATTTAAAGATCTTTTTTGATTTATGTTTAAATTTTTTAAGAATTTCATTTTTCAAACTCTCAGAAATAATTACTCTGGCCATTTTTTGTCTGCTTCTTTTATAGCCTCTTCAATTGGGATAAATCCTTCATCAGACATTAAGAAATCCCGAAATTGTTCTTTAATAGCCATGGAATAAATTTTTTTTAAAATGTCGTCATAACTCTCTCCTTTTACACCAAAAGAAGAAATTTTCTTTTTTGTTTCCTTGCTTAGTTGGATTGTTGAGATTTCCATTTTTATCTATAGTTACCATGGAAGCCATAGTATTTAAATCTTTTTGTTATGTGTGCAAGAAGAACTTCCATCGAGGAAATTCGCCCACGCCG
>Ga0180009_10000355_pt1 | contig 65415 bp, 50 predicted proteins | sample OS_PC_MetaG_FD_123537 | JGI IMG/M metagenome (GOLD analysis project Ga0180009, IMG submission 123537) | Groundwater microbial communities from the Aspo Hard Rock Laboratory (HRL) deep subsurface site, Sweden - OS_PC_MetaG | ecosystem: Environmental > Aquatic > Deep subsurface > Groundwater... | reverse complement strand
TGGTACCCACTAGCGGCTGGCGTATCGACCAAACGTTAGATGTAAAAGCTACACTAGAATCATAGGCTTGCTAGTGTTCCTTATGGTTCCGACATTTGCTCTTAGACCTGCTGCAACGGGAAGAAAATGTCGGAACCGGAACACTAGGACGGAGAGTCATGCGGCCAGCCATAGCCTGCCTGCCCCCAAGGGGGAAACCCCGAGAAGCTTCGTCAACCGCGAAAGTTGCCTCGACCATTGGTCTGACGGGTATGTTGTGCCGTGCGGCTTTGCAACATATCGTGGCGCCGCACTGCCGCTGCCCGGTCCGCCGCCGTAACGTCGCTCGCGCGGACGACGCCTCCACTCCTGCCCTCTGGACCGCAATTCCCATGTCGCACCCCGGCCGCTTCACCGAAGCGCGTTTCACCCCTCAGGAAGCCTTGCAGTTCCACTCGCAAGGCAAGCCCGGCAAACTCGAGATCACGCCGACGAAGCCGCTTGCCACCCAGCGCGACCTGTCGCTGGCGTACTCGCCGGGTGTCGCCGTCCCCGTCAAGGCCATCGCCGACGATCCTTCGGCGGCCTATGACTACACCAACAAGGGCAACCTTGTGGCGGTGGTGTCGAACGGGACCGCGATTCTCGGGCTCGGCAATCTGGGGGCGCTGGCGGCGAAGCCGGTGATGGAGGGCAAGGGTGCGCTGTTCAAGCGATTCGCCGATATCGACGCGATCGACCTGCTGGTCTCGACGGAAGATCCGGAAGCGTTCGTCAATTGCGTCAAGTACCTGGGACCGAGCTTCGGGGGCATCAACCTCGAAGACATCAAGGCACCGGAGTGCTTCATCATCGAGGAACAGCTGAAAGAGCTGCTCGACATCCCGGTGTTCCACGACGACCAGCACGGTACGGCGATCGTCGTCTCGGCGGGCATCCTGAATGCCCTGAAGATCGTCGGCAAGGAAATCGGCGAGGTCAAAATGGTGGCAAGCGGAGCTGGCGCGGCCGCGCTTGCCTGCCTCAACCTTCTCGTCACGCTGGGGCTCAAGCAAGAAAACCTCATCGTCAGCGACATCGAGGGCGTCGTCTACCAGGGCCGCAAGGAACTGATGGACCGCTACAAGGAGCCGTTCGCGCGCAAGACCAAGATGCGGACGCTGGCCGAAGCCATCAAGGGCGCCGACATATTCCTCGGATTGTCGGCGGGCGGCGTCGTCAGCCGCGAGATGGTGGCGAGCATGGCCGAGAAGCCGATCATCTTCGCGATGGCCAACCCGGAACCCGAAATCTCGCCCGAAGACGTGTTGGCGGTGCGCAGCGACGCGGTGATGGCGACGGGCCGGTCGGACTATCCAAACCAGGTCAACAACGTCTTGTGCTTCCCGTTCATCTTCAGGGGCGCGCTCGACGTGCAGGCTTCCACGATCAACGACGCGATGAAGGTCGCGGCGGCGGAAGCGCTTGCCGAACTGGCGCGCGAGGACGTGCCCGACCAGGTGGCGCGCGCCTACCAGGGGCGACGGGCGATGTTCGGTCCCGAATACATCATCCCCGCACCCTTCGACCCGCGCCTCATCACCGCCATTCCGCCGGCGGTTGCCAAGGCTGCGATGGACACCGGCGTGGCGCGCGCGCCGATCGCCGACATGGAACAATACGTGGCACGCCTCAGGGGGCGGCTCGACCCGCTGTCGGACTGGCTGCAGTCGATTTTCGAGAAAGTGCGCAGCGATCCGAAACGCGTCATCTTCGCGGAGGGCGAGGAGCCGGCCGTGATCCGGGCCGCCAACACGTTCTATTCGCAAGGTTTCGGACAACCGATGCTGGTCGGCACGGGCGCCAGGGTCAAAGAGACTTTCGAAGGTCTTGGCATCGCGCTGCGCCCCGAATTCGAGCTGCATGACACGCGCCTGTCCCCCTATGTCGAGGAGTTCACAGACTACCTCTACGAGCGCCTGCAGCGGCGCGGCTATCTCAGGCGCGACTGCCTGCGCATCGTGCAGAACGAACGAAATGTCTATGCCGCGCTGATGGTGGCGCACGGTTATGCCGATGCGATGGTGTCCGGCGTCACGCGCAGCTGGGCCGGCATCTTCAAGGATGTGCACCGTGTGCTCGACGTGGCCCCGGGGCGCACGGTCATCGGTGTGAGTCTGGCACTGTCGCGCGGGAGGGCGGTGCTGATCGCCGATACCTCGATCCACGACATTCCCACAGCCGACGAGATGGCGCGGATCGCCGTCGAGGCCGCGGGCGCCGCGCGCAGTTTCGGCATCGAACCCAGGGTGGCGCTGCTCGCCTACTCGACGTTCGGGCAACCTCGCGGCGAACGCTCGGACGACGTGCGCACGGCGGTGCGGATGCTCGACGAGATGGGCGTCGACTTCGAGTACGACGGGGACATGGCCGCCGACGTGGCGCTCAATCCCGAGCTCATGTCGCTCTATCCGTTCTGCCGGTTGTCGGACACCGCCAACGTCCTCATCATGCCGGCATTCCACGCCGCCTCCATCTCGACGAAGATGCTGCGCGAACTCGGCGGCGCGACCATCATCGGACCGATCCTCGTCGGGATGGAGAAGCCGGTGCAGATCTGCTCGCTGGGATCACGCGATTCCGACATCGTCAACATGGCGGTGATCGCCGCCTATGAAGCGGGCTGGTAGGCCGCGGGCGGTCGCACCGTGACGTTTCAGGACATGACATTGCCAGGTCCGACATGACCTTCCTCGACTGGCTGGCGATCGGCGCCTACGCCGTTTGCGTCCTGGCACTGGGCCTCCTCGTCAGCGGGCGCGCGGAAACAGAGACCGATTATTTTCTCGCCGGCCGCAAGGAGGGATGGTTCCCGGTCGCGGCGTCGACGTGGGCGACCAAGCTTTCTGCGCTGACATTCATCGGCGTGCCCGGCGTGGCGATTGCAGGCAACTTCGCCTACGTGCAGCTCTGGTTCGGCTCGTTCCTGGCGGCCTATCTCGTTGCGACCGTGTTCGTGCGCGAGTTCTACCGGCTACAGGTCGCGACGGTCTACGAATACCTGGGTTTGAGGATCGGACCTTGGACACGGACCAGCGGCACGCTGGTTTTCATCGTCAGCCGGTGTCTTGCAAGCGCTGTGCGGCTCGCTGGATGCGCCATTGCGATATCGGTATTCTTCGACCTCGGGCTCGTCGAATCGATCGGGCTTATCGCCGGCATCGCAGCGTTGTATGTCCTGACCGGCGGCCTGCGCGCGGTCATCTGGACCGACGTCCTGCAGCTCGCATTGTTCCTGTCGGGGGCTGTCGCGACGATCGTCTATGTCGGGCTGACGCTGCCTGAAGGGTTTTCGCAAATCGTTACGGCCGGCATGGAGGCCGACAAGTTCCGCATCTTCGATTTCCGCCTCGACATTGCCGACCCGGCGACGTTCTGGATGGGTAACCTTTTCGCGCTCGTCCTTGGACTTGCCACGGGTGGCGCCGACCAGGACATCGCGCAGCGCGCACTGGCCTGCCCGAATGCACGGGTGGCAGGCACCGCCGTCACCGCTGCGGGTGCCGCCGACCTCGTCAGCACGCTGCTGTTCCTCGGCGCCGGTGTATCGGTTTACGCCTACTACCAGGCCTTCCCGCAGGATGCCGTCAGCGCGTTGATGGGCGAGAACCGCTTCGACTACGTGTTTCCCCATTTCATCCGGCACGAGTTGCCGCCCGGCCTGCGCGGCCTGTTGATCGCGGGCCTCATGGCTGCGGCCATGTCGTCGCTCGATTCAGCTCTCAGCGGATTGGCCTCATCGGCCTATTTCGATCTCGGCCTGATGCGGCGGCGGCAATCCGGCGGACCGCTCAGCGGTCCACGCGTTCTGGTCGTGGTATTTGCCGTCATTCTTGCAGCAATCGCGATAGGGTTCGGAAGGCAGCCGTCGATCCTGTGGTTCGGGCTGCAGATCATGGGCTACACCTATGGCGGGCTGCTCGGACTGTTTGCTGTCGCCTTCTATCTGCGCGGCATCGCCGACGACGTTGCGAGCGTGATTGCAGTATTCTCCAGCATCGTCGTCGTTCTCATCGCAACGCAGTGGGGGTTCGGCTTCGGCCTGGGTCCGGTCGCCTGGCCTTGGGCCGTCATCATCGGCCTCGGGTGGACGTGTCTTGCCGCCGCGTTGATCGGAACCGTACGCAGGCACGCCGCCACCTGACGAGACTGGCGGACATTCTGGTGCAAAATTCGCAGATGTCCGCGCCGATGTCATTACGACGCCGCAATGCGACGTGCGAGTTGTTCGCCCGCATTGAGCAATTTCCAGGATCGGTCTTGGCCCGTATCACCGCCTACATGTTGGCCGTCATCGCTCTCGCCCTATCGGTGCAGGCGACTGCCGGACCTCCCGAACCGGTGCTCCTCGCCAAGCCACAACTGGCCGTTCCTGCAATGAAGCGTATCGAAGTCTCGCCTGAGCTCGCAGAAAGGGTCGGTCGCCAGGTGTGGCTCAACGAGACCGGGGGGAACCGCGATGCGATCACGGCGTGGAATGCTTCGGAAGACTTCGCTTCGCTTGGGATTGGACATTTCATCTGGTTTTCGCAGGGTCTCGAAACGCGCTTCGTCGAAAGCTTTCCTGCGATGCTCGAATTCCTGCGCGACCGTGGGGCGAGACCGCCCGAATGGCTCGACGTTACTCCCGTGCCGCCGTCTCCTTGGACATCGAAGCGCCAGTTCGAACGCGAGTTTCAGTCGGAGCGAATGACGAGCCTGCGGAAATTCCTGCTCGATACGTTCGGACTGCAGGCGCAGTTCCTCGCGCTCAGAATGCAGGAGGCGCTGCCGCGGATCGAAGCGAGCATTGCCGACAGAAGTACCCGCGTACATGTCCGGCGGCAGTTCAACCGCGTCGCCGACGCCTCGATAGATCTCTACCCGCTGATCGACTACATCAACTTCAAGGGCGAAGGGATCAGCGCGGCCGAGACGTTCCCCGGCCGCGAAACAGGCGAACCCGAAGGCTGGGGGCTGAAGCAGGTTCTCCTCGCTATGCAGGGGCGTTCAAGCGAGCCCGCCGACGTCCTCGGCGAATTCGCGGATGCGGCGGGCTTTGTCCTGAAGCGGCGCATCGCCAACAACCCGTCCGACAAGCGCTGGCAGGGCGGCTGGCTGGCGCGCGTGGAGACCTACCGCAGGCCGCTCGATCCGCGTTAGGGAGGGCAGTGTTCAATGCCCGTGCAAGGTGCATCCGTTTTTTGCGCCCGCTGCCAATTCTTTGAGCCGCATTGAGACGAATTTTCCTTGCGAAGGCCCTCAATACGAATAGGCTTGCCTTGCATTCTTCAAGATCGCGCTCGCGAACCGCAGTTCCCGTACCAGGAGTTCAGCCCATGACTTCTCGACGCACGAGTTCAATTTCCGCCGGCCTTTCATTTGCCTGTGCCATCGCCCTCACCGTCGCCAGCAGCGTTGCCGTGCTGGCCCAGGAAACGATCAACTACGGCGTCCAGCCCGCGACCCAGCCGATCTACATCGCGAAGGCGCTCGGGCTCCTCGCCGAGATCGAAAAGAAGCACAACGTAAAGATCGAATTCCGCTCGTTCTCCTACGGGGCTCCCGAAAACCAGGCCATGGCGGCAGGCGAACTGCAAATCGCTTCCGCCGGCATGGGGCCTGCGATCGTCGCTTCGGCGCGGCTGCCCGCAAAGCTGATCGCGATCTCGATCCTCGAGCAGACGGCGATCCTGGTGCCCATCGACAGCGAGGTCAAAACGCTCGCAGACCTGAAGGGCAAGCGCGTCGCGTTTCCTGGTGAGGGGTCGCAGCAATATCCGCTGCTGATCAAGGCGCTGGCCGACGCGGGCATGAAAATTTCCGACATCGAGCTGTTCAAGACGAAAGGCTCGGACGTGCCGACGCTGCTTCAGCAGAAATCGGTCGACGCCGGCATTACCTGGGACCCGCACGTTTCCAACGCGCTCGCCGCCGGCCACTCGCGGGTCCTCCTGAAGGCGGAAAAAATACTGCCGATCAAGGAAAAACACTACATCGGCAATGGCGAGTACGCGCGCGAAGACTTCATCGCCAAGTACCCCGAACTCGTCCAGGATCTCATCACCGCGAACGTGAAGGCGATCGAATTCATCGTGAAGGATCCAAAGAAGGCCGGGGAATACTGGGCCGAGCAAATCGGCTTCCCGCAGAAAGTCATCGATTACTCGCTGAGCGAGGGCATCTCCGTCTACTCGACCGACATCGTGCCCGGACAGGATACGATCGATGCTTACACAAAGTTCCTGAAGGATGCGAAGATCCTCAATGCCGACGACAACCCGAAGGTCGACGGGTCGTTCGCGACCAAAGCTCTTGCGGCAATCAAGTAGGATCCGGCAGCAACAAAGACAAAGGCACAGGTGCTGATGCGTGAGGGACGCGGACTGTTCGGGCACCTGCTGCCTTATCTCTACGCGGCGGCGTTCATCGTCGTTGTCTGGCAGCTCGTGGTGACATTGACGAAGCCGCACGTGTCGCTGCTGCCGCCGCCTTATCTGGTCGCGCAGGGCTTCTATGAACTTGTCGCCAGCGGCAAGCTGTTCGTGCATGCCGGCGTCAGTCTGGGCCGGGTATTTTCGGCGTGGTTCCTGTCGATGTTGATCGCGGTGCCGCTTGGGCTTGCCATGGGCCGCAGCCGGCTGATCGAGCGGCTGGCCGATCCGCTGATCGAACTGTTGCGGCCGATCTCGCCGCTGGCATGGATCCCGCTGGCGATTCTGTGGTTCGGAATCGGGGAATCGGGAAAGATCTTCATCGTCTTCATCGGCACGTTCTTCCCGACGCTGCTGGCGACGGTGGCAGGCGTCAAGGGCATCGAGCCGCACCTCATCCATGCCGGTCAGGTGTTCGGTTGCAAGTCGCAGTTTTCGCTGTTTCGCAGAATCGTGCTGCCTGCGGCGCTCCCCAGCATCATCACAGGATTGCGCATCTCGTTTGGGACGGGATGGGCTGCGATCATCGCAGCCGAACTCGTCGCCGCCCGCTCGGGCCTCGGCTACCTGATCGCCAACGGCATGGAGATCCTGCGCGCCGACCAGGTGCTGGTCGGCATGATCGCCATCGGCATTCTCGGCGTCGCCTTTGATGCGGGTCTGCGCTACGTCGGGCGACGTTTGACCTGGGAAGGTGCAGCGTGAGCGAACCGCACAACAGTTCCCAGCCGGGCAAGAGCATCACGGTCAATGGCGTCAGCAAGATCTACCAGAGCCGGGGCGGCGGCGAGGTGGAGGCCTGTCGCCGGATCGACCTCGAAATCGAGGCCGGCGAGTTCGTCGCGATCGTCGGTCCGTCGGGGTGCGGGAAGTCAACGTTGCTCTACATGATGGCCGGATTCAGCGCCCCGACATCGGGCCGGATCCTGTGCGGCGGCGTGCCGGTCAGCGGTCCGGATATCGAACGCAGCATGGTGTTCCAGAACTATGCGCTGTTCCCCTGGCTCAACGTGCGCGGCAACGTGGAATTCGGGCTGGAGAACAAGGGCGTGCCAAGAGACGTGCGCACCGAGAAGGTTGACCGCCACCTGAAGCTGGTCGGCCTTTCCGAGTTCGCCGACAAGCACATCAGCGAACTCTCCGGCGGCATGAAACAGCGCGTCGCGATTGCCCGCGCCTTTGCGGTCGAGCCGGGCGTGATCTTGATGGATGAACCGTTCGGCGCGCTCGATGCCCTGACCCGCCGGTTTCTGCAAAGGGAGCTTTTACGCATCTGGCGCGAACAGGCCTGCACCGTTGCCTTCGTCACCCATTCGGTGCCCGAATCGATCTTTCTGGCCGACCGCATCGTCGTCATGTCGGCGCGTCCGGGCGAATTGAAATCGATGATCGACGTCGATCTGCCACATCCAAGGGATTCGACTTCGGATGGTTTCCGCGACCTCGAGCGGCGCATCTATGCCGATCTCGACGAAGAACTCGCCAAGACGTTCTCGGCCGAAGGCCTGCTCGGCTGAACATTCGAATTGCCGTCGGAGCGCTGGCGCAATCGATCCCGATGTTTGCGGCGAGGCTGGCATTCGGCAGACGCTGGCTTCGCACTGCACAAATCCGCCATGATTCCGACTCGGTTATGCCGCACGCCGCGACATAGACTTCACGAATCGTTGCCAGGGGAACCAAAGTTCTACGTAACTCGTTCCATCTGCGGCGTTTATCGACTGTGCGAAACTGCCGCGCAGTCGCCCGCACGCAGCAGGAGTAGATTGCCGGTCTGACTCGCCGGACGCCGATGCCGCGCCGATATCTTGCGGCGCAGCATAAGTGGCGGCATTGCCGGCGCGGATCGTGGACGATGGCGATCCGGCTACTGAATCGCATCTGCCTGCGTCCAGGAGGCGCAAGCCAATGAGTGACAAATCCCACTTTGATGTAGCGGTGCGCGGTCGCGATATCCGGCTCGATTTCTTTCGCGGACTGGCGTTGTTCATCATCTTTATCGCGCATGCGAAGATGAACCCCTGGGCGGCCTACACGCCCGGCAAATTCGGTTTCTCCGACTCTGCGGAAATTTTCGTTTTCTGTTCGGGGCTGGCTTCGGCGCTGGCCTACGGAAAACTGTTCGACGACCGCGGCCTGCTCGTGTGTTCGGCACGAATTGCCCACCGCTGCTGGCAGGTCTACTGGGCCCACATCGGGGTGTTCCTTGCGGTGCTTGCCGTGATGATCGGCGTCGACATGTGGCTGGGCACAGGGGATGCCTATGTCCGCGGGCTCGATCTGCACCACGCCCTTTCCGGCGATATCGCGCGGGCTATGCTGGCGCTGATGACGTTGACCTACGTGCCGGGTCTGTTCGACATTCTGCCGATGTACATCGTGCTGCTGGCGATGGTGCCGCTGGTGCTGGCAATTTCGCGGCTTGGAACATACGCCGTGCTGGCGTTTATCGCCGTAGTCTGGGCGATCGGCAACGCGCGTCTCATCGAGTTGCCCGCAGAACCGTGGAGCGACAAGGCTTGGTTCTTCAATCCGCTGGCCTGGCAGCTTGTCTTCTTTACCGGTTTCGCCTTCGCGCGCGGCTGGCTGCCGGCACCGCCGGTACGCCGCTCAGCGGTGATCGCCGCAGCGGTCCTGCTCGTTATCATGGTGCCATTCGCCTACGATCCGGTCGCGCTTTCCCTCCCTTACGGACAAGCCATCCGCGACGCGCTCGCCCCCTATTACGACAAGAGCAACTTCGCGCTGTTGCGCTACGTGCACTTCCTGCTGCTCACCTACGTCGCGTATGCGGCTGCCGGGCCGGCGGGGGCAACGCTGACGGGCTGGCAGAATTCCGGCTGGCAAACCGTCGTGAGGGTGGTCAGCTGTGTCGGCCGCCAGGCGCTGCCGGCATTCCTTGCAGGCGTCATGCTGTCGACGTTGTGCGGGGTGGCGCTCAACCTACTGGGACGCGGCGCGATCGTCACGCTGTTCGTCAACCTGTGCGCTTTCGGCATCATCATCGCAGTGACCTATCTGGCAGCATGGTTCAAATCGCCGCCATGGTCGAAGCCGCGGTCTGTCGCGGCGCGGCGCCAGGAGGTGCCGGAGACGACGCAACCCGGCCCGGGATCGGGTACCCGGCTTGCTGCATGAACCTGCTGATGGACTGGCCAAACCGACTTCGCGTACATCGAGCGACCTGAGACCAGGACCGATCTTTCACTGACCGCCCTGCAATGGCATGTTGCGAAGGTCGTGGCTTGGATCTCGCAAACACACCGACATTAACCCTTTGCCGATTTCGCTCTCAATCGGGCGTGCCTTCGGACCCGCCGGATTCTCTTGGCGGACCCGGAGACGCCCGTTTGCGACGCGGCGCCGGAACTTCGCAATTTCCTGCTCAATTATTTCGACGGGTTAACGAACTGGTCGCCGAATCATTCCAGGGTGGCCGGATCGAGTGTGGCTCATCTGCGACAATCGAAAAACAGAAGTTCCTCGATAGCGGGGCAATTGGCCAGAACCGTTGAGCCTGGGGTTGCCGCATGCAGGTCCTGGCGTCACAGTTCGGGCGACGTTGCCGTATCCGGGGCGACAACGTTTTGGTGCGGCTGAAGCGGGCACGCTGACAGCCGACGCCGCCGGGGTCTCGAACCGAGCCAAGAGCAGAAGCACGAGAACAGGATATTTCGTCATGCCGTTTCTTTTCAAACTGCGCAGCGCAGTCGTCGTCGCCGCCCTCTCCGTGACCATAGCCAGCCTTGGAAGCACCAGCGCTTCGGCGCAGGACCTGTTCGACTTCCTGTGGTCGGGCGGATCGCAGTCGAGCGTCGCGTTCTCACCGAAATACGAACCGGGCCAGATCATCGTCAGCTTCGGCGACCGCAAACTCTATCACATTCATTCGCGCGGCGAAGCTACGAGCTACCCGATCGCGGTGCCGCGTCAGCAAAGCCGCTGGTCGGGCGTGACGCGGATCTCGCAAAAAAGGGTCAACCCGGGCTGGACGCCGACGCCGGAAATGCGCCGCGAAAACCCGAAGCTGCCGGCCCACGTTCCCGGCGGTCATCCGCTCAATCCGCTCGGCAACCGCGCCTTGTATCTGGGTTCAAGCCTCTACCGCATCCATGGCACCGATGCCCCGTGGACCATCGGCTCTGCGGTCTCCAAGGGCTGCATCCGGATGTATAACGAGGACGCGGCCCATCTTTACGCGCGCGTCAACGTCGGGACCAAGGTGACGGTCACCTGGAAGACGTTCACGAGCTACTAGAGCGCGTTCACTTTTGATGGACTCGCAGCCGCGCTCCGATGGGCAAGGGAGCGAAAATGCGAGATCGTTTCTGCTTAGAGCGGGAACGTTCTAGAAGGATTTCGGCGGCGTGCCGAGAAGGTCGGCGACCCTGGGCACTTGATGCAGTGCCCAGTTGAGTTCCTGGCGCTCAAAGGCACTCAGTTCGCCAAGAGCTACGGAATTCGACAGCTTGTGGCCTGTGGAGATATCGCGAAGCTGCTGGCGCAGGATCGCTTGAAGAAAAAACCTGTGGCTCTCCAGCAAATCGGTGACAAGGGTCGTCGAAATACCCTCGATCTGAGCGGCGGCTGTGAGCCTGTTACGGGTCGAGCGCTGCCTGATGGCATGGCGCAATGCGAGAACGCGCGCGGATGAGAAAATCGGCATCAGGCCGAAGCGCTTGAGGTCGATGCGACCGTCAACCAGCTTCACCCGGCCGGTCCAGCCGAACGGAGTGTCGGAATCGGTCGCGCTCAGCGCCAGCAGGCTCTGGAAGGAGCGGGACTGTCCCGCGTGGGCAACGGCATCAGACCAGACCTCTTCAAATAGATCCGGCTCGCCGTGCACCGTGACGGCGTCGAAAAATATGTCGCTGGAAAGGATGTTCTCCGGCTTGTTGCGCGCGATCCAGGATCTCGTTGTCGCCTTCCATCGCTCAACGTTCATGCGCCATGCCGCGTTCGAGGCCATGACGCCGCCCTTGCAATATACAACGCCGGCGGCATCGAGGTAATCGGCGACACGTTTGCCGAGGCGTTCGAACCATGCGTCCACGTCCTTGCCGCCGGGGGGCTCCTCATATACGATGGCGTTGTCCTGATCCATTGCCAAAAGGCTTTCGCCTCGGCCACCAGAGCCCAGTACCATCATGGCATAGCGCGAGGGGGGCGGGCCGAACCCTTCGGCGGTCAAAGCCTGCTCGGCAAGCTCGCAGGCCCGCCTGGTCATGGCGCGCAACTCGCGCGAGATGACGGCGGTCGTATCCCTGACATCGACCTCTTCGAGATCCAAGGCTCTGGCGACCTTCGGCAGGTTGAGCCAGATCCGCCCGAGTTCGTCCGGTGATGACGCCTTCTCAATGCTGAGGCCGAGCGCCACGGCGTCGTCGGTACGCCCGCGCAGCAGGTCGCGGGCGCTGAGCGCGCCGACCAGCCGGCCCTCTTCGTCGGTGACGCCAAGATGGCGAAAGCCGCGCGAAGACATTATCGCCAGTGCCCGGTAGACGAACTCGTCGCGCGCGATCGTCACAAGGCGGGGGGCGGCGACTGTCCTCACAGGCGCGTCGAGTACGGCTGCATCGTCACGGGCAAGCGCTCTCAGCACGTCGCGCTCGGTGATAATGCCGACCGTCCCGTTTTGCGTGCCCTCCACGAACAGCGAACTGACCTTGGTCTCCGCCATCCGCTTGAGGGCCGCCCGCAACGGGGTATCGCCAGAAATCGCGAGCGGCGGGGACTGCATCAGTTCGCCAACGCGGTGGCGGAAAGCGAAGCTGTCGATGCGCGCAAAGTCGGCAATGCTGCCGGCGGTGTCGGCCGGGGTTGCCGCCGTCACCCAGCCGGCCGCTCCTTCGGTCTGAGCATTCTGACCGGTTCTTTGATCGATGGCCCGCTCGGCCTGGGCAAGGGTACGAATGCCCTTTTCGCGCAGCATCGGAAGAACCGCCTTGAAGATCGCAGCGGCGAGTTGGGCGTCGGCGAGAGCGCGGTGCCGGTCCGATACGGCGATCAAAAAACGGGCGGCCGCCGCGTCCAGAGACAAGGACCCAAGGGCAGGCGAGAGGAATTCCAGAAGATGGCGGACATCGAGAGACCGCGGCGCGGCCCAGGCCAAACCGTGGCGCTCATGCTCCGATTTCAGAATCGCGAGATCGAAGCCGATGGCAAATCCAACGACAACTGCGGGTCCCGCCCACTGCCCGAAACCTCTGATGGCCTGTGTGAATGGTGGCGCGCCAGCCACATCGGCATCAGAGATGCCGTGTACGGCGGTCGAGACCGCAGGTATCGGAACTCCCGGGTCGACGAGGGTAGAGAGATTCGGGGCGGCTCCCTGAGTGCTGGCGGAAAGGCGCACGGCGCCAATTTCGATGACCCGCGCAGTGGTAACGTCGAGACCGGTCGTCTCAAGGTCAAGCGAAATGGCCGGTAGTGCCGCCAATGGCGTTGCGCCGATGCCGGCTGGCAGGCTCGCGAATGTCATGGCATCCCCCCCAGCGGTTCATTCGACCAACCAATCCCGGCATACGGCGTCGGTGTCCATGCGCTCCGTCAAGGTTTTGCGGATTTCTATCCAGCGGAAACGGATCGAATTGCGGACGATCTCGCTGTCATCCATCATGAATTCCTCGACAACCGGCGCATACCGAACCAGCGCCTCGGGACTGCGCACGAATGCCGTATCGCGATACGCGGCCTTTTCCCAATCGGTAGCCTGGAGCCTCAGATTGAACTTCGCGGCGGCATCCGCGGGAATGTGAATCCGGTCCCTTGGCGAGATCACATCATCGATCGCGCGCTCGTAGCAGAAGGTCGCAAAGGTCGATTTGGCGGCTCGCGAAAGAGTTGCATTTTCAGCCGCTTTCGCAACTGCGAAAATGGTCAGATCGTCGACGCAGGCAACCGCCACCTTGACCGCCGCAATTCTTAGTGTGGCAGAGAAGTCATCATCCTCGAAATAGCGCTGAAAGCTCGTTCCCATACGCGTCTTCATATAGCCGTAGAGTGTCGTCTGGGCGATATATGCCGACCGCGATCCAATAAAATCTATAAGGTTTTCAACCGTTTCAATTGGTGTTTTTTGAACCGACGGGATGATCAGCCCGACCATCCGGCGGAACTCATGCGATAGCGCGCCCAGTACTCCGCCCACATTCGCCAACCGCTTATTCTCCTGCACGGACCACGACTAAGGTAACGATTGTTGACTTTCCGCTTATCAAGTTAGCATGTTCCGAAGCGGGCGTCAGGTTGGCCCCGTGATAAAAAATCTCGGGAGGAGATGCAAATGTCCAATGATGTTGCAGAACGCAACACACAGCACTGGGCGAAAACCAGAAGCCTGACGATCTTTATTCTGACGCTCTGGTTTATCTTCGGCATGGTGCTGCCGTGGTTCGCAAGAGAGCTCGACCAGATCGTGATATTTGGTTGGAAGCTTGGCTACTACTTCGTCGTTCAAGGCTCGCTGATCGCGTTCGTTGTGATGATCTGGTACCAGAACTGGCGCCAGGATCAGATCGACCGCGAGTTTGGCGTCAACGACGAATAGGGGGGAGTGCACTATGGCTGTTCAAGACGTGCCGAAAGGCGCCAAATTTACCGATAGACTAGGTTTAGTCTACGGGGTCTATACCATCGGATTCCTCGTTTTCTTTGCCCTGATGGCATACCTGGAAACGATCGGATTCGAAGCAAAAACAATCGGCATCCTGTTCTTGTGCTTCACGATCGCCATCTACGCGATCATCGGCTACCTGTCGCGTACCATGCAGGCGGAAGCCTACTACGTCGCGGGCCGCGAGGTGCCGGCGCTGTACAACGGCATGGCGACCGCAGCCGACTGGATGTCGGGTGCATCGTTCGTGGCGCTCGCCGGCGGCATCTACTTCGGTGGCTACCCCTACCTCGGGTTCGTTATCGGCTGGACCGGCGGCTACGTGCTCGTCAACTCGCTGATGGCGCCCTACTTGAGGAAGTTCGGCTGCTATACGGTTCCCGACTTCATCGGTACGCGCTACGGCGGCAACATCGCCCGCCTTTGCGCCGTGATCATCCTGGTTGTCGCCTCGTTCACCTACGTGACGGCACAGATCAACGCGACGGGAACGATCGCATCGCGCGCACTCGGCATCCCGTTCGAAGTCGGCGTGTGGTTCGGGCTTCTCGGCATTCTGCTCTGCTCGATGCTTGGCGGTATGCGCGGGGTGACCTGGACGCAGGTGGCACAGTACATCGTGCTGATCATCGCCTATCTGGTGCCGGTGATCTGGATGTCCAACAAGCAGGGCTTCGGCTACATCCCGCACTTCAACTACGGCGACGCCGCGCTGCGCGTCCAGGAACTGGAAGCTCAGTACGGACTCACTGCCGCGGCAACAAAAATCGCCGGCCTCAATGTGCTGACGACGCCGCACTTCGATCCGCAGGGCGGTCTCGACTCGTGGAAGTTCGCCACGCTGGCACTGTGCATGATGGCTGGTACGGCCTCGCTGCCGCACATCCTGATGCGCTACTTCACGACGCCGACGGTAACGGCAGCCCGACGCTCGGTCGGCTGGTCGCTGTTCTTCATCTTCCTATTGTACTTCACGGCACCGGCACTCGCCACGCTGACGAAGCTGCAACTGCTCGATCCAAACCTCGCAACGTCGGTCATCGGCAAGGCGATCGCGGACGTGCAGGCCCTTGAATGGGTGAAGAACTGGAGCGCGGTCGGTTATCTTGCCGTGCAGGACCAGAACGGTGACGGTATCCTTCAGCTCAACGAGTTCTTCATGCGGCCGGATATCGTCGTTCTGGCAACGCCTGAAATCGCAGGGCTGCCCTACGTCATCTCCGGCCTCGTCGCCGCCGGCGGTATGGCTGCAGCCATGTCGACGGCCGACGGGCTGCTGCTCGCCATCGCCAACGCGCTCAGCCACGACCTCTACTACAAGATCATCGATCCGAAGGCGGAGACTTCAAAGCGCCTGATCGTTGCTCGTGTACTTCTGGTGGTGATCGGTGTCGCCGCGGCGCTCGTTGCTTCGTTGAAGCTGACGGGGATCCTGGGTGCGGTCGCGTGGGCTTTCTGCTTCGCGTGCTCGGGCCTGTTCTTCCCGCTTGTCCTTGGCGTGTGGTGGAAGAGAGCCAACACGGCCGGCGCCATTGCCGGCATGGTGTTCGGCTTCGGTGCCGGCACGTGGTACCTCTACATGATCTACAACGGCCTCATGGAGCCGGTGTGGGCCATCGATCACTTGCGCTTCGGCATCATCGGCATGCCGGTGAGCCTCGTGGCCATGGTCGTCGTCACGCTACTGACGCCGGCACCGAGCGCAGAGGTGCAGGATATGGTCGACCGGACACGTATCCCGAGCGGCGAATCGATCCTGGCCGCACAGCACTGACGTAATCAGACCGCCGGCCACCTCGTAGCGTGGCCGGCAGTCGCCTCACTTTCTTGCAGGGGCCGGACCTCAACGTCCTGCCCCTGCTTTTTTCTCATCGACAGTTGAACGGTCCTTATCCACCATGGAACCCCTGCCTTTTCCGTTCTGGGTAATCGTCCTGGACTTCGTGCTCGGCGCCATCATGTGGACGCTGATCGGACGAGCGGCGATGAACCTGTTCCTGCCGACAACATCCGACTTCTTCTTCATGAAGGCGTTCGTGCAGATGACGGATCCTCTGATCCGCCTGTTCCGGCCGATTACTCCGGGCTTCCTGGTCGAGCCGCTGGTGCCGCTATTCGTGGCATGGTTCTTCTACATGTTCCGCTTTTACGCGATGCCGTGGCTACTGGGTTATTCGGTGATGGGCATGCTGTCCTTCCCCCTCGAGAGCGAGGTGGCACGCTTCATCTATCTGATCCTAAGCCCTGCGCGTTGAGCGTCTGGATGCCCGCGCTCACTCGACCCGCTTGGCCAATCGCTGCCGTGGTGCCCGGTCAGTAGCCGCCATCGGCGCGCTTCTTCCAGTCCTCTCCCGCAACACGGGCATCGTTGACGATGCGGTCGGCCGTCTTCGGACGGAACGCCTGCACCTGGCGCTCCGCGGCCTCGAGGTCGTCGTTGGAAAGCATGGCGCGGACAGCTTCGCGGCGGGTCTTTGCCTGCTCGTCGCCCTTCGTGGAGGCGAGCGCGTAATAGACATAGGCGCGCTTCAAATCCTTCTCGACGCCGAGGCCGTTTTCGCACAACACCGCCAAATTGAACTGGCTGTCGCTCAGGCCGTACTGGGCGGCGGCATCGAACCACTTGGCGGCGCTCGTGTAGTCCGGGCCGCCGGCGTCGCGGCCGGCACTGACGACGGCGAGGTTGTGCATCGCCTTGACGTTGCCCTTCGCGGCGGCGCGCTCATACCAGACTCCGGCGCGCGCGAGATCCTTGTCGACGCCGAGGCCGCGGTCGTACAGCGTCCCGAGGCGGTACTGGGCCTGGGCGAAACCCTGGGCGGCGGCCAACTGGTACCAATGCACCGAGCCTTTCAGGTCCTGCTGGGTGCCGGTTCCGCCGGCAAGGCGGGCTGCGACTTCGAACTGCGCGGAGGGATCGCCTTTCGCGGCGGCCAGACGCAGCGACAGCGGGCCGACGGTGGCCGGCGGCAGGTCGAGGTGGTTGCCGTCGCCGGCGCGTGCGAGCGGACCCTGAGCTGCCTCAGATTGCTCGACCGTCGGCTGCTCGGTGATCAGGTTGGCGGGCGTCGCGTAGGCGGCGGCGGCACCGAGGTCGGAGGACATCCTGGCGAGACGCTGCTGGCGCTGGGCCCTGGCCACGGCCGCGGGGTTGGGCTGCGTGTCGAGATCGGCAACCGCGACACCGGCAAGGCCGGAGGCAAGCGGGCGGAGTTCATCGCTGGAGGGCACATCATAGTTGAACTCGCCGTCGTAGATGCGGCCACCGTCAAGGCTGCCACGGCGGTCGGGGGCTTCCTCGCCCTTCAGGGCGGGGACCGTTTCCTCCGGTCCGGAGAGCTGCGGGCCCGGCGTCTCCTTGTCGAAGGTCTGCTCGATGACCGGCGGCGCGACGTCGGAGATCGGCTGGGAGGGGCTGCGCATCATCAGCAGTGCACCGGCGGTCGCAAAGAGAACGATCACGGCACCGACAAGCAGCTTGCTCCGAGGCAGGGCGAACCGAGAACCGGCGGCGGCTGCGGCGGCATCGCCGGGCAGCGCCTTCGGCCGGCCGGCAGGCTTGGCCGCTGCGGGCGCCTTGGGGGAGGCTTCGGCTGGCGATTTACCGGGAGCCGGCGCGGGGATCTGGGCCTTTGATGCCGAAGCGGTGCCGCGCACCTTGGCACCGAGGCTCGACAAACCGGGCAAGGAGAGCCTGGACTTTGCCGGTGCCGATTCGGATTCCACACCGGCTTCGGACAAAAGGGCCTGTTCGGCGGCGCGTTCGCGGGCGCGGCGGGCATCGGCGATGAACTCCTGGCGGAGCCGGTCGATGGGGCTGAGCGCGCTTTCGCTGCGTTCGTCGGGCTGCCAGTCGGGGCGCAGGTCGGCCTGGACTTGCGGTCCGTCAGCGGTAATTTGCTGGTCATTGTATCGAGCTGCGTCATGCTCGGCGCCGGCCTGTGCCTCGCCAAAGGCATGGGCATCGCGGGCGGCTTCGTAATTGTCGCCAAAAACCTCCTCGGCCTGTTCGTATCCGGACACTTCGGGTTCGTCTTGGACCTGCGGCTCGACGCCGAACTTCGCTTCGGCGGGACGAATGCCCATGACGGCGGCCGGATACTCGAGACGGGTCTGGGAATAGTCGGATTGCGGGCGTGGGCGCTCGGTCCGCCGGTCGGGCAAGGCAGCCGCAGGTTCGGACCCTTTATCGGCGGCATCGACTTCGACTTCGGCAAAATCGTCATCGAGTGGCGACGTCATCGGCGGGTTCTCGTAGCCGGCTTCGAGCACTTCCACCCGGTCGAGAACGCGGATCAGCGCCTGCTGGATGGTGTCCAGCATGCCGGCGGCTTCTTCGTCGCGCTCACGGCGTTCGGTGATGAAGGCATCGAGGGCTTCGCGCATGTCGCCGACGGCTTCGCTGTCGCCGTGCCCGCCGATCGCGCCGTTGGCGAATTCGGCAAGGAACCGCTGGGCGACGCTCTCGGCGGCGGCCTCTGCTATGGCGGTGTAGTCGAATTCGGCCGACCCGCCCTGCCCCGAGACGAACTGCATGATGTTGTCGTCGGACAGCCGGTCGAGCAGCGTCTCCATGTGACCTTCGAGGCTATCGATGCGGCCGAGTTGTGCTTCGACGCGCTCGAAGTAGCCGACCATCGAGTCGATCTGGGCTTCGGCGGACCTGAGGGCGTCGACATCATGGCGGGTTGCCACGTCCTCGAGTGCCAATCCGACCCGCTCCTCGAATTCGCCAAACCGGTCGCTGAGCGTGAGGAGCGCCTGGTCATCGCGCAGTTCGAAAATCGATTCCTCGATTTTGGCTGCGATCTCGGCAAAGCGCGCTTCGAGCCAGGCCTGCTCGATGATCGGTGCAGCCGTCGGCACGCATGGCTGACTACCATTCTGCAAACGGCTTTCCGGCATGGGCACTCGCATGTCCTCTTTTCCGGTAGGGCGGGCGGCTTCGGGCAGTTCGTCGTTCATGCCGTCCAGCGTGCGCGCCGCGGCCAAGGCGGCGACGCCAGATACCTGGCGGGGAGCGAACGGAGCCGGCTCGACATCATCTCCGGCGAGGTGGGCTTCATAGATGCGGGTCAAGGCTTCGGCCTGGTCGCGGTCCCAGTGTGCGTGCGGCTCTTCGGAAGCTTCGTGATGCGGGGGCGCCGAATCGTACTCGAAGGCTGCATTCGCGAAGACCGGGGGCTCGGCGCGGGTTTCAGACCCGGACTGGTCTGCTTGACCGGTTCCCGAAGCATCGAAAGATTCGTGACACTCATCTGCATCGGCATCGGCGTAGAAATCGAAGCGGTCGGCGGCGTTATCGGTAATCATCATGTCTTCGGCGCCTGCTTCGCGTTCGGGGAGGAACTCGGAATCGAAAGCTTCGCCGGCGGACCGGAACAGGCTCGATACCGGCGCAAAGGTCGCCACGCCTTGTTTAGAGCGTTCCTCGGAATGGTCCGGAAGGTCTTCGACGCCGGACTCTGCGCGACGCCGTTGATCGACCGCGCCAGCGCGTTCGATGGTGGCGCGCCAGTCGGCATCTTCGTCCGTTTCGAAATCGCGACCGGTCATGAACTGGCCAGCATCGACTTCACCGGCGGAAGCGGACCCGAAGATCGAAGATCCGGGCTGATGCAGTTCGGCGGCGGCGACGAGGCGGGCGAGTTGCCCGATGCCCTCCTCGATGCGCTCGAAGGCTGGTGCGAATGTCTCGGGCACCTGTGCGCGCGTGCGGCGGGCGTCGTTGCCCATCTCTGCAAGGCGCCGATGCATGTCGCCGAGGACTTCCGACTGACGGCGGTCGGAATCCTCGAGCTGTGTGGCGATAAGCTTGAGGATGGTGCGCATGTCGTCGGCCATCACCGTGGCCTCGGCAGCGTTGACCTCGGTCGCCTGCGCTACAATGCGGGTAGTCTGATCGTCTTTGATCGACATTTCTTCCAAGTCCCCTATCACTCGGTCTGCGCTCTTGAAGGCCGGCAGCTCCGATGAGGGAGGGGGCGGGCGTGTGCCCACTAGCGGCGGTCGGTCTTCGAGCAGAAAATTGGGATCCAGACGCGCCACGATTTTGGAACCTGACGCTAGAAAACTGTCAGGTGGCAGTAAATGTTCGGTTAAATAGCTTCCTGTTCTCGGACGACTGAGCGGAAAGTCTCGAAAAATTTCGGTGTTGGCGTCAGATTTCAAACTCTCCACGTAAGCCATGGCGACTTATCTCTAACTCTGGTGCCTTTCGACATTGTTTAGCCACTAGAATCAGCACATTAAGGGCATCGAGGCCTGTTTGATGTAGGCTTTGGAGGGCTTCGTATGGGGCTTGACAATTACAGACGTGTCGCCACATATGATTCGTTCAAGACCCCTCGGGAAGCCTTCCGCATCGTCGGAGTTGGTGAACCGAGCATTATGACCCCGGGGACACCTTGCGTGTCCCCGTATTCTTTTGGACTTCTCGATGGCTGAACCAAGTGGCAGCGCTGGCCATGCGATACGTGTGCGAATATTTGTAGATTTTTGGAACTTCAGTCTCTCTCTCTCTCAAGCGCGAAGACGCGGCCTTCATGACCGACTGGTCGGCAATTGGTACATTGCTTAGCTCTGAAGCGGCCAAGCTCGTTGACCCCAATGCCAAGGCTTCATTTGAAGCTATGCATGTCTATGGGTCGTTTGATCCTGCCAAGAGCAACGATGCAAAGCTCAAGAACTGGTTCACAAACAAGCTTGACAAGATGCCTGGTGTTCACGTGGCCCTTTTGGAGCGGCAGAAGAAGAAGGGGTATCCGAAGTGTCCAGACTGCCAAGAGGAAGCCAAGAAATGTAATAAGTGCGGGCATGATCTGCGTGGGACCGAGGAGAAGGGAGTCGATACAAGAATCGTCACCGATATGATTAGTTTGGCATGGTCCAACTCTTACGATGTGGCAGTTCTGGTGTCGGCTGATCGTGATTTTGTCCCCGTTGCTGAATTTCTCCAGGCAAAGGGCATCAAGGTGATGCACGGCGCTTTCCCCCCAATTGGAAGTCACTTGTCTCAAAAATGTTGGGGTAGCATCAAGATTCCTGATTTCATGAAGCAGTTCCAGCGCAACTGACTGATTTAGTTTTCAAACTGAGACCCCACCAAAATTTCCGACGACTTGCATATGTCGCTGAAACGACTGTTGCCAGTGCCCGCGAAGGTTAGCGCCGCAGGTCAGCCGCGCATCGCGCCCGCTTCCCAGCCGGGCGCGGTTGCCATTTGATTTCAATCGGCTCTGCTGGAATTGCCACAGTTTGCGACTATATTCCTTGCGTGTCGTAATCGCTTCTTGGGCAAGCAAGCCCGCAGAGCTGGAGACCTCCGTTGAGAATCCCGCGCGTCCGCCCCGCATTCGCAGCCGCAGTACTCGCTTTGTGCGCCGGTCAGGCTGCCGCCGAAACCCCCGGTCGTTTCACCATGTCGCCCGTCGACGGCGGCTTTGTGCGACTTGACCAGGACACAGGCGCCATGTCGCTTTGCACCAAGAAGGCAAGCGCCGAGCAGCCGGACGGCTGGGCCTGCACGCCGATGGACGACGACCAGCGCGGCCTGCGTGACGAGGTCGACCGGCTGAAAGCCGAAAACGCCGAACTCAAAGACGAGGTTCGCCGCCTGGAAGATACCTTCATCACCGGCAAGCGCGATGGCGGCGACGGCCGCGAGGGGCTGCAATCGCCGCAGGACGGCCCGCCAGGCGGGCTGCCGCCAGGAATGAAGCTGCCGAGCGAAGAGGACGTCGACAAGGCCGTCGACTATCTCGAAGGGATGATTCGCAAGTTCCGTGAGCGCTTCGAGGACTTCGGAGAAAAGACCGACCCGGATCGACCTCCGCACGGGGATCGCGGCGAGCGTGACTGGCAGGGTCCGCGCGACCGGCCGAGCCCCAATGACCACCGCGACAATCGCGATTCGCGCGGCTCCACCCCTCTATAGCGGACGGGCGCACGTCAGGGCCATGAGCACTTCTTTGCAGCAGTCGACGGGAAGGCTCCTCATTGAGACGGCCGGCGCGGGTTTCACCGACATCTCCAGGCGCGTGTCGCAGTGGCTGGCGGACCAAGGCGCGCGGGAAGGTCTGTTGACCGTCTTCATCCGCCATACATCGGCGTCGCTCGTCATTCAGGAAAATGCCGATCCGGACGTTCTGCGCGACCTGATGACCCGCCTTGACGAGTTGGCGCCTGAAGACGGCAATTACAGGCACAGCAGCGAAGGGCCTGACGACATGCCGGCGCACATCAAGGCTATGTTGACGGCAACTTCACTGGCGATTCCCGTAAGGGCGGGCCGAATGGCGCTTGGCACCTGGCAGGGGCTCTACATCGTCGAACATCGCGCGCGCCCGCACCGGCGCGAAATCGCGCTGCATTTCATCGGAACATTGAAGGCAGACTGAAAGTGGCGTCGGTCGGGGGACCGGCTCATGACGTGTCAACGGCCTCTTGCCGCAAACCTTTGCGTTGCAGCAACAAGCTCGTGCAGCGTGCCCGGTTCCGTCATGGCGTGGCCAGCATCGGGCACGATCCGCAATTCCGCGTCGGGCCAGACCTGGCACAGTTCCCAGGCGGATTTGACCGGCGTGATCACATCGTAACGGCCGGCAATGACGACGCCGGGGATACCTTCAAGCCGGTGGGCGTCATCGAGAAGCTGGGCATCGCGATTGAGAAATCCAGAATGGACGAAATAGTGACACTCGATGCGGGCAAAGGCCAGCACGTATTGATCGGACGTCAGCGAACGCAGGCGCGTGCGCTCCGGGAATATGCTCAACGTCGAGCCTTCCCAGGCGCTCCAGATGCGGGCTGCCGCAAGTTGCTCAGACCTGTCCGCATGCGTCAGCCGGCGGTAGTAGGCAGCAATGATGTCGCCGCGCTCGGCTTGCGGAATGTGCTCGACGAAAGGTGCGTATTGGTCGGGGAACAGCCAGTTGCAGCCGCTGGTGTAGAACCAATCGATCTCGGCCCGGCGGACAAGAAAGATGCCGCGCAGGATGAGACCGGTGACGCGCTCGGGATAGCTTTCGGCGTAAGCCAGCGCCAGCGTCGAGCCCCAGGAGCCGCCAAACACCTGCCAGCGGCCGATGCCCAGGTGGGTGCGAAGGCGCTCGATATCAGCGACAAGGTGCCAGGTCGTGTTGCAGTTCAGACTTGCGGTGGGCCGCGAATGGCCGCAGCCGCGCTGGTCGAACAGAACGATACGGTAATGGCGCGGATCGTGGAAGCGGCGCATCGTGCGGCTGGAACCGGCGCCGGGGCCTCCGTGCAGCAGCACGACTGGGATGCCGCGCGGGTTGCCGCACTCCTCGAAATAAATTTCATGGCCATCGCCGACGTCGAGATGGCCGTAGCTAAAGGGCTCTATCGGCGGAAAAAGATCAATTCGTTCGGTGAAGTCCACTAGCCCGCCTTTCTCAAAGCAAATGGCGCCGTGATCGTGCGGGGCGGCGAGGTTGCGCAAGAAGGGGTACGAAATGCATATCGGCTGATACGGTCAAGCGGCCTGACATGTGATTCCAGCATGCAGCCGACGGTCCGCCCCGGAGGATCTGAAGGGCGGCTTCGTTGCCCAAATCGCGAAGTCCGCCTGCGGCAAACGACGGCGAACGGATCGATTATCGCACTGGCCCGATGTATCCCAATTGGCATCATGTCCGCCGACGCTCCTTCTGCCGAAGGATCCGCATTTCGCGATCGTACAGGATTTCCCCGCCGGGAACGCGCACATCGCGAACGAGTTCCAGCGAATGCCGGGTCGGCGGCAGCGTCAACAAGCTTACGGAAACGAGTGCGGCAACCCCCGCCGGCACTGCGACGATGGCTGCCAGCGCACTCGATAGCTCGATCAGCCTGCTTTCCGAAGCAAGGATCATGAGAATCGCAACGGCGAACCCCGTGACGATGCCAGCGAATGCCCCATACTGATTGACACGCTTCCACCAGATCGAAGCGACCAGTACCGGAAACCCCGCCGAAGCGGTCAATGCCAGCGCCCAGAGCATGAGCTTCAGTGCGTCTCCATTCGCCATCACCGCGATCAGGCCGCCGAACGAGACGACGACGACGATCATGACGCGGACAACGATGAGCCGCAGCGGGGCGGCGGGCGGCTGCCAGTTGAGGCCGTTGACGATATCCTCCGACAACATGGCGGCGAGCGTCAGCGCGGCGGCGCTGGCGGCGGCGAAGGCTGCGGCAAGTATCCCGACCGCGGCAAGGGAAGCGAAAACTTCCGGCAGCCCGGCCGCAGTTGGCAGCGCCAACAGGATGCTGTCGCGGTCGAATGCGATTTCGCCGACGCCGATCTGGTTGCCGCGGGTCGAGATTTGAACAAACCGTTGCGTGACGAGATCGCGCAGCCATTCGGGCGGGGCGGCGATGGAACTGCCGGCGGCCTGCATCAGGTAATCGCGCATGAAGACGGCGATCGTGATGAGAGTCAGCATGATCGAGCCGAAAAAGAAGCACGCCCAGCCCAGCGCCTTGCGGGCTTCGTAGACGCCCGGAGTGGTCGCTATGCGCGGCAGAATCCAAGGTGCCGCGGCAATCCCCATCATGACCGACAGTGTTGCCAGCGAGTAGGCCACCGGCCCGATCGCGCCGAACGGTTCAGCGATGCGTTTGAAGACCGGCTGGAAGCCGTCGAATGGCAACAGCAGCCCTAATGGCGGCTGCAGCCCGATCGGCATGCCGGCGATCGCTTCCGAGCGGCCGATGCCGCGGATCATCGGCCCGTGACTTAGTTGCGGCAAGGGCAGGTAGCCGAGAAGGACAGCGATGATGGCGACGGGGACGACGAGTGCCAGGAGTGCTGCCACGCCCGTTGCAACTCCCGACCAGGTCAGGGCGCGCATGCCGCCGAACACCAGTCCGCAGATCACGGCGAGCACCATGATTGCGGTCGCGACCGCGGGACCCTGCGGAAGCAACCAATCGACTGCCTTGGCACCTATCCCGATCTCAGCAGCAAGGATCAACAGAGTCGGCACCGAAAACAGGGCGGCGGAGACGATGCGCACATTGCGGCTGTCGAAACGCCGGCCAAGGTAGGTCGGCACGGTGAAAGCGCCGAACTTGCGCAGGAAGGGCGCCAGCAGGATGGCCATGACCACATACCCGGCAAAGCCGCCGGACATGATCCAGATGGCGTCGAAACCGATCAGGAAGAACGCGCCCGTCAGGCAGGCCATGCCGGTGGCGCCCATCGTCGAAACGGCAAGGCCAAGGCCGCAATAGACCGCTGGAACGCGGCGGCCGGCAGCGAAGAAATCGATCGGTTCTCGCGAAATCCCCGCCACGGATATGATGAGGAATGCGCTCAAGGCGCCGCCGAGCATCAGTCCGCTGAGGAGCCCACGCGAAGCACCCATCTGCTCGAACATCAAAAGGATGAGGACCAGCGAAATGAAGCCGCTGGCAAAAATCCCGAAATAGATGCCGAGGCGCGGATTGATCAACCGGCCGCGAGGCGTAAAGGTCATTTCTTCCTAATTCCCCGTTCTTCGGACTCGTTCCGGCCTCGTTCCGGCCCTCCTCCCGGAACCCGCCCAGGTACAAGAGCGTGCCGGCACCGCCGCGTCAGTTGTCCTCGTGGGCACCGTGCCAATGGTCGATGGCGTCCTGCCGATTAACGAAACTGCCGAGCGTGATCAGCGCGATCAAGAAAAGTCCGTGGGCGGCAAGGAGATAGCCCAGGGGGAAACCGAGAAACTTGTTGTGGTTGAGACCGTCCGCATAAAGCGGAAGAACGATCAGAACGATCAGGAACGGAATGAGGCTGGCCAGCATCTGCCATTTCGTATGGCGCCAGTAAGGCTTGCGTTCCTTGCGTTCGATCATCGACTTGCTCCAGATACGACCGACAAATATCAGAAATGACCGGTCCGGGTTAGTGCCTGCGGGATTGCCCACATGCGCGTTCATGGATAACGGATCGCGTGGCAATGGGAAACTTGCCACAAGACCCGGCTTGTTGCTTAATTCATGATCTATGTCGGTTCTAAGACGCGGTCTTACTTCCGCGTCTTCCCGCCGTTGGTCTAGAGCTACATCCGATCCGGCGGAATTGCCGCGAGCGACCCGCCCGCCGGCCTTCACTGCGGCGGGAGGCCAACGAACATACAAGCAACAGCCAAAGCCAGGGAGGCGTGGCATGGCGGAATACCGCATCACCATCGTGGATGACCATCCACTCTTCCGCGGCGCCTTGAACCAGGCGCTGAGTGCCTCCATGGACGCCGCCTTCCAGGAGGCCGGCTCGCTCGATCAACTCAACGAGCAACTTGGCGTTTCGAAGGACGTCGATCTCGTCCTGCTCGACTTGAACATGCCAGGGGTGCAGGGCCTTTCGGGCCTGATGTTCCTCAGGGCGCAATACCCGGAAATCCCCGTCGTGGTCTGTTCGGCGAACGAGGATCCCGGCACCATCAGGCGCTGCATCGAGTTCGGCGCGTCGGGGTACATTCCGAAGTCGCAGCCGATCGAGCAGATCCGCGAGGCGGTGGCGAAAGTGCTCGGCGGCGAGGTGTGGACGCCCCCCGACGTCAACTTGAGCGGCGAACTCGACGAGGAGACCTCCGACATGCTGGGGCGCCTGTCGTCGCTGACACCGCAACAGGTGCGTGTCCTGATGATGCTCGGCGAGGGGCTCTTGAACAAGCAGATCGCCTACAAGCTTTCGGTTTCGGAAGCCACCATCAAGGCGCACGTCTCGGCAATTCTGCAGAAGCTCGGCGTCGACAGCCGCACCCAGGCCGTCATCGCGATCAGCAGAATCGACAATCGCGACTGGCAGAGCGCGGCGAATTAAATCCGGGGCCAATTCTGTCGGGGATCTCGTCGCAGTTGCCGCGTTACTCGGCGGCGGCGCGGCGGCTTTGCAGGATACGCGTCATCAGAGCGCGCAGGGCCGCGGCCTTGAGCGGCTTGCGCAGGAGGCCGACATCCGCATCCCTGATCAGGCGTTCGACTTCGGGAGTGTGGTCGGCGGTGATGACGATTGCAGGCAGCGGTACTGCGGCTGACTTTCGCAATGCGCGAATTGCATCGAGGCCGGTGCCGAGGTCGAGATGATAGTCGGCCAAAATGATATCGACCGGTCCGCCCGTGTTGAACTTGCGCAGGGCTTCGGCGGTGCTCGCCGCCGTGCGGACGTTGCAATTCCATCCGGTCAGCAGTGTCTCCATGCCTGCCACGATTGCGGGCTCGTTATCGATGCAGATGACCCTGAGGCGTTCCAGGGTGCCGATCTGCGGGCGCGGGGCCAACGCGCTTGCAGCGCGCGGACGGGCTTCGGCGAGCGGTGCGAGAATGGAGAACGCGGAACCGCGCCCGGCTTCGGAGACAAGGCCGATCGGGTGATCGAGAATGCGGCAGATGCGTTCGACGATCGACAGCCCGAGGCCGAGACCGCTGACGGTGCTGCCGGCGCCTTCGAGGCGCTGGAACTCGCGGAAGATGAACTCGCGCTTGTCTTCGGGAATGCCTGGGCCGGTGTCGTAGACCTCGATCGCGACCGATCCGCCATTGCGGCGGGCCCCGAGAAGGACACGTCCGGAGCGGGTATACTTGATGGCATTGGAGACGAAGTTCTGCAGAACGCGGCGCAGCAGCCGGCGGTCGGAGTGAACCCAAAGCGAGGTCGGCACGATTCTTAAATCGAGACCTTTTTCGCGGGCCGCCGGGGCAAAATCGACGTGCAGGTTCTCGAACAACTCGGCCAGCGAGACAGGTTCGATTTCGAAGGTCAGGCGGCCGGCATCCATTCGCGAGATGTCGATCAGCGCGGAGAAAATTTCTTCGACGGCGTTCAAGGACGCATCGACGTTGCGAATGAGATTGGATGAAGCGCCATCGAGCGGTCGCTCCATTAGGCTGGTCGCGTAGAGACGGGCGGCGTTGAGCGGCTGCAGGACATCGTGGCTGGCGGCCGCGAGGAAGCGGGTTTTATCGAGATTGGCTTCGTCGGCCTTGGATTTGGCTTGTTCAAGAGCGGCGTTGAGTTCAAGCAGTTCGGCGGTCCGCTCGCGCACCCGGCGCTCAAGGTTTTCGTTGGCGCGCGCCAGTGCGGAGGCGGCGGCGACGCGATCGGTGATATCGGAGAAGGTGGTGACGATGCCACCCTGGGGCATCGGGCTGGTGCGCACTTCGATGGTGCGTTCGCCGGCCAACTGCTCCTGGAAGGTTTCCTTGGTGACGGCCAGGCGCAGGAGACGGTCGGCGACCTGCTCCTCGGTATCGCCGGGTCCGAAGTCGCCGCGATCCGCCTGCGCGCGCAGGATGCGGTCGAGCGGCGCACCGACGCGCGCCAGTTCGGGGGGAAGACCGAGGATCATGCGGAACTGCCGGTTCCAGCAGATGAGCCGCATGTCCTTGTCGAAGACGCTGAGGCCGTGACGCACCTGATCGAGCGCCGACTGCAGGAGATCGCGGTTGTACTGCAGCGCCTCGGAGGCATCGTCGAGCAGCTGCAAGGCGTTCTTGCCGGTCATGTTCTCACGGCGCAGCAACAAGGAAAGCACCAACCTTGAGGAGGCCGCGCCGATCGAACTGGCAAGGAGATGCTCCGCGAACCGGACAAGTTGCAGGTCGGCCTCGCCATCGGGCCGCAGCGCGATGCCACGGCTCGCCGCATATTCGTGGAACGATCGTTCCGCGCGCTCGCGGCCGAGATAGCGAGCGACCGTATCCTGCATGTCGTTGACGGTAATGGAGGAGCGCCACAGGCGGAAGGTCGGCTGCGGCAATGGCGGGCGGCGGTCGTCATCGACGAAGACGTGCGCCTGCAGGCGCTCGATGGGGGCCGGCTTATGGACGATGGAGACGGCGATGTATGTCGCCGTATTGAGGCAGACGCTCCAGAGCACCCCATGGGTCAGGGGTTCGAAGTTCAGGTAGAACAGCTCCTCGGGGCGCAGCATTCTCAAGCCGAGCGGCCCGTTCAGAAGGATATCGGCAGGGATCCAGCCGGCTTTCACGATCCACGGCAGAAGCAGCGTGTAGGACCAGATGGCGAAGCCGACCGCGAGCCCGGCGAGCGCTCCCCTGGCGTTGCCTTGTTTCCAGAACAGGCCGAGGAAGAAGGCCGGGGCAAGCTGGGCAATCGCTGCAAACGAAATAAGTCCGATCGTGGAGAGGATCTGTGCGTCGCCGAGCGCCCTGAAAACACCATAGGCCAGCAGCATGACGACGATGATGGCGACGCGCCGGATCATCAAAAGGAGACCGGCCATGTCCTCCTGGGCGACATAATCGGCGACGCGGTTGCGCAGGATAAGCGGTACGACGACCCCGTTCGACACCATGATCGCCAGCGCGATGGATTCAACGATGACCATGGCGGTTGCAGCCGACAGACCGCCGATGAAGGCCGTCATCGAGACCCACTCGACACCGGCATCGACCGGCAACTTCATGACGAACATGTCGGGGGCGACACTGCCGTCAGCGAAGGCCAGCAGTCCTGCCGCCGCTATCGGCACGACGAGCAGGTTGATCAGCACCAGATAGAGCGGGAATATCCAGGCCGCGCGCCGGAGTTCGTCCTGCGAATTGTTCTCGACGATGGCGACATGGAACTGGCGCGGCAGCAGAATCGCGCAGACGAAGCTCAGGAAGGTGACCGTAAGCCAGGTGCCGCCGTGGAAGGGCTGGGAGAAGAGCTCGGAAACCTTTGGAGTCGCCTGAACCTGCTGGTAGAGGCCTGTCGGGCCGCCGTTCCAGGTCATGACGATGAAGAGGCCCACCACCAGGAACGCCATCAGCTTGACCAGCGATTCAGCGGCTATCGCCAGCATGAGGCCTTCTTGATGTTCGGTCGCGTCGACGTGGCGCGTGCCAAACAGGATGGCGAAGACGATCATCGCAATCGTAATGAGAAAGGCGGTATCGGCAAAGCCGACGCGCGGCAATTCGATCGGCACAAGCTGCCCGCCGCCAAGAATGACCTCGATCGAGGCGGACACGGCCTTCAGCTGCAAGGCGAGATAGGGCAGCGTGCCGACAATGGCGACGAGCGTCACCAGCGCCGCGACGGCCTGGCTCTTGCCGTAGCGGGCGGCGAGGAAGTCGGCAATCGAAGACGAATTCTGACCTTTGGCGAGACGCACGATGCGTGACAAGAGCGGCAGTCCGATCGTGAACATCAGGATCGGACCGAGGTAAACGGGAACGAAGTCGAAGCCGGTCCCGGCGGCCAGGCCGACACTGCCGAAGAAGGTCCACGAGGTGCAGTAGGTCGCCAGCGACAGCGCATAAATCAGCGGCCGTCCCATGGTGCTGGAAACCGTCAACATGCGGTCGCCGAGCCACGCCAGCACGAATAGAGCGCTGACATAACCCAGCGCTATGAGAATAATCGTGGTGCCGTCGAACATTCAATTCGGGCCGGTTAAGAGTGCGACGCCGTCCCGATCCCGGAAAGAACGCGCGCTCGTGGTCGTCGTTTGTGGCCCGCAACGCTACTGCGCAGGCGAAGTGCTGGCAATCTCTCGATTGCGCCGCGGCGTTGGCTGGCATCGGGATGTTTAACGCGCTAGTGTAGCGCATCTAACGTTTGGTACCCACTAGCGGATGGCGTATCGACCAAACGTTAGATGTAAAAGCTACACTAGAATTATAGGCTTGCTAGTGTTCCTTATGGTTCTGACATTTGCTCTGCACCGTGCCGCAAGGGAACCAAATGTCAGAACCGGAAGACTAGTAACGCTTCGCATTCAACTCGGTTCGTCGGTGTCCTTGGTGCGGACAGCCCGCGGTGCGCGACGGACGTGCCTGAAGGATCTATCAGGCTCGCCAGCTGGCGGCCCCTCACCGCCGTCCGATGGCTCATCGCCGCTTTTTCCGGGGGGGGCCGGCAGGTCCGGGATCGGGCCCGAAAAGCCCCAGGTCTCAAGGGCTGCCGCCATGAGTATCCGATAACGGCTTTGAAGCGTTTCGCGGTTCCAGTCGTTCGAGGCACGGATCTGATCAGTGAGGTACAGATCGTGAGGGTCGCCGCCGGGGAAATAAATCTGCTTCTTGTCCGCGAAGTTCAACTGGCCTGCCGCCTTGTTGCGGCTTGCCTCCAGGAGAACGAGGTTGGCGATGTTATTGGCCATCGTCTTGCGGTAGCGGATGGGAGAGAACTGCGGTCGCCACATGCTGTCCTTCTCCAGCGTGTCGCCGTTCGGCACGATGTGTTCAAGGGTCAGCATATTCTCGCCAACGAACCTCTTTTCGACGAGGTCGAGGTAGTTTGACAAGGGGCGCCCCGACAGGTGGGCGTCGAGGCGGATCAGGACGGCCTTGTCGGCGCCGTTGGCAGCGTCCTTCAGCTTCAGCGCGATCCGGCGGATGCCTGCGGCTTGGCGCTGTTCGTCGAGGGCAAACAGTACTGCCGGGTCGGGGAAGACCTCGCTCTGCCAGATCAGGTCAAGCACCGGACGGTAGGCGGCGCGGCGGTCGTCGGCGGTGGTCCGCGTCAATGCCAGCAGAATCGCGAACCGGTCGAGTGCACGAAGATAAGCCAGCAGTTTTTCTTCGTCGTCCCTGAGGCGGGCCAGCGCTATCATCGCCGGGGCGACCCATTCGCTGCAGCAGAACCGCTCCAAAACCCGCAGTTTGTCGATTGCGTCCGATACCGCCTCGGATCCGGGGGACCGCGGCCCCTCACCGCGCGTCGCCAGATAGGCCTGCGCCATCGGTTCGAATACGGTTGCCGCGAACCGCCGCGGACCGCCTTCACGGGCCACGACACGTCGCAACAGGCTGATCATGCGGTCGCTTCTCGTCCACCGCTGGGCAACAGCCAGATGCGTAAAGAACGTCTTGTCCTGGCGGCGACCTTTCGGCTGCGGTTCGCGATAGCGAGACATCTGGGCGATGATCGTGTCGTAGCGGCGGCGCTGGTCCAGCGCCAGCGGACCGATGACTTCGGCGAGGACGATGTCCTCGTCGCTGAGGGGCAGGCCCGGTTTGTTGATCGAAAGAAAGAGGCGGTAGGCGTAGTCGATATCGGGGGCCCAGATGCGCAAAACCCGGCATTGTTCGAGAAGGAAGCGCGCGATCGCGTAGCTGCGATCCTGTTCGAGCGCCTTGAGGCGCTTGGCGAACAAGCCGCGAACCGCCTCCATGCGCCGCTGCGGTTCGTTTTCCGGCTTCAGGTCGGACTTGCCGCGGGGCAGGCGCGTCGCGCCTGGGCGCTGCACGGCATGCTCCAGGAAGTGCGAGTCGACGTGGCGTGGGCGCACGTGCAATGTGTCGCTCTGGAGCGCGATCCGGGCATGAAGCGTGGCCGCATCCGGCTCGGCGATGAGGTCGCGCAGCACGGCGATCAGGATGGTCAGGGTGATGAGACGCTGCTGGCCATCGATCACGAGGGAGCTGCGGACGATCGATTGCGGCTCGTCGGGTCCCACAAACAGCATCGTGCCGAGAAAAAACGGCAGCGGTTCTACCGATTGCCGGGCCGTCTCGCAGGCCGTGACGATGTCGTCATAGAGCCTTTGGGCTTCTGTCTCGCCCCAGGAATAGTCGCGCTGAAAAGCAGGGATCTCGTAAAGGTTCTGGCCGCTGAGCAGTTCGCCGACAGCAACGTCTTCACAGCGCAATGCACTTGTCATGGTAACCGGTTTGATGAATACAAACTTTTCGTATCAAGAAAGTCGGAAGGGCAGGGCGGAGTCAATAAACCTGATTGCCAGAAGCCGTCAACGCCGGTTTACGCGACGGATTCGTCGATACTTGCGGGTTCCAGCTCAAGACGCCAGATCTTGTTCAACAGCCTGAGGAGTTCGGCTTCGCGCTCGCGGATATGCTCCGGCCGCCACTCTTCGCTCGATAGATATTCACTTGTGATCGCAAGTTGCAGCCGGCTCGACGTCGGCTTGGCGTAGACCTCTTTCTTGCGATCGAACTCGTCGTTGCCGGCATTGTCGTTGTGCTCGTGACTGACAAGGACCAGATTTCCGAAGCTGGCGGTCAGCGCCATGCGCTCTTCGGTATCGGAAAACCATTGGCGCCAAAGGCTCGACGCCTTGGGGCGCTGCGGCAAAACGTGCTCGATCGTATAGTCGGTGGGACTGGCGAAAAGCGCCTCGGGCTGGAGTTCGTCGTTGAGGCGCAACAACAGTCCCTTGCAGGCCTGGACATTGCGGGCATGCAAGTCGCGCAAATTGAAGGACATCGCGCGCTGCTCTTCGCGCGTGGGCTCGTAGAGACTTTCGGGCGCCGGCAGTTCGGGCTGCGACAGCAGGCTCGTGATCTTCGCAAAGCGCGTCTGGCGCTTGCCGGAGCCGAGGCATACGAGGCGCATCAGAAAGGCGGCCCGCTCGATTTCATTGAGATACACGCCGGCGTGCGCCGGGCGAAGATCGCGGCCGAGGACACGCAGCGCGGCGGGCACCCATTCGGAACCATTGAGCCGGGTCAGGCCGACAAGGACGCGACGCAGTTCGTCCGGAATATCGGCTTCAGCGTCCGTTGCCGACAGGATCATGGCGTAGGCATTTGCCAGCGGGCGGAACACGTCCAGCAGGAAGCCGCGCGCGCTGCCCGATTCCCTGACGATGCGGCGGACCCCGGCGATGACCTGCAGGCGGTGATAACCGGCGGCAGAGCGCAGGTGGCTCAGAAAGGTTTCCATATGGTCGCCCAAGCGCGCTTCGACGTCACGCCAGATGGCGAAAGCCTGATCGCGGTATTCGGGTTCGACCGATCGCAGGATCTCGGCTTTCAGAATGTCCTTCTTTTGCAGGGGACGGCCACGATCGTTGAGGACCATGAATATGCGGTGCGCGCGGTCGATATCCGTCGTGGTGACGACGACGAAGTGACAACTGTCGCAGATGTAGTTGCACAGGGTTGCGCGCTGCCCGGCAGAGAACTGGGCAAGGTTCCTGATCAGGCAGTTGCGGGCTTCGATGATGGCTCGCTGCGCGCTATCGAGCGTGCCGGCATCCGGCACCGACTGCAAACAGCCGCCCGGAGCGACAACATAGTCGTTCACGAAATTCCAATCGTCGCCCAAGAGTATGATGCGCGAGGCAACCGGATTCGCCTGCGGGCGCGCGAGCGCGTCGAGGCGTCGGGCCAGCTCAGTGTCGGGAGAAGCCTCGAGATCGCGCAATGCGCAAGCGAGGATGACAAGTGTGACGAGGCGCTGCTGTCCGTCGACGATCTCGAAGTCGTGGGACGCGGGGACGTTCTCGCGGACCGGCCGGGCCATGATATTGAGGAGCAAAATCGCGCCCAAGAAATAATCGGGCTCGAGCACCTCCCCATCATCGACCCCGGCGGCATTCGCGACGTCTTCGAGGAGCTGGCCGGCTTCTTCCACGGTCCAGGAATAGGGGCGCTGATAGAAAGGTATGATGAAGCGGTAGGGATCGGCAAACAACTGGCCGACTGACATGGAAGCGGTAGGCAGGGGCTGAAACATCTGTACTCCGCCTCAGTAGTGTCCCAGTTCTCGGCTGCACGCACGTGCGTCACTCGGTTTTGTCGAACCGCTGAGCTAGTACCCGCTTTCAGAAGTTCGTGAGTCATTCGCGGCAACCACATTGACGAACTTCTGAAAGCAGAGCGTACTAGTAGTATATTGAATCTAGTACCGCTTTTCGATCAGAAGTCCCTGAAAGCGGTTGACTGATACGACACAGGGACTTCTGATCGGCGGTACTAGCATGATCGGCGGCGCAGGGTTATCCGTCATCTGGCAGAAACCATTTCCCCTTTGAACACAAAGCGCCAAGGCGGCATGTTGTCTCCGGTCGAGTATGGCTGCCCGCACCGGCCACCTGCAACTCGAAAACTCGATGGATCATCTCAATGGCTGCAAACAGCGACGTGATATCGGTCGTCTATAAGATGCTGCCGCGCGCCGAGTGGGAGCGTGCGGTGCAAGCTGGATTCTACGCCGGATCGGCCGACGACCTGCGCGATGGCTTCGTGCATCTTTCGGCGGCAACGCAACTTGCCGGGACGGCAGCCAAATACTTCCATGGACAAAGCGATCTGGTGCTCGTTGCGTTTCGGGCCGAGGATCTCGGGCCCGCGCTCAAGTGGGAGCCATCGCGCGGGGGCGAACTTTTTCCACACTTTTTTTCAGACCTGCCGGCCGACAAGGCGGCGGCGGTCTACGAGCTGCCGCTTGGCGACGACGGCGTCCCCCTCATTCCGGGGGGACTTTTGTGATGTTCGGCGGCCTTCTCAAACTGGCGCAGCCGATGTTGCTGGCGCTGCCGCCGGAAGACGCCCACGAGATGGCGCTGCGGGGCCTGGAACTCGGACTCCTGCCACACGATGAAAAAGCCGGATCGGCAGCGCTGCAGCAGCGCCTGTTCGGCCTCGACTTTCCCAATCCCGTCGGCGTGGCGGCAGGCTTCGACAAGGACGCGCGCGTTCCCGACGCGATCCTCGCGCTCGGCTGCGGATTCGCCGAAATCGGCACGGTGACGCCACGCCCGCAGTCGGGAAACCCGACGCCGCGCGTCTTCCGCCTGATCAAGGACCGCGCCGTGATCAACCGGCTCGGGTTCAACAACGGTGGCCACGAGGCGGCGCTGCGCAGGCTGCAATCGCGGGCGAAGCAGGGCGGCATCGTCGGCGTCAACATCGGCGCCAACAAAGACAGCGAGGACCGCGCCGCCGACTATATCAAAGGGCTCGAGACGTTCAATGCGGTGGCGAGCTACTTCACGGTCAACATCTCTTCGCCGAACACGCCGGGCCTGCGCGACCTGCAGGCTCCCGAGGCGCTCGACGAGCTCATCGGCCGGTTGACGGAAGCGCGCCAGCGGCTCGCCACGGCGGGCGAAGCCACTCGACCGATCATCGTCAAGATCGCACCCGACATTGCCGAACAGGATATCGCGCCGATCTGCGAACGGCTGATGGCGCACGCCGTCGAGGGAATCGCCGTCTCCAATACGACGGTCACACGGCCGCGCGTTGCCGGCGAGACTTCCCGCCAGGCCGGCGGGCTATCGGGGCGGCCGCTGTTTCACCGGTCGACGGTGATGCTTGCCAGAGTGCATCAGGCGACCGGCGGGCGGGTGCCGCTGATCGGCATCGGCGGCATCGACAGCGGCGAGACGGCACTGGCGAAGTTCGAGGCCGGCGCCAGCCTGATCCAGCTTTACACCGGGCTTATCTACGAAGGCTGGCCGCTGATCGGGCGCATCAAGGACCATCTGGCGGAGGCCTGCGAAGAGGCCGGGGCCGGCTGCATCGGTGAACTCAGCGGACGCCGGGCCGCGCACTGGGCGAGCCAGCCGTTGGACGAATAAGGCGATCACTGATCAACGAGGCCTCGCAGTCCCAGCGATCCGGATCAGATTCGACCCATCAGCCCTTGCGGCCGCTGTCCGACTTGTCGCTGCTCAGCAACCCGAAAAGGCGGGCGACAAACCAGATCGGCACCACCACGACGGCACCGAGCACGAGATAACCGAAGATGTTTTCGAAGACGCCGAAGCCGAGGTCGTAGAGACGGCGCGCCAGGATATCGAGGTGATAGAACAGGTTGCGTGGCGTGATGCCGAGCGCCGACAGGATTATGCCGACGACGATGGAAATCAGAACGAGGCGGATTAGCACTCCAAAAGGGTTGCCGCCAAACAGCGTATTGCGATCCATGACTTCAGCTTTCGTTCCGAAAAGGACGATTCGAGTTCCGATTGGTTCCAAGATCGAGACCCAGCCCGTCGCCGGGAGTGATCACCGCGATGGAATCCAAGGCGGCAGGGCTTTAACATGGCTTCACGTCGCTGGCGACCCTGCGGGGTACGGCAAAGCGCAGTGAGCGGACCGCGGAGAGGCTGAAGAGACCACGCATGGGCAAACGCACCGCGGCAACCGAGGTCGTTGCGCAGAAGCGATCGAAGTCCGGCGGTGCTGACCGCACCAAGCGGCCGGGCGCTGCTGGGACGCCGCCGCAGCGGTTGACGGAAGCGTTGCCCGCAGAGTTCGCGAACTGGTTCAAGGTGCGCGGCTGGCTACCCAGAAGCCACCAGCTGGGGCTTCTGGAACGGGCCACGAAGCGGACATCGACGCTGCTGATTGCGCCGACGGGAGCGGGCAAGACGCTCGCTGGTTTCCTGCCGAGCCTCGTCGAGCTTTCCAGGCGCGACCGCGCAACCTTGAAAGGTGCCGGCCTCAACACGCTTTATATTTCGCCGCTGAAAGCATTGAGCGTCGACATCGCGCGCAATCTCGAAACCCCGATCCGCGAAATGGGCTTGAAAATCAGGTGCGAGACGCGGACCGGGGATACACCGGCCAGCCGGCGCACGCGCCAGCGCACCAAGCCGCCCGAGATTCTTCTCACCACGCCCGAACAGGTCGCCCTGCTGCTGGCGCACCCCGACGCGCCTTATCTCTTCGCCGATGTGCGCACGGTGATCCTCGACGAACTGCATGCCATTTCCGGATCGAAGCGCGGCGATCTTCTAAGCCTCGATCTTGCCCGGTTGAGGACGCTGGCGCCCGAGCTGATCACGATCGGCCTGTCGGCGACCGTCGCCAGTCCGAGCGAGCTCAGAGCCTATCTCGTCGCGCAGGACGCTCCCGATGCGATGACACGGCTTGCCGATACCGTCGTTGCGCAGCCCGGCGCGGAGCCGGAGATCGCCATCCTCGAAGCCGACGATCCGGCGCCGTGGTCTGGTCATTCGGCGCTCTACGCGATGGCCTCGATCTATCAGGCGATCAAACGCCATGCGCTGACGCTCGTGTTCGTCAATACGCGCATGCAGGCGGAGCTGATCTTCCAGGAGCTGTGGCGGGTCAACGAGGACGGGCTGCGCATCGCGCTGCATCACGGTTCGCTCGATCATGGCCAGCGGCGCAAGGTCGAAGCAGCGATGGCGGCCGGCACGCTCGATGCCGTCGTTGCCACTTCGACGCTCGATCTCGGCATCGACTGGGGCGACGTCGATCTCGTCATCAACGTGGGGGCACCCAAGGGTTCAAGCCGTCTCCTGCAGCGAATCGGGCGCTCCAATCACCGCCTCGATGAGCCGAGCCGGGCGATCCTCGTGCCGGGCAACCGCTTCGAGGTTCTCGAATGCCGGGCGGCGCTCGATGCGGCGCGGGCGGGCGTGCAGGATGTCGCGCTATCGCGGCGCGGCTCGCTCGACGTGCTGGCGCAGCACGTGCTCGGAATGGCCTGCCAGGCGCCGTTCGCGATGGACGAACTTTTCGCCGAAGTGAGGCGTGCATCGCCGTACGCATGGTTGCAGCGCGCCACGTTCGATCGAATCGTCGACTTCGTCGCGACCGGCGGCTATGCGCTCAAGTCCTACGAGCGGTTCACCAAGCTGCGCCCTGAGGCCGACGGACGGCTGCGGGTTGCGAACGGCAGAATCGCGCAAAGCTACCGGATGAATGCGGGAACGATCGTCGAGAGCCCGATGATCAAGGTCCGGCTTATCGGGCGCGGGCGGTTGCGCGGGCGTGGGTCTTCCTCGCGCGCTTCAACTCCTCTACGTCCGCTGACCGGCGGCAGGGTGCTCGGCGAAGTCGAGGAGCATTTCGTCGAGCAACTGGCTCCCGGACAGGCGTTCGTCTTCGCCGGCGAGGTCCTGCGCTTCGAAGGGCTGAAGGAGACCGAGGCCTACGTGTCGCGGGCGTCAGCCTCCGATCCGGTCGTGCCGAGCTATGCGGGGGGCAAGTTCCCGCTGTCAACGCATCTTGCCGAGCGGGTCCGCGCCATGCTGCACGACCGTGAGGCGTGGGCGCACCTGCCGGTCCCGGTCGCCGAATGGCTGGCGCTGCAGGGCGAACGCTCGGCGCTTCCTGACGCCAGCGAGGTGCTGGTCGAGACGTTCCCGCGGGGTGGACGCCATCACATGGTCGTCTACCCCTTCGAGGGACGGCTCGCCCACCAGACCCTCGGCATGCTCCTGACCCGCCGGCTGGAACGTGCGGGCGTCATGCCGATGGGGTTCGTCGCCAACGATTACGGACTTTCGATCTGGGCGCGCGGCGATATCGGCGCGATGATCCGATCGGGCTCAGTCCCGCTTGCGGCTCTCTTCGAAGAGGACATGCTGGGCGACGATCTCGAATCGTGGCTTGCCGAATCAAGCCTGATGAAGCGAACCTTCCGCTACTGCGCCGTGATCGCGGGTCTCATCGAGCGGCGGCATCCGGGCAAGGAGAAGTCGGGACGGCAGGTGACGATGTCGACCGACCTCGTCTACGACGTCCTGATGAAACATGACCCCGGCCACATCCTACTTGAGGCGGCGCGGGCCGACGCGTCGACGGGACTTCTCGACATCGGGCGGCTCGGCGATTTTCTGAAGCGCATCCGGGGGGCCATCGTCCACAAGGACCTGGAACGGGTTTCGCCGCTCTCCGTGCCGATCCTCCTGGAGATCGGGCGCGAACCGGTTGGAACAAGCGGCCGCGAGGATCTGCTGCGGGAAGCTGCCGAGGATCTGATCCGGGATGCGATGGGCTGCGAGTAGAAACCCGTGGATCAGCCCTGCGCGCAGGGTGCGCATTCGGGACGGCTCAGTTTACAGTCGCGTTCTCTTTCACGCTCGAAGCACGAGGGTTTGGCGATGCTGCAATTGAAGCCAGAGCGCCTGGGTATAAACGACTTCAGGGAGCAGAACGTTTCGATCTGCGGCAAGTCGTTTGTCGCGGACGTTTCAGGGGCGCTCTACTGGCCGGCGGAAAAGGCTCTCATTGTTGCTGACCTGCACCTCGAAAAGGGCTCCTCGTTTGCCGCAAAGGGGCAATTGCTGCCACCCTACGATACGCGCGAAACCCTGCTCCAGGTCGCGAAGGCGGTCGACAGGTTCGGCGCCAAGACCGTTGTCGCACTCGGCGACAGCTTCCATGATCGCAATGCCGCAGACCGCATGCCGGAAACCGAACTCGAGAAGCTGCGGATCATGCAGGACGCCTGCGAGTGGATCTGGGTGACGGGCAACCACGACCCCGAGATCGCCGACCAACTCGGCGGATTCGTGGTTCCGGAATTGACGGTCGAAGGCATCACGCTGCGCCATGAACCGCGCGGGGCGTGGACGACACACGAGATCGCCGGGCACCTGCATCCTGCCGCCAGAATCGCGCGTGACGGTTTCAGCCTGCGGCGGCCCTGCTTCATCGGCAACGGCGTGCGGCTCATCATGCCGGCGTTCGGCTCGTACGCCGGCGGCCTCAACGTGATGGACGAAGCCTTCGAGCCGTTGTTTGGCGGCGACGCGTTCGCCGTCTGGATGCTCGGCCAGGAAGGCCTCTACCCGATCGCAACGCGTTTGCTGCGGGACGACTGAAATGCCTTTTGGGACCCAAAATACTGCGGAGATTCCCGGCCGGGCTCACGATTGAACGCGACGACGCCTGTCGCCGTGCGTTGTGGACTGTGCCGCGCGCTGCAATTCCTGGCGCAGTCTTTCGCGTTCTTCGTGGATCGACGCGATGACGGGACCTGCGGGCACGTTCATGCCCAGAAGCGCGGCTTCGGAAAGCTGCAGACTTGCCTCGGTCGTTTCGGGAACGGCATCGCTGACGCCGGTGGCGTAAAGGTGGCGCGCGTGGTCGTTGTCCATGGCCCGCGAGACGATCTCGACATCATCCCGCAATAATTGGATCTGCTCGACGATGGCGTCGATTATCGATGGCGACTGGATAGTGATGACGACGCTTACGGCCGTATCTATGCCGCACGCCTTGAGGAATGACGGGTTCGTCGCATCGCCGTAGTAGACCTCGTGGTCATTGCGACGGTCGATCGTCACCGATCTGGAATCGTAGTCTATGGCCACGTAGGGTATCTGGTGCACCCGAAACAGGCCGCAGACCATCTTGCCCATTCTGCCATATCCGATGACGATTGCATGGCCCGCGCGCGGCAGGGGGGCGGCCAGCGTTTCGGGTTCCGGACTTGGCTGCGGCGTGATCTTCGCGGCGATCGACTGCCCGATCATCGCCATGGCGGGGATCAAAAGCATGCTCAAGGACGCAACCGTCAGGGTGAAGTTGGAAACTTCGCTCGATAGAAGTCCGAGGCTTGCTGCAAGGCCGATGCCGACGAATGCGAATTCGCCACCGGGTCCCAGCACGAGTCCCGACTCGACTGCAACCGGCATCGGCTGGCGGTACAGGCGGGCCAGCAGAATTACGACCAGCGCCTTTACGGCGACAAGGCCGACGACGCTGGCGAAGATCCAGGCCGGCTCGCGGAGGATCTCGCGGACGTCGATGCTCATGCCGACGGTGAAAAAGAAGATGCCCAGAAGCAGGCCCTTGAAAGGTTCGATGCGCGCCTGAATGGCGCGGCGATATTCCGTGTCAGACAGAAAAAGTCCGGCAACGAAGGCACCGAGCGCCATGGACAAGCCGGAGATTGCTGCGAGGAAGCCGGTGGCGACGATCACGAAAAGGGCGGCGGCCATGAACATCTCGTCAGACTTCGTGGCAGCGACCAGGCGAAACAGCGGACGCAACGTCAAGCGTCCAAGCGCGATGATTATGACGACCGCGACGAACGCCTGGAGGAGGGCGCCGCCAGCGCCGGTGAGAACGGAGCCGCCGTTGCTGGCTGCAATCAGCGAGATGTAGATGAGAAGCGGTACGACGGCGAGGTCCTGCGCCAGCAGGACGGAAAAGCTCAGGCGGCCCGTCGTCGTTGCCAGTCGATCCTGCCGCGACAAGACTTCGAGGACGATGGCTGTCGACGACAGGGCCAGCGACGCACCAATGATCAACGCGACAGGGGTCGTCAGGCCGAAGCCTGCGGCAACGGAGGCAACGATCGCGGTGGTTATTGCAATCTGCAGGCTGCCCATGCCGAAAACCAGCCGGCGCATGGTCAGAAGTCGCTGGAACGACAGCTCCAGTCCGATAATGAACAGTAGGAAAACGACGCCCAGTTCGGCGATGCCCGCGACGTTCTTCGCATCGACCACAGTGACCCAGTAAAGGAACGGGACCTCGCCGATAAAGGCTCCGAGGCCCAACGGGCCAAGTACGGCGCCGGCACCAAGATAACCGATGACGGGACTCAAACCGAACCGGCTCAACAGCGGGACGACGATCCCGGCGGTCCCGAGGACGACCAGCGCATCGCTGTAGGCGGGGACGTTGATCGATCCAGCCAAATGACCCTCTCGGCGGTTTGTTTCGCGCGCGACGCGAAATCAGGGATTAGTTCCGATATCGCCTCCGGCGACTCCGCTGGATGGTATGTCACTCTATCAGATAGTAGCCTGCCAGCCTTGATCGAACCCCATGTGCGGGTAAGGCACGAGGACGGCTGCAAATTCGATGAGTCATGTCGTCAGCGCGGCTGGCACGGCAGCGAAAAATTGCCCGCTTCAGTGTGCTCCACGGCTGAACACGGCGGACGCGGCCAGGCCGGCGCCGACCGCGATTGCGACAGCCAGCATCCCGTAGAGCAGCGGATAATCGAAGGCGAACGAATGCATCAGGGCTTCGAGGCCCTGGCGCTGCAGCTCAACGGCGGCGGTGTTCTCGGCGATGAGTTCGGCGTCGCGGAACAGGTAGGTGCGCGCCACCACCGTGCCGATGGGCACGTTGGCCGGCAGGTCAATCGAGGTGCGGAACAGCGAGCGACCGATGAATTCGACACCCGTCGGCCGCCTTTGGTAGAGGCCCTCGCCGGCCTTCAGCCGGATGATCGATTCGCGGAACGACTGCAATTCAGCCGGCCCTAGCTTGGCGGCATCGGCAGCGCGCGGCTCGATGCGGATATGTTGGAAGCCGATACCGTATTCATCGAAGACACGTGGCGTCGAAATTTCCACAATCGGCCGCGTCGAAGAAATCGTATAGTAGCTTGGCACGCTCTCGAACTCGACGGACTGGGTATTGATCCATAGACCGGCGACGTTCGATTTGCGGCGGCTGATCAACTTGCTCTTCGCGCCTTCGAGAACAACGACGACATCGTAGAGTCCCTGTTGGGGAGAAGCCTGAAGGGAATTGTGGACGGCGCCGAAAACGACGATGCGCTGGCCGGAGAAGCCCGAGGTGATGGCGACCGAACGCGTCGAGATGTCGACCTCGACGCTCTCGTCGAAGTTCGGATTCTGCACGGTCCTGTCGGCCAAGGCCGCGCGGCGGCGTTCGGCTTTTTCCTGCTCGGTCTTCTCAACCGATGCCTCGAGCGCGGAATGCTGGGCATCCGCTGGTTCGGCCTTCTTTGCCGGGGCAGCGGGATCGGCCTGTTCGGCGGGCATCGCCGTCTTGGACATTTCTTCCATGATGGCGGCCGGCGAGGAGGCGCCCATCTGGCGCCGTGCGGAGGCGTCGGGGTCATTGCCGCCGGTGTTCAAGACCCAGATCAATATAACAACGACCGCCGCGCCCAGTGCAAAGGCTGCGTTGCGACCACTCATGGCGGACCGCAGATCCTGGGGCTTGATCTTTCGAATGGAGCGGTTCGCATCTTCGAAGCGCTGCCGGAACTTCTGGCGGATTTGATCTCTGCCTGGCATCAGTGCCCCCCTACAATCGAGGACAGGGAATAAAGCTCGGATGGCATCACGACGAGGTTCCAGGCGACCCTGAGGCAAACGAGGAGGACGAGGCCGGCCAGCAGAAAGCGCAGTTGCTCGCCCTTCAGCTTTTCACCGGCAACGGCCCCGAACTGCGCCCCAATGACTCCGCCGATCATCAGGATCATGGCGAGAACAATATCGACCGTATGGTTTTGTACGGAATGGAGAATCGTTGTGGCGGAGGTGACGAACAGGATCTGGAACAGCGAGGTGCCGACGACGACGTTGGTTGGGACACGCAACAGATAGATCATCGCGGGAACGATGATGAAGCCGCCGCCGACACCCATGATCGCACCGAGAAAGCCCACGATCGCTCCGAGCACTATCACCGGGATGGCGCTGATGTAGAGCTTCGAGCGGTGGAAGCGCATCTTCAAGGGGAGGCCGTGGATCCAGCTATGCTGACCCGGACGGCGCGCCGAAACGACAGCTCCTGAGCGCGCCTTGCGCATGGTGTTGAGGCTCTCGATCATCATCAGCGAGCCGATGATGCCAAGAAAGATGACATAGGCCAGCGACACGAACAGCTCGAACTGGCCGAGCTGCCGCAGCTCCTTGACGATTTGCACGCCAAGGATCGAGCCGATGATACCGCCGGTCAACAAGACGATCCCCATCTTGATGTCGACGTTTCGGCGCTGGTACTGGGCGATGGCGCCCGAGACCGAGGAGGCGACGATCTGGGCCGCCTCGGTGCCGATCGCCACAGCAGGGGGAATGCCGGAAAAAATCAGTAGCGGTGTCATCAGGAAGCCGCCGCCGACGCCGAACATGCCTGACAAGAAGCCGACCGCTCCGCCCATGCCCAGGAATATCAGGACATTGACAGGCATTTCGGCGATCGGAAGATACAAGTTCATGTTCGCCGTCCGGTTCGGGCCGGCCTTGCAGCCCGGTCAAACGCAATCGCGTTTCTGATAGTCGTGTGCGCCCCGAGGCGAAGTCACCCGGCGGCCCGATCTGCTATTCTTCGTTTTGCGAGTTCCGTTGACTGCACGTGACGCGCTTCAAAGCGATGCCGTCACGACTGCAAACCGAACCACCCTGGCAAGAGAGGTCACCGGCAGTTGAATACCACGAGGTTCCCCTACCTCTTTCTATCGCCGATTGGGAGCGGTCGGGTCAATGCGTCGTTCTGCTCGAAATCACGATTCAAACGCTTATTTTTGAACGATCGTAATGGGATAGATCGAAGCGATCAGTCGAAAGGCGGTAACTCTATCATTTGGTCCCGCCTTCCACCGAGCCGGGCTGCAACCGGAGCGGTTGCGAAGGCCGTTTCGCATCGGACTTGGCGTCTTGCGCCAAAGTGCCTTATTTCTTGAGCGCGTCGCGGATCTCCATGAGGAGGGCCTCGGTGGCGGTGGGAGCGGCAGGGGCTACCTCCTGCTTCTTTTCAAACTGCGCGCGCATGGTGTTGACGGCCTTGACCAGCATGAAGACTGCAAACGCGACAATCAGGAAGGATATGACGTTGTTGACGAACGTGCCGATGTTCATCGTCACGGCTTCCTTGTCGCCCACCGCTTCGGCCAGCGTCAGCTTAATGTCGGAAAAATCGACGCCGCCGAGCAGCAGCCCGATCGGCGGCATGATGACATCCTTGACCAGAGACGCGACGATTGTGCCGAAGGCGCCGCCGATGATGATACCGACGGCCATGTCGACCATGTTGCCCTTGACTGCAAATTCCCGAAATTCAGTGAGCATTCCCATTTTTTGCACTTTCCCCTGGAGTTTCACCGCGTTTTTCGAGCATCATTCGACCAAACGCGATCGCTTTTCGCGCTTCGATAATCGGATTGAGTTGCTCTAGATGCCCGCGAGGGGGACTATCAGGACGCACACTTTCTTCCCCACGCAGGCAGTGTGCGGACGTTATGCGAATGCGATATAATGGGCAATCGCCTGCGCAATAATATGAGTTTTCTCTGGGACAGGTGTCAGCTCGATCCGGCCGGACGCGTCAGATACCGACAAGCGCTGCTTCGGGCGCCACCTCGAGATTGAGTGCGGCGGCGAGCAAGGCGCGCGTGTAGGCTTCCTGCGGCGCCTCGAAGATCCTCTCCGCCGGCCCTTCCTCGACGACCTTGCCGGCGCGCATCACGATGACATAGTTGCAAAGCGCCCGCACAACCCGCAGATCGTGGCTGATGAAGAGATAGGCGAGGTCGCGCTTCTCCTGCAGGCCGCGCAGCAAGTCGACGATCTGTGCCTGCACGCTCATGTCGAGAGCGCTGGTGGGTTCATCGAGCATGATGAATTTCGGTTCGAGGACCATTGCACGGGCGATGGCAATGCGCTGGCGCTGGCCACCTGAAAACTCGTGCGGGTAGCGGTCCTGCGAAAGCGGATCGAGGCCGACTTCGGCAAGTGCGGCGCCGACGCGCTCGCGGCGCTCATCGTAATCGAGGTCGGGCTGCAGGATGATCAATCCTTCCTCGATGATCTGTCCGACCGCCAGACGCGGCGACAAAGAGCCGTACGGGTCCTGGAACACGATCTGCATCTGTCGGCGCAGCGGACGCATCTGTTTGGAAGACAGACCGTCGATGCGCCGGCCCAAGTAGGAGATCGGCCCTTTCGAGGCGATCAATCTCAGCAGGGCGAGTCCGAGCGTCGTCTTGCCGGAGCCGGACTCGCCGACGACGCCGACCGTCTGGCCTTCGCGCAATTCCAGGGAAACTCCGTCGACGGCCTTGACGTGATCGGTCGTGCGCTTGAGGAGCCCGGTCCGTATCGGAAACCAGACCTTGAGATCGTCGGTCTTGAGAACGAGGGGAGCGCTCGGATCAAAGGCGCCGGGTTCCCCCTTCGGTTCGGCGGCGAGCAGGTGCTGGGTGTAGGGGTGCTGGGGATCGCTGAAGATCGCTTCGGTCAGACCCTCCTCGACGATGCCGCCGGATTTCATGACGTAGATCCGGCGCGCCATTTTGCGAACGATGCCGAGGTCGTGGGTGATGAGCAGCAGAGCCATCCCCATCTCGCGGCTCAGGTCTTTCAGAAGGTCGAGGATCTGGGCCTGGATGGTGACGTCGAGCGCCGTGGTCGGCTCGTCGGCGATCAGCAAGTCTGGTTCGTTTGCAAGCGCCATGGCGATCATGACGCGCTGGCGCTGGCCGCCGGACAATTCATGCGGGAAAGCCTGCAGGCGGCGTTCGGGATCCTGGATGCCGACCTTGTGCAGCAACTCGACGACGCGGACGCGGGCGGCGGCATCGTCGAGGCCACGATGAACCTTGAGGACTTCGCCGACCTGCTTCTCGATGGTGTGGAGCGGATTGAGCGACGTCATCGGCTCCTGGAAGATCATCGAGATGCGGCGGCCGCGGATCTCGCGCAGTTCCTCAGCGCTCGAGGCCAGCAGATTGCGGCCCTGGAAGAAGATTTCGCCGGAGGGATGGGAGGCCGCGGGGTAGGGCAGAAGCTTCAGAATGGAAAGCGCAGACACGGTCTTGCCGGAACCCGACTCGCCAACGATGGCAACGGCTTCACTACGGCCGATTCTGAAGGACACGCGGTCGACGGCCAGCGTTTCGTCGCTGCCCTGGGTGAAAGCGACCGAGAGGTTGCGGATCTGGAGAAGCGTTTCGACCGGTTTCATCGCTTCGCGAACCTCATTTGAATGTCTTGCGTGGATCGAGCGCGTCGCGCACGGCTTCGCCGATGAAGATGAGCAGCGACAGCATGATGGCCAGGGCGAAGAAGCCGGTCAGCCCGAGCCACGGCGCTTCAAGATGTTTCTTGCCCTGCAGCAGCAGTTCGCCGAGCGACGCCGAACCGGGCGGCAGTCCGAGACCGAGGAAATCGAGCGCGGTCAGCGCTGAAATGGAGCCCGAGAGCTGGAAGGGCAGGAAGGTCAGGGTCGCCACCATCGCGTTCGGCAAAAGGTGCTTCCACATGATCGTCGTATCCGACAACCCTAGCGCGCGGGCGGCCTTGATGTATTCGAAGTTGCGCCCGCGCAGGAACTCGGCGCGGACGACGCCGACGAGCGACACCCACTGGAAGAGCAACAGGACGAAAAGCAGCGTCCAGAAGCCCGGCACCAGCACCGACGAAATGATGATCAGGATAAACAGCGAGGGCATCGACGACCAGATCTCGAGGACCCGCTGGAAGACGAGATCGACCATGCCGCCGAAGTAACCCTGCACGGCACCCGCGGCAATGCCGATCGCGGACGCCATGACGGTGAGAAGCAGACCGAAGATCACCGAGACGCGGAAGCCGTAGATGACGCGGGCGAGCACGTCGCGGCCCTGGTTGTCGAGACCGAGCCAGTTCGTATTCCAAACGGAGTTGAAACGTTGCATCTGCTCGGGCGGGGCGTCGCAATAGGCGCGGTTCGAGGCCCAGGGTGGCGGAGCGGGAAAGCCGAGACAGAGGTCGTCGGCACCCTTGCGGCGCGGATAATCGCGGTTGATCGTCGTGTACGAATAACGGATCGGCGGCCAGATCATCCAGCCGTTGGCCTCTATTTCCTCGATGTTGACGGGGTCGCGGTAATCGGTGACGGCGAGAAAGCCGCCGAACTTTGATTCGGGATAGTCGAACAGCACGGGCATCAGGAGTTCGCCCTTGTAGCTGACGAGCAAGGGCCGGTCGTTGGCGACCAGTTCGGCGATCAGCGAGACGCCGAACAGCGCCAGGAAGATCCAAAGGCTCCAAAAGCCGCGGCGGTTGGCCTTGAAGTTTTCCCAGCGGCGCCGATTGATCGGCGACAAGGTCAGGCGCTTGGCGAGCGCCGGCCACTTGGGCTGGCGCGCGGCGCCGAGGGGTCGCGCCTTGGGTTGAAGGTCTTCGGTTTTGGCATCCACGCCTCAGACCTCCCGGCTTTCGAAATCGATGCGCGGATCGACGAGTGTGTAAACGAAATCGGAGATGAGGTTCACCACCAGCCCCATGAGCGAGAAAATCCACAAGGTGGCGAAGACGACCGGGTAATCGCGCTTGTCGATCGACTCGAAGGCGAGGAGGCCGAGGCCGTCGAGGGAGAAGATCGTCTCGATCAGCAGCGAACCGGTGAAGAACGCATGGATGAACGCAGAGGGGAAGCCGGCGATGATGAGCAGCATGGCGTTGCGGAAGATATGGCCGTAGAGCACTTGCGTCTCATTCAGCCCCTTCGCACGCGCGGTCAGCACGTACTGCTTGCGGATCTCGTCGAGGAACGAGTTCTTGGTGAGGAAAGTCGAAGTCGTGAAGGCGCCGAGGCCCAGCGCGATGAGCGGCAGGGTCAGGTGCCAGAAATAGTCGGCAACGCAACCGAGGTTCGTCGTGCACGCCCAGAACGACAAGTCCTGGTACATCTCCGAATGCAGGCCGCGCGAGGGGAACCACTGGAAGAACGACGAGCCGGCGAAGACGACCAGCAGAAGAACCGCGACGAGGAAGCCTGGGACCGCATAGCCGATGACGAGTGCGCCCGAGGTCCAGACGTCGAAGGGCGTGCCGTCGTGGACGGCCTTGCGGATGCCGAGCGGAATGGAGATGAGGTAGGTCAGAAGCGTCATCCAGATCCCGAGCGAGATGGAGACCGGCAATTTTTCCGCAATGAGGTCGAGGACCGGGGTATCGCGGAAGTAGCTCTGCCCGAAATTGAAGGTGGCGTAGTTCCACATCATCATCGCGAAGCGTTCGTGGGCGGGCTTGTCGAAACCGAACTGCTTTTCGAGGCTTTTGATGAATTCCGGGTCGAGACCCTGGGCGCCACGGTACTTGGAAGCGGCCGCGTCGATGGAGCCCTGACCGGCCTGGGATTGCGCGCCGCCGCCGAGTCCATCGCCGCCGCCACCCGAAATCCGACCCGTCATCGCGGCGTCGTGGCCCTGGATCTGGGCGATGATCCGCTCGACCGGCCCGCCCGGGGCGAACTGGATGACGACGAAGCTCACCAGCATGATGCCGAACAGCGTCGGCAGTATCAGCAGCAGTCTCTTGATCAGGTAAGCGGCCATCGGCGGGTCGGTTCTGTCTGTTGCAAGCGGGCTGGAGCGGGGCGGCTGGCTGTGCGTCGTCTCGTAAGCTATCGCACTGCGAGCTTGGCAGCTTTTTCCTTGTCATACCACCACGTCTCGATAATGCCGCGGTCGTACTTCGGTTTCGTTGCTGGCCACGAGAACTTATCCCACGTGGCGACGTTGTGGGAGGCCTTGTACCAGTGCGGGACCCAGTAATGGCCGGCGCGCAGGACACGATCGATGGCGCGGGTCGCCGTGACGAGTTCGGCTCGCGAACCGGCGGCAAGGGCCTTGTCGATCAGCGCGTCGATGACCGGATCGGCGATGCCTGCCAGATTGAGGCTGCCGTCGACATCACGCGTGGAGGACCCCCAGTAGTTCTTCATCTCGACGCCGGGCGTCAGGCGCAGGACGTAGCGGCGCGTGGTGACGTCGAAATCGAAGGACTTGGTGCGGCGCTCGTACTGGGCGGAATCGACGAGGCGGATTTTCCCGTCGATGCCGAGCAGGCGCAGATTCTCGATATACGGGTTGATGATGCGCTCGAAGGAGGGCGAGAAGATCAGGAATTCGATGTCGAGCTGGCGGCCATCGGCATCGATGCGTTTGCCGTCCTTCAGCGTCCAGCCGGCTTCGCTGAGGAGACGATCCGCCTCTCGCAGTAGTTTCCGGTCCTGGCCCTGCCCGGAACTGACGGGCGGCGTGTAGACCTCCTCGAAGACAGCCGGATCGAGTGACTTGCGGAAGGGTTCGAGAAGGGCAAGCTCGTCGGGCGAGGGCTTTGCCTCGGCCTTCATGTCGGAGTTTTCGAAGTAGCTCGCGGTGCGCAGGTAGAGTTCATAGAACAAGTTCTTGTTCGACCATTCGAAATTGAAGGCGTAATCGAGCGCCTTCCTGACGCGCTTGTCCTTGAACTTGTCGCGGCGCGTGTTGAGCATGAAGCCTTGCGCACCCGAGGGCTGGGCGTCCGGCAACGTCAGGCGGAGAATGCGGCCATCCTTGACGGCGGGAACGTTGTAGGCGGTTGCCCAATCGACAGAAGTGAATTCCTCGCGCAGATCGAAGGTGCCGTTCAACAGGTTCTGAAGTTCGGCGGTGCGGTCGCGGTAATACTCGTAGCGCAGTTCGTCGAAATTGAAGCGGCCGCGGTTGACGGGAAGTTCCCAGCCCCAGTAATCGGTGCGGCGCCGGTACGTGATGAAGGTTCCCGCCTTGAAGTCGGCGACCTCGTAGGGGCCGGAGCCGAGCGGTTTTTTGAGCCACGTCTCGTTAAACGGCTGCTGGTCATAGAAGGCCTTGGGCAGAATCGGCAGCGTCGCCACGAAGAGCGGCAGGTCGCGCAGCAGTTCGCCTTCGAATTCGTAGCGCACCGTTTGCGGGTCGACTGCTTCGGCCTTGGCGACATCGCGCAGGCCGAAGCGGTAGAGCGGATGGCCCTTCTCCTTCAGCGACTCGAAGGAAAAGACGACGTCGGCGGCGGTAACAGGCGTGCCGTCCGCGAACTTTGCTTCCGGGCGCAGATGGAACGTCACCGATTTCCTGTCGTCGGCCAGTTCGGCCGATCGGGCAACGAGGCCGTAGACGGCGTCGGGCTCGTCATCGGCGCGCGTCATCAAGGTATCGTAGACGTATTCGAGGCCCTGGGCGGCATCGCCCTTGAGGATGAAGTTGTTCAAGCTGTCGAACGTCGGCAGACCGGCGGTGCCGATCATCGACATGCGTCCGCCCTTCGGGGCGTCCGGGTTGACGTACTCGAAGTGCTGGAAGCCGGGGGCGTACTTCAACTCCCCGAAGGCGGAGAGGCCATGGGACGGGTTGGCCGCGAACGCGCCAGTGGAGACAGCCAGGGCGGCAGCGAGCGCGGTCGTGGCGGCCGCCAGAACCGTCCTGGACCAGAGCTGCATTGCTGCCCGTTGCATCGAAACTCCCGTCTCAGTGAAAAGATCAGAGCCGCCCGGCGATCACATCCCGCGCTGGCTTTTCAGCTTTTCGGCTTTGGCTGCGTCTATCCACCAGTTGACGATGACGGCGCTCGGCGCTTGCGATGGCAGCTTTTCGGGCCGACCGAAGATGTCCCAGCTGGCGATACGATCGTAGGGGAAGTGCCATTGCGGAACGAGATAATGGTTCCACAGCAGGACGCGATCGAGGGCACGGGTCGCGGCAACGACGTCTTCGCGGGTTTTCGCCTGCACCAGAAGTTCGATCAGTTCGTCGACGACGGGATTCTTGATGCCGATGACGTTGCGCGAACCGGGCTTGTCGGCCGCCGACGATCCCCAGAACTCGCGCTGTTCGTTTCCTGGCGAATGCGACTGGGCAAAGTTCGCGGTGATGGAATCGAAATCGAAATTCTCGAGGCGGCGCTGGTACTGGCTGGAATCGACAAGGCGGGCACGCGCATCGATGCCGATCTTCTTCAGGTCTTCGATGTAGGCGCCGATGATGCGTTCCATGATCGGCTGGGCAATCAGGAACTCGATCGACATCTGGGTTCCGGTTGCATCGACGAGCTTGCCGTCCTTCAGCGTCCAGCCGGCCTCGGTCATCAGGGCCATGGCCTGACGCATGTTCTTGCGGAAATCAGTCGGAGCGTCGTTCTTCGGGTTTTTCCAGACTTCGGTGAAGACTTCGGGCGGGACGCGATCCTTGAAGGGCGTGAGGATTTCGAGTTCGCGGCCTTCGGGTAGCCCGGTGGCGGCCAGTTCGGAATTGTCGAAGTAGCTGCCGACGCGGACGTAGTTGCCGTAGAACAGCGACTTGTTCATCGCCTCGAAATTGAAGGCATAGTTGAGCGCGCGGCGGACGCGGGGGTCGGCGAACTGCTTGCGGCGCGTATTGAAGACGAACGCCTGCATGGGGGCGACGCTGCCGTCCTTCAACTGCTCCTTCTTGATCAGGCCGGATTTGACGGCGTCTGTCGTGTAGCGCGTCGCCCAGTAGTTGGCGCTCGATTCCTGACGGTAATCGACCAGCCCGGACAGGAAAGCCTCGAAGGCCGGCGTGTTGTCCTTGAAGTAGATGTAGCGGATCTCGTCCATATTATACATTCCGCGACGCGGGGGCAGATCCTTCGCCCAGTAGTCCTCGACGCGCTCGTAGATGATCTCGCGGCCCGGATTGACCTCCTTGACGCGGTAGGGACCCGAACCCAGCGGCGGCTCCATCGTCGTCTTGGAGAGGTCGCGCTGTTGGCCTTTGGCGTCCTTTGCGTCCCAGAAATGCTTGGGCAGGACGGTGAGCTGGCCGAGGATCTGCGGCAACTCGCGGTTGCCCTTCATGTCGAAGGTGAACTTCACCTGGCGTTCGCCGATCTTCTCGGCGGCGACGACGTTCTTGTAGTAGAGATTGAACAGTGGATGGGCTTTCTTCAGCGCATCGAGCGAAAAGATGACGTCTTCGACGGTGATCGGCTGACCGTCGTTAAAGCGGGCGCCTTCGCGCAACTGGAATGTCGCCGAAGAATAATCGTCGGGATAGGACACCCATTCGGCGACGAGGCCATATTCCGTCGATGGTTCGTCAAGGCTCGTCGCCATCAAGGCATCATAGACCAGTGAGCCGACGCCGTCGGCGACTTCGCCCTTGATGGTGAACGGATTGAGCGAATCGAACGAGCCCAGCGCGCCAACGCGAACCGTGCCGCCCTTCGGCGCGTCCGGATTGACCCAGTCGAAGTTCTTGAATTCAGGTCCATATTGCGGTTCGCCGACGAGCGACAAGGCGTGATGGCGATGGTCCTCGGCCTGCACGCCGCCAGACAACAGAACGGCATTTGCGGCAATAGCCATGAGGCCGTTTCTGAAGAGGCTCGAAGCGCGTTGGACCATCAGGCAATTCTCCTTGTGCGACGATCGGGAAGTTCGCAGTGAATTGGCGCACCCGTGTGAGCGAACTTCGAAACCGGAACACGCGTGACATCGCGGGCGCTGCTTTCCTTATCAACGTTGTCTTAGCTGGTGACGGCGCTACGCGGTAGTTAAACGTTCTTAAGCTTGCACGGGCTCATCGGAGGGCTTTTCTAACGCTAACCCTCTGAAACAAAAGACCCGCCGCAATGTGGCGGGTCCCTGATCCGGGCGCTTTCGTTATCGACGCCGAGAACGATCCGGCGCGCGGCCTACCGCAGCGCCGCCCTTCGTAGACGATGCGGCAGGGCTATTTCAGCGTGTTTAGATACGCGACCATGTCGGCGATATCGGCGTCGCTCGGGAAGCCCGAGAAGATCATTTTCGTGCCCTCGACGTATTCCTTGGGCTTGTGCAGGAAATGGGCAAGCGCCTCGTTATCCAAGTTGCCGCCCTTGGCCTTCATGGCTTCCGAATATTTGAAACTCTCCACGGCCCCCTTGGGACGACCGACGACGCCCCATAGATGCGGGCCAACCTTGTCTGCGCCACCCTGATCGTTGGTGTGGCAGGCTTTGCACTTGTTAAAGAGCTTGGCGCCTTTCTCGGCGCTGGCGGAGCCGACGAGGGAGGCGACCTTGGTCGCGTCGAAGCCGGCAGCGGGGGCGCCTGCGGTTGCAGCTTCGCCGCCAGCAGCAGCGACGTGTTCGGCTGATGCACCGCCTTCGCCAGCCTTTTCGGCGTGCTCGCCGCCAGCGTCGCCTGCGGGCTTGGGCAACTCGAATCCGACGACCGCATGCTCGCCGCCGCCATGGGGAGCGGTGGCAATTTCGATGAACGTGCGGCTTGCCACGATGATGAGGACCGCGGCCAAAACAGCCCCGGCGATCTTATTCAGCTCGAAAGAATCCATGTTCGCTTTGCGTCCTGCTTGCCCAGATGCTTCAGTTTTCCCAGATGCGTCATTGCGCCGTCGGCCTGCACACGACTCGGGGCAGACAGGCGCGGATCTCTGTCGGGACTATATGGTTTCGTGCCCCTCTTGCAACTCGCTTCGGGGCCATCTAACACCCCTCATCAGCGAGACCAATCGTCGCCTTCGACTTTGTGAGGTGGGGCACTTCACGACCTCCGGACAGAATAAGGACTCCAATGCGGAACGCGCTGATCGTCATCCCGGCCCGAATGGAAGCCTCCCGCCTTCCCGGCAAGCCAATGCTCGACATCGGGGGAGAACCGATGATCGTCCAGGTCTGGCGCCGCGCCCACGAAGCGGAAGTGGGGCGGGTTGTCGTTGCAACGGACGCCGAAGAGATCGCGGCGGCGGTTCGCGCGGTCGGCGGGGAAGCCGTGATGACGCGCAAGGATCACGTTTCGGGGTCGGACCGCGTGTTCGAAGCGATCAACAAGGTCGATCCGGAGGCGGAGGCGGATTTCATCGTCAACGTGCAAGGCGATCTGCCGGCGCTCGATCCGCGGCTGGTTGCCGCCTGTATCGAGCCGCTCGCGACGAAGGGTGTCCACATTGCAACCCTGGCGGCCGAGATCAACGAGGCAAGCGAGCGCGATAACCCCAACGTGGTCAAAGTCGTGGGGACGCCGACGAATACTCCTGGAGTGCTGCGGGCCCTCTATTTCACACGCGCCACCGCTCCTTTCGGTGACGGGCCGCTCTACCATCACATCGGAATCTACGCCTTCCGCCGGCCGGCGCTGGAAAAGTACGTCGCGCTGAAGCCATCTGCTCTGGAGATCCGCGAACGCCTGGAGCAGCTCAGGGCGCTCGAAGATGGCATGCGCATCGATGTGCGGATCGTTGACACGGTACCGCTCGGTGTCGATACTCCCGCCGATCTGGAGCGGGCGCGGAAGGTCTTTGAGAACAAACAACAATTCGGCTGAGCGAAAGTCGATTTCCGACGGCTCGCGCAGCCAACCCCGGCGCGCACGGCCCGCACGTATTGCCGCCGCCGCTTCCCAGGCCTTCGGCGGCCGAGACATCACCACCGGACACGACATGACCTTAACCAATACCAGCGCCTCGAAGAAGCCGCACACCAGCGCCGAACGCCCGGCGGGAGCCGAGCGCCCCGGCGAGCGCATTGCGTTCCAGGGCGAACCGGGCGCCAATTCGCACGTCGCTTGCGCCGAAGCGTTCCCGGCGATGGAAGCGGTTGCCTGCCCGACGTTCGAGGACGCCATTGCGGCGGTGCGCTCGGGGGAAGCGGCCTACGCGATGATCCCGATCGAGAATTCGGTGGCGGGGCGGGTCGCCGACATCCATTACCTGCTGCCGGAGTCGGACCTCTATATCGTCGGCGAGCACTTCCTGCGCGTGCGCCATCAACTGCTCGCGAAGCCCGGGACGAGGATCGAGGACATCAAAAGAGTGCTCAGCCATACCCAAGCGTTGGGACAGTGCCGCAATACGCTGCGCAAGCTCGGGCTGAAACCGATTCCAGAAGCCGATACGGCAGGCTCGGCGCGCATGGTGGCGGAAGGCAACGATGCCTCGCAGGCCGCCATTGCAACGACGCTTGCAGCAGAAATCTATGGTCTTGAGATCCTCAGGAGCGACGTCGAGGACGAAGTTCACAATACGACGCGCTTCGTCATCCTGTCGGCAGAGCCCGACGACGCCGTGCCCGACGACGGCCCGGTCATCACCACCTTCCTGTTCCGCGTGCGCAACGTTCCAGCCGCCCTCTACAAGGCGCTGGGCGGGTTTGCGACGAACGGCGTCAACATGACGAAACTCGAAAGCTACCAACTCGAAGGTACCTTCAACGCCACGATGTTCTTTGCCGACGTCGAGGGCCACCCCGCCGACCGCATGGTGCAACTTGCCCTCGAAGAACTGTCGTTCTTCTCGACGCAGGTGCGCGTTCTCGGCACCTACCGGGCGAGCCCCTACCGGGCGGAGATGGAACGCAAGCTGAATCCGCACATCGGAATGCAGGGGCACAGGTGACATGAACCGGCTTGCCGACAAGATTGCCATCGTCACCGGTGCCGCCTCCGGCTTCGGGCGCGGCATCGCGGAAGCGTACGCGCGCGAAGGCGCCAAGGTCGTGATCGCCGATCTCAATGGGGCGGGAGCCAGGGCGGTCGCCGACGCGATCGGGGCGGCTGCCGTCAGCATCGCAGCGGACGTGACGCGGCGGGCCGATGTCGAGGCAATGGTGGCGGCGGCGGTCGACAATTTCGGCGGGCTCGACATCCTCGTCAACAACGCCGGGGCGACGCACAAGAACAAGCCTGCCCTCGAGGTGACCGAAGAGGAGTTCGACCGGATCTACGCGGTCAACGTCAAATCGCTCTACCTGACAACGCTGGCGGCGGTTCCGGCGATGGAGAAACGCGGCGGAGGGGTCATCATCAACACGGCTTCGACGGCGGGGGTGAGACCGAGGCCGGGGCTGACCTGGTACAACGGATCCAAGGGGGCTGCGATCACGCTGACGAAGTCGCTTGCCGCCGAGCTGGCGCCGAAGAAAATCCGCGTCAACGCCATCAATCCGGTGATCGGCGAAACGGGGCTTCTGGAATCGTTCATGGGGCAACCGGACACGCCGGAAAACCGCGCCAGGTTTGTCGCCACAATCCCGCTGGGGCGGATGTCGCGCCCCTCCGACATCGCCAACGCGGCCGTGTTCCTGGCGGAAGATGCTTCCGAGTTCATCACCGGCGTTGCGATCGAAGTCGACGGCGGCCGCTGCGTCTAGTGGCAGTCATTGAACCGATGCCCGGCAGGCACAGCTGCTGTCTTTACCGCACCGCGTGGTGCATAAATTCTAATCTGGCCCATTTCGCAAGCCTCAAGCTGTGCTATTTCGCAGGATGGCGGGTGCAGACAATTGGTGCCGCTCATCGGTCATGCTGTGTTTCTGTTGGAGTTTTACCATGCAGGAGGACGCTTCGAGAGGATCCGCACCGCCACCCGGCGCTGAGACCGGCGTCTCACAAAGTCCTGCTGCGAGCCCTGGACCTGCAAGCCGCAAGGCCGTCGAGCGTCTGCTGATCGACTACTTCTCAAAGCAGCACGACCGCAATCTCAGGGAATACCTGAAGGCCAAGGTGACGACGCTGATGTTGCGCTGGGTTGTCGGCCTCACCGGCGTGGCGCTGTTCCTGGCGCCGATCATCAAGGTCATCATCACCGAAGAGACCGACCGGCAGATTCTCGGGCAGGCCGACGGACTCGTATTCCTGCTGCCGGGCCTGCTGTTGATGGTGCTGTCAGGCGTCGAACCGCTGTGGAGCCGCGGCTGGCCGGCGCCAATGTTTCTGGCCATCGGGATTGCGGCCTTCGACGTGTTCTATTTCGATACCGGCCCGGCGTGGCTGATCGCACTGATGATCGGGGTCGCGGCGATGGCCTTTGTCGCGGCGGTGCTGTCCTATTCCTACCAGCAGAAGCTGGCGCCAAAGCCGCTTGCGGATCTGGAAAAAGAAATCGACGAACTGACTGCGGTGCAGTTCAGGGACTTCGTCCGCGATGCCCGTGCGCACCTGCCGATTCCCGCCGGAAGGCTCGAGGGAGCCGGCGTGCAATTCCTGAAGTGCTTTCCCAAACGCGGACGGCTCAACAAGCCCGACATTCTCGCCAGGATCGGAACGGACCGCATCCCGCGAATGTCGCCGATCGGCGTCAGCGCCTTCGATTTCGGCGAACACGACGTTCTGGTTCTGGAAGGCGCCGTCGATCTCAAGACGGGAGATGCGGTGTATCTGACGGCGCACCAGTTCGCCTACCAGGATATCAGCGCGGTGATATGGGGAAGCGACGTGTGGCCCCGGCCGGCTGCCGGCGTTTCAGGTTCAAAGCAGATGCCGGCAAAGACCGAGGCAGGTTCGGGCGTCATGCCAACGCTCAGCACCAAGAAGCCATCCGTCCTGCGGCTCGAAGAATTCAAAATCCTGCTCAGGAGCACGCATGCGGTCGAGATCCTGTTTCATGACGGCTCGCTTGCCGAACGTCTCGAAGACCAGGACTTCGGGCGCATCGAGGATACCGCGAAGATCAGGGCGGTATGGGATGCACTGGCAAAGATGCGCATGATGGCGCCGCGCTAAGTTCCGGCTTTTGCCCGGCGGTCCGTCAGCCCCGATCAACAAGGCGTTGCAGCTTTGCCTGGCGCGTCTTCTCATCTTCTTCCCAGCTGAGCGTCGACGTCAGAGCGCCCTTGCCGTCGAACAGGAAAACGGTCGCGGTGTGGTTCATGGTGTAGCTGCCATCGGACGTGACAACCTTCTCGGCGACGATCCGGTACTTCTTCGCCACGTCGGCGATCTGCGCCTCGCTGCCCGACAGGCCGACGATGCGGGGATCGAAAGCCGAGAGGTATTGCTGCAACTGCTCCGGGGTGTCACGGGCCGGGTCGACCGTGATGAACAACACCTGCAATCTGTCGGCCTTCGGTCCAAGGGCTTCGAGGTGCCTGGTCATTTCGAACAGCGTCGTCGGGCAGATGTCGGGGCAGTGGGTGAAGCCGAAGAAGACGGCGTACGGTCGACCTTTGAGAGAATCGCTCGAAAACGTTTTGGAGTTCTGGTCGACGAGTTCGAAATCGCCGCCGAAGCGTGCGGCGCCCGGCAGCGAGGCGCCCTGACGGGCGGCCTCCTGCATTTGGCCCAGGAACAGCGCACCGACGACAACGGCAGCAACTGCGACGAGCCCCCAAAGGACGAGCCTGATGCGGGCAAGTAGCGAAACCTTCGCTGCCATCCTCGTTCTCCTCGCTTCAATCAATGCTGGTGCTTCATCTCATGGCCGCCGTGCCCATGGCCAGCCGGCGTGTTGCCGCCGGCGCCGTCGATCGACTTCGCACCGATCGGAGCAACGGCGAATTCGATCGCAATCTCGCCGGCTTTCTCAAACCGCAGCGTACCTTTTACGGGCTCGCTCTCCTTCGGTGTGCCGGTCAGATCCATGAACATCAGATGGTAGCTGCCGGGCTTCAGTTCGACGCTCGTGCCGGGGGCGATCGCAAGCCCGCCCTCGACCTCGTTCATGCGCATGACGCCGTCGGTCATCGTCATCTCGTGGACTTCGACGCTTTTCGAAAGGGCGAAGCTGGCGCCGACCAGCTTATCGGGTTCCTTGCCGGAATTGGTGATCGTCACGAAGCCGCCGGCGACCTTGGCTCCGGGCGGCGTCGCCCGCGTCCACGCCTTTTCGACGCTGAGGCCGGCATGACTCTGGGCGTGGTTATGGGTTGTGCCAGCGTCCGCGACCCGCGTCATCTTGGTTTGAGCGTGCGCGGCCTTGTCATGCTTTTCGCAGGCGGCGGCCGTATCCAGCGCAACAACCACGGTTGCGAGAAGACCGGCAACGGCGGCGGCGACCCCATTGAGTTTGATCGATTGCATTTTGCTTACCTGATTTCATTTGATGTGACTGTGCCGAACGACGTGCTGGCGCGGACACGAACGGCTTCCTTGCTGACGCCAAAGGTGAAATTTGCAGATCAGACGCGAGCGGGGGGGCCGCGAATCGAGCCGGCAAAATTCTGCCGGCGGGCGGCAGGCACCGTGATCGCGGCCGGCGGAGGCGCGGCGGCGACGCTGAAGGAGAGCGGTGCGAATACAGCGTCCGGTGCGCCGAGGCAGGCGGCCGGGGCAGCGCCGGTGCAGACGGGGCAGCTGGCGGATATGCCGGAGCCCGCGGGCAACCCCGGGCCGTCCTCCGAGAGCGGCGCCGACACGCCGTTGCCGCACAGCGCATGCACCGACAGGTGCGCCAGATCGCCTGGGGCGGCGATGGCGCGCTCGAAGTTCGCGGTGACATGCAGCGACAGCAGCGCGACGTGCAGCAGGGTCGCCACAATGGCCGACCACACCGCAGCACGGTTTACAATGGCGGACTTTCGCAGGACTTTCATGGCTTCGATCATTAGTCAGTCCGTAGCCGACGGCAAGCGCTGGAATGCCACAGGGCGGGCCGGACACCTGCCCCCGCTGCCAATCAGATTTCGTTCGACAGCCACGCCTTGACGAGCTGATGGGCCATCGACTGGGGACCGGGCAGCCACAGCTCCTGGGAATGGATGCCCGACAGCATGGAATTCGCCTCGATGCGCGAGAACCAGGCGGCGTGCTCGATTTCGGCGGCGTCGACCACCAGTTCCCGGTACTCGGCGTGCGCGATGCAGCCCAACATCAAGGAATGCGGGAACGGCCAGGGCTGAGACCCGAGCAGCTTTACTTCGCCGACTTCGAGGCCCGTCTCCTCCTTCGTCTCGCGGCGCACCGCGTGGACGATGTCGTCGCCCGGCTCGATGTAGCCGGCCAGCGTCGAGTACATCTTGTCGGGGAAACGGTGCTCATGGGCCAGCACGATATGCTCGCCGTCGGTGACGGCCATGATGACGACGGGATCGACACGCGGGAAAGCCTCATAGCCGCAGGCCCAGCATTTGCGCTTCCAGCCGCCCTGCTTGATGTTCATCGAGCCGCCGCAGCGGCCGCAACAGCGATGGTTCTCGTGCCAATGGCCAAGAGAAACCGCCTGAGCGACAAGCGCCAGTTCGGACTGCGGCATTGCGCCCTCAGTGGCAAGTGTGCGAACTTCGACCCGGCTTTTCAGGGCGTCACGGGCCTGGGGAGCGCCGCGCGCATAATGCTCGCTGGTCGCAACTGCGTATTTGGCGGTTCCGTCTTCCGGGTCGATCCCTAGAAAAATCGCTTCGTTGACGGCAAGACCGAGGTCCGCGATTTCGAGGCCGGTGAACCAATGGACGTGCGTTTTCGTGCGGTCTTCGTTCGAATCGACCACCGCCTTGTCGCCGGCGAGCACGAAAAACCGCGAGGTTTCGGCGGAAACCAGCGCCTCCATATACTCCTTGTCGGTGCGCTTTTCGCTGATCCTGTCGAGGATGACAGTCGGACCGAGTGTGGGCTTCATGCGTGGCGTGCCTCCTTCGTGGACCAAGACAAGAGCACGGACGAGCCGGGAAGCGCAACTTGTAGGTTAATTGGTGGGCGTGACGGGAGGTCGGGAGCCCTTGCATCGCAAACGCAAAACCGTCATATCAGAAGCGGGCTGGCGGCGGACGCATCCGTCGCCAACCGGGTCAGGTCGGGAACGAAGCAGCCCTAACGATCAGGATACGGGTCGTCCGCCAGCCTTTTTAGTTTGCGCCTTCAGATGCCCACGCCTTCGGCGCATCCGGCGCCGTACGATCCTCCGCAGCGCCTTCAGATGCCCACGCTTCGGCTTCGCCTCGCGCATCTGGCGCCTGACGATTTTAGTTGGCTGGCGCAATGCGCGAGGCGAGTACGGCTCTTGTTCGAGGTGATACTGGCAGTTCGTCACCATACTGGTGCAAAATACTCTCAATCGTGAAGTGATGAAGGCCCGCTTGACACATGGCACGGTGAAGCAGCTCTGTATCCGGGTGCTCTACGAGTTCTTCGGTTGGAAGTCCGCCTATGACGCGGGTGATTTCTTGAGCCTTCCTGAGGAGGGAGGAATCAATTCCAGCCTCCCGACCTTTTTCGATACCTTGCTGGATTTCAGCGAACGCTTTGTCGTTTGTCGCTAAAGCATTTGTCAGTTCATCGTGCTGCTTTTTGATGGCGTGCAAGGAGTGAACGCGCTCATCCTTCTCATAGTATGCAACTCCGAGTCGTTTCCGGATTTCAGACCGCAAGGCATCGCGTCTGTGCCAAGCATCCCACTGTCTCGCCCATTCGCGGTTCCGCGCGCTTCTCGTGAACCACCACGTCACCGCACCAACTGATCCGCAAGTCGCAATAAGCACGAACGGCGGGAAAATGCCCCCTCCGAGAATTGAAATCGCAGCCAATGCCCCAAGACCGATCATCGCCCCTCGTTCAGTAATCTGCTTCGCGGCCGCCTCGGAACGCTCTTCCTCCGCAGTGAGGCGTTTGATTTCTTGGGCATTCACCAAGAGAACTTCGGCTTGTTCAACGGGAAGTTTTTGCAAGAACTCGACTAGTGTCGCTCCAACAGGCCGATTGGCCAACCATTCTCGTGCATCGCGAAGTTGCTCGCTGGTGAAGATAGGGTTTGCTTCTGACAATTTCATTTCACCCTGCGACTAGATTTGGGTTTCCTGCCAACTGGCCAAGAGTAGTCATTTACTCTGCGCCCGGACAAGCCCGCAACGTAGAAACAGGGAGCAGAATAGCATTGAAAGGATGCTGTGCCTGATCCCTAGACCAATTGCTCCATGGTCGCCCTCCGAGGCGGCCATCCAGGGCGTCACTCGCCAGTGATGATCGCTTCCCGTGGAGGCCGGGCCAAGCTCGGCCATGAGTGGATGGGGTGATGTGTGGTCTGGTATTAACGAATTAGGCATGACCTAAAGTTGTGTGGGGCGCCTTTCTCTGGCCCACACTTCACCTGCTCGACACAAGCTTGCGCCGTGTCGACTTCCTAAAGTCGTGTGGGGCTGCCTTTCTCTGGCCCACACTTCACCTGCTCGACACAAGCTTGCGCCGTGTCGACTTCCCAAGGTCGTGTGGGGCTGTATAGTCCCGCTCCATGAGTGACAGCATGTTCGATGACGCGGAGACGGGGGCGGGGAAGCCCTACGTCGTTCTCGCGCGCAAATACCGGCCGCAGACGTTCGCCGACCTGATCGGGCAGGACGCGATGGTGGCTACCTTGAAGAACGCGTTCGAGCAGGGGCGGATCGCGCAGGGCTACATGCTCACCGGCGTGCGCGGCGTCGGCAAGACCACGACAGCGCGCATCCTGGCCCGCGCGCTCAACTTCGAACCGATGGACGCAGCGCAAAGCAAAGGCTCGCCGACCATCGAGCTGCCGCACGATCCAGCCAAATACGGACGCCACTGCGCCGAGATCATGGAAAGCCGGCACGCCGACGTCGTCGAGATGGACGCCGCCTCCAACACCGGCGTCGACAACATGCGCGAGATCATCGAGAGCGCCCGCTACAAGCCGCTGCTGGCGCGCTACAAGGTGTTCATCATCGACGAAGTTCACATGCTCTCGAAGGGCGCGTTCAACGCGCTCCTGAAAACGCTCGAAGAGCCGCCAGAGCACGTCAAATTCATTTTCGCAACGACTGAAATCCGCAAGGTTCCGGTGACGGTCCTGTCGCGCTGCCAGCGTTTCGATCTGCGCCGCGTCGACGTTCCCGGGTTGTCGGCGCACTTCAGGCGCATCGTCAGCTCGGAAGGCGCGGAGGCCGAGGATGAAGCCCTGATGCTGATTGCGCGGGCCGCCGAAGGCTCGGTGCGCGACGGGTTGTCGATCCTCGATCAGGCCATTGCCTACTCCAAGGGCAAGGTGCGCGCCGAAGATATCCGCACGATGCTGGGCCTCGCCGACCGGGGTCGCATTTTCGACCTGCTCGAAGCGCTGATCGGGGCCAAGCCGGGCGAAGCACTGAAGCTTCTGGAGGACCTGCATCGCGACGGCGCCGATCCTGTGCAGGCGCTCGGCGACCTGTCGGAATGCGTGCATCTGGCGACGCGGATCAAGACAGTCGGCGCGGAGGCCGGGTCGGAGGGGCTTTCGGCCGAGGAGGTGCGCCGTGCCGGTGCAATTGCCGGAAAGGTCTCGATCGCGCTCCTGTCGCGGGTCTGGCAGATGCTGCTCAAGGGCATCGAGGAAACCGGCCGGGCGCCAAATCCGCGCGCGGCCGCCGAGATGGTGCTGATCCGGATCGCCTATACCGCAGATCTGCCGTCGCCCGAGGAGATCGTGAAGACGCTCGGCGGGGCCTCCGTTCCGGTGCGCAGGGCGATCGGCGAGGGGGCAAAGGAAGCCAGCGAAACCACCGCGGCCCGGGCAAAAGCGCCGGACGCACCTGCCGCACAGGCCGCCCAATCTGACTGCGAAGCGGCAAGCGATGCCGGAAGGCGCGAAGTTGCCGGGCCGCAGCCAGTCGCCGAACCGCCGCCACCGTGGGAGGACGAAGAACTCCTGCCCGATGGGTTGCCCGGCGACGGCGAATTCGATCCCGAAGACCCGCTCTATGCCGACGCCCCGCTGACGGGCTCAGCAATGCTGATGACGGATCCGGCTTCGTTCCTCGAAGTGGTCGAAGTCGCCAGCGCGCAACGCGACGCCAAGCTGAAAGTGCACCTCGAAGAGAACGTCAGCCTCGTCAAGTTCGACCGCGAAACGCGCGCAATCGACATCTTCCTGATGCCGAACGCGCCGCCGCAGATCGCCAACGAACTGCGCGAAAAGCTCAACCTCTGGACCGGCAAGCGCTGGATGGTGATGCTGTCGAAAAGCCAGGGCGAAACGCCGGTCGGCCAGGCCCGTCGGGAAGCCGCCGCGACGGAACTGGAACGATTGAAAAGCGATCCGACGGTGGCTGCTGCGCTTGCGGCATTCCCCGGTGCGCGGGTCGCAGCCGTCAGGACCATCGAAACCGACGACGACACCGATAGCGGCGTCAGCGGGACAGGCGCGAGCGAGTCGGGTACGGGCTGAACCCCTCGCAATGCACAGCGGGGACGCCCAAATGCCAAACGAAGCAGGCCAAGCGCTACTTCAATCGAACATGCAAGATGAAAAGGAGCCCGACGTGAAAGACATCATGGGCATGATGGGCAAGATCAAGGAAATGCAGGAGCGCATGCAGGCGGTTCAGGCCGAACTGGAAGCGCTCGAATGCGTGGGGCAATCGGGCGGCGGTCTTGTGAAGGTGACCCTCAATGGCAAGGGCGAGATGCGCCGCGTCGCCATCGACCCGAGCCTGATGAAGCCCGATGAAGCCGAGATCCTCGAGGACCTGATCGTCGCCGCCAGCCAGGATGCCAAGTCCAAGACCGAAACGATCGCACAGGAGAAGCTTTCATCGGTGACAGGCGGGCTGCCGTTGCCGCCCGGCATGAAGCTATTCTGATTTGCGTTGCCTTTGCCAGCACTGCGCAAGCTTGTGTTGGCTACCTTGCGTCAGAGGTGAGGGTCTCGGTCTTCGGAAGCCTGGGCGGATCCCGGCCTACGCCGGGATGACGACACTTGGAGGGTGGGTCGGGGTGGACACCCGGACGTAATGGCCGGCCGGCAAGGCAGGCCTCCCG
>Ga0180009_10000354_pt1 | contig 65491 bp, 52 predicted proteins | sample OS_PC_MetaG_FD_123537 | JGI IMG/M metagenome (GOLD analysis project Ga0180009, IMG submission 123537) | Groundwater microbial communities from the Aspo Hard Rock Laboratory (HRL) deep subsurface site, Sweden - OS_PC_MetaG | ecosystem: Environmental > Aquatic > Deep subsurface > Groundwater... | reverse complement strand
GAGGTCGCCGAGGCTTACGATCGCGCGGCCCGGCCGGGCGCCGAGGACCCGCAGGCAGGCGAGGGGGAGGATCTGGTTCCTGATTCCACCCTGGGCGAGATCGCCGACCGCTGGCGCGCTCTCGCCGGGCAGATGGCCGCCTCGAAGGACAATCTGACCCTCGTGGAACTGGCCGCCGCCCGTGACGGAGACCGCCGATGAAGTCGACCCGCGCCACCTTCCTGCGCGACCTGGAGGCCGGCCCCCTGCTGGATGCGTTTCTGCTTACCGCCGTGGTCAGCGTCCTGGGCATTCGCGTCTGGCTGCACCTGAGCGGCTATCCCAAGCTGGGCGGGGATAGCCTGCACATCGCCCACATGCTGTGGGGCGGCCTGCTGATGCTGGCGGCGCTGGTCCTGCTGCTCGGCTTCCTCGACCGCCCGGCGCGCCGGCTGGCGGTGGTGCTGGGCGGGGTGGGCTTCGGCACCTTCATCGACGAGGTCGGCAAGTTCATCACCCACGACAACGACTATTTCTACCGGCCGGCGGTGTCGGTGATGTACGTGGTGTTCCTGCTGCTGTACCTGGCGGGCAGGTACCTGACACGGCGGGGCAGCGCCACCGGGTCCGAGTACGTGGTCAACGCGCTGCGGGAGGTGGGGGAGATCGCCGTCGGCGATCTGGACCCCCGCGAGCGGGACCGCGCCATCGGCTACCTCGAGGCCAGCGGCGACGACGGGCCCCTGGTCCGGGACCTGCGGCGGATCCTGGCGGAGGCCGAACTGGTGGCGGCTCCGCTGCCCGGCCGGCTGCAACGGGCGGGGTCCGCCCTGGTGGACGGCTACCGCCGCCTGGCGAGCCAAACGTGGTTCGGCTGGGCGCTGATCCTCTTCTTCACCGTGAAGCTCGTGGGTATGGCCCTGCGCCTGACCGTGGCTGCGGACTGGCTGGCCCCGGAGACGGCGTCCCTGCCGGCCATCCCCCTCGTCAATCCCCTGCCTGCCGACCTCGAGGACTTCGCGCTGGCCCACTGGCTGCAACTCGGGGGCAGTCTCGTCTCCGGCGCCTTCGTGGCGCTGGGAGTCGTCCGCGTCTTCGGGGACCGGCTCGCCGCCCTGCGCAGCTTCCAGGCATCGGTCATCGCGTCGCTGTGCCTGAACCAGGTCTTCGTGTTCTACCGCGTGGAGTGGCTGGGCATCGGCGAGCTGGCGTTCAACCTGCTGGTGCTGGCGGGGCTCCGCTTCGCCATCGGCAGGGAACGGCGGTGGAGTGACTGACCCCGCCCCGGCCGGTAGGCTGGTGACGATTCCGGAACATCCTTAGCATGTGAACCATATGCCAGTCGATTTGGGCGCGGCCACGCGCCGGGCCCCGGACGCCCAGCGCAGGAGGTGGCCCATGTCCGACCGCAAGAACCTCGCCAGCATCGCCCGCCTGATCCGCCGCCGCATCCTCGAGGCCACGAGCAGAGCCGGCTCCGGACACCCGACCTCCTCGCTGTCGGCGGTGGAGTTGACCGTCGCCCTGATGTTCGACGGCCATTTCCGTTACGACCTCGATGACCCCGGCCACCCGAACAACGACCGCCTGATCTTCTCCAAGGGCCACGCCTCGCCGCTGTTCTACGCGCTGTGGCACGCCGCGGGAAAGGTCTCCACCAAGAAGATGATGACCTACCGCCGGTTCGACAGCGAACTGGAAGGCCATCCCACAGTTCGCTTCCCCTACACCGAGGCCGCGACCGGTTCGCTCGGCCAGGGCCTGTCCGTCGGGGTGGGTATGGCGCTCAACGCCAAGCGCTTCGACCGGCTGCCCTATCGCACCTACGTCCTGATCGGCGACAGCGAGATGGCCGAGGGATCCCAGTGGGAGGCCGTCGAGATCGCCGCCCACTACGAGCTGGACAACCTGACGGGCGTCCTGGACGTGAACCGCCTGGGGCAGTGCGGCGAAACCATGTACGGACGCGACCTGGAGGCCTACGCCCGCAGGGTCGGCGCCTTCGGCTGGCAGACGATCGTGGTCAAGGACGGTCACGACCTGGATGCCGTCTCGGCGGCCTACCGCAAGGCGGCGGACACCGCGGGAAGGCCGACCATGATCATCGCCGGCACGGTCAAGGGCAAGGGGGTGCCCGCGGTGGAGGACGAGAACGGCTGGCACGGCAAGACCCTGTCCGAGAGCGAGCTCGAAGCGGCGCTGCGGGCGGTCGGCGAGGTCGACGAGGACGTCCGCGGCGAGGTCGCCGCGCCGCAGGATCTCCGGCCCGAGCGCGTGGAGCCGGCGGGCGACATCGGCGAACCCCGGTACGAGCTGGGCGAGGTGGTGCCCACCCGCGACGCCTACGGCAATGCCCTGAACCGCATCTACCCGGCATTCCCGGAGATCGTCAGCCTCGACGCCGAGGTCGGCAACTCCACCCGCGCCGAGTACTTCAAGAAGGAGCACCCGGAGCGCTTCCTGGAGATGTACATCGCCGAGCAGAACATGGTCGGGGTGGCTCTGGGGCTGTGCCGGCGCGGCCGCCGGCCCTTCGTCTCATCCTTCGCCGCTTTCCTGTCGCGGGCCTTCGACCAGATCCGCATGTCCCGCTACTCGGACGCGGACATCGTGTTCGTCGGCTCGCACGCCGGCGTCTCCATCGGCGAGGACGGCCCCTCGCAGATGGGGCTGGAGGACATCGCGATGTTCCGGGCCATCCTCGACTCGACCGTCCTGTACCCCGCCGACGCCATGGCGGCCGAGCGGCTGGTGGAGGCCGCCGTGCGGACCGCAGGCATCGTCTACCTGCGCACCAACCGCAAGGGCACGCCGGTGATCTACGGCCCGCAGGAGGAATTCCCCGTCGGCGGCAGCAAGGTGCTCCGGCGCGGAGACCAGGACCAGGCCACCCTTGTCGCCGCGGGCATCACCCTGCACGAGGCCCTGGTCGCCTACGACAAGCTCCAGAAGCGGGGGTACGACGTCAGGGTCATCGACCTGTACAGCGTCAAGCCCCTGGACCGTGACACCCTGCTGGCGGCCGCGCGCGAGACCGACTTCATCCTGACGGTGGAGGACCACCACGCCGAGGGCGGCATCGGGGAGGCCGTGGCCGCGGCGGTCGGCGGCCAGGGCTTCGTCCACTCTCTGGCCGTGCGCCGCAAGCCGCGCAGCGGAAAGCCGGCCGAGCTGCTGGCGTACGAGGAGATCGACGCCGAAGCCATCGTCGCGGCCGTGGACAGGTACGCGGCCTCCTGAGCCGAACCGGACCGCGGAAGGAGCAGACCATGCCAACGCGCATCGAGACCGATTCCCTGGGCGCCGTCGAGGTGCCGGCCGACCGCTACTGGGGCGCCCAGACCCAGCGCGCCCTGGAGCACTTCGCCGCCCAGCCTCCCATGCCGCGGGAGTTGATCCACGCCCTGGGCACCTGCAAGCGGGTGGCGGCGGAGGTGAACGCCGCGCTGGGCGAGCTCGACCGGCGCCTGGCGGACGCCGTGGTGCGCGCCGCCGCCGAGGTGGAGCAGGGGCTGCTGGACGACCACTTCCCCCTGGGCGCATGGCAGTCGGGCTCGGGCACCCAGACGAACATGAACGTGAACGAGGTCGTGGCCAACCGCGCCAGCGTGCTGCTGGGAGGGGAGGCCGGACGCAAGGCGCCGGTCCACCCCAACGACCACGTCAACCGGGGACAGAGCTCCAACGACACCTTACCCACGGCCATGCACCTGGCCGCCCTCCGCACCGCGCAGGCGACTCTGCTTCCCGGCCTTGCGCGTCTGCGGGAGGTCCTGGCCGACCGGTCGGCGGCCTTCGCCGACCTGGTGAAGGTGGGCCGCACGCATCTCATGGACGCCGTGCCGATGACCCTCGGTCAGGAATTCGGGGGCTACGCGGCGCAGGTGGCGCAGGCCGAGGCCGGCCTGCGCGCCGCGCTGGACGGACTGCACGGGATCGCCCAGGGGGGCACTGCGGTGGGCACGGGCCTGAACGCCCACCCCTCGTTCGCGGCGCGCTTTGCCGCGGGCCTGGCCGACGCCACCGGCTTCCCCTTCCGTCCGGCCGACGACCCCTTCGCAGCCCAGGGCGCCTGCGACCACCTGGTGCGCGTGTCGGGCGAGCTGAGGGGTGCAGCCGTTGCCCTGTTCAAGATCGCCGGCGACATCCGGCTGCTGGCCTCCGGTCCCCGCTGCGGCCTGGGCGAGCTGGTGCTGCCGGCCAACGAGCCCGGCTCGTCCATCATGCCCGGGAAGGTGAACCCCACCCAGTGCGAGGCGCTGACCATGGTCTGCGCCCAGGTGCTGGGCAACGACGCGGCCGTGGCTCTGGGGGGCATGAACGGACAGCTGGAGCTGAACGTGTTCAAGCCCCTGATCGCCCGCAACGTGCTGGAATCCATGACGATGCTGGGGGAGGGGGCGCGCCGCTTCGCCGACCACGCGGTGGCCGGCCTCGCGGCCGATACCGGGCGCCTGGCCGAGTTGAACGGTCGCAACCTGATGGTGGCCACGGCCCTGGTCCCGCTGGTGGGCTACGACGAGGCCGCGCGCATCGCCCGCGCCGCCCATGCCGAGGGCATCACCCTGCGCGAGGCGGCCCTGCGTTCGGGCAAGCTGGACGCGGAGGCCTTTGACCGCGCAGTGCGGCCGGCTGACCAGACCGGCGCGTGAGGAGCCCCTGACGATTCCCTGGCGTCCGGCTGTCGGCGAGTCAAGATCAACGGGTTGGCGATGATGCCGCTTTACCCTTATGTTGGCTGCAGGTGTCGGCACGGCACCGGTCCACTCCTTGCGCTCGGAATCCCAACCGGGCCCTCGACGACCTCCCCGCCGGTACCTGGAAATTCGCCGGAATCCGCCTGGAATCGACCAACCGAACGATTGTTCGAGTCATGCCTTTACCCTTCGACAAGCTGGATCCCCGGGACCAGGAAAAGGTCCAGGCGGAGCTCCGCGCCATCCTGCGCGAACCCGACCGCCGTGTCGCCGAACGTCGGCGACGGGCCCTGGCCCGGACCCTGCGTCCCGATTATCCGGACGTGGCCGACTGGGTCGAGGATGACGCCCCTGCAACCAGGACGGAACAGGATCATCCGGTCCTGGCGGGACTGCCGATCAACAAGCAGAAGGTCGACGCTCTGCGCGACAGGACCGTCCTGATCAAGTACGGCGGCAACGCGATGGTGGACGAGGCCCTCAAGCAGGAGGTCATCGCCGACATCTGCATCCTCAAGAGCCTGGGCGCCGTTCCCGTGGTGGTCCACGGCGGCGGTCCCGCGATCAGCAAGCTCCTGGGGGAGGTCGGACTCGAGAGCCGGTTCATCGCCGGCCACCGCAAGACCGACCGGCGGGTGATGGGCTACGTGGAGATGGCCCTCAGCGGCAAGGTCAACAGCGAGATCGTCAAGCTCATCGGTTTCCACGGTTTCAAGTCCGTGGGGATCAGCGGCAAGGACGGCGGCCTGGTCACGGCCCGGAAGAGGATCCACCGCGTGCGGGAGGGGGGCAAGGTCCGCCGCTCGGACCTGGGCCAGGTGGGCGACGTCGAGTCGATCCAGCCGGACCTGGTGCACACCCTGGCGGAGGGCGGTTACATCCCCGTCATCGCGCCCATCGGCGTGGGTGACGATCTGGAAGACTACAACATCAATGCCGACATGTTCGCCGGCCACATGGCCGCCGCCCTGGATGCTGCCGCGATGGTCGCCCTGACCGATGTGGACGGCCTGCTCCTCGACAAGGACGATCCCGCGACCTTGATCCCCGAGATCACGGCCCACGCGGCCCACGAGGAATCCGGACGCATCATCCAGGGGGGGATGATCCCCAAGGTCGAGGCCTGTCTGGCCGCCCTGGAGGGCGGCGTTCCGCGGGCCCACATCGTCAACGGCATGACACCGCACTCGTTGCTGACCGTCCTGCTGACCGACCGGAAATGCGGCACAACCATCACCGGCGGAATGACCGACACGCAGGAGGCTTGAATCATGCCCAGGGACAATTCCGAAACCGCGGACGAACCGCAGATACTGGAACACGCCCACCACGCCCAGCTCTACCGGCGCTATCCGATCACCCTGATCGAGGGCCGGGGGGCCAAGGTGCGGGATGCCGCCGGGAAGGAATACGTCGACGCCCTGGCGGGAATCGCCGTCAACAGCGTCGGCCACTGCCATCCCGAGGTGGTCGAGGCCATCCGTTTCCAGGCCGGCAAGCTCATCCACGCCTCGAATCTCTACTACTTCGAGCCCCAGAGCCGCCTGGCGAAGCGTCTGACCAGGGCGGCGGGCCTCGAGCGCGTCTTCTTCACCAACAGCGGCACCGAGGCGGTCGAGGGGGCCCTGAAGCTGGCCCGCCTTCACGCCCGGAAGCAGGAGCGCCGGGGCGGGTTCCTCTCCATGGAGGGCTGCTTCCACGGCCGCTCGACCGGCGCGCTCTCCCTGCATAACGCCGAGCAGCGCAGGAAATTCGAACCCCTGCTGGAGGGCTGCCGCCAGATCCCCTTCAACGACCTGGATGCGCTTGCCGCCGCGATGGACGACACGATGGCGGCGGTGATTCTCGAACCGATCCAGGGGGAGGGCGGGGTGCGTCCCGCCGACCTCGAGTACCTGCGGGGCGTGCGCCGTCTGTGCGATCGCCACGGGGCATTGATGATCCTCGACGAGATCCAGACCGGGATCGGCCGCACCGGGACCTTCTTCGCCTACCAGCAGGCGGACATCGTTCCGGACATCGTGACCTCGGCCAAGGCCCTCGGCGGAGGTGTTCCCATCGGGGCGGTGCTGGCCCGGGACGAGGTCGCGGCCGCCTTCGCGCCGGGCGATCACGGGACGACCTACGGGGGCAACCCCCTGGCCTGCGCCGCGGCGGATGCCGCCGTGCGCGTGGTCCTGGAGGAGAACCTGGCCGGCCGCGCGATCGAGCTGGGCGCGCATCTCATGGATCTCCTGCGCGACGGGTCCGCCGCCCGGCCCGCCATCAGGGAAATCCGCGGTCGGGGCCTGATGATCGGGGTGGAACTGGCGTTCCCCGGCAAGAGCGTGGTCACGGCCATGCTGGAGCGCGGGGTGCTGGCCAACTGCACGGCGGAGAACGTGATGCGGTTCGTCCCGCCCCTGGTCATCTCCCGGGAGGAGATCGAGACCATCGCCAGGGTCTTTTTCGCCGCGCTCGACGCCTGCAGCGAGCGGGCGGGGAAGGAGGAGGCATGAATCCGGACAGGATCCGCGTCGCCATCCTCGGCGCCACCGGTTATACCGGCAGCGAGCTCGTGCGCCTGCTGACGCCCCATCCCGGGGTGGATCTGGTGGCCGTCACCAGCGAGAGCCGTGCGGGCGAACCCTTCAGTGCGGTCCACCCCTCGTTCCGCGGGATCGAGGACCGGGCCCTGGTGACCGTGGCCGACCTCGAGGACATGGATCTGGACCTGATGTTCCTGGCTCTGCCCCACCGGGTCTCCATGGAATTCGTCCGGGACCACGGCCTGCAGAGGTGCCGCATCATCGACCTGTCGGGTGATTTCCGTCTGCCATCGGCCGAGATGTACGAGGCCTGGTACGGGACCCCTCACGTGGCGTCCGAGTTCCTCGGCGAGGCCGTGTTCGGTTTGCCGGAGCTGAACCGGACCGCCATCGCCGGCGCCCGCCTGGTTGCCAACCCCGGCTGCTATCCCACCAGTGCGATCCTGGCCCTGGCTCCCCTGCTGGAGCGGAACCAGGTGAGCCCCGAGGGCATCGTGATCGACAGCAAATCCGGTGTGACGGGGGCCGGGGCCACGGCCGGGGAAGGGACGCACTTTCCCCGGGTCTTCGGCAATTTCAGTGCCTACGGACTGCTGGGCCATCGCCACACCCCGGAGATCGAACACGTCCTGGGACTGGTGGCCGGCGAAGAGATCGACCTCCTGTTCACGCCGCACCTTCTGCCTGTCGATCGGGGCATCCTGACCACAGCCTACGCGAGACCCCGCCCCGGGGTGGACGCCGAGTCGGTGACGGCCGCCTTGCACGAGGCCTACGCGGACGAGCCCTTCGTGCGGGTCTGCCCCACCCCTCCGGGCATCAAGGATGTCCGGGGTTCCAACTATTGCGATGTATTCGCCACCTGTGATCCCAGGACCGACCGGGTCGTGACCGTTTCGGTGATCGACAACCTGGTCAAGGGGGCCGCGGGCCAGGCGGTCCAGAATCTCAACATCATGTTCGACTGGCCGGAGACGACCGGCCTCAACCAGGGACCGGTGAACCCATGACGAAGAGGACGAAAGAGTCGGCAGGACCGAGGACCCGCACCCCCCGGCGCACCTTCTCCTCCGAGGAGCGATCCCTGCAGCGGGGAATCACCGACGTGCGGGGCTTCAAGGCCTGGGGAGCCTATTCCGGAGTCAAGAGCAAGCGGCGCGACCTCGCCCTCATCGTCAGCGAGGTGCCCGCCGCCGCGGCCGCCGTGTTCACGCAGAACATGGTGGTCGCCGAGCCGGTCAAGCTGGCCCGCAAGGCCATCGCCGACGGCCGGGCCCAGGCTTTCGTCGTCAACGCGGGCAACGCGAACGCCTGCACGGGTGACCAGGGCCGTCAGGGCGCCGAGGCCATGATGGATGCGGCCGCCGATGCCCTGGGTATCGACCGCGACCTGGTGATCATCGCCTCGACGGGGATCATCGGGCGCAAGTTTCCCACCGACAAAGTGGTCAAGGGGATCCGGAACAGCGCGGGCAAGATCTCGGACCTGCGCCTGGCCGGATCCCTGGCCGCGAGCGCCATCCTGACCACCGACACGTTTCCCAAGGAGAGCTACTCGCGGTGCACCATCGGCGGCAAGGAAGTGCGCATGGGGGGAATCGCCAAGGGGTCAGGCATGATCCACCCGAACATGGCCACCATGCTGGGCTTCATCGTCTGCGATGCGGCCATCGAACCGGAACTCCTGGATGAAGCCCTGCGCGAGGCCGTGGACGAGTCCTTCAACTTGATCACCGTGGACGGGGACACCTCGACCAACGACATGGTGGGCATGATGTGCAACGGTATGGCCGGCAACGGGATCATCAAGACGCGGGGGGAGGCCTACCGGACCTTTGCCGCCGAACTCCGGCGGCATTGCGTGGAGCTGGCGCGCCAGATCGTCTCCGACGGCGAGGGGGCGACCAAGGTGATCCAGTACGATGTCGAGGGGGCGCCGGATACGGCGAGCGCCCGCCGCATCGCCCGGACGGTTTCCGACTCCAACCTGGTCAAGACCGCGATCTTCGGGCGGGACCCCAACTGGGGCAGGATCGTGGCGGCGGCCGGACGCGCAGGCGTGACCTACGACCCGGACAAGGTCGACCTGTACCTGGGGACCTCCAAGTCCATGCAGCAGATCCTCGCCGGGGGCCAGCCCCTGCCGGTGGACCGGAACAAGCTGAAGAACATGATGCGGGCCAGCTTCCTCTACGTGCACCTGGACCTGAACCAGGGCAAAGGCAAGGCCACCGCCTGGGGCTCGGACTTGTCGTACGAGTACGTGAGGATCAACGCCGAGTACAGCACCTGAGAGCGGGAGGCGACCATGTACGACGTGATCATCATCGGCGCCGGATCGGCCGGGTTGGCCGCTCTGCGCGAGGTGAAGAAGCGCACCGACAACTTCCTCATGATCAACCACGGGCCCTACGGCACCACCTGCGCCCGGGTGGGCTGCATGCCGTCCAAGGCCTTCATCGAGGCCGCGCACGCGTACCATCGGCGCCACGACTTCGCCGCGTTCGGCATCGGCGGCGCCGACCGGCTTTCCATCGACATCCCGGCGGTGATGAACCGCACCCGCGAGCTGCGCGACGGGTTCGTCGCCGGCACCCTGAAGGCCACCGACGACCTCGGCGACCGCAACGTCCAGGGCAAGGCCCGCCTGGAGTCCCCCGACACCGTCGTGGTGGACGACCGCCGTTTCCAGGCCCGCGCCATCATCCTGGCCACGGGCTCGAGCCCTGTCGTGCCGGCGCCCTGGCGGGCCCTGGGCCGGGGCGTGTTCACCACCGACGACCTGTTCGAACTGCCCGATCTGCCCCGACGGCTGGCGGTGATCGGCCTCGGCGCCATCGGTTCGGAGATCGCCCAGGCAGCCGCCCACCTCGGGGTCGAGGTGACCGGCTTCGAGCTGCTGGAAACCCTGGCCGGGGTCACCGACCCCGAGGTCAACCAGGCCGTGGTCGCCGCGCTGGGTCGCGACCTGACGCTGCACCTGGGGGCCGCGGCCGAGGTCACGGCGTCCGCAGGAGGGTTCACCGTGACGGCCGGCGACGCCCGCGCCCAGGTCGACGGGGTCCTGGTGGCCCTCGGCCGGCGTCCGAACCTGCAGGATCTCGGCCTGGACACCCTCGGCGTCGCCCTCGACGACCGGGGCATGCCCGAGGTGGACCCGGAAACCCTGCAGCTCGGCGATCTGCCGGTGTTCCTGGCCGGCGACGCCAACGGACAAACGCCGATCCTGCACGAGGCCGCCGACGAGGGGCACATCGCGGGTCTGAACGCCATCGGCCCCGACGTTCGTCGTTTCCCCCGCCGGACCCCCCTGGGCATCGTCTTCATGGATCCCGACGTGGCCGCGGTCGGCCGCCGCTTTGCCGAGCTCGACCTGCCGGCCACCGCCATCGGCGAGGTCTCCTTCGCCCGCCACGGCCGGGCGCGCATGGCCCGCACCAACGAGGGCGTCCTGCGGGTCTACGCCGCCAAGGCCGACGGACGGCTCCTGGGCGCCGAGATGTGCGCCCCCGCGGGCGAGCACCTGGCCCACCTTCTCGCCCTGGCCATCGAGCGCGGCTTGACGGTGCATCAGATGCTCCGGTTGCCGTTCTACCATCCGGTGATGGAGGAAGGCCTGCGCGCTGCGCTGCGCCGGGCCGGCAGCGAGGTGCCGCCCTGCGGCGACAGCGACCTCGCCGGCTGCGACGCCTACCACATGGAGGCGCTGGACTAGGCCACGGTTCCCTGCGGGCCACGGGAACCTGGATCCCCCGATCAGAAGATCAGCGTCAATCCGAAGCTGAAGATGCTCAGCAGAAGCGCCCCCCAAAACGCGGCCAGGAACCCCGAAACGCGGAATCCGGGCACGAAGACCGCCGCGAGCCGCAGCAGCAACGCGTTGATCACCAGCAGGAACAGGCCGAGCGTAAGCACGGTGATGGGCAGGGTCAGAACCACGAGCAAGGGTTTGAGCAGCGCGTTGATGATCCCGAGCGCCAGGCCGGCCAGGAGGGCGTTCGCGCAGCCGTCGACTTCGATCCCGGGCACGATCCTGGCCACGACGAGCAGCAGGACGGCGACGACCACGATCTGGATGACGAAGAGTTCCACGAGAATCCTCCTGGTTGGGGGTCAGGGTATTCCTGTCTCCGCCCCCGTGGTCCACGGGTGCGATCGCTGAGGAACCGCAGCCGGATTCCGGCGAGCCGGAGAGGATGGATGTTGCCTCACGGCTGCCGCGGTCGTCAACAGGGCGGCCACAGGATGGGCAACAGCCATACCGATACGGACAAAGCCAGGAGGGTAATCGGAACGCCGACCTTCATGTAGTCGACGAAACGATAGCCGCCAGGGCCCATGACCAGCAGATGGGCAGGGTGCGAAAGGGGGCTGGCAAAGCTGGACGAGGCGGAAATGGCAACCGTCATCATCAGCAGGTGGGGCGACATCCCCAGGGTCGCGGCCGTGCTGAGCGCCACCGGGGCCATCAGGACCACCAGGGCAGCCGTGGGGATGATCTGGGTGCCGAGTACGGTGATGGTGAACAGGGCGGCGACCACCCAGCGGGGACCGAGATCCCCGACCGCGGAGATCAGAGCTGCTGCTCCCAGCTGGGCGGCTCCGGAATTTTCAATCGCCGCCCCCAGCGGCAGCATGCCTGCGATGAGGAAGACGACCTTCCACTCGATGGCCCGATAAGCCTCTTCCATTTTCAGGCATCCGGACAGCACCATGACAGCCGCGCCGGTCAGGGCCGCGATCGAAATCGGCACGAGGCCTAGAATGGCGACGGCGATCACGGCCACCATGATGGCCAGGGAAATGCCGGCCTTTTCCAGGCGTGGTGCGCTTGCCGCCGCTGCGTCCAGGACCAGGAAATCAGGGTCGCGGGAAAGCGCTTCAAGTCTTTGACGTTGCCCGTAGACCAGCAGGGCGTCACCGAACTGCAGCGGCATGTCCTGAAGCTCCGAGCGAAAGGCCTGGCCCCTGCGCCAGATGGCCAGAACATTGATTCCATATCGTTCACGGAAGAGCAGATCGGCCAGGGTCTTGTCGGCAAGGGTGGTCCGGGGGGAGAGCAGGACCTCGGTCGCACCGATCTGCTGGGATTCCAGTTCAGCGATCAGGCTGGAAGAAGGACGCGCCATCGCCAAGTCCTGTAGCCCCTCAAGGATTTCAAGATCACGGCGGGATCCCTGCAGGATGAGCAGATCACCGGCCTGCACCTTTTCCTGGGGCGAGGGCAATATGTGCATGGCCTCGCCCCGAAGCAGCCCAACCACCGTCAGGCCAAAGTCATTGCCGAGCCTGCTTTCCACCAGATCGTGTCCGGCAAGGGCGGAGCCCGCTGGAACACGAATTGGCAGAAGTTCGGTCCGATCACCGGCATGGACTTCCCGGTTCTTCATCGGGACGTGTTTCAGGTCGGCAAGAAGGCCCGCGGTGGCAAGGGTTTCCAGGGATGGGCGTTCGCCCTGCAACAGCATCCGGTCCCCTGCCACCAACCGATGTCGCCTCAGGTCCTTCACCTCTTCCCCTGCGCCGCCGAACAGGGCAAGCACATGGACCCGGTGCCGCTGGCGCAGCTCGGCCTCCGCCAGCGTCGCACCAAGAAGGGGTGAGCCTTCACCGACACATCCCTCCGCCATCTGCAGGGCGGCACCAGGATTTACGGGCAGGCTTTCGACGGCCTCCCTGCGCAGGTGCTGGCTGCCGTGGTATCGCTGCAGGTGCTCCGGGCTGCCGTGAACAATCAGGGTGTCGCCGGCCAGGAGGACGCCGTCGGGACGAGGGGCCAGGACCAGAACACCTTTGCGCTGCAAGGCGAGAACCGTGACGTGGAGAGCGGAGCCGAGCCGGCTTTCGGCCAGGGTACGGCTGTCGAGCGGGGATTTTTCGGGGATGGATATGGCAAAGATGTGCCTGTCGAGCTGATAGGAGGCTGTAGGTGAGAGACCGCCGCTCCCCATTTCATCCGGCCTGTGGTCGGGAAGAAGACGGCGTCCGACGATCACCATGAAAAGAATTCCGGACACGACGATGGCTGCTGTGATCGGGGTGAAATCGAAAATTGCGAATGGTTCGAATCCCCCGTTTCGCATGGCATCGGTGACGAGAATGTTCGGAGGTGTCGAGATGCCGGTGAATGGCCCGCCGAGAAGACATCCCAGCGCCAGGGGCATCAGCAAACGCGAGGGCGAACGCCCGCTGCGTCGGGCCAGTTCCATGGTTGAAGGGAGCAGGATCGCGGCGACCGTGACCGTGTTGATCAGGGCCGACAGCAGGCTGGCCGCCGCCATCAGGGCGATCATCAGCCTTGTTTCACCCCCCTTGGCGAAATATTGCAGCGGACGCCCGAGTTGATGGGCGATGCCGGTGCGCGTCAGCCCCGCCGACAGGATGAACAAGGCCCAGACGGTGACCACGGCCGGGCTGCTGAAACCGGCAAGGGCCTCCTCGGCGGAGACCAGTCCGGTCAGGGCGAGGGCCGACAGCACCAGGAGGCCGACGAGATCCACCCGCAGCCAGCCGCCGACAAAGACGATGAACGCCGCCCCGACAATGATGAGCAACACCAGGACATCGATCGTCATTCAGGGCTCCCCCCTTGGCGGACCATTCCATCGAAAAACCGGGACGAGGCTTTGCCTGAGGAGATCACTGCTTGTCCTTTCGGTGTCCAGGATTCACAACCAACCGCATGGAAAACAACCGCAGGGCCGGGAATGTCCTCCATTCGACCAAACCGAGGAACTCCTGGATTGAACACGTTTTCAGTTTTCGGCCGAATCCGGTCCGGGGTCATCATCCACCGCCAGTCCCATGGCCCGAGCGCGGGTCCGCCACCTGCGGCGGGCATAGGCCTGCATGTCCACGTTCTCGTCCATCTCGTCGACGATTTCCAGGCCCAGCAGGGTCTCGACCACATCCTCCATGGTCACCAGCCCCTCGGTGCCCCCGTACTCGTCGATGACCACGGCGATGTGGGCCTGGCGCTGCTCGAGCATGATGTCCAGCAGGCGGCGCAACCGCAGGTTCTCGTGCACGGTGGGGATGTCCCTCTTCAGCTCCGCCAGGGTCAGATCTTCACGTCCAAGCAACTGCTGCCGCAGGAGATCCTCCTTCAGGACGAAGCCGGTGATCTGGTCGATGGTCTCGCGGTAGACCGGCAGCCGGGTAAAGGGCCGCACCCCGGCGGTGGCCATGGCCTCGGCCACCGTCATCCCCTCGGGCAGCACCACCATCACCGGCCGGGGCGTCATGATGTTGCCGGCAGTCAGGTTCTCGAACAGCAGCAGGTTGCGGATGATTCGGGATTCGTCGGGCCGCAGAGCCCCCGAGCGCTCGCCCAGATTCGCCATGGCCGCCAGCTCGTCCCGGCTGAACACCTGGGCCTTCTTTCCGCGCGCGATCAGCCAGGTCATCAGTTCGGATATGCGCAGCAAAGGATACAGCAGCCAGATCAGAACCTGGACGAACCAGGCGGTGAACCCGGTCAGGCTGCGCCAGTAGACCGCGCCGATGGTCTTGGGCACGATCTCCGAGAGGAAGAGGATCGCCAGGGTCATCGCCGCCGAGAAGACCCCGAAGTATGTGTTGCCGAACACTTCCACGGCCTTGGCGCCGGCGCCGATGGCTCCCACGGTATGGGCGATGGTGTTGAGGGTCAGGATGGCCGCCAGGGAGCGGTCCAGCTTCTCCACCTTCAGACGGTGCAGCAGGCGGGCCCGCCCCGGGCGGATCTCTGCCAGGCCCTCGATGTAGGGCGGAGTCAAGCTCAGCAGAACCGCCTCCGCGATCGAACACAGGAACGAGACCAGCAAGGCCAGCAGCACGTAAAGGAGCAGGGCCAGTGCGGCGGCGGGGTCCCCGGTGCCCGCGGTTTCGGCGCCTACGGGTGAAACTACCGCCAGCAGCGGCGAGGGAATGGTCGGCATCTCAGGGCCCCTCAGGTTCGGCCACATCCTTGATCACACCGGCCTTGGGCACGAACACCGCATCGTCCCGGATATTCAGGCGGCCGATGAACCCGGCGGCCCCAGGGACGATGAGACGGCTCGGCGGCCGGGAAAAGGTGGACTTCCTGGGTTGAAAAGTGCCGCCAACGGCAATTGTAAATCCCCGGCGGGATCCTGTCATCGGCCAAGTGCGAGCGGAACCGCCCAGCTGTGTCGTTTGCCGTACTCATCGGCGCGGACCATGGCGGATTCATTCCCCCATCCTCTTGCTCCGATTTGTTGATTTATTGAAAACGGTGGTCTAGTTTTCGGTTGCTACCGATGCGCCCCTTGATCGGGGCCACCAGGAACATGATGCGGGGCGCGTCCTGCGGGGCGTCCGCCGGAGGGGGAAATCCATGCTGAAGATTGTCGCAATCATCGCCATGTCCATGCTGCTGATCGCCGGTTGCTCCGGTGACAACAGCACCGACCAGGCCGCGGAAACCGGCCAAAGCCACGACCAGGGCGGGAACGGCCAAACCCACGCCGCAGATCATCCCGTTCCCCTGACCATCGCGGAGTTCAACGCCGGGGGCGAGGAATACGAGGGCAAGCTGGTGGAGGTCACCGGCACCGTGGACCACGTCTGCAAGCACAGCGGCAAGCGCATGTTCATCCGCGGCGACGATCCCGAGGACCGGGTCAAGATCGAGGCCGGCGAACTGGGCACCTTCGACGTCGCACTGGAGGGCAGCAAGGTCAAGGTCGTGGCCATGGGCACCGTCATGAAGATGGACAACGCCTACCTGGACAACTGGGCCTCGGAAGTGAGCGGCGAGGATCCGGCGGCGGGCTGTACCGAGGAGCAGAAGGAAATCGCCAAGGGCGGCGGTGATGCAGGGGAAGAGCACGAATCCGCCATGTCCCAGATCAACGCCCTGCGCAGGAATCTGGCCGAGTCGGGCCGCGAGTACCTGGCATTCTGCAGCCTCGAAGCCAGATCCTTCGAGGAAATCAAGTAACGTGGCTCGACGAAATTCCGCCCGGACGGGCTTCAATTGGCGCAGGTGGAACAACGTCCTGCACCGTGACGTCGGCTATCTGATCTTCGGCTTGACGGTCGTCTACGCCGTGTCGGGCATCGCCCTGAATCACCTGCGGGACTGGAACCCCAACTACATCATCACCCACCGCGAGGTGGCGTGGGACGGCGGCGTGCCCGCCGATCCCGTGAGCGAACCGCAGGTAAGGGAATTCCTGGGGCAAATCGGCGAGGACAAGGGCTACAAGAGCCACTACAGCCCCGAGCCCGGCCAGTTCAAGATCTGGTTGCACGGGGGCAGCGTGCTGCTGGACCGCTCCACGGGCAGCGGGTACGTCGAGCACATCAAGCGCCGCCCCGTCTTCTTCGAGGTCAACTGGCTGCACTACAATCCGCGGCTGCTGTGGACCTGGTTCTCGGACATCTTCTGCGGCGCCCTGATCCTCGTGGCCGTCACGGGGCTGTTCGTGCTCAAGGGCCGCAAGGGAATCACGGGGCGCGGGGCCTGGTTGACCGGTATCGGCGTGCTCATCCCGGTGATCTTCCTGCTGGTCTATCTCTGATCGGATTTTTTCGGATCCGTGCCGGGCCGGGTGTGAACCCGGCCCTCCGCTACGGCCACGGCATCACCTCGGTCAGGTTGACGAACCCCTTTCCGTCGTAACGGTACAGGCCTCGATAGCCGCCGACCCAGATCCGCCCCTCGCGGTCCTCGAAGGTGCACTGCACCGCCGGGCTCAGAAGTCCGTCCTCCTCGCCGAACCGCCTGAAGGATTCGCCGTCGAACCGGTACACCCCGTGGTGTTCGGTCGGAAACCAGACGTTGCCGGCGCGGTCGGTGAAGAGGTCCCAGGCTTCGTCGCCCTCCACTCCATCGGAGGGGCCGAAGTGCGTGAACACTCCGTCCTTCAGCCGGCAAACACCGTTGTGGTGCGTCGCGAACCAGAAGCTGCCGTCCTGGGCCTCGAGGACGTCGTTCACCACGTCGCCGCACAGCCCGTCCGCCGTCGAGATGTTCTCCAGGTCCGTTCCGTCCCAGATGAAGACGCCGCCGTTGGTGGCGAACCACATCCGGCCCCGGCCGTCCTCGATGATGCTGTGGACGATGCGCGAGCTGGTCACGCCGCGGGAATGGTCCGGCTCGGTCTCGGGCAGGTCGAAGGGGGTGAAGGTCTCGCCGTCGAAGGTGCCGGCGCCCGCCAGGGTCCCGACCCAGATGATGCCCTTGCTGTCGATGGTCAGAGCCCACACGTCGTTGCCGCCCGGATGGAGCGGGCCGTCCCCGAGGGTGAAGTTGGTGAAGGATGTCCCGTCCCAGCGGGTCAGGCCCCTGTCGGTGCCGAACCAGACGTTGCCATGGGCGTCCTCGACGATGCCGCGCACCGCGTCGCCGCCGAAACCCTCGCGCACGGTGAACCCCTGGAGGGAAGCTCCGTCATAGCGGATGACCCCGTCCCCGTTGGTGCCGAACCACATGTGGCCGCGGTGGTCCTGGTGGATGCGGCGGACGAAGTCGCTGATCTGGTATTCGAGGAGGGGGTCGTGCGGGGGCTGCGCCAGGGAGCCGGCGGCGAGCCACAGAGCCATGGTCGTGATGAGCCAGGCAGTTTTCACGTCGTTCCTTCCGGTCGGGGAGGGGGGGGCCAACAGATGACCACTTCCAACCACGGGATCAGGGTGGGGTTCCCCCTTCGTTCAGGATCGACCGCCGGGAAGAGTGCCAGCCGGCAGGACCTGCAACGGTGAAGTGGTGAGGCGGGAGAAAGCCAGGATCAGAGGGTGTCCGGGGCCGGGATCCCGGATTCTCCCACGCACCAGTCCTCACCGAACAACTCGATGGGATGGGGAGCCCTGATGAAACCGCGCGGCCGCACCGGAGGTCGTCGGCGCGGCAATATTTGTCGCAGCCCCAGCAGATCATTTCCTGGTGCGTGGGGGGCAGCAGGCTGCGGGGCAGGGTCTGGTCGGATATCTTTCCTGGCTCCAAAGCTGTTCCGGTTCACCCATTGAATCAGGAAGGTGGTTCCCGACACCACCCTCCAAGACGCCACCCTCCCCCAGGATCCCCCCGCCGGGATCCTCCCCGTCTGGATAAATGGTGACCAAAGCCCACAAATGTGGTATGGTTTTATCGAGTTGATGGACAACCCAGATAGACGAAAAGGGACGATCATGAGGCATACCAGGTTCAAGACGGGTTGCATCCTAATCGGAATTCTTCTTCTGAGCGCCACCTCCGCCATGGGCCAGAGCCCCGTCCTGGACATGACGGTCTGGCCCACCACCGCTGGTTGGCCCCAGGTGACGGCCGGTGGGGGGACGGCGGTTCTCGGCGGCGGCATCCTGACCCTGACGGCACCCGTCAACACCCTTTCGGGATTCCGGGCGCCGTTCGGACTGTGGTCCACCGCGGCCGCCGATCCCGGCGGATTCGAAATCGAAGCCGTGATGAAGGTGGTGAGTGTATCGGACCCCGGTGGAGCCGCGGCTTCGGTCACCTACAGGAACGGGGTCATCCGCTGCATTTTCGACATTTATGACGATCATATCGGACTTTCCAGTTTCACCAACTGGTCCGGGACCACGACCCATGTCATGGATACGACCGACGGCTTCCACCAGTACGTCATCTCAGGCCTCGGCAACCAGGTCGAGGTGACGGTCGACGGGGTCAGCGTCATCAGCGCCGTCAGCCTGGACTCCGATACTGGCACCCCGGTCATGGATTTCGGGGACGAATACTGGACCAACGACACCACCACGGAATGGTCGTACGTGGCCTTCGGACCCAAGGGAGCGGTCCCGGCCCGGCCGGCGGCCTGGGGAGACCTGAAGGCGATGTTCCGCTAGCAGTCGGGGCCGCAGCCCGCAGAGGGATGCGGGCCTCCCAGGCTCTGTACCGCGGCCCCCTATTCGAAATACCTGGGATAGAGCCGGAGCAGTTCGGATGCCTTCTCCCGTGATTCCTCGGAACCGTCCTCGGCCATCCCTCGCACTGCGGGCATGAACGAGACCAGGAACATGTGCAGTTGATCGTGCCCCTTTCCGGTCATCGTGCATCCCTGGAACAGCTTGTCGAGATCCTCCTGAAGACCGGCGCCGACCGTCCGCACGTCGCCTCCCCGCTCCATCCGTGCCGACATGGTGGCGAACTGGGTGCGCGTGTGGTCATCCATCAGCCACTTGGCCCCGTCATCGAGAGACAATCCGGGGATGGACTCCCCCGCGGCGGTCTCCTGGGGGCGGTCTGACGAATCCGGGCCGCTGCAGGCCGTCAGGACAAGGGTGGAGGTGAGGAGGGTGGCAAGGAGAAGGTCGTGGCTGCGGTATCGCATCTGGAACTCCTGGTCGTGTTGGTGGTCGAGGATCCGCAGAGGTCCGCCCATGGTACGGTTGCTGGCCACTCGGGGCAGCGCCTATCCCTCCGGATCCGGTGGGGCCGCCCCCGGTCCCGATTCCGCCGCGAGACCCCTGATGACCAGTTCCTTCAGGTGCTCGACGAAGTGGAGGGCATGGGGGGGAGGTGAATCGATCTTGCCGGAGGAGGCCATGCGCCGCCGGGTGGCCGCGGTCGCGAAGAAGAACAGGAGACTGCCCAGGATGCTCGCCTGGGTCAACAAGGGGTCCACGGGACGGAATCGTCCCTCCTCGATTCCCTTGACCAGGATCGCCGTCAAGACCCGGTTGGATTCCAGGAGGCGGTTGGCGAATCCGCCTTCGGGATCCGTATCGCCGGCCATCAATCCCCGCAGGAGCATGACCGGATAGTCCGTGTTCAGGTCCGCCAGCCTCGCGAAGGCTCCGATGTAATCCTTCAGGTTCGTGACGGCGTCGCCGCGGGGATCGGGCAACCCGGTGATGCCGGGGCCGAGCCGTTCGAAGACCTGGTTGTGGAGGGCATCCAGGAGCCCCTGCTTGCCGCCGAAGTGATAGCTGATCAACGCCTTGTTCACACCGGCGATCCTGGCGATCTCCTGGGTCGTGCAGCCGGCGAAACCGCGTTCGGCAAAGCACTCCAGCCCGGCGGTCAGCAGGGCGTTGCGGGTCGCTTCCGGATCACGGTGGTTGCTGTTCCGGTTCTTGGTGACGCGCATGGTTCCTCCCGGAATTATTCCTTGCGAATTAACTAACCGTTTAGTTAATTATAGAGACCCACCCGGAACGACGCAAGGCAAATCCGCCTCGAATGCGGAAAATCCGGAGGGACGGCGACGAAGAGCAGACGAAGTCGATCGGCGGGAATCAGGCGGGAGTCGGAAATGAGATTCAGTATTTCGGCCATCACATTGGTCGGGGGGCTCTGCCTCCAGGTGGCGGCGTCAGGTTCGGAGATCATTCCTGCCCATGACCTGCCGGGGGTCGGTCTCGAGGAGGCCCTGGCCGAAGCCCTCGACGGCAACCTGGGCCTGCAGGCGGCAGGTTACGACCGGCAGCGTGCCCTTGCGCGGATCGGGGAAGCCCGGGCCTCGCTGTTTCCGGATTTGACGGCAATGGCGGGATACACCAGGTACAGCGATCCCAACACCGTCCTGCCCATCCATCAGGCGGGGGTGTTCCCTCCTCTGGATGACGACATCTACGAAGGGTCCCTGTCGCTGCAGATGTCCCTGTTCGACGGGGGACGCCGCCGGGCCGGCATCATGGCGGCGAGGGCGGGAGCGGAAGCGGCGACGGCCGATCTGGACCAGGCCAGGCAGGCGACCACGGCAGCCGTTTCGGGACTCTTCATCCAGGCCCGCAGGCTCGAGGACAACCTCGAACTGATCAGGGGACGCATCGCCGCGCTGGATGTCAGGCGCACGGAAACCGCCGATCTGGTCGGTGCAGGCAGGGCGGCCCCCGGCGACCTTTCCCTGCTGGTCTCCTCCCTGGACGGGGCGAGGGCCGACAGCCTGGCCGTGGAATCGGCACTGCGGGAGGTCGCCTGGCTCCTCGCCGGCTGGATGGGCCGGGGGACACCCGTTTACCCGCAACCGGCGCCGCGACCTGCCGCGACCGGACCGGATGCCCACCACCAGGGAGAACCGTCACCGGCGATGAGGGAAGCCGAGGCCAGACTCCGCCAGAGCCGAGCTTCCGCCGAGGCGGCCAGGCGGGCGATCTGGCCGGAACTGTCGGCCTTCGGCACGCTGCGGTCGCGGGCGGGCGACGATCTCGATTTCAAGGAGGAATGGGCCGTGGGCCTCGCGGTCAAGCTGCCCTTGTATACCGGGGGGGAGCTGAAGGCCTCCGCCCAGGGCGCGCAAGCGGCCCACCTGGCAGCCGGCCGCCGCCTGGCCGCGGTACGGCAGGAAACGCACATCGGAATGGAAGTCGCATCCCAGCGTCTGCAGGCTGCGGAGGGCCAGCTGGGTCTGGTCCTGGGGAGCGCGGCGGCCAAGGCCAGGGCGGTGGAAGCCCAGGTCGAGCTGTATGAAGCCGGCCGGCTGGCTTTATCGACGCTTCTGGCGGACGAGAACGAGCTGCTGGCCTTGAAGATCAGATCGGCCGCCCTGCGCAACGACGTCCGGCTCGCCCGGATCGAGTTTCACAGATCGGCCGGGACTCTGACCCCCCCGTTGGCCCTGGATCTGGTGGAAGGTGAATGATGACGAGGAACACATGGAGCAGGGACGGCGCAAGGTTCGCCCTGGCCGGGGCGATCCTTCTGGCGGCGCTGCTGCCGGGTTGCAAGCGGGAATCCGCGGAAACGAAGACGCCTCCGGTGGCCGTTCGCATCGCCCCGGTGCGCACGGTGCCCCTGCAGCGAACCCTCGACTATCTGGGCACCGTCGCACCTGTCAGGCAGGTCATGCTGGCGGCCCGGGTCCAGGGAACGGTGGCCGGCCTGGGAGCCGAGGAAGGCGAACCCGTGGCGGAGGGGAGGGATCTTGCCGTCCTGCATGCACCCGACCTGGAGGCCGCCGTGGCACGGCTGCGGGCCGACCACGATTACTGGTCGCGGCGGAGGGACGAGGATGAAGGCCTGGCCGCACGCGGCGCGGTATCCCAGGACCAGCTCGCGGCGAGTGAACGCGCGTCGGCAGCTGCGGCGGCGGCCCTGGCAGAAGCCGAGGCCCGTCTGGGCTGGACCCGTGAACGATCCCCGTTCGCGGGTACCGTCCTCGAATGGAGGGTGGAAGCGGGCCAGCACGTCCTTCCCGGTCAGGCCCTGGTCCTGCTGGGGGGAATGGAAATCGAGGTGGAGGTGCCGGTCGTGGCCGAGGACCTGCGCGCAGGCATCGAGGTGGGCATCCCGGCGTTCCTGACCGGTCCGGAATCCGGAACGATCACGACCGCGGTCGATGAGGTGGCCCCGGCGGCCACCGGCCGGGGACGCACCTTTGCCGTCACCCTGCGGGTTCCCGCCGAGGCAGGGGCGGATTGGCGGCCGGGAGAGCCGGTGCGCGTCCGCTTCGCCCTCGAGGAAAGCACGGGCGGTGCCGCGGTTCCCTCGCGGGCGATCGCGGGCCGGACGGAAGGCAACTGGATCTTCCTGATCGAGGACGGGATCGCCCGGCGCTGGAAGGTCACCACCGGGCTCGAGGTCGACGGTTGGGTCTCCATCGCACCCGCGCCTCCACAGGGGTCCTTCGTCGCGGTCACCAACCTCGACCGCCTGAGCGACGGGGTCGCGGTCTTTTCCGTCACGCAGGAGGCCGGATCGTGAGCATGCCGGGATTCGCCCTCGACAATCGCCACACCGTCTACGCACTCTCCCTCGGAGTGCTGCTGTTCGGGACCCTGGCCTACTTCGCCTTGCCCATTCAGCTGTTTCCCGACACGGCGCCGCCCCTGGTGAACGTCCTGACCTCGTACCCGGGTGCGACGGCCGCCGACGTGGCGGACCTGGTGTCGGAATCCATCGAGACCGAGTGCGCCTCGCTGGAGGGAGTGGCCCGGGTGGCCTCCACCTCCCAGGACGGCCTGTCCCTGGTGGAGGTCGAATTCCGCTACGGGGTTTCGGTCGACCTGGCGGCCATCGACGTCCAGAACGCCTTGACCCGCATCCGCGCCGGCCTGCCGGCGGGCATCGCCGATCCCCAGGTCCTGAAATTCTCCACCAGCGATCGGCCGGTCCTGACCGTAGGGGCCCGGGGCGAAGACCTGGTGTCGGTCCGGCGCCTGGCCGAGGACGTCCTGGCCCCCGAGATCCAGCGCGTTCCGGGCGTGGCCGTCGTCGACGTGTTCGGCGGTCATGAACCGGAAATCTCCGTCCAGGTCGACCGGACGGCGCTGGAGGCCTACCGTCTGACCATCGGGCAGGTGGCGGCGGCGCTGCAGGACCACAACGTGAGCCTTCCGGCCGGACAGATCCGCAGCGGAGGCACCCAGTACGGATTCCGGGTCGACGGCCAGCCGGATCAGCCTGGCGGCCTGGCGGCGGTGCCGTTGCCGGTCGTCGACGGTCGGCAACTGAAGGTCGGAGACGTGGCCGACATCGTCGTCGGCGGCGCCGAAGACCTCTCCCGCTTCCACGTCGGCGGCGAACCGGCCATCGCCCTGCAGGTCTTCAAGCAGGACGACGCCAACACCGTCGCGGTCGTGGAGGCCGCCCGCACCCGCCTGGCCGAGCTGGCGGTGCAGTATCCGGACGTCGTGTTCAGCGAGGCCGAGGAATCCGCCTCGTTCACCCGCCAGGTCGTCAGCAACATGCTGAGCAGCGTCTGGCAGGCGTTGCTGCTGGCCGCCCTGGTGATCTTCCTGTTCCTCGGCAGCTGGCGGCGCGGGCTGGTCGTGGCCGTCTCCATGCCCATGTCCTTCCTGCTCACCTTCGCGGTGATGCTGCTGCTGGGCATCCAGGTGGACATGGTCACCCTGACGGCGATCATCCTGGCGGTCGGCATGGTCGTCGACGGTTCGGTGGTCATGCTGGAGAACATCACGCGCCGGCAGGTCGAGGACGGCCTGTCCCCCCAGGCTGCGGCCCGGGCCGGCGCCGAGGAGATCCAGTTCGCGGTGATCGCCGGCAACGTGACCACGTTGGTCGTCCTGGTGCCACTGCTCTTCCTGTACGGGTTCATCGGCAAGACCTTCGGCCCGCTGGCGGCGACCATGATCATCGCCTTCCTCTCCTCCCTGGTGGTCGCCCTCCTGCTGGTGCCGATCCTGACCGTCGTGGTGGGCGGGGGTGGGGGCCGCTCCGAAGGGTATGCCGCCAGGTTGACCGGCCCGTGGAACCGCACGATGGACAAGCTGCGGGACGGGTACGTCGCCGTCCTGAGGGCATCCCTGCGTCACCGCGCCCTGGTGCTGGTCTCGGCGGTCCTGCTGTTCGGAGGAGGCCTGGTTGTCCTGCGCGTCAGCGGCATGGAATTGCTGCCCAAGATGGACAGTGGGGCCAGTTTCATCACCGTCGAGACCCCCTCGGGATCCTCCCTGGACGAGACCGAACGGGTGGTGCGGGAGGTCGAGCGGATCGTCCTGGCTGAACCCGACCTCCTGCAGCTGTCCACCCAGATGGGCTTCGAGCCAGGCATGCACTCGTTCGGCGGCGGCGGCGTCCAGGGTCCGACCCAGGCCTTCCTTTCGGTGACCTGGTCCCCCCGCACCGAGCGGGACGAAACCGTATGGGATATCCAGGATCGTCTGCGCGGGAAGCTGGCGGAAGTGCCGGGGATCAGCAATCTCGTGGTCCGCGAATCCGGCAGCACGGCGAAGGCGACCACGGCCTCGTCGATCGTCGTGCGCTTGCAGGGGGAGGACCCCCTTGTCCTGGACGCGCTGGGGGACAGCCTGCTCACGGTGGTGTCCACCGTGCCGGGAGTGACCAATCCGTACCGAAGCTGGCGGAGGGACCAACTCAGCATGGTGGTCAGCGTGAATCCGCAACGGGCCCGGGAATCGGGACTGACGCCGGCTGCGACCGCCTACGAGATGCGCGCGGCGCTGGACGGGATCCCCGCCGGGGTGCTGCGGGAGCCCCTGGGGGTGCAGACCCCCATCAACGTGAGGTACCGGGCCGAGCACCGGGCGAACCGCGACGACGCCTTCGACGTGCGGCTGGATTCCCCGGGGGCGGACGCACCCGTGCGCCTGGGTTCCCTGGCGTCAGGGAGCGAGCAGGTGATCCAGGGCCTGGTGACGCGGGAGAACCTGTTGCCGACCCTGGAGATCAGGGCCCTGCACCAGGGCCGCCCGCTGAACTTCGTGACGGCCGACATCCAGACGGCATTGACCCGTCTGATGGTGCCGGCCGGATACCGGGTCGGCCTGGCGGGCGAGGATGCGGACATGAAGGAGGCCAGGAACGAGCTGCTGGGCGCGCTGGGCATGGCCATGCTGGCCATCTACCTGGTCCTGCTGGCGCAGTTCCGGTCCTTCCTGCACCCGGTCACGGTGATGGCGGCGATCCCGTTGACGCTCATCGGCGCCGCCGGGGGCCTCCTGCTGGCCGGCATGCCGGTGAGCATGCCGGTGATGATCGGGCTGATCATGCTGGTCGGCATCGTCGTCAACAATTCGATCATCCTCATCGACTTCACGCGGCAGCGGCGGGAGGCGGGCGCGCCCCGAGCCGAGGCCCTGCTGGACTCCCTGCGCACGCGCTTCCGGCCGATCATGATGACCTCGCTGTCGACGATCGTCGGCATGACCCCCCTGGCCATGGAATGGGCGCTGGGCGCCGAGAGGTTCTCCCCGTTGGCTGTCGCGGTGATGGGGGGGCTGGCCGCGGGCACGATGCTGACCATGGTGGTCATCCCGGTCCTGTATGATGTGCTGGATTCGATATACGAAAAATCACGACGACCTGCGTAGGGCGTTGTTTACCGTGGGCCCTGCGGTAGCGGATCGCGATCATGTCGACGCCGACGGCAAAAAGCCGAGTTCTCGGGCACTTCTGTCAGCGAAGACAGCTGACCTTGCCAGGAGTTGTGGCCGGCCTTCTACAGATCCCGCCGCCGGAACACCAGCACCGCCGCGGCCAGGGGCACGGCCGCATGCAGGACCATCATCGCGACGGCGAGGACGGCTGATTCAAGAGCCTTTTCCTGCTCTCGCCTGTACGCCTTTCCGATCAACTGCTTGGCTATCTTGCGAAAACTCTTGGCCACAATGAACCACCTCCCGGCCACCGCGCCTTCAGAAGTGTTGGGCGAAATACGCGCCTCGCGTAACGCATTTTGCGTAATCCGAGGGCGGGCGCCAAGATCCTCCTGAAGAGCGATGGACAGTCTCGGTGCCGTTGGTCATCACGGCGTATCGCCGCCCGCGAGGTTCCGCCAGAGCCGGCCAGTCTGCTCGACCATGTAGAGCGGCAACGACAGCAGCGTGAACTCGATGTCGTTATCGCCGTGCGTTCGCGCATGCGACACGTGCTGCACCAGCGGCGGATTCGTGTCGAATCGCAACGCCCTCTCGAAACGCCGCGCGGCCACCATTTCCAGCAGCGACTTCAGCGATCCGCTCTTGCCGGCCTTTACCTCGATGGGCGCGATGTCCGGGCCGAACTGCTGCACGAAGTCGACTTCGGCGTTGTTGGCGCGGCCTTCCCGCAGCCAGTAGGTCGGCGTGAAAGCACGGTCGTCTGGCGCGAGCAGGGGCAGGTGCTGGGCGATGAACTGCTCCGCCATGGGGCCTTCGTTGACGAAGCGGGCGTCGGCTACCTGCTCAGGCGTCAGGCGGTCGATGCCGCAGGCCGCGTTCACCAGGCCGACGTCCAGGAAGTAGGCCTTGAAGGCCGACTCCTTGAGGGTGGCGCCCAGGGGCAGGCCGGTCGCGTCGGTGTGGGTCACGCGGCGGACGACCCGCGCCATGACCAGCAGTTCGAGGGCCCGCTTGATATCCCGCGATCTGGCGTCCGAGTCCACGCGGGAGTACTTGAACTTCTCGCCGACGGCGCCCGGGACGAAACCGTAGACGCGGCGCAGCTGGGCGATCTCCGAGCGGGTGCCGTACTTGGCGAAGTCGTCGCGGTAGGTCTCGAGGATCGAGGCGTGGACGGAGCCGGCGTCGGCGAACGAGCCCGCTTCGGCGAAGACTCGGACGGCTTCCGGCATGCCGCCGACGAGCATATAGTCGCGAAGTCTCCCCAGAAGCCGCGTATGGGCCGTTCCAGGAAAGGGTTTGTCGAGATCGTATGTTCTGAGCAGTTCCAGCAGCGACGTCTCGTCGAGGGCGGCAAGGAATTCTTCGAAGCTCATGGCCTCCAGAAACAGGTATTCGATGCGACCCACGGGCATGGAGAAGGCGTGGTCCGCCAAAATGAACTCCAGCAGTGAACCGGCGGCGATGATCGGCAGATCGGGCCGGTCCTCGTGCAGGGAGCGCAGGGCCGCAACGGCGGAAGGTGCGGCCTGGATCTCGTCCAGGAAGAGCAGGGAGGCGTGGTCGTCGATGGGGCCTTTGTCGATCAGGAATTCCAGTTCCGACAGGATTCGCGAGGTATCCCGCGATGCGAAGATGGCATCCAATTCCGGGTGCCGTTCGAGATCGACCTCGTGGACCTGCCGTTTCGACCGTTCGGCGAAGAGGCGGACCAGCGTGGATTTGCCGACCTGGCGCGCACCTCGGATGAGCAGCGGTTTGCGGGCCGAGGCGGCGAGCCAGGATTCAAGTCTTTTCATGGCATGGCGTTGCATGGCTTTTCTCCGATCCTGAGGAGACTATTTTATAATATGGGTATATTGTCGACACGTCAAGACTATTATATAGGTATGTTTTGTGCGTGTTGAGCTTCTAAAACGGTGTTAAATCTCTGATGAAGTTGTTGTTGGGCAGAGAAACTGATAAATACTTTATTTGAAAACGCACTGAATAACAACGCCATACTGGGCGGGATCCTTTGATGAGCGCGGATTCGAAACAAAGTGAATTGACGATCATCTTAAGGCAATAGTGACCGACAAAGGAGTTTGTTGACGATCCCTGAAAAACTAGGCAGGGTGGAGTCGTTGATATCCCGCCGTCGCTTTTACCGATTCGTTCGGATATTCGGCCTGCTTGTGTCGGAAGAGCGAAAGGTGAATGTGTTCATTCGCTATTTCGGCACAGTTTCAAGAAGCGAGGCCTGCCGCCGCGGCATCCGCAACAACACTAATGCTAATTTGAGCTTATATGGGTATTTTCGTTGCCACTATGAGCGCAAACGAGCAAATGAAGCCGACCGACTACTTCGACCGCAATCCGGTGTTCCGCTTCGACGACTTCGCGGCGGCCCACGCCGCGGGTGGCCGCCGGAGCCGGCAAACCACCGCCTCGGCGCTGAAGCAGCACGTGGCCGCCGGCCGCCTGCTGCATTTGCGGCGCGGCCTGTATGCGTCCGTGCCACGGGGCGCCGACCCCGAGCGCCACACCGTCGATCCCTCCCTGCTGGCCACCCAACTCGCCCCTGACGGCGTGGTGGCCTACCACGCGGCGCTTCAGTTCCACGGCAAGGCGTACTCCCTTTGGAGTCGGTTCCACTACCTGACCCGGGGGCGGCAGCGCCGGTTCGCCTTCGGCGACAAGGAATTCGTGCCGGTCCAGGCGCCTGCCGCGCTACGGAACCTGCCCGATCTGGGTGGTGGGGTGGTGGAACAGCCGCACGCCGGTGGCGTGGTCCGGGTCACGACCCTCGAGCGCAGCCTCGTCGACGTCCTGGACGCCCCTGAGCGAAACGGCGGCTGGGAGGAAGTCTGGCGCTCCCTGGAGATGGTCGAGTTCTTCGACCCAGACGCGGTTCTCGCCTATACCCGGGCGCTCGGTTCGGCGCTGACGGCCGCCCGGGTCGGTTACTTCCTCGAGCAGCACCGCGACGCACTCATGGTCGAGGACCAGCACCTTCAGGCGTTCCGCGATCTGGCGCCCGGCCAGCCGCGGTACCTGGATGCCCGGCGCGAATCCGGCAAGCTCGTGAAGGAGTGGAACCTGGTCGTGCCTGAGCGGGTGCTGAATCGTGCCTGGGGCGAGGTGAGCTGATCTTGAGGTCGGCCGCCGTACAGCAGCTTCAACGCGGCCATCTGGACCTACGTCGGAAGGTGCGCCAAGTCGACAGACACCGAAGGTTTGAAGGGTGCGGCGGGGTTCTGGATAAGGCTTGGGAAGCTGGGGGCATCGGGGTGACGACGCTTCACCTCTGATTCGCTACCCGATCGAGCATCCCCGCCCAATCAGGAGTCTTGTCGAGGATTGCACGGGGAAGAGACCACCGCTCGTGGCCGACGGATGCAGAACCTCGCGCCAACTTGGATACCGCTTCGCAAGCACACTCGGCAGAACACTCTTCGGCCCAGGCCAGAGGTCCGTCGGTGGACTGCCGGGCGGCACGATAGAGACCCAGCACGATGCCGGTGCACATATCGATCGCGGCTTTCCTGAAACCAAGGTCGACCAGGCGCTCGAGGTCGTTGAGGAAAGGGGCGACGGCCTCCTGGATCAGTTCCCAGGCCGCCTCGGTCGGTTCGACGTAGCCTCTGCGCCGGCGCCCCGAACGCTCCCCGAGATCGTCCATGTCGAAATGGCAGACGGCGTCTCCGACGGTGGCGGCGACGGCTTCGACATCGACCTCCTGCATCGCTGCACGTGCAAGCTCTTCGGCATCGGGAGCCAGTTCGGGATGCATCTCGAGCAAGGCGCCGAGAACCGAGGCGCTCTCGACCGGATGGAGCCGGTCAAGCAGCCTCCCTCTCGTCCGTTTTCCCTTGGTCTTCTTTCGAGGCCTGGTATCGCCCTTGTTCATCGTCGCCCTCCAGGAGTCGTGCTGCTTTGCCTTTCAGTCAATCCGTGCTGCGCACGGTTCGCTTGATCCGCGCCAGGGTCTTGCGGAGTCCCGGATGCCCGGGATCGGAGAGATCGGCAACCAGAGCCGTGATCGGGACCCTGGATCCGGAATGGCCGAATACGTCCCGGAATACCTCCACGTCGGACCTCAGCCGCTTCACGTCTTCGACGAGACGTTCTCCCACACTTCGTTCCGATCCGCCATGGATGTTCGCCACCACCACCTGCGCCCGCTCGACCCCCCGATAGTCGGCCGTTACCGCCCAGTGCTTCGTCGGTGCGGGCTGTGGCGATTGGCGCAACTTGGCAATCTGGGCGGTCATCTCGTCCCGAACCTGTTCCAGTTTCCTGCGGTCCTTCAGGGCGAGTTCGACGGCTTTGCCTCCGAAACCGCCGAGGAGGAGGGCCGCCATCGACTCCGGACTGTCCAGGGCATGCTCCACCGCAGCCAATGATCGCTCGCGCTCCTCCGCACGGCTTCGCTTGACCTTTTGCAACAGGCCCGGTCCCTCTGCCGACGGCCGCATCACGAATACTGCCAGGTCAGCCCAGCCGAGGGGGAGCTCGCCCTCGATCAAAACGGCCTCGGACCAGTTCGTCATGAAATCGGACTCGTAGAAGGCGTCGGTATCCGCCTTCGGGAAACGGTACAGGGCAGCCCCAGAGGCACCTGCAGATCGGTACCGGTTCAGTTCCGGATGGGTGCGGGGACCCGATTCCTTGGGTTGCCGAATCGACTCGTCGAGGACCGCCCGCATGCAGATCACGTCCCTGTCGATGCTGCGCACGAGCGCTTCGACGAGCGTGGTCTTTCCCGAGGCGGGCGGTCCCCCGACATGAATGATGGGGCGGTGTATCATCAAATCTCCTTATCGCTCAATCAGATCCCAAGATCCCTGCGCAGCGCAGCGATATCAGGCCGCAAGGTCTCAGGGACCTCGGTTCGCGCGGCGAAATCCAGAAATAGCACATCCAGCCGTTCGCGACCCTCGGGCGTCTTGGCGGCCTGACGCGGAGTCTGGCCGCCGAGGGCAGGTAGGGGAGTGTCCGGCCAGGTGCGCCAATGCTCGGCGCTCATCTGAGCCATGATAGCCTGGGCCTCAGGCGTCTGATTGAACTCATCCCTCTCGCGCTTCCGCTCGGATCTGGCCTGGGAGGGGCCTGCGGCGGCCGCCGCGGCCATCATCTGCTCCATCGATTCGATCACGACGCCTTTCAAGCGGGTCCGGGGGCCGAGCCGGGCAGCGATCTCCTCCTGGATCGCCTCGGCGCGGGTCTGCGAGTTGACGCTCACGGACATTTGGCCTTGCCGGATTTCAATATGGCCCATGACGGTGTTCGGCCAACCGGGGTTCTTCGCGTTGCCTTCCCGCAGCCAGGGGATCTGCACGGCGACCAACTCACCCGCCTTGTCGCGCTCGCATTCGTCGGCGAACACTTCGGGATCGTCCTCGAGAGTCAGGGGCAGCAGGGCCGAGAGCGCGTCCTGCGGCGGGCAGTCCAACTCGTAGTCGATGCGCGTCATCTGGAGGGGGTCGCCGTCGGTGTTCTGAAGGTCGTGGGGGACGGGATTGACCATGTCCTCGCGCATGTGCAGGTATAGTTCACGCAATTCGATGTCGTAATCGTGGAGCGAATCGGCGTTCACCTCGCGTTTGCGGGCGATGCGCTCCCGCATTTCGACGATCGCGTCGAAGTAGCGTGCGGGGACCGCGTAGGGGGCGCAACCCAGCATGACTGCGTCCCCGTCCAGGCGGACGACCTTTGTGAAGACTATATCGCCCGGGCGCAGGGTGGCCGAGGCCTGCCTCTCGTGCACGGTGACCTCCCGCTGGCGGAAGATGTCGCGCAGGACGATCTCCCGCCCGGGCACCGGCGTGACGACGAGGTAGAAGGTGAACGGCTCGGTGCAGGCGGCCTCGATATATCGGCTCTCGTACGAGTCCAGGCTCTTTCCCTGCCGCTGGGCGTAGTGGCGCGCCGGCGGCATCGTGGGGCGTTCGTCGCTCTTGTCGCGTTCGTACCGCTCGGGCTCCCAGTCGAAAAGCAGCCAGGGAAGGAAGGACGCGTCGAACTCCGGCCACTCCTCCTGGATCGCCGGCGGCTCGGGCCAAAGCGTGTACTCTTTCCAAGCCTCGTCGAGCGCGTCCGGGCCGTAGTGGCGGGCCATGTGCGGTGCCAGCCTGCCCATCAGCTCGCCCTCGGTCCGGCGCATCCGCAGCCAGCCGGCTTCGACGAAGGCGGCCGCCTCCTCTTGAGGGAGGCAGCACTTCTTGTACTTCTTGCCGCTGCCGCAGGGGCAGGGATCGTTGCGGCCGGAGGGCATGTGCGAACTCCACGGGTACGGGGACGGCGATCGGCCATCGGGACTTGTGTCGGAATAGCGAACAGAGATGGACCCCATCCTTTGGACAGCTCGGCGGCCAGTTTAAGGTGGACTCCCTGTGCTCGATCATGCAGCCAGCTTCTGAGTTATAGACCTCCATCGGAGTCCTGTCACCGCCCAGCTGGGAGTGCGGACGGTCGTGGTTGTAGTAGGTCATCCAGGTCCCGATCTGTCGCTGCGCCTCGTGGCCGCTTTCGGGGTTCCGCAGGTAGATGCACTCGTACTTCAGCGAGCGCCACAGCCGCTCGATGAACACGTTGTCCATCCACCGGCCGCGGCCGTCCATCGAGATCTGCACGCCGGCCTTCTTCAGCACGTCGGTGAAGTCGTCGCTGGTGAACTGGCTTCCTTGGTCGGTGTTGAAGATCGCTGGGGTACCGTAGCGGCTCAGCGCTTCGGTGAGCGCTTCCACACAGAAGTCCGGGTGCATCGTGTTGCTCAACCGCCACGACAGAACTGTTCGCGTCGCCCAGTCCATGATCGCCACCAGATACAGGAACCCTCGCCGCATCGGGATGCCCTCTTAGGCGCGCGGGGGAGGGACACGCTGCGGGCGCTCATCGAGCGGCAACTCGCCCCGTCCGGGCCCGACCCGGCCCCGGAGCGACGCCGCCTCAAGGCGCGCCTGAAGGAACTCACGACGAAGATCGACTCGGTGATCGACCTGACGGCGACCGCGTCGGAGGAGCACCGCGAACCGATGAAGGACCGCCTCGGCCGCCTCCTGGCCGAACGTCAGGAGATCGAGGGCCGCCTCCGCCAGCTCGATCAGGTCCCGACCAAGGGGCCGAGCCCGGACGCCCTCGTCGATGCCATCCTCGAAGGCCTCAGCGACGCCCGCCACCTCTTCGAACACGGCACCATGGAAGAACGCAAGCGCGTCATCCGCGCCTTCATCGAAAACCTGGTTGTCGATGGAATTTCCGGCACCGGCGAACTCCGAACAAAAAGAATCCCCGATGCCCAAAGCATCGGGGATTCTTTCAAAGTGGTAGCGGGGACAGGATTTGAACCTGTGACCTTTGGGTTATGAGCCCAACGAGCTACCAGACTGCTCCACCCCGCATCCATATCTGGTTGGACGGCCTTCCGGCCGCGGCGTCGAATATAGAAGAGGCGGCCGGGGCTGTCAAGGAACTCGCCGATTTAATCGGACCTGGGGGTCCCTTCGGCGGGGCGGGGGGGGAGGACCACCAGGACCTCTTCGCCCTCGGCCCTCATGTTGTACTTCTCGCGGGCGATCCGCTCGAGGGTCTCCGGATCGTTGGCCAGAGCGTCGATCTGTTGCCGCAGTTCCGCGTTGGCGGCCTCGAGGGCCTGCACTTCCTGCTCCAGGGCGGCCAGATCCCCCCGCAGGCGCAGCCAGGAGATGATCCCGTTCTCGCCCAGCTGGGAGACGACCACCAGGCCCAGGAGGATGAAGGCGATCGCCAGAAGAGCGGTGCGCCGGCCGTCGCGGCGGGCGGGCTGCTGCCCGCGGACGTAGCCGCCCATGGAGATGCCGCGGGGGTCTTGGGAACTCATGCTCCGTCATCCCTTCAGGAGTGGAGGCGGGCGGCGTCCCTGCCGCCCGCCGTCGCGAACCAGGCTAGCGCAGGTTGTAGAAGCAGCCAAGCCCGGGATATACGGCCAGGTCGTCCAGCTCCTCCTCGATGCGCAGCAGCTGGTTGTACTTGGCGATGCGGTCGCTTCGGCACAGCGAGCCGGTCTTGATCTGCCCGGCGTTCGTGGCCACGGCCAGGTCGGCGATGGTGTCGTCGCTGGTCTCGCCGCTGCGGTGGCTGACCACGTTGGTGAACCGGGCCTTCTTGGCCATCTCGATGGTCTCGAGGGTCTCGCTCACCGAACCGATCTGGTTCAGCTTGATCAGGATGCTGTTGCAGCAACCCTCGGCGATGGCCCGGCGCAGGCGCTCGGGGTTGGTCACCAGCAGGTCGTCGCCCACGATCTGGACCCGGTCGCCCAGGGCCTCGAACATCTTGCCCCAGCCCTCCCAGTCGTTCTCGTCCAGGCCGTCCTCGATGGACATGATGGGATAGTTCTCCACCAGGTCCTTGTAGAAGGCGACGAGCTCCTCCGCACCCCACTGGGCGCCCTCGGCTTCCAGGTGGTACTTGCCGTCCCTGAAGAAGCTGCTCGATGCGACGTCCAGGGCCAGAACGATGTCCTCGCCGGGCCGGTAACCGGCCTTCTCGATGGCCATCAGCAGGTAGTCCAGGGCTTCCTTGTTGCTGCCGAGATTGGGGGCGAAGCCGCCCTCGTCCCCGACGCCGGTCGACAGACCCTTCTGGTTGAGGATCTTCTTGAGGGCGTGGAAGGTCTCCGCGCCGTAGCGCAGGGCCTCGCGGAAGTTCGGCGCCCCGACGGGCATGATCATGAACTCCTGGATGTCCACGTTGTTGTCGGCGTGCGACCCGCCGTTCAGGACGTTCATCATGGGCACGGGCAGGGTGCGGGCGCTGGTGCCGCCGAGGTACTGGTACAGGGGCAGCCCCACGCTGGAGGCGGCGGCCTTGGCCACGGCGATCGAGACGCCCAGGATGGCGTTGGCGCCCAGCTTCGACTTGTTGGGGGTGCCGTCGATTTCGCACATGATGCGGTCGATGATCAACTGGTCGGTGGCGTCCAGCCCGGCCAGGGATTCCTCAAGGTCGCGCACGTTGGCCACCGCGTTCTGGACCCCCTTGCCCCCGTAACGGCCCTCGTCTCCGTCGCGCAGCTCGATGGCCTCGTGCTCGCCGGTCGACGCGCCGCTGGGCACCCCGGCCCGGCCCACGCTGCCGTCCTCGAGGAAGACGTCGACCTCGACGGTGGGATTGCCGCGCGAATCGAGGATCTCGCGGGCCTGGATCATCTCGATGAAGCTCATTGCACTGCCTCCATGGCAAGGCCCCCCGGGGGGCGCAAAGGTATTCGATCCATACGCGGGGGAGGATAGGTCCCGGTGGGAGGGGTGTCAATAGCGCTCGGGTTCGGCCGGCTGGTTCGGGCCGCTGCGGGGGCAAATCCTTTTTCGGCAACAAAATCCAATTGGTTGACCACCGGGCCCCGGTCGTCCTATTTTCGCAAGCTGGAATTCAAAGCGGAGGCGGCATGTTCGACCGGCAACAAGACCTGAAGACCATCAAGCGCTGCAAGCGGGGCGAGGAGGCGGCGTTCGCCGAGATCCTCGGCCGGTACCGCGGGCCCATCTACAACCTGTGCTACCGCATGACCCGCAACGCCGAGGACGCCCGCGACCTGGGGCAGGAGGTCTTCATCAAGGTCTTCGGCCTGCTCGACCGCTTCGACGAGAACTACGCCTTCAGCAGCTGGCTCTTCCGCATCGCCACCAACCACTGCATCGACCACCTCCGGCGCAACCGCATGCGGTTCATGTCCCTGGACGGGACCATGGGGCCGGACGGGGAGGAGTTCGAGCTGCAGCTGCCGCACGGGGGGCCCGAGCCGGACGAGGTGCTGCAGCGCCGCCAGGCCGTCGAACTGCTGACCGAGGTCATCGCCGACCTGCCGCCCCACTACAAGGCCATCACCTTGCTGCGGCACGACCAGCAGCTGAGCTACGAGGAGATCGCCGAGATCCTGCACCTGCCCCTCGGTACGGTGAAGGCGCGGATCCACCGGGCCCGCAACATGATCCAGCAGATGCTCAAGGCCCGCGCCTACGACATCTGACGGGCCCGCCGGGCCCCTCCGGGGGACCGGCGGGAAAAGAAAAAAAATGGTGCAACCCCTGAAACAACTCCCTGCCGCGCTCCGTAATCCATCCCAGGCAGGTGATCAAATCAATGTCGGGGGATACGACGCCTGCCCGATCAAGGGGTGGAAACGGGACGGCAAAATCCGGACCGTTTCCCCCCAATCTCGCTGATCGAACGGCGACCCGCAGACACGCTCCGACGGCACGGGGGGTAGGGTCGCACCGAAGGAGCCGAAACGATGAACGGCCAAGACAACAACCAGCAGGACCTGAGCTGCACCGCGTGCACCGGCACCCTGCAGGAGTACCTGGACGGGACGCTCGAGAAGACGCAGTCCCTCCGGGTCTTTCTGCATCTGCGCGACTGCGCCGCCTGCAAGCAGGAGCACGACGACCTGTTGCTGATGTCCCGGATGCTGGACGGCCTGCCGGCCGTCGAACCGCCCGCGGACTTCGACGCGCCCATCCTGGCGTCGGTGCCCTACGCCGCGTACAAGGCGATGGAGCCCCTGCGGCGCGAGCGGGTGCCCGTCTTCCTGGAAGAGAACGCCTTGCCCGCGGCGGTGCGTTCGGTTATAACCCGGGTTGCGGGCCTGGTCCTGGCCGCCGGCGCCGGCGCCGGGCTGTTCTTCCTGAACGGTCCGGACGTCCTGGGCGCCGTCGCGATCCTGGGCCTGCTGCCCGAAGCCGCGGTGCGCCTGCAGGCCGTGGGCCGCAGCGCCGTCCTGGCAGTCCGTCGAACCGAAAGCTGACACCATGCGCCATCCCCGGCGGGCAGGAATCAGGTGCTGCGGCGGACCCGAAAGGTTCCTGCGCACCGGCCCGGCCGGTTCCCTTCTGATCATCCTTGCGGCCCTGACCGTCGCCTTGTCCGGTCAGGGCCCGTTCGTTCCCGCGGCGGCGGCACAGGAGGACTCGGGCACCGTCTTCGTCAAGGCCCCGGAGGATCCCGTCGAGGCCGCCGAACGCGATTCGCTGCTGCTGGAGATCCGCCATTACACCCGGATGATCGCAGCCATGCGCGACTCCCTGGTGCTCGATGACCTGGGCATCGAACTCACCGAGGAACGCAAGCAGCAGATCCAGAAGTCCATCGAGGAGGTCGGCAAGGCCGTCGAGGACATCAGCCAGGAGCTGAGCCAGCTCGACCTGGAGATCATCGACAACCGCATCAGCCTGCTGAACAAGTCGGGGGAGGGGATCGTCATCAACATCCCCGAGAACCTCGACCAGAACATCAGCGAAGGCCTGAACGCCATCACCAAGCTCATCCTCAGCGAGTTGCCCGACTCCCTGCGGTTCGAAAAGCCCGATTCATGGACGACCCAGACCGGCAAGAGCAAGTCCTGGCACTGGAACAGCTTGGTTCCCCGTCCTCCCCGTACGCCCCGCAAGGTGATCCCCGGCAACGTGGTCAAGGTCGGGGACGACCTGCTGGTCCGCGAGGACGAGGACATCCGGGGGAACGTCATCGTCGTCATGGGCAGCCTCGAACTCTCCGGACGGGTCCAGGGCGACGTGGTCGTGGTCATGGGCGACGTCCTGGTCTCCGAGTCCGCCGAGGTCAAGGGGCAGATCGTGACCGTCCTGGGCCGCCTGGACCAGGATCCGGATGCCGACGTCGGCGAGGTCGTGGTCGTCGATCCCTTCGGTTCCAGCAACTTCAGCTTCAAGGGATTGTTCGGCGCGGGCTGGATCAGCTTCCTGGTCTCCCAGGGGCTGTTCTTCCTGACCCTGGTGCTGGCGGCACTCGGCGCCGTCATCGTACCCCGTGCCCGCTTCGAGCGGGTGGTCCTGGGCCTGCGCACCGGTGCGGCCCAGAGCCTGGGCATCGGGTTCATCCTGGCCCTGGTGGGGCACGCGGTGCTGCTGGCCCTCATGGCTATCCTGGTGCTCACGGTGATCGGCCTGCCGCTGGCCCTGCTGCTCGGTCTGGCCGTGGCCCTGGCCTCGATCCTCGCGGTGGCCGTGGCCGCCGCGGTGGTGGGCGAGAAGGTCTGCGCCGCCCTGGGTCGCACCTGCGCATCGCCGCTGCTCGCGGTGGTCGTGGGCATGATCATCCTTCACGCGTTCTCCTTCGCCGCCTCCCTGGTGGGGATCTCCCCGGCCCTGGGCGCGGTGGTCTGGCCCCTGAGCATCCTGGGCATCCTCGTCAAGACCCTGGCCTACCTGCTGGGCCTTGGCGCCATCGTGCGCACCCGCCTGGGTTCGTCCTGATCCCTGCCTGAGCCCTCCAGAGAACCCTGGGGAAGTTTCCCCGCTGGGCCGGGGATCATCCCCCGGCACGGTTGCAGCCGGGATTGACCATCTGGGGAATATTTCCCTCTCCTGCGGGGGATTTTCCCCGGCACGTCGCAAAACCGCCTCACCCGCGGCCCCGGCCCGGGGTTCCAGATCTGGGCCAGCAACTATTCCATCTTTATAAGTACTTCATCCATAACAATTTAAAAACGAACCCACCCAGGCCGTCCCCGATTCCGCCCCAGGCGATGAGGGATGGACAAATGGGTATGAAATGTGCGATAATATTACCAGATGAAATAAAAGGCGGGGTGACGGCGCAAACGATCCCCGAGTTTCTCCGGAGGGAGCAGGACGGATGATGACGGCGAACCAGGGCAGGATCTTCCGGCGAACCACCGCTGCCGCCGGCTGCGTGATCCTGCTCATGGCCGCGGCCGGCGCCCTGGCGGAGCAGACCGTGCTCTGTCCCACCGGACTGCGCGCCACCATCCACACCGCCGAGGAGATCACCTCGTCCCTGCTGACCGGGGACAAGAGCGCTCCGGTCCTGGTCCATCCGGCCGTGGGATCCCTCGAACTTGCGTCCGGGACGGGGACCCTGTTCCCGTACGATGGGGCCCAGGTGGCCGCCGCGCTGGAGGCCATGCACGGATTCGTCACCACCGCCGAGGTCGAGATCTTCCTGCTGCCCGCCCCTCCGGCCGCAGTGGGTTCCAGCTACGCCAGCCGCAACGTGATCTTCCTGGCCCCCGGCACCGGCCCCATCCCCGTCACGACCCAGGCCTACATCGCCACCCACGAGCTGGGGCACGTGCTGACCTGGGCCTTCCTGGACGGCGATCCGGCCCGCTGGTCGGCCTACCTGGATCTGCGGGGGCTCGACCCGGTGCTGAACGGTCCGGACGCCCGGCACGCCGACCGCGCCCGCGAGATCCTGGCCGAGGACGTGCGGTTCCTCTTCGGCGGCCCCCTGGCCACGTCCACGGGCACCATCGAGAACCACGACCTGACCACGCCCGACCAGGTCCTGGGCCTGGAGGATCTGCTGGCCGGGTACTTCGCCGGCCGCGGGTCCCTGCCCGCCGGCCTGCCCAGCACGGCCTTTCCCAACCCCTGCAATCCCCTGACCACGGTGGAGATGAGCCTGCCTTCGGGTGCGTCCTCCGGCGAGGCCGTCCTGGGGATCTACGACCTGCGCGGGGCGCTGGTCCGCACCGTCACCGGGGGCTACCAGGCCAACGGCCGCGTGTCCCTGCAGTGGGACGGGTCCACCGACACCGGGGCCATGGCCGCCAGCGGGCGCTACCTCTACGTCATGCGCCTGGGGTCCCATTCCTCCCGCGGGGCCGTCACCCTGGTCCGCTGAACAGCTTCAAGGATCCCCTTCCCTGGCCGATAAGGCACCTGAAGTGCAAGGGTCCACCCGGCCCGCAGGGATGCGCCTGCCGGTGGGATGGGACCGGAGAGCCAGGGAGGCGTGGTCGTGAACCGGATGTCGAAGTATTCCCTCATGGTCCTCGGCGGGACGGCCATGCTGGCCGGCTGCGGGGACAACCCCTCGCGGGTCAAGGTGAACGTCCCGCCGGTCGAGGAGGGCACCGCCGTCACCGAGACCCCCGGCTACGAGGCCAATCCCATGGTCTCGCCCGATGGGATCTGGGTCGTCTTCGAAGCGGACGTCGACGGTGACATGGAGATCTATCGCATCCCCGTGGGCGGGGGAGAGCCCGAGCAGTTGACCGACAACTCCGATTTCGACAGCTCCCCCTGCTGGTCTCCCGACGGCTCCTTCATCGCCTTCGAATCGGACCGCACCGGCCGCAAGCACATCTACGTCCTGGATCCGCAGGATCCCGCCGGTTCGGTGACGGCCCTGACCGCCGGCGACTGGGACGACGGCAGCCCGGCGTGGTCGCCCCTCGGCGGCTGGATCGCCTTCGAGAGCAACCGCAACAAGATCCAGGGCACCGACATCTACCTCGTGGCCGAGGACGGGACCGAGACCCGGCGCGTCACCGAGACCGCGGACTACTCCTACAGCCGGTCGGCCGACTGGTCCCCCCAGGGGAGCCGGCTGGTGTTCGAATCCAACCGGACCGGATTCAGCGCGCTGTTCACCGTGGCGGTCACCGGGGGCGCCGCGGTTCAGATCACCGCCGACGAAGGGTACGAGGGCCATCCGGCCTGGTCCCCTGTGGGCGGCCGGATCGCCTTCGAGTCCACCGCGAGCGGGAGCTCACAGATCCACCTGGTCGGCGAGACCGGCGGTGCCTGGACCCAGGTGACCTTCCAGGGGGGATTCTGGCCCCAGTGGACCGCCGCGGGCGACGCCCTGGTGTACTGCGTGTACGACGGGGTGAATGCCGACGTCAGGATCGTTCCGGTGGATTGACGGGGAAGAAAAAGCGGCCCGCCTGAGGCGGACCGCTTCGATGTTGGCATCCCCGACGGGGATCGAACCCGTGTTGCCGCCGTGAAAGGGCGGTGTCCTAACCACTAGACGACGGGGACGCCGAGCTGCGAGGGGCAAAAACTACAAGTTCGCCCCTCGATTGTCAAATGCGGGGGCGGCCAATCCCTGCTCCGGGCGTCGTTCTCACTTCGCCGCTTCGGCCATCAGCATGGCCGAGGTCCGGGCTCCCCGCCAGAAGTTCTCCAGCAGGAACTTTTCATTGGGCGAGTGGATGTTGTCCGTGGACAGCCCGTAGCCCAGCAGCAGCACCGGGGACTTCAGGCAGGCCTGGAAGGTGCCCACGATGGGGATGCTGCCGCCCTCGCGGATGAACACCGGCTCGGCCCCGAAGCCCTTCTCCAGGGCGGCCATTCCCGCCTGCATCATGGGGGAGTGCCGGGGCACGAGCACCGGGTTGGCGTTGTGCAGGTTCACGACCTCGACGGTCACCCCTGCGGGCGCGATGGCGGCCACGTGCCGCTTGAACGCCTCGGCGATGGCCGCGGGATCCTGGTCGGGGACCAGCCTCATGCTGACCTTGGCCAGGGCCTTGGCGGGGATGATGGTCTTGGCCCCCTCGCCGCCGTAACCGCTCACCAGACCGTTGACGTCGCAGGTCGGCCGGGCCCACATGCGCTCCAGGGTGGTGTAGCCCTTCTCGCCGAAGGCCGCGGGGGCGCCGGTCTCCTGCTTCAGGATCTCGTCGGTGTAGCCCAGGGCGGCGAAGCCGTCGCGTTCCTCCTGATCCAGGTCCAGGACCGCGTCGTAGAACCCGGGCACCAGGCAGCGGCCGTCGCGGTCCTTCAGGCCCGCGATGATCTCGGCCAGGGCGTTGCCGGGATTCTGCACGGTGCCGCCGAAGCTGCCCGAGTGCAGGTCCATGGCGGGGCCGGTCACCCTGATCTCCATGAAGCAGAGCCCCTTGAGGCTGTAGCAGATGCCCGGCGTGGACGCGTTGTAGAGCGTGGTGTCGGAGATCACGACCGCGTCGCAGGCCAGCTTGTCGGGGTTCTCCTCGGTGTACGTGTAGATGCTGTGGCCGCCGCACTCCTCCTCGCCCTCGATGATGAACTTCAGGTTCACCGGCAGGTCCTCGCCCTCGCGCACGTAGGCCTCGAGGGCCTTGATGTGGGCGTAGACCTGGCCCTTGTCGTCGCTGGAGCCGCGGGCGTACACGTACCCGTCCTTGACCACCGGCTCGAAGGGAGGCTTGTCCCACAGGTCCAGCGGATCGACGGGCTGCACGTCGTAGTGGCCGTAGAACAGCAGGGTCTTGCGGTCCGGGCGGATCTCGCTCTCGGCATAGACCAGGGGATGGCCGCCCAGGTCGATGGTCTCCACCTTCAGGCCCAGTTCCTTCAGCTCGCCGGCGACGAAGGCCGCGGCCTGCCTGACGTCCGCGGCGTGGTCGGACTGGGAACTGATGCTGGGGATGCGCAGGAATCCGCACAGCTGGTCGAGGTGGGCTTGCCGGTTGGCATCGAGGTAGGCGAGGACCTTTTCGCTGGCCATGTATCTCTCCTTCTGGTAGCTTTCTGGCTCTTGCAGGCCTTCTGGGCTGGTTCTTGCTCGCGGGGCTTGCAGGGAAAACTACGCTTGACAGCATCCTGTGTCGAGGCGATTGTGGCGCGACTTTCCGACTCGAGAGGATTCGAGGCGACAATCGCATTTTCATTCCTTGCCCCTGCGGGCCTGGCCCCGTCGCCGACGAGCGCCTGCGATGACAAGGAACCCAACCCCAGGGAGGATCCCATGGCCGACATGATCATCAGCAAGAGCAAGACCAAGGAAAGCGTGAAGGACTGCAACGTGTCCGGTGAGTTCTACGAAGCCCTCGACCTGAAGGTCCGTGAACTGATCAAGGCCGCCGAGAAGCGCGCCCTCGAGAACGGCCGCAAGACCGTCCGTCCCTACGACCTGTAAGCGGCCGAGGGCAGCCCACCGGGCGCCAAGAGCATCGAGCGGGAATCCCTGGGGGATTCCCGCTTCTGCTTGTCGGCCCGGCCCCGGGGCGTCCCCCGCGCTTGACGCCTTTGCGCCCGCCGCGCGGTCCTGCGGCCGGCCATCCCCCCGTTTCCCTGCAGCGGCACCCTTCGCAGGCATCCGGCAGGATCCTTGCCCAGTTCGCCCCGGCGATCATCCTGCGGCAGGGGGGAGGCGAGTTGGCGACCGAGATCAAGACCGGAGTCCTGCAGGGCATCGAAGGGGTGGCCGTCACGGTCGAGGTGGACCTCAGCCGCGGGCTCCCGGGCTTCCACCTGGTGGGGCTGCCGAACACGGAGGTTCGCGAGAGCCGCGAGCGCGTCCTGGCGGCGGTGAGGCACAGCGGCTGCAGGATTCCCCCCGGCAGGATCACGGTGAATCTCGCTCCGGCGGGGGTGCGGAAGGAAGGGGCCTTCTGCGATCTGGCCATGGCCATGGGCGTCATCGCGGCTTCGAACGGCGGTGGGAGCGGGGCGTCCGGGGGCCCCGACGGATTGGATCCCGGCCGGCGCCTGGAGGCGGTGTTCCTGGGCGAACTGTCCCTGTTCGGGGAGATCAGGCCCCTGCGCGGCCTGTTGCCCATCCTGCTGGCCGCGGCCCGGCGGGGGGACAGGCTGGCGGTGGTGCCCGCAGCCCAGGCCGCCGAGGCCAGGCTGGTGCCGCAGCTCGCGGTCGTGGCCGCATCCACCCTCGCAGAGGTCCTGGCCTGGTGGCGGACGGGGGTCCTACCCCGGGCGGGCGGTCAGCTCCGGCCGATCATTCACGATGACGACGCCGCACGCCGGCGGCGGGCCCTGGTCATGCTTCAGGATCTGCGGGGGCAGGCCCTGGTGCGCAAGGCTGCGGTCCTGGCGGTGGTGGGCGAGCATAACCTGCTCATGGTGGGGCCGCCGGGTTCGGGCAAGACGAGGCTGGCCCGCATCCTCGGACGCCTGCGCTTTCCCCTGGCGCCGGGAGACGCCCTCGACACCACGCGGATCCACAGCGCGGCCGGCCTCCTGCACCGGCCGGCCCTGATGACCCGGCCGCCGTTCCGGGCGCCCCACCACACGATCACCCGGGCGGGCCTCACGGGGGGCGGCCCGAACCTGCGCCCGGGGGAAGTCACCCTGGCCCACGGCGGGGTGCTGTTCCTGGACGAACTGACCGAATTCGCGCCGGCCGTCCTGGAGACCCTGAGGGAGCCCCTGGAAGAGGGGTGGATCTCGGTGACCAGGGGCGCGGGCCATCGCCGGTTCCCGGCCCGCTTCCAGCTCATCGCGGCCATGAATCCCTGTCGGTGCGGGTTCGCCGGCAGCCGGGATCGTCCCTGCCGTTGCCAGGCCGCCGACCTCGCCCGCCACCGGAACAGGCTCTCTGGGCCCCTGCTCGACCGCTTCGATCTGTTCGTGGAGGTGGGCGCCTGGGAGGGAGGCTTTCTCCAGACCCCCCGGCCCGGGACGGGTACGGACCCGCAAGGGTGGCGGTCCTTCCCGCGGGAGAAGGACCTGGCGCGGGCCCGCGAGCGGCTGCTGAACCGCCCGCCGCCGCTGGCTCCTTCCGCCGCCGCGCTGCTGGACCGGCTGAGGCAGCCTCTGGGGTTGTCCCTGCGTGGGGTGACCCGCTGCGTCCGCCTGGCCGCCACCCTGGCCGCCCTCGACGGCGCCGCCGAGGTGGGGGAGGGCCAGGTCAAGGAAGCGCTGGAGTTCAGGAAGGAGTCCCTGCCGGCCCTGCAGGGGGATCCGGGCTGAGGCCGCTGGGAGGGCATGGAAAAGGGGCCCGTCGCCGGGCCCCTGCATACGTCGAGGCCATCCCGATCAGAAGGAGCCCTGGACCCCGATGGAGTAGTTCAGCAGGTTCATGTCGATGGAGTCGAAGGATTCGATGTGGCTCTCCTCGAAGCTGCCGTCGGCCTTCAGGGGGTACTCGTTGAGGGGGATCAGCAGGGTGCCCTCGTCCAGTTCCATGAAGTTGGCGGCAGGATCCCACTGCAGGCTGTGGCGGTGGAACAGGACCTCGAACCGCAGGCTGATGTTCCGGTCGGCCAGCAGGCGGATGCCCCCGCCGGCATTCAGATTCATGGATCCGACCATGCCCTCGTTGTAGTTGCTGTTCATGTCGTACCAGATGCGGCCGGCTCCGGCGGTCAGGTACGGGTGCCATTTGCCCTTGCCCTCGCCCCCGATGGACAGGGGATACAGGACGGCGTTCAGGCCGGCCTGCAGCGTGATGAGGCTGCGCTCCTCGGCGTCGAATTCCAGGAGCGCGGGTTCCGCGAAGTCGACCGGGGCGCCCTGTTCGTTGGGCCGGCGGTGCCGGTTGGTGATCTTGGAGGAGTAGGTGCTGAATGACAGGCCGCCGAGACCCTCGAGCGCCAGCCAGGAATTGAGGTGGTAGCCGAGCCGCAGGGCGGGGTTGAAGGCGCCCTGGCCCTCGAGCGCCACGTCGCCCCAGTAGGTGGCCTCGTCGGTGTATTTGTAGATCATCTGCTCATGCTCGAGGATGGTCGTGCTGAGACCCAGCACTCCCATGGCGAAGCTGAATTCGAGGACGCCCTCGTCCAGGCCGGGCTGCCAGGCTTCCAGCTCCTCGTCTTCGAGATCGAGCTCGGCGTCGGCCGCCGCGCTGTCCCGCAGCAGCTTGAAGACGCGGTCCTGGGGGTCGTCCTGGGCCAGGGCCGAAAGGCCGATGATCAAGGAGACTGCACACAGAATAACAGTCAACAACTTGTGGGACATGAACATGGCTCCTGTCCGGGTCGCCCCGGGTTGCGCGGGGATGCGGCTGGTTCGAATCAGTTGGATAAATTTAAGGTGGCCGCCCGTCAGTTTCAACAATTATCACCAACCCTTTTGGCGGAACCCCGTGATATCCCTATACTGATGGCATCCCCCCGGCTCGGTCCGCCAGCGGTCCCGATGGCGGCTTTGGGACCAGGAAAGGATCCTCCCTTGGTATCGACCCGATCGGCTCATTCCAGCAGACGGCGCCCCGTGCGGGCTTTGACCGCGGTCCTGGCGGCGGTCGCGTGCATGGCAGTCGGGGGCGACCCGGGATTCGCCCAGATCGAGGTCCAGTTCCCCGGCCCGGAGATCCTGGACCTGGGCGCCGAGGTCACCAGCGCCGTCGCCCTCGAGGGTCTGGGGGAACCAGGGGAGTACCTGGCCGTCGGAGCCGGCAACGGGGCCATCGCCCTGGTCCGGTACCGCCGGACGGTGGGCCAGTTCTCGATCCTCAACCGCTACTTCACCCGGGGAGCCGTCACCGACCTGGTGCTCTGGAACGGCTTGCCGGCGGGGCAGGTCGGCCTGGTCGCCGGCACCGCCGACGCCGATGCGGTCGTGTTCCTGACGGTGTCGGTGACCCAGCCGAACTTCCAGGAGGTGGCGACGGTCGACCTGGAGGAGGATCCCGGGGTCCTCGCCTTCGCCGTGCCCGCTCCCGCTGCCGAACCGGTGCTGGCGGTGTCGCTGCCCGGGGTCGATGAAATCGTCATCGTGAGGGAAACGGAGTCGGGCTGGGCGGCGGTTCAGACCCTTGCGGCGGGCGATCAGCCCCGCGATCTGGCCGTCTTCGACTCCGATCGCGACGGATCCGACGAGATCTATGCGTGCGAACGGGGGTACCTGTCCGGAGGCATCGGGATCTTCACCGTCGACACCGGCGGGGATTACGCCCGCACCCGGGACTTCACGCCCTCGGTACCCCTGGGGGCGCTGGTGGCCTTCGACGTGGACGGCGACGGGGACCAGGAACTGGCCGCCGCGGCCCGGGACGAATCCCTGGTCGTGTTCCTCGAGGTCACCCCGGCCGGTCTGGTGGAAAGCCAGTCCGCCGATCTTCTGCTCGTCGCCGACGCCATCCACCTTGAAAGCTGGACGGACGGATCACCCGGCCTGTTCACGGCCAACAGGGAGCGCGGGCTGGTGGAGTTCTCCCGGCGCAGCGAGGGGGTCTGGTCCCTGGCCGAGTCCTACTTCCCCGGGTGCCGGCCCATCGGCCTGCTGGGCGTGGACTTCAACGGGGACGGGCTGCCCGATCTGGTCGCTCTCGGCGGGGAATCCGGCCTGATGACCGTCATGTTCGGCAACTCCGATCCCGGCCTGTGGGGTTTCCCGGCCCTGACCCTGGCCGGAGACCCGGTGGCGACCCTCATCGACGACTTCGACGGGGACGACCTCAACGACGTCCTGGTGTCCAGCGTCGGTCTGGCCTCCCTGAGCCTGTTCCCCGGCACCCAGCAGGGCGGCGTCGCTCCGCGGCCCCGGGAGTATGCCGTCTCCTTCTATCCCGGCGCCCTGGCCGTGCTGGATCTGGACGGTCCGGACCGGACCGAGGTCGCCGTCGGCGATCCGGGGGGACGCGCGGTGGTCGTCATGCGCCTGCTGGATGACGGTGTGGCCCAGACCCTCTCGCGCACCGCCGTCGACGGGCAGGTGGTCCAGATCCTTGCCGCCGACATCGACGGGGACGGCGCCGGCGATCTGGTCCTGCGCTTCCAGGCCGGCCTGTACGTCCGGGTCCTGTGGGGGGACGGACAGGGAGGCTTTCCCGCCTTCACCGAAATGCTCTTCCCCTTCGGCGCCCACGGGCTGGGGTGTGTCGACCTTGACGCAGACGGGATGCTGGAAGTGATGACCACCGACGGAGTGAACCGCCTGTGGTACCGGCCCAATCTCACCGGGCGAGCCTTCGGCAACAACCTGGTGGTCAACACCGGGGACGGGCCCCGGGACATCGCCGTCGGGGACATCGACGGCGACGGGGACCAGGACGTGATCGTCAACAACTTCGACGAGCCCAGTCTGACCATGCTGGAGAACGACGGCAGCGGATCGCCCGTGCGGCGGATCGGCAGCCACGCCCTGACGGCGGCCGCCGAGGGGCTGGCCGTGACGGACGTGGACCTGGACGGGCGGGAAGACATCCTGGTGAACCTGAGGGAGTCCGGCGAGATAGGCATGGTCCTGGTGGGGGCCCTGTGGGAGTTCAGCGTCAACTTGACCTACCGGGGCGGGGGGGACGTCGCCGTCTTCGCGCCTGCGGACCTGAACTTCGACGGCGTTCCCGACATCCTGGCCCTGGACCAGAGCCTCCAGCTGGGGTTGGCCATGCTGAACGTGGACCGGACCCTGGTGGCCGTGGATCCCGCCGCCCTGGCGGCCGAATGCGGGGATGAGAGTCTGCGGCTGCGGATCCGGCCCGACCGGTCAGGACCCTGGGAACTGTCCCTGACCGCGGGCGACCGCCGGCAGCTGCTGGCCGTGGCCGGCTGGTCGGCGGCCGGCGATCTGGTCTACGACCGGGACGTCTGGCTCCTGGATTTCGGCCGCGAGGATTGGTCCGGGCTGCTGGCGGGCTGGGATCCCGGGGCAACCTTCCTCAGCCTGACCGTCGGCGAGGGGGAGGCCGCCGAATCCCTGGACGTCGCGGTGGAGGACCTCTGCCTCAAGTCCGGCCCGGTGCCTGCGGGGCGGGACCTCGCCTGGGCGGGATCGCCCTGGCCCAACCCCTTCAATCCCTCGGTGCGGGCGCGCTACGCCCTGGTCCGGGGCGGGCAGGTCCGGGCCGGCGTGTACGACCTGCGCGGACGCCTGGTCGCCTTGCTGCATGACGGCGTCCAGCCGCCGGGTACCCACGAGGTGCACTGGGACGGCCTGGGCGGGAAGGGACCCGCCGCCGGCGGGGTCTACCTGCTGAGGATCTCGACCCCCGAGACCGTGATCGCCGCCAAGCTCCTGCTGGCGAAGTAGAGCAGCGCGGACGCGGCGGCGGTCAGGTGCCCAGCCGGCGCACCTCTTCCTGCAGGTCCACCGCGAAGCGTTCCCGGACTGCGGCCTGCATGCGGTCCGCCAGCCGTGAGATCTGGGCGCTGGTGGCGCCGCCGGCGTTGATGATGATGTTGGCATGCAGGGGGAAGACGCGGGCGGGACCCTCGCACATGTCCTTGGCGCCGGCCCGTTCCAGGAGCTCGCCGGCGGGGCGCCGGCGGCCGCCGGGCCCGGCGGGCGGCAGGTTGCGGAACCAGCTGCCGGCGCTGGGGACGTCGACGGGGTGCTTGCGCCGGCGGTCGGCCAGCTTCTCCTGGCGGAGCAAGCCTGCCTCGTGGACGTCGCCGCGGCGGAGCTTGAAGCGGGCGCCGAGCACCATCGCGCCGGTCTCGCGCAGGTCGGTTTCCCGGTAGCGGAACCCGAAGGCCTCGGGTCCCACGGTCTCCAGCCGCCCGTCCGGGCGCAGGACCACCGCATCCAGCAGGAACTCCCCGATCTCGTGGCCGTAGCACCCGGCGTTGCCGACCAGGGCCCCGCCGAGGGTGCCGGGAATGCCGGAGGCGAATTCCAGGCCCACCAGGCCCGCATCCAGGCTGCGGACGATCAGGTCGTCGAAGCCGAGACCTGCGCCCGCCGTGACCACGTCGCCGGCGGCGGAGAATTCGGCGGTCTCGACGCGCAGGATCACGCCCCGGTAACCCGTGTCGGCGGCCAGGACGTTGCTGCCGGCGCCCAGGACGTAGGCCGGGACCAGGGCCTCGGCCGCGAGCGCCTGGAACCTGAGGGCGGCCTCCGGTGTACGGATGCTGCACACCAGGTCGGCCGGTCCGCCGACTCTGAGGGTGGTCAGGCCGTCAAGAGGCGTCCCGCGGCGGATCGCATCGCGGAACTCCCCGGGCAGGGCCGAGATCAGGGCATCGAGGGCGGGCATCGATTCCAGCTTTCGGTTGACGGAATGGGCCCGGATCAAGGACCGCCACAGGATGGTCCTGATCCCCGGCCGAGTCAACCCGCTGCTGGAAACCGCCGGCCCGGGCGTTGGGTTCCGATGGGGCCGGACCCGGGTTTGGCAAACGTGAACCGGTAAGGTACCTTTTGGCCGTGACCACGCAGTCAGGGCCGGATCCCGAGGTCAGGAAGCGAATCCCGGTGCAGGAAAGAAGGATCATCCAGGGCGCGTTCCTCATGTCCCTGCTGCTGCATCTCGTGCTGGCGGCGGCGACCTGGCGGGTGCCCTTCTACCCGGAGGTGGACGAGGCCATGGCCCGGGACCGCAGCCGCGAGGTGGAGATGATCCTGGTGGACCCCCCGGAGGAAGCCGGCCAGGAGCCCGACCCGACCATGCCGACCGCCTACACGGAGATCCCCGACCGCCAGGCCAGCGAGACCCCGCCGGAGAAGGCGGACTATCTGGCCATGCACCACTCCCTGGCCGCCGACAACGTCGTGGGCGGGGACGGCGACACTCCTGCCGCCGCCGAGCAGTGGATCAGCGACCAGGTCCGGATCCGCCGGGAGGACCTCGAGGGGGCCGAAGGGGTGCAGGTTACCGAGAAGATCCCCCTGGTGCGCCGGTCCGAGCCGGGAAGCGAGGCCGCCGGCCAGGAGCAGGAGGCCAGGGCGGCCGAGGAGGAACTGCGTGGGGACCAGGGCGGCAGGAGGGGCGACTGGGCCCTGCCCGAGCCCCGCGAAGGGGTCCAGGGGCAGCAGGAGCGGGAAGCCGAGAAGCCGGGGACCGAGGAGCCCCGGCTGGAGGAATGGTGGGGCGATCAGGACGTCTCCATCCTCAAGGAAGGCGAGCAGGGACAGTCCGGCGACCGCCGGTTCGATTTCAACCAGGACGCCCGGAGCAAGGCGACCTCGGGCGTGGCCATCGTCGACGACTTCAGCCTGAACACCTACGAGTGGGCCTGGGCCCCCTGGATGAACCGTTTCTCCAACGAGCTGCACCGGCACTGGGTCCCGCCCTACGCCTACCGCCTGGGCATCGTGGAGGGCAACACGATCATCCGGCTGGTCGTGGCCCGGACGGGCCGGATCGAATCCCTGGAGGTCATGGACACCGTGGGCCACCAGTCGCTCCACGAGGCCTCCGAGGCGGCGCTCAGGGCGTTCGCGCCCTACGCGCCCCTGCCGGCCGGCTTTCCCGAAGAGAATCTTGTGATCACCCTGGGTCTCTACTATCCTGCTCTACCGCGCCGATGAGGCGGAGCCGGGGACCCTCAGCCACCGCAGCAGGGAGGCGGAACCACCCATGTGGGAATTGATAATGGCCGGACGCACCATGATGGTGCCCATCAGCCTGGCGTCGCTGATCGCCCTGGCGGTGATCATCGAACGGGCATACGTGCTGCGGTCGAGGCGCATCGTGATCCCGGAGATCGCCGAGGCGGTGGAGACCCTCGGCGCCGGCCGTGACCTGGGGGTGGCCTACGCCATCTGCGAGCGGCGTCCCGGGCCCTTCGCCAACATCGTCAAGACGGGGCTGGACCATGCCGGCAGCGACTGGACCATCATCCGCGACGTGCTGCAGGAGTCGGGCCGCCAGGAGGCGATCCGGCTCACGCGCCGTCTGGGAGTGCTGGAGACCGTCGCGGCGGTGGCGCCCCTGCTGGGACTGCTCGGCACGGTGTTCGGGATGATCCGGGTGTTCGGCACCATCTCGGCCGCCGGCCTCGGCAATCCCGAGACCATGTCCAGCGGCATCAGCGAGGCCATGGTCACCACCGCGGCCGGTCTGATCATCGGCATTCCCAGCCTGATCGCCTACAACTGGTTGAACGGAAGGGCCGAAAGCATCATCTTCGAGCTGGAATTCTACGCGGCCAAGGTCCTCGGCACGCTGCGCCGCCGCCAGGAGGCCGTGCGGGCCGGGGCCGAGCCGGCCGCCGGGGCGGGCGGGCGATGAACTTCCTGCCAGCGCGCAAGGGCCGGGGGCTGATCATCAACGTCACCTCGCTGATCGACGTGATGTTCCTGCTGCTGATCTTCTTCATGGTCACCTCGACCTTCAAGAACCAGCCGGCCATCACCCTGGTGCTGCCGCGCTCGACGACGGCCACCGAGACCCTGGCCACACCGGCGATCGTGTACCTGACCGAGGACGGGTCCGTGTACCTGAACGACGCGCCCGTCGCCGAGGACGGGCTGTCCGAGGCCCTCGAGAGGATCCAGGGCGCCACCGGCGAGGACACCATCGTCCTGCGCGCCGACGAGCGAGCCGAGCACGGGGACGTGGTCCGGCTGATCGATGTACTCAAGCAGAGCGGGTTCACCAGGGTCAGCATCTCGGCCCGGGTGCCTGCGGGCGACTGAGATTCCCATGGCATTCCGTGAAAGGCGGCGAACGTGAGGATGTTACCAGCCGGAGACGAAGGTTTCTGGGGACGCCTCGGCCGGGCTGCGGCCGCGGCCGTCCTGCTCTGCGGGGCGGTCCTGGCCCTGCAGGCCTGCACCGGGGACGAGCCCGGCCCGGTGGGGCTGGACCTGGTCGACCGCGAGATCGACGTGGTGCTCCAGCCCCTGGGGATCGACGCCGTCGACCGTTTCGCGGCCCTGGCCATCGAGGATGCGGACATCCCCCTGTCCCGGCAGGAGGTCCTGTACCTGGGCGTCGAGGCGGGAGTGGCCTCGGCGGTCCTGGTGAACGTCGACTTCGACCTGGAGTATGACGAGTTCCTCAGGGAGTCGCTGTTCTCGGTGGACAGCCTCCAGAGCGTGAAGCTGAGCCTCACCAAGCTCGAGGTCTTCGGGGCGGGGGCCGCGGACGAGGAGGATCCGGCCAAGGTCACCGAATTCTCCCTTCACCTGTACGAGCTCACCGCGCCGTTCGATTCCACCGCCTATCCGGGAGTGATGCCCGGGTTCACGCGGCAGCTGTCGTTCGCGGTCGAGGAAGGCGACCCCTTCACCTGGTCGGGGGAAGGCCTGGAGATCTTCGTGCCCATCCGCCTCGACGACTTCCTGGGCTGGGTCGATGACGGCGGGATGCGCGGTTTCATGATCACGGCCACCACGGACAGCGATTCGGGCCTCGTGGGGTTCGCCGCGCGCGACCTTGACAGCTACAACGAGCTGGCGGACGTGGCGGTCGGCACCATCGTGGGGCCCAACTTCGTGCTGGACTTCGACGACGCGGTGGAACTGGAGGACGGAACGGACGTCCTGCTGCTGCCCAACAGCGGGGACATCTCCACCTTCCACGAACTGTCGGCGGCTCCGGCGTCTCCCGAGGACGGGTTCATCCTGCGCACGGGTCTCCGCAGCTATCCGGCGTTCCGGTTCGACTTCTCGGCCCTGCCGCACGGGGCGTTCATCAACCGGGCGGTTTTCCGGGTCACCAACGACACCCTCGTCAGCTTCGGCAACCTGCATTCCCTGGTGGTCTCGGAACTGGACGCCGAGTTCCTGGCCGAACCCGCCGGGACCATGACCCTGGACGAACTGGCCGACGCCGTCTACGTGATCACCGGCCAGACCAGCGTCGATCCCGTCCTGAACCGCGATCTGGGATTCGACGTGACCCAGGCGGTCCAGCGCATCGTCAACGAGGTCTACGAGGGCGAGCGCGGCCTGGTCCTGACCGCGGGCGAGGACTTCGCCTCGCGTTTCGACCAGGGCGTCATCGATCCGGAATTCTACTTCTCCCAGTTCAACTTCCTGGGCACCGCGGCCGCCGATTCCCTGCGCCCCAGGCTGGAGATCACCTACAGTCTTTCCGAAGAGATCACAGGAGGCGGCCGATGACCGGACCCCGCAACTTCACGGCGCCCGTCCTGGCGGTCCTTCTGGCCGGCGCCCTCGCCACCTCCGGCCTGGCGCAGACGCCGTTCGCCCTGACCAACATCGGGCAGCGCCTGGACAACGATGACGCCCGGATGACGGGCCGGGGCGGCTGGGGCCTGGCCGTCGACGATTCGCTGCACCCGGGTTTCAAGAACCTGGCGTCCCTGTACTCGGTGCGTCACGTGACCCTGAAGTTCACCGCCGCCGGGGACAAGGTCCTGTCCGAGGACGAGGGCGGCGAACGCACCAGCTACCGCACCTATGCGCCCGCCATGCGGGTGGCCCTGCCCGTGATCAAGGGGCGCCTGGCGGTCACCGCCGGTTTCGTGGTGGACCGGTCCACCGAGTGGACGACGGCCGTGGACGACTCCTGGGAGGCCTGGTCCGACACCATCAGCGGGGTGACCGAATTCCAGCGCCGGGGCAGCATGTTCAAGGTGCCCCTTGGCGTGGCCTTCTCGCCCCTGCAGGGCTTGAGCCTGGGTGCGTCCCTCGACCTGCAGCGGGGCACGCTGCGGGAGTCCCTCTACAACTTCCTGCGATCGCCGGCCACCCTGACCGGGGCGGGTCTGTACTCGTCCAACCTCCTGACGACCAGCGACGAGTACTCCGGGACCAGCGTGACCACCGGGTTCCTGTTCTCTCCCCACACCCGCATCAGCGTGGGCGGCAGCTACACGCCGGCCTACGACGTCGACGTGGACCGCAAGATCGAGATGGGGGGGCTGGCCCAGCGCTCCCGCTCCAGCTTCATCCTGGGGATGCCCGAGGAGATGGGCCTGGGGCTGCAGGCCCGGCTATCCGGGCGCTGGCGGGTGGGCGCCGACTACCAGGTGCAGAAGTTCAGCGCCTTCACCGGGCCCGAGGAATGGCGCAGCGCCATGCAGGACGAGAAGACCCTGTCGGTGGGGCTGGAGCGCACCCGGGCGAACGAGCGGCGGGGCGGCTGGTCGAACCTGCCGGTGCGGGTGGGGCTGCGGTCGCGCACCTGGGCCTACCAGGTCGGCGGCGCGGAGGTCCGCGAGACCACCTTCAGCGCCGGCACGGGCTTCCCGTTCCGGGGCGAGATGGGGCAGATGGACGTGGCCCTGTCCTACAGCCTGATCGGAGACCTGCAGGACAACGGGCTCGAGAGCCGGGTCATCCGGCTGTCGATCTCCGTGACGGGACTGGAACGGTGGTGGTAGTATGTACGGATCCTCATCATTCGCCGGATCGACAAGGGAGAAGCACATGAACAGGGTCGTACTGGTGGCGGCGTTCATCCTCGTGTCCGCCTCGCTCGCGGTGGTCACCGGCTGCAAGGACAGCGCGCCGACCACCGAGCTGGAACGGTTCATCATCGAGACGAACAAGGTGGCCCCCGAGGCCTTGACCGACACCCTGCGGTCCCACATCCGGGCCGACGGGTCCTATGCCGTGTACGCCAGCTATCTCATGGGCAACCACTTCTACGGCGCGGCCCAGGAGACGGCCATGACGGTGGGCTGGACGGACGGCACGGTCAACGCCCTGCTGGACAGCGCCGAGCTGTACTTCACCGCCGCGGTCGAGCGTGACAGCACCTTCCTGGAAGCCCTGGTCAACCTGGGCTCCCTGTGGGACGACCGCAGCGAGCAGATGGGCAGCCGGACCGAACGGGATGACCGGCTGGCCAAGGCCGAGATGTACTACCGGAAGGCCCTGGAGGTCGATCCCCTGGACGAGAAGGCCCGCTGCAACCTGGGCGCCCTGTACCTGAGGATGCGCCGCACGAGCGACGCCCTGGCCGAGTTCCAGACGGTGCTGGCCAACGACCCCAGGAGCAGCCTCGCCCACTACAACCTGGCCATCATGTTCGCCGAGGCCAAGATCTACCGCGAGGCCATCGCCGAGTGGGAACTGGCCTCGAAGTACGACCCCGACGGCGACATCGGCGACCGTTCGCGCGACAACATCAAGATCGTCCACGATCTGATGAACGCGCCGACGCCCGACAACGTGAAATGACCTTCCCGCTGGACATCCCCGGGCCCGTCAGGCGCGCGCTGCCTCCGGGCACGGGGGTGCTGCTGGGCATCAGCGGCGGCGTGGACAGCGCAGTCACCCTGGCCCTGCTGGCGTCCCTGGGGTGCGAGGTCCAGTGCGTCACCTTCAAGAACGTCTGCTTCGCCGAAGGGGATGATCCCCCGGGCACGGCCTGCTGCTCGCTCGACGCCATCGAGGACGCCCGGGCCCAGGCCCGGACCTGGGGAGCGAGCCACTGGGTGCGGAACATCGAGGAGCCGTTCACCGCCGGGGTCATCCAGCCCTTCCTGCTGGAATACGCCGCCGGCCGCACGCCCAATCCCTGCCTGCAGTGCAACAGCGACATCCGCTTCCCCGAACTGGTGCGGCTCGCCCGGCGCCAGGGTTGTTCCTTCGCCGCCACTGGGCATTACGCGCGAATCGAGCGATCCGGAGACGGGCCCGCCCGCCTGCTGCGCGGGCTGGATCCGCAGAAGGACCAGTCCTACTTCCTGCACCGGCTGGATCCCGGGCTGCTCGGCGGCCTGGTGTTTCCCCTGGGGTGGTACACCAAGCCTCAGGTGCGCGCGGCCGCCGCGGAACTGGGCATCGCGGTGGCCGAAAAGCCCGACAGCGTGGAGATCTGCTTCGTCCCCGACGGCGACCGCACGGCCGTCTTCGCGGACATGACGGCCGCGGGGGAGCCGGCCACCGAGCCGGGCGACATCGTCGACGCCGAGGGCCGGGTGCTGGGCCGCCACCGCGGTCTCATCCACTACACCGTGGGCCAGCGCAAGGGCCTGGGGATCGCGGCGCCCAACCCGCTGTACGTCGTCGCCCTGGACCTGGCGGGAAGGCGGCTGATCGTCGGCGAAAAGGCCGACCTGGCGGTGACGAGCCTGGAGGGCGACCGGTTCCACGCCCTGGTGGAAGACCTTCCCTCGCGCTGGGAGGCGGGACAGCCACTGCCTGCATCCTGGAAGGAACCGGCGGAGGTGGTCCTGCGTATCCGGCACCGCCACGCGGGCGCGGCCGTGCGGTCCTGGACCCTGGACGGCGATCGCCTCGCGGTGGAACTGGCCCGGCCGGCCGAGGGCGCGGCCCCCGGCCAGGGCATGGTCCTGTATGCGGGCGACCTCGTGCTGGGCGGCGCCCGCATCCTCGAGGCGCGGCCCGGAACCGGAGAGACATGAACAGACGCAAGCGCATCGTGGGAGTCTTCGGGTTGACCGCGGTGCTGCTGTCGGCGCTCCTGCTGATGGCGCCCCGGATGATCCCCAAGGACCGGCTCGCGGCGGAACTCAGGCGGCTGGCCGCCGAGCAGGGTCAGGCCGACCTGACCCTGTCGACCGTGGGGGTGCGTCTGGTCCCCAGGCCGACGGTGACCCTGGGGCCGGGCCGGCTGGTGCGGCCGCCGCTGGGCGGGCCGCGGTCAGGAGTGGACCTGGCCTGGGACGAGGTGGACCTCGCGGTGGCTCTGGGTCCCCTGCTGCGGGGGGAGCTGGGCGCCGGATCCTTCTCCGCACGAATCGCGAGGGCGGGCGTGGGCCTGGCGGTCTACGACGATGTGACGGTGAAGGGAAGATCGGACGGTTCGCGGGTCGAGGTGACCTCCCTGCGGGCCGGGCTCGGGTCCGGGACCCTGGAGGGGACCGCCACGATCGACCTGGAGGCCGGCTCCGGCGGTCGGCTTGAATTCCAGATCGAGTGCACGGACGTCCCGGCCGCCGGACTGCTGGGACCCTGGATCGACGACTGGCGCAACCGGCTGGAAGGGGACCTGTCGGGGTGGGCCCGGGGATCGCTGATACTGGGCGACGAGGCTGCGGTGCGTTCGAGTCTCGTCCTCGAAGGGGCGCTGTTCGGGCGGGGGGGCGTCCTGCACGCCGGCGACTGGCTGGAGGAGGCGCTGCCCTATCTGGGCTCCCGCCAGGACCTGGTGGACGTCCTGTACGAACGGGTGGGCCACGTGTTCACGGTGGGCCAGGGCGTCTACGCAGCGGACCTGATCATCCTGGGCGAGGAGACCGACTGGCGCGTGGCCGGGCCGATCGAACTGGCCGGGGCCATGGACCTGGCCGTCCAGGTCAAGCTGCCGCCCGGCTTCACGCCCGACCTGGGACAGTGGCGCTTCCTGGCCGAGACCCTGCGGGACGCCCGGGGGCGGGTGAACCTGGCCTTCGGGCTGGTCGGACCCTGGGACCAGCCCGCCTTCCGGCTGGATCTGCAGGCGCTGCTGGCCGGGGCGAACGACCGGGACGCGGGCGAGGGACCGGACGGGGAAAAAGGATGGCCAGCCCGGCTTGACAAATGGGAGGCCAGATAGTACCGTGCCCTTCCACTGCCGGGGCGCAAAGCCTTATGGCTTCGTTCCCTGGACGGATCCCAGACTCGGAAACTGGCATGTTACCAGGGCAGTCGGCGCTTTGCGGCGTGGGGCCCGAGGACTGCGGCTCCCGGCGTGGGCGGTGCTGTGAGCCCGATGCCGGAGGGCTAGTCCTAATCGGTAAGGCAGCGGTCTTGAAAACCGCCGGGTGAAAGCCCTTGGGGGTTCGAGTCCCCCGCCCTCCGCCAGGTCTGGAGAGGTGGCCGAGTGGCTGAAGGCGCACGCCTGCTAAGCGTGTGTGGGGTAAAACTCACCGAGGGTTCGAATCCCTCCCTCTCCGCCAGAACAAGCCGGCCACCGTGGCCGTGAAATCATAGGTGCGCCCATAGCTCAACTGGATAGAGCGTCTGGCTACGGACCAGGAGGTTGGGGGTTCGAATCCTCCTGGGCGTACCACCAAAAAAACCGAGGACTCGCGAGGATCGCGGGTCCTCGGCTTTTTTGGGCTCTCGTGAGGCCCCGGTGACAAGACCCCGATCCCTTCCAAACCAACCTCTTTTTAACAATATGATTCAAGTTTTGATCCGTGATTCAATAATCCCCTCACGTGTGGGACCAGGGATGGCCACGGGTGAAACCCCCTCATCCCCCCCTCAATCCCTTCGCCACCATCGCCAGCAGGTCCTCCTGCTTGAAGGGCTTGGGCAGAAGGGGGCCGGGCAGGTCCTTCCGCTTCTGCTCCGAGGCCGGGTCGTAGCCGCTCATGAAGACCACCGGTGTGGCCGGGCGGTCCTTCCTCAGCCGGGCGTGGACGCCGCGGCCGTCGAGCCTGGGCAGGACCACGTCGATCAGCGCCAGGTCGATCGGGCCCTGGTGGGTGTCGAGCACCTCGCCGGCCTCGATCCCGTCCCCGGCGGTCAACACCCGGTAGCCCGCCCGGGTCAGGGTGCGCCGCGTCAGGTCCCGGATCTGCTGCTCGTCCTCCACCACCAGGATGGTCTCGCCCGAGCCCGGGAACAGGGAGCTGGCCTGGTGGACCTCGTCCTCGACCGCCTCGGTCGCCCGCCGCAGGTCGATGCTGAAGGTCGTGCCCCGGCCGGGTTCGCTCTCGACCCGGATGACCCCGTCGTGCTGCTTGATGATCCCGTAGACGGTGGCCAGACCGAGGCCCGTGCCCTTGCCCTGCACCTTGGTGGTGAAGAAGGGGTCGAAGATCTTGGCCTGGACCTCGGGCGACATTCCGGCGCCGTCGTCGGCGATGGTCAGGCGGACCAGGCCGGGAGCGCCGTCGCCGGCCGGACCTCCATCTCCTCGGGAAAGGGGGGCGGCGTCGGCGGTGGCGATCAGGATGCGACCGTTGCCCGTGATGGCGTCGCGCGCGTTCAGGCAGAGGTTCAGCAGGACCTGCTCGAGCTGCCCCTGGTCGCCGGACACCGTGGGCGCCCCGGCCTGCAGGTCGAACTCCAGGGCGATTCCCTCGCCGACCAGGCTGGTCAGCATGGGCCTCATGTCCGCGATGATGCGGTGCAGGTCGACCGCCCGGGTGTCGATGACCTGACGGCTGCTGAAGGCCAGCAGTTGCCGGGTCAGCTTGGCAGCACGCTCAGCGGCCAGGTTGGCCTGTTGCAGGTCCTCCCGGGAATCCGAATCGGGGGGCAGATCCTGGATCACGAAGTCGATGTAGCCCTGGATGGCCTGGATGATGTTGTTGAAGTCGTGGGCGATCCCGCCGGCCAGCTGACCCACGGCCTGCAGTTTCTGGGAGCGGCGCAGCTGGTCCTCGAGGGTGCGCTGCTCGTCGATGTCCCGGCCCACCCCGACGATGCCCGTGACATGCCCGCGCGCATCGATGAAGGCCGACCCGGACCAGCTGGTCCACTTGGTCCCCGAGGGGGTCCGCAGACGGACGGTGAAGGATTCCTCGCTGCTTTCCCCCGCGAAGATGCGGCGCCGGGCCTCGAGGATGGAGGGGCGGTCGTCCTCGTGGCAGTGATCGGTCAGGCTCGATCCCATCAGGCCCCCGCCGTCCAGGCCCAGGAACTCCAGGCAAGAGGGATTGGCGAACACGATCCCGCCGGAGAGGTCCACGCGGACGACCATGTCGGCGACGTTGTCCACCAGCAGGCGGTAGCCCTCGCGGCTCTGCCGCAGCTCGACCATGCGGCCCAGGTAGGCCCGCAGCAGGAAGGCCAGCATCAGCGAAAGGATGAGTCCGCCGGCGGACAGGAATTCGTTGGGCCCCGGCCTTCTCTCCAGGATGGTCGGCCCGGGCGCCAGGCGCAGGCGCCATGACTTGTCCACGATGCGCAGGGGCAGGACGGACGTGAGGCCGTCCGGCCAGCCGTCCGGGGGACTGCCCGGGGACAGGAAGGCCGGCTCCCCGTCCTGGGTGTAGACCCCCACCCGGAACCGTTCGTACAGGAAGTCCTCGCTGAGGCAGCCGTCCACCAGCTTCTCGAGGCTGAAGACCCCGTTGACGAAGCCCAGCAGCGCCCCGTCCGGCCCGGACATGGGGCAGTAGGTCGCGAACCCGGGCTTGCCCTGGAGCAGGCGGATCATCGGCGTGCCGGTGAGGCGGCGGGTCTCCTCCGCGGTCCGGACGGCTTCGAGCACGCTTTCTTCCGGATGGAAGTGCAGGTCCTTGTCCAGGGCGCTGAGGTTGTCCTGCTCCGGATGCACGATGCGGATGACGTAGCGGGGATCGATGAAGTTCAGGGCCTGGAATCCCGGATAGTTCTCGATGAAGGACTGGGCGCGTTCGTGGAAGAGGGCGCTCTCGCGGGTGGGATCCTGCCGGAAATTTTTGGCGATGATGGCGACGGCGGCGGTCCGGGCGTCGATCCAGGCCTCCAGCCGCATCTTGATCTGTTCGGCGGCGATGGTGGTCTCCGCCCGCAGGCGCTGGGTCTCGCGGCGCTGGGCGGTCCGCCAGAGGCCGAAGACCAGCGTCAGACAGATCGCGAGGAAGACCAGGGGGGCGTACCGGGTCACCAGGTGGTGTTCGATGGGCTTGCGGTCGGACATCGCGGCGCCGCCAAGGTTGGCGTGATCCCGGAATTTGGGGAACCATATCCCCGGCGCGGACATTTGCCAATACCCAGAATCGGCGATCCGGCCCCAGGCTTGAGGCCAGGCCGATGCCTCCCCTTGACGGGTCCCCGGGTCGGGTTCCTTCTGGCTCGCAGGGAGGATCTGGCGTATGGTGCACGGATTGATCTCAGCCGCCGTTTGCAAAGGAATGGTCCCGAAGATGACGTTGCCCGGAATCTGCCGCCGATCGACCCTGCCGGGATCCGCCCTGGTCTGCCTAGCGGCCTGCCTCGCGGCCTGCCTCGCAGTCGGCCTGGTCGGTGTGTCCCCGGGCCGGAGTGAGGCGGCCGCAGCCGATCCCTGGATCCCCCTGGCCGAGGTGGAGCCGGGAATGAAGGGCTACGGCCTGACCGTCTTTTCCGGGAGCGCCATCGACACCTTCACGGTGGAGGTGATCGGGGTCCAGCGCAACGTGCGCGCCGACGGCAGCCTGATCCTCGTGGAGGTGGCCGGCCACGGCCTGGAACTCTCGAGCATCGCCCAGGGCATGAGCGGCAGTCCCGTCTACCTGGATGGCCGCTTCGCCGGGGCCCTCGCCTTCGGCTGGGGCGGATCCCTGCGGCCCATCGCTGGGGTCACCCCCGCCGCGGACATCCTGGCCCTGCCCCCGTCGCCCCAGCCGCAGGGGACGGGCGTGCGGGGGGCGGCCGTGATGCCCGAGGAACTGGCCGAGCCGGGGCGGGGGGGGGAACTCGCAGTGCTGCTCGGCCACGGCGAGATCGCCGGCCGGTCCGATCGGTCCTGGACCGCGGGCCCGCCGGAAGGGTCCCCTGGTGACCGGTCCCTGGCGGTCCTGCCGGCGGCCGCGTGGCCCGACCCCGAGGCCCTCGCCCTGTCCCTGCTGGGCGCAGGAGGGTCTGAGGCGCCGAACTGGCTCATCCGTCCCCTGGGCCAGGCGGCGGCCACGGGTTCGGCGGCCGGGGCAGGGGATGGGTTGTCCCCGGGTTCGGCCTGCGCCGTGGCCCTGATCACCGGCGACGCCCAGCTCGGCGCCACCGGGACGGTCACCCTGGTCGAGGACGGGCGCGTCGCCATCTTCGGACACCCCTTCCTGCAGCGCGGCCCGGTGGCCTGGCCCCTGGCCGCCGCCGAGGTCCTGGCCATCCTGCCCAGCCGGCAGATGTCCTTCAAGATGGGGACCATGGGCGGCCTGGTCGGCACCATCGACCACGACCAGAGGGCCGGCCTGAGCGGCAGGCTTGGCCCCGTGCCGGTCCAGGTGCCCGTCAGCGTGGAGATCGCGAGCGGGGAAAGCGCTCCGGCCACCTACACCTTCGCCGTGGCCGACGATCCCTTCCTGACCCCGACGCTGGTCTTCTGGTGCCTGTACAACACCCTGCTGGTGTCCGGCGACGATGCCAGCCTGCAGACCGTCGACTACGCCATCGAGATCGACTGGACCGATCCTGCCTCCGGAGGCGGCGACACCCTCCTGCTCGAAGGAGTGACCGCCGGACCGGGCGGCGTCCGCGCGCTGGGTCCCGCCTGGATGGCGCCGCTGTCGGCCCTCATGATCAATCCCGACCGCCCTCTGCAACTGAAGGGTGTGCGCGCGGTCCTGAAGCAGGACCCGCAGCTGCGGACGGCGGCCATCACCGGGCTCTCCGGTCCCCGCATCCTCGCCCCTGGCCAGGAGTCGGCCGTCTTCCAGGTCGACCTGCAGGAGCGACGCGGCCGCAGCGTTTCCCTCGAGGTCGAGCTTCCGCTGCCGGCTCATCTGCAGCCCGGAACCTACCGCGTCGCGGTGGCCAGCGCGGCGGACTTTTTCGCCCTGGAAACCCAGCGCCTGGGGCAGATGCCCCGCCTGGACACCGTCGAGGATCTGGTGGACCTGCTGCGCACCGAACGGTCGCCCGGCGTCCTCCAGCTCGCGCTGGTCGCTCCGGGCGAGGGGCTCGTGATCGAGGGCCGCGAGATGCCCTCCCTGCCCGGGAGCTTCGCCCGCGTGCTGGAATCCGCCCAGGCGATACCCCGGCGCACCCTGGCCGACCTGTTGAGCACGACCGAACGACCGACCCCCTGGCTGCTGGAAGGGTCGGTGCTGCAGACCCTGGTCATCCAGGCCCCAGGAAAAACCTTCGCACAGGAAAAGAGACCATGATCGTCACCCTGACCCTGGCCTTCCTGGCCCTCGCCTTGCCCGCCCTGGCGGCCGGACCCATGTTCTGGGATCTGCCCGGCAGCCGTCCCTTCGCCGATTGCCGCCTCGAGGGGGTGACCATCGACGGCGCGGGCCGCCTCTCCCCGGGACTCGTCCACGGCCGGGGCGCCGAACTCCCCGGGGGGGTGACCTGGTGCCTGGTCGCCGATCCCCGCGGCGGCATCCTGGCCGGCACGGGGCACGAGGGCCAGATCGTGCGCATCGTTCCGGAAGGCGAGCCCCAGGTGTTCGCGGATCTCGAGGCTCCGGAGGTCTTCTGCCTGCTGCCCCTGGACGACGGCCGCATCCTGGCCGGCTGCGGACCCGAGGGCCAGGTCTACGCCGTGGCCCCGGATGGGACCGCCGAAAAGATCGGCGACGCCGCCGGGCAGTACGTCTGGGGCATGGCCCCCGATCCCCGTGGCGGGCGCATCTGGCTGGTCTCCGGCAGTCCGGCCACGATCCAGGCCCTGGACCTCGGCACCGGGCAGATCGGCGATGCGGTGACCCTGCCTGCCGAGAACGCCCTGGACGTCCTGCCCGAGCAGGACGGAAGCCTCCTCGTATCGACGCAGGGCCCGGGCATGGTGTACCGCGTGACCCCCGGTTCGGACGGGGAGCCCGAACTGCTGCTGGAAACCGCCCAGGACGAGGCCCGGCGCCTGCTGAAAGGCCCCGACGGCGGGATCTACCTGGTGGCCCTCGCCCCGGCCGACGCGTTCGGCCTGGACGGCGATCCCGAAGACCCGGACCTGCGCCGGCGGTCGGTGCCGGTGGTCATGCTGCCCTTCCTGAAGGACCGGGACGCCCCGCGGATTCCCCGGGGGGCCGTCTACCGGATCGACGGCGACCTGCCCGGCGCCTTGGTCTGGAGCGGGGACCTCGACCTGATGTTCGCCACCTGGGACGATCGGCTGGGCTGGATCGCCGGCGGCGGCCTGATCAAGGAAACGGGGCTGGCGACCCTCTATCGCCTGGACCCCCCGGCGGGATACAGCCCGCTGACGAGCTGGGAAGGCGGGGACATCCTCGACATCCTGGTCGAACCCGACGGGGGCCGGCCGGCCGTGGTCGTGGCCCAGGCCAACCCCGGGCGCATCGACTGGTTCGGGAACGACTTCAAGGCCGCCCGGACCGCCACCGGTCCCGTCCTGGACGCGGGCAAGACCGTGGCCTGGGGGCGCCTGTCCTGGCAGGGCGAACCCGGTCCCGGCGGCCTCCGCTGGTCGGTGCGCACCGGCAACCGCGCCATCCCCGACGGCGGCTGGACCGACTGGTCGAAGACCTGGAGGGACCACGACGTCTCCCTGGACCTGCCGGCCAGCCGTTACCTGCAGTGGCGGGTGGAATTCCTGGGCGACCAGCCGGACCCGGTCCGCGCGCACGTCGCCGCGGTGACCGTCAGCGCCTTCGGGCCCAACCTCCCTCCGGTCATCTCCGAGTTCAAGCAGGAGGACGTCCAGTCGGTCTTCATGGGCGGTCTGATGAACCACCGCGAGAACATCACACGGTCCTTTCGCAGCGGCCTGAAAGCCGAGTTCAACCGCGCGGGCGGCGGTCCGGAGGTCGCTCCCGAGGGCCGGGCCGCTCTCGGCGGCAAGGTCCTGGTCTTCTCCTGGAAGGTGACCGATCCCGACGACGATCGCCTCGAACATACCCTGATCTATCGGCCCTGGACCGAGAGCCCGGGACGGTTCCGGGAGGCGAGCAAGGGTAACGGCGGCGGCGTCGACGGCTGGGACACGTCCGACGTTCCCGACGGCCTGTACGAGGTGATTCTGAGGGTCACCGACGCTCCGGACAATCCCGGGCACCTGGCCCACATGGCCATCAGCAAGCTCGGCCCGGTCAGGGTGGACAACACTCCCCCCGTGGTTTCGGAATTCGAGGCTCGGTTCAAGGACCAGGGCGTCCGCCTGATCCTGAAGGCTGCAGATGAAAGCAGCCCCCTGGCCGGGGCGATGCTCGTTCTGCCGGACGGAACCCGGGAACGCCTGGATCCCATCGACCGGATCTGCGACAGCCCCGAGGAGGATTTCGACTTCGTCTATCACTTCGATCCCCTGCGGACGACACAGCTCCCCGCCTGGGTCCGGGTTGAGGTCATGGACCTTGCAGGCAACGTGACGGCGGTCGAAACCGACGTGAAATCGAGGTGAGACCATGACTCCCGCCGACTCCGGCGATTTCGCCCGGCACGAGCGCTGGATGGAGGTCGCCCTGCGCGAGGCCAGGCTGGCGGCCGAGGCGGGAGAGGTGCCCGTCGGGGCGGTCGTCGTCCGCGACGGCGCTGTGGTCGGGCGCGGCCGCAACCAGGTGGAGTCGCTGCACGATCCTACCGCCCACGCGGAGGTCATCGCCCTGGGCGCGGCGGCCGGCGAGGGGGAGGACTGGCGTCTGACCGACGCCACCCTGTACGTGACGCTCGAGCCCTGCACCATGTGTGCGGGCGCCATCCTCCTGGCGCGGCTGGGGGGGCTGGTGTTCGGGGCGAGCGACCCGAGGGCCGGCGCGGTGATCTCCACCGCCAGGCTGCTGGCCGGCAATCCCTACGGCCACCGGGTGGAGGTCGTGGGGGGGGTGCTGGCGGGCCCCTGCGGACGCATTCTCCAGGATTTCTTCCGGGACAGGAGAGATGGAAGAGGCGGACCGGTTTAAACGGTCTGCGGCCGTTGATTTTGGTTGTGCCGTCGAAATTGTGTCCGCTGTCATCCCTCTGCCGGTCTCACCCGGCAGAGGGGTCTTCCCTAGTACGCGTACTTCAGTTCATGCCGCCTCTGCTTCCCCAGCGCGGGGGTTTC